>Ga0302279_10004669_pt1 | contig 15931 bp, 19 predicted proteins | sample III_Bog_N3_3_FD_194541 | JGI IMG/M metagenome (GOLD analysis project Ga0302279, IMG submission 194541) | Peat permafrost microbial communities from Stordalen Mire near Abisko, Sweden - III_Bog_N3_3 | ecosystem: Environmental > Terrestrial > Soil > Wetlands > Peat | place: Sweden: Abisko...
CATGGCAGACCCGCCAGTTCGGGGTCGGCGGTGCCAACACCATCGGCTCGCCGATTGATGCATCCGCAGGGCTGGCCAGCCCGCCGTCAGCGATGACGGCCGCGGTAGCGAGCTCGGTCACCAACGCCGAGGCCCAGTACACGGTCACCGCCAACGACGTCTTTAACTACCACGCGCAGGCGTAGTCAAAGGGAGGAAAACAATGTCCGCACCAACTCCATGGTCTGGCAATCTGCCACTGATCTTCACGGGGAGCTACCTAGAGCGCACCCCAGGTCTGGGGAATCTCTACGTCGGCTCCTATGCCGCTGCCGGTGGAGGTGGCACGGTCTTCGACGACCTGGTCAACCCACCGTCAACCGGCGTGACCGCCGAAGAGGCCTCGCTCGCCTGGGCTCAGGGCGTCGGCTCGACTTCCCTGACCAGCACCAACAACGGCAAGCCGTGGTACTCCGCGGCGACGGTGACCAGCCTCGTGACTAAGAACTTCGACTTCGTGTTGAACTTCTACCTCGAGGCCTCGATCGCCCGCAGCGGCGGAGTGCCGATCTTCTAAGGGTCACTCTCATTCACGGCCTTATTTTGTATGGATGGCACAAAGAGAGGCTGCGAATGACAGTAGCCTCTCCGGACACTAGCTAAGGATTGGCATCATGTCACTGCCCGACAACTGGACAAGCGGCGAATCGTTTACCGCGTCGGCCGAGAATGCTGTCGAAGCGGCGGTCAATGTCGACACTGACGCGCTGGCTGCACTGCATGTGGTTGCCGCCAACGGCCTTACGGGCTCGGTGGCAAATCCATCCACGGCTCCGGCGATCACTCTCGGCACCACCATTACCGGCGTCCTCAAGGGTAACGGTACCGCCATTAGTGCAGCCAGCGCCGGTACTGACTTCGCTCCGGCGACCACCGGTACGGGCCTCCTGAAGGGAGATGGCACCGGTGGCTTTTTGGCCGCGGTGAGCGGTACCGACTACGCCCCAGCCACGACCGGGACCTCGATCCTGAAGGCCAACAGTGGTGGCTTCGCCAACGCTGTCGCCGGTACGGACTACACGAGCCCCTCGAGCACAGAGACCCAGACCAATAAGACCCTCACGGCTCCGGTTATCAATTCTCCAACACTGAGTAACGGAGGGAACGTCCTTACGCTGCCCGCGACCGCGGACACCTTAGTGGGGCGGGCTACCACAGACACCCTCACCAACAAGAGCCTCACGGCTCCGGTCATCAACGGCACCATCACCGGCACCTACACCCTGGGTGGCACCCCCACACTCCCGCCGATCCCCGCTGCCAACCTTCCGGCCATCCCCGCCGCCAACCTTCCCGACGGCATTACCAACTTCAACACCTCCCAGCAGTCGCAGGTATGTGTCGCGGGGACCTACTACTACATCGCCAATTCGGGTCTCGCCCTTCCGGCCAGCCTGAAGACCGGCATGATCGCCAATCAGACGACATTCATCTGGAATGTTGCGCTGAATAAGGACAGCACCAGTGCGGGCGGAGCATTCAAACTCATCATCTACCGGGGCACCACAGGTACGACCACCGACACCAAGGACGTGGTGCAGACCCTCGGCATCCTGACCGGCGTTGCCGACCAGATGACCCTGAAAGTCCAGCTCACCGTCACCGCGGTCGGTAGTACGGGGACCTACTACTGGTCGATCGTCCCGACTCAAGCAGCTGCGAGCGCCACCGGCTTCGGCATCACAACGGGCGCGGCGGGCCAGTTCAGCGGCAACGTGTCCTCGGTCGCCCTCAATACCGCCTCGCTCATCTTCGGCCTGGGATTTGAGGCGGCGTCTGCTACCCCGACTATCAACATCCCTCAGGTCCAAGCTAGCAGCTACAACATCGACTAGTCGGGAGGGTAATCAGCAGTGGCTATTGTCTATCCCAACGCCGTCGACAACTTCGGCGCAGTGGTCAACCCATCAACTACCTCGCTGTCCGCAGCAGACGCGGGCGGCCGCACCCACCCCGTGTCCCATGCGGACCTCGGGGCGGCCATCATGGCCTTGGAGACCAACGCCGCGCCACTGGCCCACGACCACTCCACGACCGACGGCAACGGCATCTGGCCGACCAACCGGCTGGCTCAGGCCAACACCCACCAGTCGCCCGACACCGACGCCTCGATCACCTCGCTGCACCACACCCTGGGGACTAGCCCGACGCAGGCGGCCGCCGGTAACCACGCCCACGACTACGCGGGCCCCTCGATCTTCAACCAGCCCTACATGATCTGCACCTCCACCACGCGGCCGCTAGACCCGACACCGGGGATGGTCATCTGGGAGACCGATACCAACTGCGTGCGAGCCTGGTCTCAATTCCCTTCCAATAACCTGACCAGTGGGATCGCCTACGCCTACACGTTCAATAGCGCCAACAGCAATACCTCGCTGGACAGCACGATCTTCACCACCACCACCCCGACGGGTACGGCCCCGGCCGACGGTGCCATGGGGTCTCCCAGCAGCGGCGTTTGCGCCTGGTATCCCGGGGCCAACATTACCTGCCGCCAGATCGCCCGGGCAGTGCCCACCGGCTACTCGGTCACCAACTCCGACGACCAGGAGCTGAAGTTCACCACCGGTGCCACCACCCTGCAGTCGCGGTACGAGACCAACCCCTCCCCGGCCGACGACGGCTACCTGCGGATGTCCACCGATGGCCAGTCCTACGTCCGGTACAGCGTGATCGACACCGGCGTCTACATCTACTACACCACCACCGGACCCACCGGCGAGCACTTCCTGGGCGGCACCGCGGCCAACACCAATACCCCAGACACCGACTGGACCTGCAAGGCGATCGGCAACACCTACCTGGTCTACCAGGGTGAGAGCACCATCCCGCTCCTGACCGCGGTTGACGTCGACAACGCCATCCATGTGGGAGCCAACTACCGCGGCTGGGGCATTGGCATGGTGGGCGCGGCCGGAGAGACGACTCAGCTGGTCCCCAACAGCATCACCCAGGTCTCCATCACCGACTTGGCGTCAGCCAACAGCGGCCTGATCTGGCAGCTGCTCTCGCTGGGCAACGTCCCCCACATCCGGGCCGAGGCGCACTTCGAGCAGGCGGTCCACCCACTCAACACCGCCATCCTGGGCTTCGACACGCTGCTGGGTGACTGGATCCCGGACCCATTTATGGACACCGAGACCAGCCAGACCGACATCACCATCAACGAGCCCGGCACCTACCAGGTGCACGCCTCCATCTCCTGGGATCCGGCCTACTCACAGTTCGACAACGCCACCATTGGCTGCACCATCAACGGGGTCGACCCGGGCCGTAAGGCGCGCAACTTCATGCGCGGTAACGGCTACGCACCCGGCTTCGCCCAGACCCAGGACGTCTACTTCACCTACCGGTTCCAGGCGGGCGACATCCTCCGGGTGACCGCCTCGCACAATGCCGAGGTCATCTGCTGGCTGTTCTGGACCAGCGTGGCGGGCCTCACCCAGATGTGTTGGGTCGAGCTCGACTTCTTGGGGCCATAATGACCACCGTCGAGCCCTCCGGCCAGGGGATATCGTCCCCCAAGATCCGTGACCAGTCCCTGGTCCGGAAGTTCCTCGCGCAGAACGGCACCGGCTACACCGCGCTGGCGATCACCAACGGGGCCACTTTCGTCGACCCGGACGAGGGCACCCTGAACCTCGCGGTCTACTTCCAGGACGTCACCGCCCAGTACCCGCCGACCCCGCCGGGCAACCAGATCGCGAACGTCGGGCCCACCCTGATCACCAAGCAGGACACCGGCCACTATTACTACGAGATCGGTCCGCCCAACACCGCCTACCGCGGCGTCCTGACGATGATCTGGACCTACCAGATCAATGGCGTGCCATTCACCTTCCGCGACTACGCCCAGATCCTCAACCAGATGCCGCTCTACGAGTCGTTGCGCGAGTCGGAGAAGTGCATCGTCGAGCAGGTCTCCCACATGCTGGGCGACCTCTTCGACTCCACCGACGGCGGCCCCAACCTGATCGAGCCGTTCCAGACCCACTTCGACTACGAGCGGCTCGCCCAGTGCCTGCAGCTGGCGGTCGTCCGGACGAACGTGATCGGGTACCCGGTCACCTACTGGGGGATCGGTCCTGAGACCGAGGCCATCCACGGCGCGTTCGAGGGCCTGCTGGTGCTGGGTACCTACCTCGAGTGCGTGCGGCACCTGGTGCGCAGCTATACCGAGATCCCGGTCTTCCAGGGCGCGAACGTCACGATCGCCGACCGGCGCGACTACCAGATGCGCTGGAACACGATCTTCACCCAGGAATGGCCGGAGTACCAGTCTTACGTCAAGATGGCCAAGCGCAAGCTCCTGAGCCTAGGTAGAGGGGCCCTGCTGGTCGGTGGAGGCATCTACGGCGGTAACGCCCTGGGCATCTTCCAGGCCGGGACCTACGCCTCTCAGGTGCGATCCTGGCGCTTCTACCCGGCGGCCCCGGCCATCAGCTGGGGTGCCTCGAATCACGGTAGCGGTATGCCGGGCGGCCTGTAATGGCCATCATCAAGCTCACCGAACCTTACGCGGTCAACTACGCCCGGACGTGCGTCCGGGACGCCCTGATGTACCACGGCGAGGAGGCCATCCTCCTGTCCTTGTACCGGGAGACCGACAACGTCCAGCGCTGCCCGCGGTGTCACAACGACGCCTATAACGATAGTGAGGAAGACTGCCCGGTCTGCTACGCCACCACCTGGTACAGCGATGCCGACCAGAAGGGCGGCGTCAAGGAGGCCGTCCGGGCCTGGTGCATCTTTACCGACCACTCGATCTCCGAGCAGTACGGCCAGTACGGCACCTTCACCCCAGACCAGCGGACCGTTCAGACCGAGGCCTTCCCGATGCTGATCGAACACGACTTCATCGTCCGGGTCAAGCGCTGGTCGTCTGCCCACGAGGTGCTCGAGGTCGGTGGCTTTTACCAGGTCGACGCGGTCACTCGCAATAGCCTGCGGACCGGTAGCCAGTATGGCCAAACCTGGCAGGACGTTATCGGGCAGTCGGCCCAGTGCTCCTGGATACCTCCACACGATGGGCCTCCCCCAGCTCTATCCGGTGCTGGGTGAGACCTTCCCCGCGGCCACCATCCAGGGCACCCCGGTCCCGACGGCCATCAACGAGCCCGGCACCAAGTCGTTCCAGCAGACGGCCCCCGCGGCGGTCTGGACCATCACTCATACGCTGGGTCACTTCCCGGAGGTCAACATCGTCATCGGTGGCGAGTCGGTCGACGCGCAGGTCGACTACCCCAGTCTGCAAGAGGTTGTTATTACTTTTGCAGAACCTCAAACTGGCTATGCCGAATTAACCTAAAGGAGGTGTTTCCAGTGCTTACCTTGACGAATGAAGCTGATGGCAGATTGCGAGACACCGAGCTTGGCGGCCATGGCTCTCTGGGTCATATCTGTTTGCTCCCTAACCCAGAGGACATCAGCCTCAGTGAGCTTGGCGTGGTGGGATTCTTCTCCGACAACCATTCTCCCGCGCTCAATCATTTCCCTGACGTTATCCAATTGGGTGCCCAGGTGCAGGTGAGCAGGCTGGACACAGATGGGTCGATCACACGAGTGCAAAACGTTGAGGCCATTGGTTGGCCCGTGATATATCCGATAAGAGGCTATGTGTGCACTAACCATAGTGGAGGAGTCCAGGCCGAATCGGCCATATCCAGACTCCAAGCAGGCAGCTGGCCAGTCCCAACACTCTTCAGCCGGTGGGGGATCTCCGGGCATAAACCAGGCAAAGATCTCGGCCTCGGTGGTGAGTTCGGGGGGTCTTCTATATCTCCCTCCGGCGAGTGGGTCGCGATGCCTCTGCCATCGACTGTAATGGGTCGAACACCATCCTCGAGCAGATCCGGGAACGTTAGCTTCTCTGTCGCACTCGACAATAGAGCAGATCATTTATCCATCTTAGCGCGAGAGCTGACCTGATGGCCCACGTCCCGCTCCCGGAAGACCTGGCCCGCAAGATCAGCGACAAGGCGGTTCAGATCGCCCGCCAGGACATGACCGGCAAGGGCTGGAAGTCGGCCCGGTCGCTGGTCCCCAAGGCCAAGACTGGGATGGTCGGTATTCAGACCAGCGTCCGCTACCTGCTGAAGCAAGAGTCCGGCACCCGGCCCTTCCTGATGAAGTGGGTCGAGGGCCGCAGTGGCCTACCGCTGGGATGCAAGCAGGGCGACGGCCCCCACTTCCGCAGCGCGGCCAAGGGGGTAGTCGGTACCCCGGGGTACGTCAATATCCCCCACCAGGGCCGGGTCTGGCGTAACCAGCGGTGGCGTCACCCGGGCGTCAAGGCGTCCAACATCATGCACAACGCCATTCGAAAGGCCATACAAGAGGCGAAGACCGATATCCAGTACGACATCAAGCGAGCGATCCGGGGTGAATACCATTGACCGACGACAATTATGCGCCCTCCGTCTTCATGTCGGACTACGATTTTCCGCCGGGTGGAACTGAGGTTCTCCCGCACTTGCCCCGCAGTGACGGCGGCCTGATCGAGTCGGTCAAAACGGCCACTGTGCAGGCACTTCGCGACGGGCTGCAGGGCTCGAGCTTCTTCGACAAGAACCAGAAGATCACGATCAGCCTCGAGTACCCCATGGAAGAGGTCCACTACCCCAGCGTGTGGGTCCAGTTCTCCATCACCAAGCTCAACCGGTCCGGCGTCGGCCACGAGATCCCGGTCAAGGCCGAGGATGGCACCTGGTCGTTCATCCAGGAGTGGACGTTCATGGGCCGGATCACCCTGACCGTGCTGGCCCTGAAGTCCATCACCCGGGACAAGATCTCGGACTCGCTGGTCGTGGCGCTAGCATTCGCCCGGCCGCCAGAGCTGCTTCTCACCCAGCCCCAGGCCGACACCAAGCAGAACCGCAGCCTGATCACCGCGCTGGACGAGAACAAGTACGTCGCGCTGACGCTGCAGCTGGACACCCTGATCCCGGGCGGCCAGACTGCGACCCCGGGCACCCCGTTCAAGGACGACATCCTCACCTACGAGGACTCGTGGTCGTTCGACCTGGTCGGCCAGTTCAACCTGCAGTACTCCAACGACGGCATGTACACGCTGGCCGAGATCCTCCCGAACTTCCAGTCGCCCTACACCAATACCCCATACAACCAGGGGCAGTGGGTGCCGCCGGTGCCGAACACACCGCCGGGGCTCGCGCCCTTTGATTCCTCGGGGCAGACCAACGTCGGGAACATCGACTATCCGGCGCTGTGAATCTCCCATCGATCAGTCCCTAAGTAGTGAGGGCACTGCATCGATAGAAGGAGTCCCGGCCGATGAGCACTCCCACCAGCAGCATTGATTTTAGCTACTACAACCCGCCTGGTGTGTACACCAACCCCACGGCGACGACGCTGGTAGCAGTCAACAACGCGCTGCCGACCGCGGTCGCGCTGTTCGGTCTGACCGTGGGCTTCCGCAACTTCATTCAGTCGATCACGATCAACCCGGACACCAACGACACCACCCCCGCGATCAACCAGACGCTGTCCCAGGCCGGTATCAACACCGCCACGGTCGTCGTGACCAACCCGAACACCGGGCAGATCTACACGCTGAACACCGACTACACGATCGTCAACGTCGGGGGCACCAATGGCACCGCCAACGCCCTCTACACCGTCTCGCGGGTGATCTCGGGCCACATCAACGCCGGGATCGTCGTCCAGGTCAGCTATCAGTACACCAACGCCGCGTACTACCAGCCCCAGGTGTTCTACACCTACAACGACGTGGTCACCGCCTACGGTGCGCCATTCAATACCACCACCGGTGCGATTCAAAGTGAATTGACCCTGGCGGCCAAGTTCGCGTTCCTCAATGGCGCGTACCAGATCATGACGGTGGCGGTCAAACCGACCAACCCGAGTGCGCCGACGGTCGACGACTACTACAACGCGCTGAACCTTTTCTACGACCAGGCCCTGGTGGCCATCGTGGTCTGCGCCAACGGGTCGATGCAGCCCCTGCAGCAGCTGATCCAGGAGCACGTCGACCAGCAGTCGGCCAGCCGCTTCGAGCGTCGGGCGATCATCGGCATGGACGGCTCCGTCACCCCGGTCCCCTCGAGCCAGCGGATCATCAACGCCCAAGAGCTCTACGACGAGCGCATCGCGCTAGTCTCCCCGGCCACCTTCAACTACTTCGCCCCCGAGCTCAATCAGTCGATCGTCCTGGGCGGGCAATTCATCGCCGCGGCCCTGGCCGGAATGGTGATGAATATGAGCTTCGCCCAGCCGCTGACCCACAAGGTCATTACCGGATTCTCGGGTGTCGCCGAAATTGTTCTGGACGCTCAAAAGAGCTTCGAAAGCCAGAACGGTTTGATGGTCGTTGAAATGGCTCCGCCGAACGGACAGCTAATGTGGGTCCGCCACGGTTTGACCACGAATAACATCGACCTGTTACACCGGGAATGGAACATCATCGGTCAGCAGGACGTAATGGTCTACACCATGCGGACCTACATGAACAACAGTAATCTGATCGGTCAGCCGATTTACGATTACACGCTGATCAACGTCAAGGCCGCCGCGGAGGCTGCACTGCAGTCGCTGGTGGTTAATAGCCAGATCGCTGGGTACAACTCGCTGACCGTCCGCCAGCTCATCACGAACCCGGACGTCCTCGAGATCTCCTACAACTGGCAGCCCGCCTTCCCGTTGAACTACATCGTCCTGACCTTCGGGATCGACCTGTCCACCGGGAACGTGACGACTCAGGGTGCATCGCCGAATACCAGCGACTTCTCCTCGAGCAACAACACCGCGGGCGGTACGACCATCGTCGCGCCATCTCAGTCGTCCATCAATGACTTCGGTGGCCCGAGCAACACACTGCAGAGCGACTAAGGGGAGTAAAGAATGGTTGCTTCAGTAACCCGTATTGGTGGTTCTGGGTTTACCACCATGATGTGGAATGGCCAGCGCCTGGCCTACCTGCAGGTCATGCAGGACACGCCTCCGGCCCCCGTCTCGAGCGCGCAAGCCGTTCAGCCCATCGACGAATCCGTACCTCTGGAAATTGTCACTGCAATGGCCGTGGGCGCGGGCACTCTGCGCTGCACGTTCTACGAATTGTGGAACGAGCCGGTATGGTCGATGCTGCCCGGACTTCAGGGTACAGCAAACCTTTTGCAGGTGCTGCAAGCTCAAATTAACTTGGGCACTGTGACAATGCAGAAGGTCATTAAGTCCCCGACTGGATTTATGCGGTCAAAGGTGTACCATAATGTCGTAATCGTCGATATCGACGAAGGGGAGAATGTCAATATCGGCACTATGACACTCCCCAAGACGCTGACAATGCAGTATTGCTACAGCACACCGGTCTGACGCTTTGACCTGCACAAATGCAGATACAGTAAACAAAATAGAGAACGAAAGAATTGGGTAAAGTTATTGTCATCGCTTTTACATTGGCGTGATGTACAATGGTTTTTATGGATGAACAACATGCCCTCAAAGGTCGCAAGCAATCACCGGAACATGTGGCCAGAAAAGCACGCAAATGTGGGGCTGGCTGCACTTGCAAGAGGCACACCTCTCAGCAATCAGAAGAAGTCCGCTCTAAGCATCGCGAAAACACTAAGAGAAAGTGGGAGACGGGCCTCTGGGAGGGCCGTGCAGAAAAGACAGCAGCCACCCGCGCCGCCTGGTCTCCTGAGCGTCTCGCTGAGGTCCGGGCCACTATGTCCGAGGCCAAGCGCAAGGAGTGGGCCGAGAAGGGTCCAGATCGCAACAAGAGGCCCGGCAATCTCTTCCGTAGAACCTCAGCCCACGAGCGGTCCCTAGTCCCCTATCTCGAAGCCCTCGGATACGAGCACAATAGCGCTGACGACAATCCCAGATTCGTCTCCCGAAGGGTCCCTGACTTCATCGATAGAAAGAACCGCAGGGTCTTTGAGTATCTCGGTACCTATTGGCATCCAGACCCGGCTGAAGAGCAGGTGATTATTGATCACTACGCCAAACACGGCTGGTCCACCACCATCCTCTGGGAATCCGAACTCTTCGAATTCCTCCTCGAACACAAAAACCTTGTCACCGACTCTGAGCATTCATTTGCATGGGAAGCTGCTAAAGTCAATAATGGTTTTCGCAAGCCCCCGGAAACTGTAATAGGTGAAGGGGAACTATCCCCAATCTCCAAAGGAGAATAAATGTCGAACTGGCTCGTATCTACTTTTGATAACCTGGCCACCAAGGTGGAGGCCGACGCCGAAGAGCTCGCCGCCAAGACGGTCGAGGCCCTGCTCCCCAACCTGGCCGCGGATCTGACTCCGATCGTGGAGAACGCCGTGGATAGCGCCCTGGGCAACGTCCCCTTCAGCTCGGTCATCACCCCGGACGTCAACGCCGCGGTGAGCAAGCTCGTCGCCGAGCTCGTTTCCGCCATCGAAGCTGCGCTGCCCGTCTAATGAAGATCACGCCGCAGTCGGAAGCCTACGGACTCCCCCACAAGGAGGCCGCAGAGCTTCCTTCTGCGTCGGACTTCTCCGACCTCCTGCAGGGATCCGGTATCACTCCGGGCTACATGAGCCCCCGGGTCGCCGCGTCCGAGTGGGACGACGAATAAGAGGAGCGCCCTATGGTCGCCACGAACTTCACTACCGCGACCGGCCTGACGGCAGATCCCGGTGCCTACATGCCACCGCAAGACATCCCTGCCGTAGACATGCCCCCACGGCCCCCTGACCCTGAGGATTTCGTGGAGACGCGTCGGCGCGTCGGCGGTGTCTCGCAGACCGAAGAGATCTGGGACCCCTCAGAAGAGGAACGCGACCTGTTCGCCAACTTCCTCAACGTCGGCAAGCAGACCAAGACCATCACCGTCATGGGCCACAAGGTCGGCATCGAGTCGCTCAACATCGATGACAACCTCCGCATCGGGACGTTCACCAAGGACTACCTGGGCACCGAGGCCTACGCCGAGGCCGTGCGGGTAGCCACCTGTGCCGCCGCGATCCGGACCGTAGACGGCCGCCCGCTCTACACCCCCTTCTCTCAGGACGAGTCCCCCGAATCGATCTTCGAGGCCCGGCTGCAGAAGCTGCTCAAGGCCCACACCTCGATCGTCATGGAGACCTACCCGCACGTCCTGAACCTGGATGTGAAGTTCGCCGAGCTCGCGATCCAACTGGGAAAACTCAAAGGCTAGACGCCGAGTGTGAAGCTCTGGTCCGTCTAGCCTACGAGAGAGGCAACCTCACTCGTCAGAGTGTGAACCGGGTCCAGCACTGGGCGCTGGCGTACCACTACTACCTGGTGCGCCGCGACAAGCTCGAGGACCGGGCGGACTTCCTCGAGGAGCTCACCCTAAACCTCAACCCGGACATGTGGATCGAGCGATACCGCGACCAGGTCCTGGGCATGCCGAATGAGGAGGGTGAGGTGCCATTAACTGAAGACGATATCGATGGCCTTGACGCCTTCATGGAAGAGCAAGAGAGGGCCTGGGTCAAGGAGCGCCAGTTCCAGCAGACCCTCAACGGCACCGGCACCATGAGCGGGGCTCAGGCCCCGGGTGACTGGCAGCAGGCGCGGCAGGCCGCACCGCTGGCTTGGGGGCCGTGGCAATGACACAAGGCTTCACTCAGGGCGACGACTTCGTCGCAGCTAGAGTCTCGATCGACGTCCCCACCGAAGGTATCCAGTCCCTGCGCGAGATGAGCCAGGGGATCGACAAGTTCCGGACTTCGGTAGAGGCCGCCGCACGCTCGTCGGCCACCTTCGTCGGCTACATCAACCAGCTCAAGCAGGCCGGTGACGTTGCCACCGAGGCCCACCGCAACCTGGCCGCCCAGCTCGAGCGGACCACAGACCTGCAGCAGAAGTCCATGACCGGCGGTCAAGGCAGCGCGGCCGCCCAACTCCCATTGTCTCGTGCCGCGCCGCAGGGATTCGTCGACAGCTTCTCTGGCATGGGTGCGGGTATGGGCGTCCGGCAGGGCACCCCGGGCGGCGTCTCTGACCAGATCCAGCAGCAGGCTATCGACCCCACCCGCCAGCTAGACCCCCGCAAGTACATCAACGCCCAGGCCGGACGGCACCGGGTGCTGGGGAGCGACTTCACCAGCCCCAGCGAGCAGGGGCCGGTAGATCTCGACGCTACCGCTAGCCGTATTGACGCCCGGGACCGCCAGCAGCGCGAAACCGCCCAGAACGCTCAGAGCGGCTCGGCCGCAGGCATGGGTGGCGGAGGTGACTGGCAGCGGCACATGAGCACCGCGGCGGGCCTGGCGGGCAACATCATGAACGAGATGTCCCCGGGCCAGGGCAGCCATATGGGGATGGCCAGAATGGCTATGAAGGGCGTGAGTGCCCTGGGAGGCATGCTTGGTGGTGGTAGCAGCCGCCAGAGTGCTGCAGCTCCTGCTGGGGGCTCCGGCCCCACTGCCGCCCAGGCGGCCATGGACGGCGGCGCGGAGAGTATGGAGCTCGGCGGCGGCATTGGCGGCATCATCGGCAAGGCCGGGATGGTCGGCGGCGCGGCGCTAGCGGGATTCGGGCTGCTTCAAAAGGGCGGCTCGATGTACCAGGGGTATAAGAACCTGGGATCGATCCGCGGTGGTGGGGCGGCCGAGGGGATGGAGACCGAGGCCGGTATCCGTTCGCTGGCCCTCAACCCCTTCCTGTCCACCGAGCAGTCGCGCCAGATCATCATGGCCGGAATGACTGAGGGGTACTCCGGCAAGCAGTTCGACACCGCGACCCAGTTCATGGCGTCCAACCTCAAGGACATGAACATCCAGGTCAGCGACTCGGTCCAGATGCTGCGCAAGAACGTCGCCGAAGGTGGCCAGTCGATCGGCGGACTGGCAGCCTCCCTGAGCATCCTCAAGGAGATGTCCAAGACCGGCTCGATGAGTCAGGCCGACCTGCAGCAGGCATTCAAGCAGGGCACCGATACCGAGATCACCCAGGGCGTGAGCGGAACTATCGCCGCCCAAGACATGACCACCTCTCTCGGAGCGTGGAAGGACGACAAGACCCTTGGCGGCAACTTCGCCCAGACGGTGAGCGCCGCGGGCGGCAGCGCTGCCAGTGGAGCCATCATGCAGATGTACTCCGGCATGCACGTCCCCGGGGTCAATCCGGCCGCGATGGCTGGCTACATGTCGGCCAATGGCATGGGCAAGGCCCAGATGACTGGCGCTGCCCTCACCAACATGGTGAAGAGCCTCTTCAAGGACTATCCCAAGACCAGTAAGCAGTACTGGAACATGATCCCCCGATTCCAGCAGCTACTGGGCATGATGGACCCCAGCAACCCGGCCGTCAGCGACCAGTCCATCGCCTCTGAGATGGTCGAGAAGATCCGCAGTGGCGGAGACCCCGCCAAGGCCGGGCAGGCCGCGCAGCAGAAAATCGCCTCAGAGGTCAATGGCCCCGAGGGCTTCATTTCGGATATCGGCCAGGGGCTGGGCGCACTGGGCGACACCGCCCACGACCTCGGCAAGATGTTCGTGGGTGGTATCACGGGCAACGATGAAGCCTTCAATAACGCCCGCAACGACAGCTTCAAGATCAACGAACAGGCCAACTACAACTTCAGCGCCGAGGCCACCAACCCAATGATCAGCAACATCATCGGGTCGTATGGCCCCAGGGGTGTCGAGGTGGGTGGTCCCGGTGGATGGGGTGCCCTTGACGGCAGCAAGGAGCAGGTCTCGGCACTAGCCAGCGGAAAGATGAAGTGGCGTCGTAAGGGCGAGCAGGGCGACGGCATGAGCCTCGCCGATACCCCCACCCAGCGCGACGACTCCTTCCGCACCGGCGGCGGGGGCGGGGGTAGCACCAACGTCCAGTTCTCTCCCGCGCAGGTCCAGATCAAGTTCGATAGCAGTGGCCGCATGACGGCCTCTCCGAACCCGATCCAGCTGACCCCCAACCAGCAGTCGGTCAACTCCGGCGCTGGTAGTGCCACCATGAACAATCCGCCCCCGGGCGACGGCTTCGGTTACTACCGCGGCCGCGGTGGCTGGTTTGGCGAGGGGTCCGGCTAATGACGGGAATGCTTACGGCCCCGATCGCCCAGGTCACCACCCCCTCCTACTCCACCCCCACGACGCAGCTCAGCCAGGCTCGAGGGACCTGCACCTTGAACGCGCCCGGCGTGGGCGTGCTCACCTTCCGGACCAACCCCAACGAGATCACCTGGGACTACAACCTCATCACCCACGTCGAGGAGACCTACGGCGGCCGGGTCATCCAGATCCTGGGGACCAAGATCGACAACCTGACGGTCAAGGTCGACTGCGGCCAGGGTGGCTGGAACTACGCGATGTACGTCGTGAACTTCATGCGCGACATGATGGTCCAGCAGCGCAACGGGCAGCCCGCCACCTTCACCTACACCACTCGCAGCTGGAACCTCAACGTCTTCGCGGCCAACGTCCCCTTCCACGACTCGGTCCAGGAGACCGTCCGCGAGCTCACGCTGCAGTTCAAGATCCAAGAGGACATCAGCGGGATGCAGACCTCCGCAGCGCTAGACGCAGCGCTATCGGCCCTGCAGGACGGTATCGGGTGGGCCGCGAACAGCTTCAACAACGCGGGGGCGGCGTCGGCCTTCACCGGAGCCAACAACACCATCACCGGCGGTGCGGCGAGCTCGCTGTCGAACACCACGAACGCCATCCTGCCCACTGCGGCGACCGGGCCCACCAACGTCGGCATCCCCGGAGTCAGCACCATCTTCACCCAGCTGGGAAGCCTTCTCGGCGGACTATAAAGCACTATTAAAGGAGGTCAATATGGCCAGACGCTATGCGTCCAACGTCAAGATCTCAGCCCCGATTGCTATCAGCACTCAGGCTGATGTCGACTTCAATGGCATTCAATTCAGCTACACCGTGGGCCTGATGTTTCCCCCTCAGGCCTCTATGCAGGAAACGGTCTGGCAGGCTCCGGCCGCGGTGGCGACGTCGTCAATAGGGGGACTGGGTAGCAACAAATGAGCCAACTCCGAGTAAGCGGGACAGGTCAAGCGGACTTCTATCTGAACGTCCTCAGCTTTGACGCGCCCATTACCGGAGAGCTCAATAGCGCCCAGACCCAGACCCAGATCCAGTATTTCCCGATCAAGGCATTCCAGATGGAACTGATCTGCGATGTCATTTTCCCCAGCGAGAATCTCTGGCAGCAATGGCAGGCCTGGGTGCGGCAGAATATGATCAATGCCCAGAATTCAAACGCCACGGGCAATCCCGGAGTGACATTGAATTGGCCGCAACGTAATATCAATAACTGGACCGGAATTATTCCCTCCGCAAAGGCCGGAGGTATGCGGGCCAACTATACCCCTCGGACTCGGGTGGAGTTTCAATTGGTCGTCTCTTTGGTAAGCAATCTCGATATCTTCTCGAGCATCGGTAGCGGATGGCAAGGGCTCTTCGGTTCAACGACCGTAGGGGCCACCGCCGACCCCATCCTTAGCCTGGCCGAGAACTTCTTGGGCGGCTCAATCACTCCGGGCAATAGCGCCATCTTCGGTGCCGTCACGTCCGCCGCCAGTTCCATCATCCCCGGCCTCACCAGCCTAGTCGGCGGGATCGCGATATGACCTCCCCCAACACCCCCAACGCCTCGCGGCCCGGCACCTCCACCACTGGCGGGGCCCTCGGTGCCACCACCACTTCCGCCACGAACACCACAGCCCTGGGGAACGCCCCTACCCCTTCCTCCTTCCCCACGCTGAACCCACCCCCGATGGGGACGCTGGTCTATGCGCCCAACGTCTCGGTGTTGGTCGCCCATAACGGCATCCAGTACGACGTCTCCAAGGACATCGTCCGCGGCCTGGTGTCTCGCAAGGAGAATTCGGCCAGCTCGCTGTTCGTCACCCTGGCCAACCCCAAGCTGCGCTACAACA
>Ga0302279_10004672_pt1 | contig 15917 bp, 13 predicted proteins | sample III_Bog_N3_3_FD_194541 | JGI IMG/M metagenome (GOLD analysis project Ga0302279, IMG submission 194541) | Peat permafrost microbial communities from Stordalen Mire near Abisko, Sweden - III_Bog_N3_3 | ecosystem: Environmental > Terrestrial > Soil > Wetlands > Peat | place: Sweden: Abisko...
GGGTACTCGCGACGGCGTTGGGCCGCTACGGCCACGCAGTAGTCCGGGACGTAGCCACGTGACACTTCCTCACCCGTCTGCGCATCGATCACCGGAATCGAAGGATTCAAGATGGTTCCGGCACCGAGTACCGAGCCTTTCCCCACGCGCGCACCCTCCACCACCATGCAGCGACTACCGATAAACGCGCCGTCTTCGATGACGACGGGCACGGCGTTGGCTGGTTCGAGCACGCCTCCGATCCCCACGCCTCCCGCGAGATGGACGTTGGCCCCGATTTGCGCGCAACTGCCCACGGTCGCCCACGTGTCGACCATTGAACCCGGACCCACCCACGCGCCGATATTGACGTAACTGGGCATCATGATGACCCCCGGGCTCAAGAAACTCCCCCGGCGAGCCGACGCTCCAGGGACCACCCGCACACCGCGGCGCGCATAGTCCGTCTTGAGTTCCAACTTGTCGTGGTATTCGAAGGGGCCCGCCTCGGATGTCTGCATGCCGCGAAGGCGAAAGAGGAGCAGAATCGCCTGCTTCACCCAGTCGTGCACCAGCACGTCGTTATTGTCGTCAATCTCCGCGACGCGCAACTGCCCATCGTCCAACTTGGTGATGACGAGCTCAACGTCACGCCGGGCCTCCACATTCTCAGGTGACATCTCACCGATGTGTTCGTACCAGTGCCGGATGCGTGATTCGAGGTCGCTCATGGACCAATCGTAGTTCGGTGATCTACGCCGACTCCCGCAGCCGCAGAGCCGCCAACTCGATTCGTTCGTCGGGCTGGACCATCGCGATACGTACAAAGTCGACGCCCGATGGTCCGTAGAGCTCACCCGGACTCACGATAAGGCCTGTCGCCTCCGCCAGCCACGCGGCGAGTTGCCAGCCGGTCATCCCTTCTCGCGAACACCATAGGTAGAAAGATCCCTCGGGCGCGGGACAATGAACTCCACACGCTCGCAGAGCATCGCCCAGGACGTGGAGGCGACCGTAGTAGACGTCGCGTTGCGCCTCGACGTGCACGTCGTCGCCGTAAGCGAGGGCAACAGCCGATTGGATGGGCGCCGCGACCATCAACCCGGCGTGCTGGCGCACCAGGCGCAAGTACGCCACGATGTCCGCGTCGCCTGCGTAAAAGCCCGCTCGTGCGCCGGCCAAGTTGGAACGCTTGGAGATGGAATGCACTGCCAACACGTTGTCGGGACCGTGCTCAAGAATTGTTCGCGGACGGTCCTTCCAAGTGTAATCGGCGTAACACTCATCAGAGGCCACGAGGACGTCGTGGACGCGTCCCCACTCAGCGGCTGCCCCGAGGTCGTCGAGGTAGCCGCTGGGATTCGAGGGTGAGTTCGACCACAGTACGAGCGCGCGTTGGGCGTCATCGTGATCAATCGCCGCCAGGTCCAAGGCCCCGTCGCGCATCGGCACCTCGACGGCACGAAGACCCGCCAGCGTGGCGCCCATGGCGTAGGTCGGGTACGAGATGGCTGGGTACAAGACGGTATCGCGGTCGTCGCGACGCAGGTGCAGGTACGACGCCAGCGACGCCACGAACTCCTTGGTGCCCACGCACGCCGCCAGCTGCGTCTCTTCGACGTCCACGTCGAAACGACGCTTGAGCCAACCGGTCGCCGCTTCGCGGTACGCGGGCGTGCCCGCCGACGGTGGATAACCGCGTAACCCGCTGGCGCGGGCCAATTCGGCCACCACGAAATCAGGCGGGGCATCGACGGGGGTACCGATTGAGCAGTCGATGGCGCCTCCCTCGTGCTTCGCCGCGGCGACTTTGAGTCCGTCGAGTCGTTCATAGGGATACGGTGGCGGGGAGAAACTCACGGTACCGACCTCCACTGCGCGAATCGGGCCGCACCGACCTCGTCCAAGACGACGCGCACGGTGACGAACTCGTCATCCACCGACGTGTCGATGACCTCACCCTCACGATGCGCCGCCGCCACGAGGTCGCCGCGCTCGAGGGGCAAGCGAAGCGTCATGACCCGGTCCTGGGTACGCAAGCGACCACCCACGGTCGCAATCAACTCATCGAGATTCTCATGGGTCAACGCTGACACCCATACGCTGCCCTCATAGATCTTGGCGAGGTCGCGCGACCGAGAGCCCGCGACGTCGGCCTTGTTAAAGACCAACAACTCGGGAACAGCGTCGGCGTTGATCTCGCGTAGCACGTCGCGCACCGCACTGATCTGGGCCTCGGCATCGTCACTCGCACCGTCGACCACGTGCACCAACAAGTCGGCGAGTTGCACCGACTTCAACGTGCTCATGAACGCCTCGACGAGCTCGTGAGGCAAATTGGAGATGAATCCCACAGTGTCGGTGACCAGGATGGTCTCACCACCGGGGAGTTGGCGTTGGCGGGTTCGCGGATCCAAGGTGACGAACAGTCGGTCCTCCGCCTCCACGCCGGCGTCGGTCAGTGCATTGAGCAACGACGATTTGCCCGCGTTGGTATAGCCCACCAGCGTCACCTCGCGGTGTCGCCCGCGGTCTCGGCCCTGACGCTGCACGTCACGAGTACGGTCGATCTGTTTGAGTTCCTGGCGGATGTGGTGGATGCGTTGGACGAGCCGGCGTCGGTCGACTTCGAGCTGGGTCTCTCCCGGGCCCCTAGTGCCGATGCCACCGGCCTGCTGGGAGAGCGAGCCACCAGCCCGTCGAAGGCGAGGGAGTCGGTACTGCAGGAGTGCCAGTTCCACCTGGGCCTTGCCCTCGGGAGTGCGGGCATTTTGGGCGAAGATGTCCAGGATCACCGCAGTGCGATCGATGGCAGTGCGTCCCAAAATCTTTTCCAGGTTGCGCTGTTGCGCTGGTGAGAGGTTCTGCTCGAACACCACCGTGTCGGAGTCAACCGCGAGGCAAATCTCCTTGAGTTCATTCACCTTGCCCGAGCCGAGGAATGTCGCCGGGTCTGGCGCGTCGCGGCGCTGGACCACCCGCGCCACTACGTCGGCCCCCGCGGTGTCGACCAGGAGCGCCAATTCGTCGAGCTGGTGATCAAGCTCGTCCGAAGACATGCCCGGGAACTGGACACCCACTAACACAATCTTTTCGCGAAACGTTCGGTCGATCAGTGTGGTGGGGACGTACGTCACCCCGCGAGCCACTCCACGTTCGCCACGAACTTCACGGGACCTTCAAGTCGAGCACCACCCTCGCTCAGTGTCACACGCAACGATCCACCGGGGTTGTCAACCATCACGTCGGCCCCAGTGAAGCCACGCTGCTGGCACACGGCGGCGGTGGCCACCGAGCCAGTCCCACACGCCAAGGTCCAACCGACTCCGCGTTCGATGACTCGGATCGACACGTGAGCCTCATCGATGATCTGCACGAACTCCACGTTCGCGCCACCGAGCTGGAAGGCCAACTTGGCCGCCATCTCCTCTCGATTGATGTCGTCCCAGTCAGGATTGTCCACGACCACGACGTGAGGGTTGCCCACGTGGGCCACGCCCAAGGCCCCCTCCAACGTGCCGCCCAGGGTCACCGGACCCATGTCGACACTCCCGATACCGCAGTCGTCTCGCAAGTCCAAGGACACGACCCGCTCACCGGCCAAGGTGTTGACGCGCATCTCGCGGTCCGACCGACCCGTCGCCCGCCGTACGGCGGCCACCAAACAGCGAATTCCGTTGCCCGACATCTCGGCGATCGTTCCGTCGGCGTTGTACAACGTCATCGAGATTGTCGACCCCACCGAGGCGATGAGCAGTCCGTCGGCCCCGATGCCCAAATGGCGATCGCACACGGCGCGAGCACGTTGCGCGTTCCACCACGGGGCCGAGCCCTGCTCGAGGACGTCGACCAAGAAGTCGTTGCCCGCCCCCTGCCACTTTTGTAATGATCGAAGTGCCATATTCTTAGTCTCGCACGAACCCATCGGGGCTTCTCAGAATTTCGTCGAGCCGCTTCGCCGCTTCGCTGGGGTCATCAAACCACTGCACTCGCGGATCGCGCTGGAACCACGAACGCTGGCGTCGTGCCAGACGCCGACTCTGGGTGATGGCGTCCTCGACACACTTCTCGAGATCGGCACCCTCTTCGAGGTGGCGAAGTAGTTCGCGGTATCCCACGGCCTGTCGGGCCGTGCGACTCATTCCTTGATCCCTCAGCTGTGCGACCTCCTCCAGTAGTCCTTCTTCCATCCAACTCTCGAAACGTCTAGCGATTCGCACATCTAAGACACCAAATTCACAATTCAGCCCGACTTGCACCACCCGAGGGGGGCCGTAGTGTCGAAGACCGGACCCGTACGAGGAAAAGGGACGCCCACTACCCGTGGTGACCTCGAGGGCGCGGATGACCCGACGCAGGTTCGTGGGCTCCATCTTGGCAGCCGCCACGGGGTCCAATCGGACCAATTCCTCATAGAGTCCGGCCACGTCGTCACCGCGACTCTCGAGAGCGGCGCGTGCGTGGGGGTACTGCCCGGGGATGTCGAGATTGTCCAGCACCGCTCGACCGTAGAGTCCGGTGCCTCCCACGTAGAGGACCGACCCGCCCAAGGCCCACACCTCGTCCGACGCCTCACGTGCGGCGTGCTGGAACTGAGCCACCGTGAATTCGTCGGCGGGTTCGATCAGGTCCAGCAAGTGGTAGTTCACTTCACCACGCTGCGCCCGCGTTGCCTTCGCGGTGCCAATATCCATGCCCCGATAGACCGTCATCGAGTCGACGCACAGTATCTCTAGGGCGCCGCCGCTCTCGAGAGCCAGTTGGTGCGCCAGCGCTGACTTACCCGATGCCGTGGCCCCCACGAGGGCGACCGCCATGCCGCCGTGATTCCTCACGCGTTCAACAGGGGCAAACGGACTTTGTGTCGTGGTCCACGCTGCACCGACACCAGATCACCGAGCAAGTGATAGGGCGCGCCGTGAGTCACGCGCACGCGCACCAACGCGCCCGGACGCAGCGACTCCGCGGTGACGGCGAAGTGGATCAACTTGCCCTGGCGCGTACGCCCCGACAACATCTGGTCATTGCGACGCGAGGGGCCTTCGACCAACACCTCTTCGACCAGACCCTCACGTGCCTCGTGGTGGCGCAGCGCGGAGCGGTCCAGTACGTCTTTGAGTCGAGCGAACCGATCGCCGATCACCTCGTCGGACACGAAGTCGTCGGTCATGTCGGCCGCACGGGTACCCTCGCGCGGCGAGAAGATGAACGTGTAAGCGGAATCGAAGTCAGCTTCGGCGACCACGGCCAACGTCTCGTCGAAATCCCGCTCGGTCTCGCCGGGGAAACCCACGATGAGGTCGGTGGTGACGTGCAGATCGTCGATTCGCGCGCGCGCATCGCGCAGACGTTGCAGGTAGCGCTCCGCGCTGTAGCCACGCCGCATGGCGCGCAGCACCCGGTCAGAACCGGACTGGAGGGGCAGGTGCAGTTGAGGACACACGGCCGCCGTCTCCGCCATGGCCTCGATGGTCTCGGGGCGCAGGTCCTTGGGGTGGGGACTGGTGAATCGGATCCTCTCGAGACCCTCGATCTGGCCCAACGCACGCAACAGATCGGCGAACAGGGGTCGACGTTTCGTGATGTCGCGCCCGTAGGAGTTGACGTTCTGGCCCAGGACCGTGATCTCGGTGACGCCCGACTTCACCAGCATCTCGCCCTCAGCGAGTAGGTCGTCGAAGGGACGACTGATCTCCTCACCCCGCACTGAGGGGACGATGCAGTACGCGCAGGTGTTGTCACAGCCCGTCTGGATGGTCATCCACGCCGCCCACGGCAACTCCCTGACCGCGTAGAGAGCGGGCGCCATGTCGCGCGCGGCTTGGTGATCAGGCGCGTCCCAGACGTCGACGACCGGACCCTCGATCGCCGCGCGCGCCAAAAGAGCCGGCGCGGCGCTGAGGTTGTGGGTGCCGAAAACGACGTCCACCCAACCGGCGCGCTCGAGAATCTGCCCGCGGTCCTTTTGCGCCATGCACCCACCCACCGCGATCTGCATGTCGGGACGACGCTCCTTCTCCGCCTTCAGGTGCCCCAGAGCGCTGTAGAGCTTGAGGTCGGCGTTCTCTCGGATAGTGCAGGTGTTGAAGATCACCACGTCCGCCGACGTGTCGTCCTCGGCGGCGACCATTCCCTCGCCCACCAACAGTCCCGCGAGACGCTCGGAGTCGTGTTCGTTCATCTGGCAACCGAACGTACGAATCGCGAAGGTCTTGGGTTTCGACACCCCGCCAGCCTAATCATCTGCCCGATTTCGCTCGGCGAGTCGCACCCCTACTGCGGCACCACCTGCTCGGGTGCCGTTCGGTCAATGGTGACCCCGACCCCCGCCGCTACCACCAGGACGAGGCCGATCAGTACCCAGGCCGTGGCCTGCTCGTGTAGGAGCAACGCTCCGATCACGAAGGCGATGGCCGGGTCCAGGCTCATCAACACCCCGGCGGCCGCCGGACTCAATCGGCGCAGCGCTTGTAGTTCGGCCGCGAAACCCAGGACGATCGACATGAGCCCCACCAGCGCGAGGCGACCCCCGAGGGAGGGATGGTGGGCCACGAGGTCGAACCGGGTCAGTGCCCAGGGCAACGTCACGAGAGCGCTGACGCTCATGGAGACCGCAAGGCCACCAAACCCGGTCGTCGCTCCCCCGACGCGCGCCGCGGCGAAGACGTAGCCACCCCAGCCGAGGCCGCTACCCAGACCGAAGAGCGCCCCTACCAGCGTCACGCCGCCGCCGGGGTGTGACAAGAGCACCACTCCCACCGCGGCCAGGACCGCGAAGGAGAAGTGGCGCCAGTTGCGACGACCGAAGACGGCGACGCACAAGGGACCCAAGAACTCGATGGTCACCGCGCTACCCAGGGGGATGCGCGCGATCGCCTGGTAGAAACAGACGTTCATGAACGCCACCGTCACCCCCAGCACTACCGCGGCGCGCCATTGTTCGGCGCGCCAGCGACGCAGTCGCGGGCGTGTGGCGATCAGTAAGACGAGCGCACCGAGGAGGAACCGCCATCCACTGGTGGCGACCGGTCCCAACTCTGCGAAAGCCGGCTGCACCAGGGCGGCGGACCACTGAATGGACGTGGCACCCAAGATGATGAAGCCCGCACCCGCGAGCGAAACCCGCGGCGTCGAGGAGGTCACGGCCTCATGTGAGTTGCAATCCACGACGGTCGGCGTCGAGTTCCCACACCACGCCCGCCACTGAGTGTTCGGAGAGGAACTCCTGCGCTGCGCCAGCCACCACTGACGAGGCCGTCTCGTCGCACAAGGCCAGCATGGTCGAACCAGCCCCTGACCAGCACGAGCCCGCGGCGCCCGCCTCGCGCAGGCGCGCTAGCAGCGGCTGGGCGAACGGCAGCAACGACATTCGATACGGCTGGTGCAAAAAATCGTCCATCGATCCGGGAACGAAGTCCTCTCGGTGGGCCAGCCCCGCAATCAACAACGCCACGGCGCTGACGTTATGTACGGCGTCCGTGAACGGGACGTGGCTGGGTAACGCACGGCGGGCCTCGGCAGTCGAGAGTTCCTCGTCAGGCACCACCACGACGAAGCGCCACTGGGGGTCGAGCGCCAGTGAACGAGCGACGACCGACGCGCGGTCATTGACGCTGGCCACGACGAGACCACCCAGGAACGACGCGGCCGCGTTCTCCGCGTGGCCATCGATCTGCGTGGCCACGTCGAGTGAGACACTCGACCCCGCCGCGGCAGCTGCCGCCAGCGCGAGGGCGGCCGAGGAGCCCAGACCGCGCGAGAGGGGGATCTCGGAATTCACGTGGATCGCGAATTGGTGATGGCCCAGCACGCGCGCCGCCACTTGGGCGCCGAGATGGCGCTCGTCATCGAAAAGACCCGCGCCGCAGCCTTCACTGGTGATCGAGAAGCTTTCGGCGAGCTCCACCGACACCTCGAGGTATCGCGTCAGGGCGACGGCGAGGGCGTCAAAGCCGGGTCCGAGGTTGGCAGAACTAGCGGGAACGCGTGCGAGCATGGAGTCAGCGTAGGCGCTCCCACAGCGACGCTGGCGACACCTGGCGCGCCACCGTCAGGGCAACGCGGTAGTTGCCCCCCTCGTCCACGTCGAGCCACCCGACCACTTGTCCCGGCACCACCGCACTGCGTTCGGGGTCGATGGTGACCGAGACGTTGGCCGCATCAAGAGCGCTGAACCACTCGAGTGCCAGGGGCGCTTCGAGGATGACGTCGCTGCGACGACTCCCCCACCCCACGGTGCCGACGACCGTGCCGGCTTTCAGATCGATCGACTTCTCGCTGGTGAGTACGGACCGCTCGAGAGCGAGTGCCTCGTCACCAGCGGGACCCAGCAGGTCGCCGCCGCGTGCTCCGAGAATCACCGCGTAGGCCAATTGGACCTGACCGTTGAGTACGAAGGTCATGGCCATCACGTCGCATCCGCCAGCCGCATCGGTACGGCCCGACTTGACTCCCACCACATTGTCGACGCCAATGAAGGGCGTGAAGGATCCCAGGGTCCCCGCCACGGGCAACGTCACACTCGACTGGGCCACGATCGTGCGAACCAGTGCGGACTTCATCAGTATCGACGTCAAGAGACCCTGGTCCAGGGCCGTCGACACCGAACCCGGGTCGACGCCGGACGTGTCGACGTAGTGGGTGTCGGTGAGCCCCAAGGCGAGCGCATCGGTGTTCATCCGAGCGACAAAGTTGGGCGTCGAGCCCCAGGCCATTTGCGCGAGCAGCGTGGCGAAGTTGCTCGCGGAATGCACCAGCAGACCATCCAAGAGAGTGCTCTCGCACAGGACCTCGCCGGTCGCAACCGCCGCGCTCGACTGGCCCTGCGCATTGATCGTGTCGTAGTAGGTCACGTCGGCGGGCGTGACGGTCAGACACGGTCCCGTCTCGCCGATCGAGAGCGGTAGCTTCTGCAGGACGACGTAGGCGGTCATCAGTTTGGTGAGACTGGCGATGGGCACCACGGCGTTGTGCCACTCTCGCTGCACGCCCAAGGCGGGGATGACCAGCGCGGCGCTGCCGACGCTCGGCCACGCGATGGGCGTGGGGGCGAGTGCCGAGAGAGTACTGAGCGACGTCGTGGAGGTCGAAGGTTGATTCAGCAATGGCAGTTGCATCCCCAGCATGAGCAGCAGCGACATCAGTGCGCCAAGAATCATCGCGAGGAACCTAGTGAGGAGCCCGAACAGCGCGGGACGACGAGAGGACGAACGGGCCACGACGCGAGGCTAGAGCGAGTCATCAAGCTCGTCGGGTGAGATGAGGACCTTGCGAGCCTTGGAACCGTCACCGGGACCGACGACCCCCTCGATCTCCAGTTGGTCCATGATCCGTCCGGCGCGAGCGAAACCCACGCGCAACTTGCGCTGGAGCATGGAGGTGGAGCCTGATTGGTTGCGGATCACGATCTCTCGGGCCTGTCGCAGGATCTCGTCGTCGTCGTCGCTCGCTCCAGAGGACGACTCCAGTCGACTGGCGGGCACATCGAGGGCCACCACCGTCTCACGTTGGCCACCCTGGGCGCGCCAGTTCTCGACCACGCGGCGCACTTCCTCCTCCGACACCCACGGCGACTGCAACCGGCGTGCGATGTTGCTCGACGCGGTGACGAGCAACATATCGCCCTTGCCGATCAGTCGCTCCGCGCCGGCCTGGTCCAAGATGACTCGACTGTCGGCGAGCGACGACACGGCGAAGGCCATGCGACTGGGCACGTTGGCCTTGATTACTCCAGTGATCACGTCCACGCTGGGACGCTGCGTGGCCAACACCAGGTGAATGCCAACCGCGCGAGCCATCTGGGCGATGCGCACCACGGACTCCTCGACGTCGCGCGCCGCCACCATCATGAGGTCATTGAGCTCGTCCACCACGATCACGATGTAGGGCAACACCTCAGGTTCGCGTCTCGTCACGCCGGCGTCGAGGGTCGTCGCACGCTCGAAAGCGTCGCCCACCAACTCCTCAGTCGTGGGCTCCAGGACCACCTCACCACGGGCGATCATTTGCTGGTAACTCGTGATGTCGCGCGCGCCGTTCTCGGCCAAGACGTCGTAGCGGCGCTCCATTTCCTTGACGGCCCACGCCAAGGCCCCCGCCGCCTTCTTGGGATCGACGACCACTGGTGCCAGGAGGTGCGGCAAGTCGTTGTAGTGCCCCATCTCGACGCGCTTGGGGTCCACCAACAACAACTTGACTTGGTCGGGCGTGGCACGCATGACGAGCGACGTGATGAGCGAATTGATGCACGAACTCTTGCCCGCGCCGGTCGCCCCGGAGATCAGCACGTGGGGCATCTCGCCGAGATTGACCACGACGGTCTTGCCAGAGATGTCGCGCCCGATGGGCACGTCGAGAGGGTGCGTCGCCGCGATCGCCTCGTCGGAGGCCAAGAGGTCGCCCAAGGCCACCAACGCGCGCTGGCGATTGGGCACCTCGACGCCGATGGCCGAGCGTCCCGGAATGGGGGCAAGAATCCGCACGTCGGGGCTCGCCATGGCGTAAGCGATGTCCTTGTTGAGAGACGTCACCCGCGAGACCTTGACGCCCGGACCCAGTTCCAATTCGAAGCGCGTCACGGTCGGCCCCATGGTGAAGCCCACCAAGGTGGTCTCGACGCCGTGGGCCGCCAACGCGTCGACCAACTCCTCGCCTGCGGCTTCGATGGCGTCACGATCTTGACGCTGCTCGCGAGTGCGAGATAGGAGCGACATCGGCGGCAACTCCCAGTGCGACTCATTGGGCGCAAAGTAGGTCAACGCCGCTGGCTGCGGGTCGGGTTCATCATCCTCGAGGAGAGGTTCCTCGTCGTACTCGTCGTCGTAGCCCACCGCCACGGACTCCACGTCGTCGAATTCCTCGAGCGCTGGCGGGGCATCGTGCTTGCGTCGCAGGCGCGCCGGGGCCACTGGTTCGATCTCTGGCACCGTCGTCGCTTCGTCGTACTCTGACGTCGAGGGTCGCGCGCTCCACCAGGTGGCGAAGTGGCGTCCCAGGTAGCGCAAGACCGCGCCCGCCGTCTTCACCAACGTGCCCAGCCCGACGGAGGTGCCGATCATCAGTGCGATTACGAAGACCGCCAACAGCGCGGCCACCGCGCCGCCGGGTCCGATGAAGCGAGCCAGCGTGCCGCCGATCAGCACGCCGAGCCAACCACCCGCGTGCCCCAACTCCGCTACGGATGCTCCTAGTTTGGGCCGACCTTCGGCCACGTCGCCGAGTCCGGACACGCTGATCAGTGCGAGCGAGATACCCCAGAGGAACCGTGCTCGATCCACCTCGACGCTGCCCAGCACCAAAATCACTCCCAATCCAATCAACAGGACTGGAATTGCGACGCGTCCCACGCCGAAAGCCAATTTGAGACCCTCGTTGACGCCACGCCCGACGGGGCCCAGGGCACCGATTTCGGCGAGCAGCACCAACAATCCCGCCAGAATCATCAAGACGATCCAAATGTCGCGTTGGTGGCGGCCCCAGACGGTCTCGCGTGGTGCGGGCGCGTGACGGGCCCGCGTCTTGGACGAGCCCTTCGCGGGCGTGGACGATCGTCGAGCGCTAGCCATCACCTTCCAAGTTACCGAACAAGCATTCGCCACGGTGACCATCGGCCTAATCTGGTGCAATGTCCGCTCCCCAGCACCAGAGTTCCGCTGACCTCGCCGCGCGATTGAAGGTCCTCTCGCGCAGTTGCGCCGTCGTGTCGCGCACCGAGCTCTCGCCGTCGCTGGTTGAAGTGGTCCTGCGTGGCGACGCTGTCGCTCTCGCCGGCGTCGCGGGCAACGACGTCATGATCCTCGTCAGTGGCGAGGACGACACCCCGATACGACGCCGCTATAGCGTTCGCCACGTCGACGCGGACGCCGACACATTCTCCCTGTGGATCTCGCGGACGCACGACGGCCCCGCAGCCCGGTGGGCCACTACCGCAGTGGTCAACGACCGTGTGGACGTCATAGGGCCGCGTGGCAAGATCCCACTCAATGACGCGGCGGACTGGCACCTGTTTGTGGGCGACGTCTCCTCGCTGGGGGCCTTCTATCGGATGGCCCAGAGCATCGAGGTGCCCGGGCGCGCCGTCTTCATCGTGGAACTCGACGATCCAGATGATGCCGTGACCGCCAGCTTCGACGAGGGACTCGGCGTCACGGCGATCTTTGTCGACTGCGGCGACCGGGGACACGACGACCCGGCGGGATTGCTGAGCGGACTGGCCGCCTTCACCCTGCCGCCCGACGAGGGACACGCCTACTTGTTCGGCGAGTTCCACGTCATGCGCGTCGTCAAATCCGCTCTGATCGACCGCGGACTCAGCGCCGCACAGATCAGTCTCAAGGCTTTCTACCGCATCGGACAGTCCAACGGCGCCAATGGCGAACCGTCCAAGGACGACTAGAGGACGACGATGGCCACTAGGAGCACGGGCTGGCGCCGGTACTTCTGACCCAACAATCGCCCCGCCGCGCGCTGGGCGGCCTTGGTCAGCGATTCGTCATCGCGATTCCCTTCCTTCAGGGCCGACTCGATGGCTTCGCGCACCGTGGCTGTCACCGCGTCCACCACTCCTCGATCGTGGTCTCCCTCGAACCAACCGCGCGTGGTCACCCGCACCGGTTGACTGATGACGCCGCGCGACGCGTCGACCCCCGCCGAGATTTGCACCACGCCGAATTCGGCCAGCATGCGGCGTTCCTCCAGAGGGCGCTCATCGAGGTCACCGGCGCTGCCGTCGATGTAGTGGAAACCCGCTGGCACTTGACCCGCACGCTTGATGCCCTCGCGGGTCACGTCGATCTGGTCACCGTCCTCGCATATCAAGATGTGCTGGTCCGCGAGCCCCATCGACGCGGCGAGGTCGGCGTGGTGTCGCAGGTGACGGTACTCACCGTGCACGGGGACGAAGTTCTTCGGTCGCAGCAATTGATGGTACGTACGCAACTCTCCCTGGCGTGCGTGACCCGACGCGTGTACCGGTTCCTGGCCTGAATGGATGACCTCGGTGCCCGCACGATGCAAGTCGTCGATCACTCGTCCCACTGACCACTCGTTACCCGGTATCGGGTGCGACGAGAGGATGATGGTGTCTTGCTGGCCGACGGAGAAGTTGCGCGCATCTCCGCGCGAGAGCTTCGAGAGCGCCGCCAGCGGCTCGCCTTGACTTCCGGTGCAGATGACGCAGATCTCGCCAGGAGTGAATCGGTCCACATTCTCGATATCGACGAAGTCCGCCGTGTCGACGTGCAGAAGATTCAGCTTGCGGGCCAATTTCACATTGGCCTCCATCGAGCGACCCATGAGAGCGATCTTGCGATGCTGTTCGCGGGCGACGTCGATGATCTGCTGGACCCGATGAATATGGCTGGCGAAACAAGCCACCACCAGACGGCGTTCGGGGCGTTCGAGGAAGAGGCGTCGCAGTGCGCCACCCACTGACCGCTCCGATGCCGTGAAACCGGGCTCCTCGGCGTTGGTGGAGTCGCACAGGAGTAGCGCCACTCCCTCGTCACCCAGGGCGGCGAGACGCGACACGTCGGTGCGACGGTTGTCGATGGGCGTCAGGTCGAGTTTGAAATCTCCCGAATGCACGATGATGCCGATCTTGGTGTGAAACGCCAGAGCGTGCGCACTGGGCACCGAATGGGTGACCTGAATGAACTCGACGTCGAAGGGCCCGATGCGACGGCGTTCCCCGTCGGCCACCTCGATGAAGGTCAAGTCGTGGGCCACTCGCGCCTCGGTGAGACGGTGACGCGCGAATCCCAAGGTGAGGGGCGATCCGTAGATCGGCACGTTGACGTCCTTGACCAGATAGCGCAAGGCTCCAGTGTGGTCCTCGTGACCGTGAGTTAAGACAATGGCGTCCACGCGGTCGCGACGCTCGATCAGCCAACGAAAGTCTGGCAAGATCAAGTCCACGCCGTACATCGTGGGTTCGGGAAACATCAGTCCTGCGTCGACAACGACGATACGGCCGTCCTGCTCGATGGCCGCGCAGTTGCGCCCGATTTCGCCGAGTCCCCCGAGGAAGGTGACCCGGACGTTGTCCTTAGCCACGCGAGGCCGCCAGCGCTGACACCACGTCGTGCGCCGACTGGTCGAGGACTTCGTCGCCCGGACCGAGGGGAAGTCGGCACTGGCCGACGGCAAAGCCCAAGGCGCGCATCGCGGCCTTGGAAGGGAGGGGGTTGGGATACATGTCACTCGTTTCGAAAGAACAGCTGGGCGCAAGGCGCGCATTCAGCGATCGCGCGGCGTTCCAGTCGCCGGCGTGCGCCGAGCGAATGAGCGCCGCGAACTCGGGAGCCGCCCAATGTGCGGCCACCGACACCACGCCCACCGCGCCAATGGCGAGGAACGGCAACAACAACGCGTCATCTCCACTGTAGAGGTCGAGGGACTCCCCCAGTTCGGCCTTGGTCGCGGCCGCCGCCACGAGGTCACCGGACGCGTCCTTCAACGCCACCACGTTGGCGTGGCGTCGTACGACGTCGATCGTGGTCGCCGAAGCGATCTTGCGACCAGTACGCACCGGAATGTCGTAGAGCATCAGCGGAAGTGGCGTCGACTCGGCGAGGGCGGCGAAGTGTGCGGCGATCCCGCGCTGACTCGGACGGGCGTAGGCGGGCGTCGTCGCCAACACGCCCGCAGCACCGGTCGCCGCCACTCGTGACGTCAATGCCGTCGACTCGGCGGTGTCCGACGAGGACGTCCCGGCCAAGACCGGTACGCCGACGGCTTCGGCGACCGCGGCGAACAGGTCGAGCTTCTCGGCGTCCGACAACGCCGAACCCTCGCCCGTCGAGCCTCCGACGACCAGGGCGTCGTTCCCCTGCGCTACCAAGAAACGTGCGAGGTCCCTCGCTACGTCGAGGTCCACGGTGCCGTCCTGGGCGAAGGGGGTGACCATCGCCGTCAGTAGGTATCCAAAACGGGGCGAAGTCATCTAACGAAGTTACCAGTGATGGATACTTCTACCAGGTCGCCTCAGGCGATGAAGGCGTCGATTCCCTGCGTGAATCCTGGCGTGGGACCCACGTGAGCCACCGCGATCGCGACACCTTGGACGAAACTCGCCCGGTCGTATGAATCGTGGCGGATGGTGAGGCCCTCGCCGGGGCCGCCGAAAAGTATCTCCTGGTGCGCGACCAGACCAGGGAGGCGCACCGAGTGAATCCGCACGCCGTCACCGGCGTTGGACCCGCGGGCGCCCTCCAAGGTGTGGCGCTGCGTGGGTTCGGGGGGCGTCACACGCCCTGCCACGGCGCGCGCCTCACGAATGCGCTCGGCCGTGGTGATCGACGTGCCCGAGGGCGCGTCGACCTTACGGTCGTGATGAAGTTCAATGATCTCGACACGCTCGAAGTACGGCGCCGCCATCGCGGCGAAGCGTTCGCTCAGTACGGCACCCAACGAGAAGTTCGACGCCATAATCACACCCGTCGACGTCGCCGCCACTCGCACCTGGTCCTGTTGGGCGTCACTGAGACCGGTCGTGCCGATGACCAGTCCCACGTGGTTCGTGGCACACCACTTCGAACTGGCCACCACTGAATCAGGTTGGGAGAAGTCGACGACCACGTCAACGCCCGTGGGGTCGACGTCGGCCAGGGTGGCGTAGTACGTCGCACCAAAGAGTCGAGGTGGTTCGTGCAAGTCCACCAGGACGCTCACGACCAGGCCGTCAATCAGGTTCAGATTCTCGGCGAGCGCCTGACCCATCCGACCGGCGCCACCCACCATTGCGATACTTTTCACTATTTCACCCTATCGGTGACGTCACGCACGTTCGTGACGTCACAGCACGAGACCCGCCGCTCGACCGTGGGGTCGCGCGGCGGGTCTCGCCCGAATACTTAGCGACGGCGCGGACGCGGACCGCGACGGTTACCACCATCGTTCTCCGAGAACGACGGACCGCCGGGACCCAAGTCGCCAATCTC
>Ga0302279_10004676_pt1 | contig 15910 bp, 10 predicted proteins | sample III_Bog_N3_3_FD_194541 | JGI IMG/M metagenome (GOLD analysis project Ga0302279, IMG submission 194541) | Peat permafrost microbial communities from Stordalen Mire near Abisko, Sweden - III_Bog_N3_3 | ecosystem: Environmental > Terrestrial > Soil > Wetlands > Peat | place: Sweden: Abisko...
TAGTTGACGTCATAGCCCTTCTTGGTCAGGGCCGTCATCAGCCGGACATTCTGGTAGAACCAGTCGAGCTTTGGGTCATAGGGGCGGTCGCCCAGCTTGCCCCGGTGGTCGTTGCGGCCGTCGGCCAGAAAGACGCGCAGGGGCTTCTTTTTGTCGGCGAGCACCCGGTCGGCATAGATATAGCCGCCCTTCATTCCGACGAAACTGCCGACGTTGCTCAGCACCTTGTGGAAGGCGTTGGGCCGCGCCCAGGCCACGCCGAAGGCGGCGATGGCGCCGGAGCTGGTGCCGCCGATGCCGTGGTCGTCGGGGTTCTTGGAGATGTTGTAGTCCTTGTACAGGGCGGGCATCAGCTCCTCGGTGATCACCCGGGCGTATTTGTCGTCTGGAACGTTGTATTCGGTGATGCGGTTGGTGGTCCCGTCGCCAGCTCCGGTTTCGGGGCTGGGCTCCACCTGCTGCGGGGTGCGTCCGGGATTGATGAAGACGCCGATCATCACCGGGATTTCCCGGCGATAGATCAGGTTGTCCATCACGTTCTGGGCGCGCACGTCCCCGTTCGGATCCTTGAACATCGCGCCATCCTGGAAAACCATCAGATCGGCGGGCTTGGACGGATCGTACTGCGCCGGAACATAGACCCAGTAGGTGTGCTGGGTGCCCGGAAACACCTTGCTCTGGATGACGAAGGGTCCGCGGATCTCGCCCTTGGGCACGCCCTCCTGCGGCAGGGAATCCGGTCCCAGTCGGTACTGCGAATTGGGATCAGGACCGTCCGGCACGAACCATTGCAAGTGGGGCGGAGGCGCCGCGGGCGGCGCGCTCGTGGCGGCCGAGGACGTCTGCTGAGCGCCGGCCGCTAGGGCGAACACCAACAAAGACAGGGTTGCTTTGTTCATCACGCTGAACCTCCCGAAACTTTTATGCCCGCGCACGCGGCGCTATTCTGAGTTGTTCCCAGACTTACCCCAGTCTGCGGCGGTGTCCAGGCGTCCTACCTCAGCGCCGCGGCGATATTCCCGCCGTCCACGGTCAGCACCGCGCCGGTGGTCTTTTCCGCCAGGGCCAGAGCGACGAAGGCCTGGGCCACATCCTCGGCGGTGACTTCGAGGCCCAGCAGGTTGCCGGCCATGTAGTCGTGCTCGGACACTCCGCGCGCGGTCGAGCGCGCCTTGACCATCTGATCGGTCAGGAGGCCCGATCGGATGCGGTCGGCGTTGACGGCGTTGGAGCGCACGCCCTCCGCGCCGTGATCGACCGCATACTGGCGCATGAGGGCCAAGGTCGCGGCCTTGGGCAGGCCGTAAGGGCCGAAGTCAGGGCCCGGGTTAATCGCCTGCTTGGAGGCGTTGAACAGCAACACCCCGCCCATCTTCTGCTGGCGGAAGATGCGGACGGCCGCCTGGGCCGCGCTTTGATGGGCGAAGAAGTTCAGCTCGAAGCTTTGGCGAAGCACCTCATCGGACACCTCGCCGATGCGCCCCGTAAGCGCCGCGCCCGCATTGGAAACCAGGATGTCGAGCCCGCCAAAGGCCGTCGCGACCGCTTCAAACGCGGCCGTGACCTGGACCGGATCGGTGACGTCGCAGGCTAACGCCAGACCCCTGACCTTGGCCGCGCTGGCTTGGGCCGCGTCGGCGTCGCGGTCCAGCACGGCGACCTCTGCCCCCAGGGCGGCGAAAGCCCGGGCGACAGCCGCGCCGATAGTCCCGCCGCCGCCGGTGACCGCGACGATGCGACCGGCCAGGGCCTTGGGTTTGGCGGCGCCGAGCTTGGCCTGCTCCAGCGACCAGTATTCCATGTCGAAGGTGTCGGCCTCGCTGATGCTCTCAAAGGCGCTCATGGCGTCAGCCATCGCGGTCACCGACAGGGTGGTCTCGGCGATGTCGGCGGCGATGACCGCGTCCTTGCGCGAGCGTCCGGCGCCGAACAGGCCCAGCCCGGGAACCAGCGCCACGCGCGGCATGGGATCGAGCATGACCTTCTCGGGATCGGCCCGCGCGTTATGGCGCTCGAAATAGGCCTGGTAGCGCGCCGCGTAGGCGTCGATGGCGGCTTGCGCGGCCTGGGCGAAATCAGACACACCGCTGGGCGCGACCGGCGGCAGGATCAGCGGCCAAGGCTTGATGCGGATTACATGGTCTGGCGTGACCACGCCGCCGAGCGCATAGCCGGCCACCTCCTCGCCGCCGATGAAGTCCAGCACCTGCGCTCCGGCCCGATGGTCCAGCACCAGGGGCGCGAAGCCGCGGCTGAGCGCTCCACGGATGATGGGCGCAACTTGCGCGGCGCTGGCGGAGGGAGCGGGCAGGACCGCGCGTGATCTTGGTCGCGCCGGTCCGCGGCGAATCCGCTGCTCGGCCATGTCCACGAATTCGATCATCCGCTCGTAGGACGTCTTGGCGTCGGGGCCCCAGCTGAAGATTCCGTGCTTGAGCAGGACCATCCCTTCGGTCTTCGGATTGGCCTCATAGGCGCCGGCCGCCAGCTGGGCCAGGGCGAAGCCGGGCATGCAGTAGGGCGCGATGGCCAGCCGATCGCCATAAAGCTCGCGACACAGGGCTTCGCCCTGCGGCTGATCGGTGAGCGCCAGAACGGCGTTGGCGTGGCTGTGATCCACGACAGCTTGCGGAATCCAGGCGTGAAGCAACGTCTCCACCGACGGATTGGGGCCGGAGGGATCAAGCATGGCGGTGCGCTGGGCGGCGACCATGCCCTCGTCCGAAAGGCTGTTCAGGCGGCGCAGAGCCAGCAGCGGAGCCATCCGAACGGCGGGCAGGCCCTCCGGCTCGATGTCGCCCAGGTCCCAGCCAGAGCCCTTGACCCGCAGCACCTCCACCGGCTCGCCCAGAAGGTCCGCCTCGATCGTCTTCAGCGAGGTGTTGCCGCCGCCGTGCTGCACCAAGGCTGGATCGGCCCCCAGCAATCGGCTGGAATAAACGCGCAGGGCCAATGTCTCGGCCACGCCGCGCTGGACGTAGCGGGCGACCATCGCCTCGGCGTCGGCCTTGGACCAAAGGCTCTTCACGGGACAGGCTCCTTGCGCGGGCGGACAACGCCTGGGCTATTGGCTGACGACGGCTCCGGAGGCAAGTCGCGGCGCGCCGCGGGCTTCACGCCGCGCCAAAAATTCTCATATCGCAAATGCGACTAGTCCACATGGCCTTGAACACCGTATACGAACGCCAATTCAATTGGGCCGGGAAGCCAAGAGGGGGGACGCGCGGCGGTGGGTACAGTCACGAGCTTATTTCGATCGCCGTTTGTCTGTTTCGGATTGAGCCTTGTCCTGGCGGGGTGCGGCCGGCCGCATCCGCCGGCGCTTCCGCCGCCGGACGTGGGCGTGGTCGTGCTGCAGGCCCAGACCGCCGAAATTCAGACCGCGCTGCCTGGACGCACCAGCGCCATCGAGACGGCAGACGTGCGACCGCAGGTTAATGGCGTGATCCTATCGCGCCCCTTCACCGAAGGCCTGACGGTCCAGCGCGGTCAGATTCTTTATCAAATCGATCCCGCGCCCTATCAGGCGGCCTACGCCCAGGCCCAGGCCCAGTTGGCGAACGCCCAGGCCGCGGCGCGCACGGCCAAACTCAAGGCCGAGCGCTACGACGACCTGGTCAAGATCAACGCTGTCAGCAAGCAGGACGCCGACGATAGCCGCGCCGCCGCGGGCCAGGCAGACGCCAACGTCCAGCAGGCCCAGGCCGCCGTGCAGAGCGCCAGGATCAATCTGGACTACACCAGGGTCACCGCGCCCATATCTGGCCGCGTCGGCCGTTCCACCGTGACGCCGGGCGCGCTGGTGACCGCCAACCAGGCCGCGCCCCTAACCACGATCCAGAAGCTCGATCAGGTCTATGTCGACATCACTCAGTCCTCGGCCCAGCTGCTGGCCCTCCGCGAAGCCGTCGACTCCGGGCACGCCCGCCGCGGCGGGCTGGCCGTCCACCTGAAGCTGGAAGACGGCTCGGACTATCCGATACCCGGCGTGCTGCAGTTCACCGACGTCACCGTTGACCCGGCGACCGGCACCGTCGACCTGCGCGCGATCGTGCCCAATCCGAAGGCCGTTCTACTCCCCGGCATGTATGTGCGCGCGGTCGTCACTGAGTCCGTCCAGCCCAACGCCATTCTCGCGCCCCAGGTGGGCGTCACGCATGACCTGCGTGGCCTGCCTATCGCCTATGTGGTGAACGCCCAGGGCAACGCCGAACTGCGCGATTTGCAGACCGGCGCGACGGTTGGCGACAAATGGCTGGTGACAGAGGGTCTGAAGCCAGGCGACCGCCTGATCGTGGAAGGCCTGCAAAAGGTGCGCGACGGCGCTCCCGTGCATGCGGTCCCGGCCGGTTCAGCGCCGGCCGCGGGCCCGGCGAAAGGCTGAGACCCGGTTCATGTCGCGTTTCTTCATCGACCGGCCGATCTTCGCCTGGGTCATCGCCATAGTGATCATGTTGATAGGCCTGCTCGCCATGAGCAGCCTGCCGATCGCTCAGTACCCGGACATCGCTCCGCCGGCGGTCCAGATCAGCACCACCTATCCCGGCGCATCGGCCGAAACGGTGCAGAACTCGGTTACCCAGGTGATCGAGCAACAGCTCAATGGCTTGGACGGACTGCTCTATTTTTCGTCCAACAGCACCTCCGCCGGCACGGTTCAAATCGTCGCCACCTTCCAAGCCGGCACCAACCCCGACATCGCCCAGGTGCAGGTTCAGAACAAGGTGCAGGCGGCCTTGCCCCTGATGCCCCAGGAAGTTCAGCAGCAGGGCGTGACGGTGGCCAAGACGCGCACCAGCATGCTGATCATCGTGTCGGTGTCCGATCCCACGGATCATTACAATACCCAGGATCTGTCTGACATCCTCGTCTCTACGCTGCAGGACCCGCTTTCGCGGGTGAACGGCGTGGGTTCGGACATCGTCTTTGGGTCCCAGCACGCCATGCGCATCTGGCTGGATCCGTTCAAGCTCGCCAATTTCAATCTGAACCCTAGCGACGTCCGCGCCGCCCTACTGTCGCAAAACGCTCAGGTCGCCGCCGGACAGCTTGGGCGCGTGCCCAATGCGCCCGGTCAGCAGCTGAACGTCACCGTGACGGCCCAGTCCCAGCTGCAGACGCCGGAGCAGTTCCGTAAGGTGGTGGTCAAGTCCGAACCGAACGGCGCCGCGGTGACCGTGGGCGATATCGCGCGCGTGGAGATGGGCAGCGAAAACTACGACATGAGCGTGCGGCTGAACGGCCATCCGGCCAGCGGCATCGCGATGCAGTTGGCGCCCGGCGCCAACGCCTTGACCACCGCTGAAGGGGTGAAGGCGCGCGCCTTGCAGCTGGCTTCGAGTCTCCCCCCGGGCGTCAAGCTCAGCTTCCCGGTGGACAACACCAAATTCATCAAGATTTCGATCCACGAGGTCATCAAGACCCTGTTTGAGGCCATCGTCTTGGTGGTCATCGTCATGTTCCTATTTCTGCAGAACTGGCGCGCGACCCTGGTGCCCGCCATCGCCGTGCCGGTCGTGCTTCTGGGCACCTTGGGCGTGCTGGCCGCGCTGCACTATTCGATCAACACCCTGACCCTGTTCGCCATGGTGCTGGTGATCGGCCTGCTCGTCGACGACGCCATCGTGGTGGTGGAAAATGTCGAACGGATCATGGAGGAGGAGGGTCTGTCCCCCAAGGACGCCACCCGCAAGTCGATGGACGAAATCACCGGGGCGCTGATCGGCATCGCCTTGGTGCTGACGGCGGTGCTGGTGCCGATGGCCTTCTTCGGAGGGTCGACGGGGGTCATCTACAGGCAGTTCTCCATCACCATGGTTTCGGCGCTTTTGCTGTCCGTGTTCGTCGCCCTGACCCTGTCTCCGGCCTTGTGCGCGACCGTGCTCAGGCCTCAGCACAAGGAGTCGGTGAAAGGGCCTTTCGGCTGGTTCAACCGCACCTTCGACAATTCCCTTCACCGCTATGAGTCCAGCCTGCGCGGCATTGTGCGCAAACCCAGGCCGATGCTGATCGGTTATGGCGTGATTGTGTTGGCCATGATCGTGCTGTTCGCGCTCATGCCAACCGGCTTTCTTCCGGATGAGGATCAGGGGCTGGCCATGGCCCAGGTCACCTTGCCCGTCGGCGCGGTCCAGGGCCGCACTCTGGACGTCCTCAAGACGATGGAGCGGGAGTATCTGGCGACAGAAGGCCGCAACATACAGGATCTGTTCACGGCTACCGGCTTCAGCGTTTCGGGAAGCGGTCAGAACACCGGCATGGCCTTTCTGAATCTGAAGCCCTGGGATCAGCGAAAAGGCGCGGCGAACAAGGCTCAGGCCATCGCCGGCCGCACCACGGCGGCCTTGGCTCGCCAGGTGCGAGACGCCCAGATCTTCACCTTTGTGCCGCCGGCGGTGATGGAATTGGGATTCGCCACCGGCTTCGACATGCAGCTGGAGAACCGCGGCGGCCTCAGCCACGAGGCGTTTCTGGCGGCGCGCAATCAGCTGCTGGGTATGGGCAGTCAGGACCCCAAGTTGACTCAGGTGCGGCCCGCCGGTCTGGAAGATCAGCCGCAACTGCATGTCGATGTCGACACCGCCGAGGCCGGCGCCCTGGGCGTCAACCAAGCCGATATCAACGACACGCTCAGCACCGCATGGGGTGGCGTGTTCGTCAACGACTTCATCGATCGCGGGCGGATCAAGCGCGTCTATTTACAAGGTGACGCGCCGTTCCGCGGCAAGCCCGAAGACCTCGACAGTTGGCAGGTTCGCAACACCAGCGGCTCAATGACGCCCTTCTCGGCCTTTGCCAAGACAGACTGGACTTTCGGGCCAGCGCAACTCAGCCGTTTCAATGGACTTCAGGCTTATGAAATCCAGGGCCAGCCCCGACCGGGCTTGAGCAGCGGGGCGGCCATGGACGAGGCCGCCAAGCTTGTCGCCAAACTGCCGCCGGGCATCGGCTACGAGTGGACCGGCATCTCCTACCAGGAAGTGGCGTCCGGCTCTCAGGCCCCGCTGCTGTACGGGCTCACCGTCGTCGTGGTGTTCCTTTGCCTCGCCGCGCTCTACGAAAGCTGGTCGATCCCCACGGCGGTGATGTTTGTCCTGCCCCTCGGCATCGTCGGCGCCCTGCTCGCGGCCACGCTGCGCGGGTTCTACAATGACATCTATTTCCAGGTCGGCCTGCTCACCACCATGGGGCTGGCGGCCAAGAATGCGATTTTGATCGTGGAATTCGCCGTGGACGGACAAAAGCGCGGCCTGAACGCGGTGGATGCCGCCATAGGCGCGGCGCGCCAGAGGCTGCGACCAATCTTGATGACCTCCTTGGCGTTCATGGCCGGCGTTCTTCCCCTAGCGGTCACCACCGGCGCCGGCGCCGGCAGCGAGAACGATCTGGGCACCGGCGTGATCGGCGGCATGGCCTCCGCCACGGTGCTGGCCATCTTCTTCGTGCCCCTGTCCTATGTCCTGGTGCGCCAGGTTTTCCCCGCCCCAATCGCTCATGCGGGCGCCGCGCCGGCGACGCCGGAGGGCGAGGCATGAAGCGGCGGCTGTCCCTCGCCCTGCTCGCGCTGATGAGCGGATGCACCCTTGCGCCGGCCTATCAGCGCCCGGCGCCGCCTATCCCGGCGTCCTTCCCTCAAGGCGGACCCTATCAGGCGGCGCGCGCGGCGCCGCCGGCCGCGCCGGCCGACTGGAAGGCCACATTCACCGATCCGCGCCTGCAGCGTCTCGTCGAGACGGCTCTCAGCGATAACCGCAGTTTGCGCGAGACCGTGGCCAATGTCCGGGCCGCTCACGCCCAGTTCGAGGTCCAGCGCAGCCAGTTGTTTCCCACGCTCGACGGCACGGCTTCGGCCACCCAGGAGCATCTCCCGGCCGCCGTTGGCGGCGCCTACGTTCCGAGCCGGATGTATCAGGCCGGCCTGGGCGTGAGCGGCTATGAGGTGGATCTCTTCGGGCGTCTGCGCAGTCTATCCGACGCGGCGTTCCAGCAGTACCTCGCTAGCGACGAGGGCCGCCGCGCGGCCCAGATCAGCCTGGTCGCGGAGACCGTCACCGCCTATCTGACCCTCGCCGCCGACCGCCAGTTGGCCGATGTATCCACCCAGACGGAGACGAGCGCGCGGCAAACCCTATCGCTGACGCAGAGCCGGTTCGACGCCGGGATCGCCTCACAGCTCGATGTCAGCCAGGCGCAAACGGTGGTGCAGCAGGCCCGTGCGGCCGCGGCGGCCTATGTGGTGGACGCGGCGCAAGCCAAGGACGCCCTGGACCTGCTCGTCGGGCAGACCGTCGCGGATGCGGACCTGCCGGCGAGTCTCGACCAGATCGCGCCAAACATCGCCCCGGTTCCCGCCGGCCTCAGTTCGCAGGTCCTGCTGTCGCGTCCCGACGTGCTGCAGGCCGAACACCTGTTGCGGTCGGCCAATGCTGAGATCGGGGCCGCGCGCGCCGCTTTCTTTCCGCAGATCAGCCTGACCGGCCAGGACGGCTTTGAGAGCACGAGCCTGTCGAGCCTGTTCAAGGGCGCCAACAACAGCTGGAGCTTCGCGCCGAGTGTCACCGTGCCGCTGTTCGCCGGCGGCCGGAACCTGGGCAATCTTCACTCGTCCGAGGCCCAGCGCGACGCCGCGGTGGCCGCGTATGAGAACGCGGTGCAGTCGGCCTTTCGCGACGTGGCCGACGCCTTGGCCTCCGCGGGAGGCACGGTGGAGCAGCTTTCGGCGCAGGAGGCCTTGGTCGCCGCGGCGTCGCAGGCGCTCACACTCGCGACGGCCCGATATGAGCGCGGCGCCGACACCTACCTCAACATGCTCGACGCCCAGCGAATCCTCTTTGCGGCCCAGGAGGGGTTGGTGTCGATCAAGCTGGCCAATGTCTCCAGTCGCGTGACCCTCTACCGCGCGCTCGGCGGCGGGGTCTGACGCCCCGAGCCTCCTGAACGCCTGTTGCTTGTGGGCCTCGCGGCCACGCTGTAGCGTCGCGAAAAATCAGGGAGGCCGTCATGGGTCGAGGATGGATCAGGACAGCCGCGCTCGCCGCGGTTGTAGCGGCGGGCTTCGCCGCGCTCGCGGCCCACGCGGATGATTTCACCGCCTGGCTCACGAGCCGCCAGGGCCAGTTCAGCGCCTTTCGAGCGGACCACCCGAACCCCGACGCCGAGATCGCCCAGATCAAGGCCAAGACCGCGACCCTGGTGGCCGCCGCCGCACCGGTGGGCGGAATCGATCAGCCGCCGGTGATCTGGCGGACATCCAAGACCCCGCTCACCCTGTGGGACGGTCCGGCCTATCCGCGAATGACCGTGGTTCCCGCCGGGGAATACACCATGGGTTCGCCGGATTCAGAGGCCAAGCGCGAGGCCACGGAGGGTCCTCGCCATCGGGTGCGGATCGACCATGCCTTCGCGGTCGGAACCTATCCGGTCACGGTGGGCGAGTACGCCCAGTTCGTGGCCGACACCCACTATGACCCGGGCGAGGTCTGCTACACCCTGGAGGGCGGGCTCTACAAACTGCGCGGCGACCGCAACTTTCTGAAGACCGGTTTTAAGGAAACCGGCGACAATCCGCTGGTGTGCGTGAGCTTCAATGACGCCCAAGCCTATGTGGCGTGGCTGTCCAAGAAGACCGGACATCCGTACCGGCTTCTGTCGGAGTCCGAATACGAATACATCAACCGAGCCGGGACCACGACCGCCTATTGGTGGGGCCAGGAGGCCGGACAGAACCACGCCAACTGCTTGGGCTGCGGCAGCGCCTGGGACAACAAACAGACCGCGCCCGTGGGCAGCTTCCCAGCCAACCCCTTCGGTTTGTTCGACACCTCCGGCAATAATTTCAGCTGGATGGCTGACTGCGGAAATCCGAACTATCTGGGCGCGCCCGCCGATGGTTCGCCCAATCTGACCGGGGAATGCGACCTGCACATCCTGCGCGGCGGCGCCATGCACAACACGCCGGACGGCGTACGCTCGGCCCGGCGCAGCCACCACTGGTTCAGCCTGCGCAACCTGACCGTCGGGCTGCGCGTGGCCAGGACCCTTTAGCCGCCGCCAAGCGCAGGGGAGTGAGGCATGGGGCTGCGTTGGATCGGCGCCGTGGTGGTGGCGCTCATTTGCACAGGGGGGTTGGCCGCGCTCGCCGCTCCGGTGGACGACGGAGCGGCCTGGCTGAAGGACCGCCAGACGCGCTTTTCCGCTTATCAGGCCGCCCATCCGGGCCCCGACGCCGAGATCGCCGCGATCAAGACCAGGACCGCGGCTCTGGTCGCGGCCGCCCGGCCGACGGACGCCCAGGCCGTGGACCGCGACCCGGTTATCTGGCGTGCGTCCGCCCGGATCGTGGAGCTGTGGGACGCGGCGGATCTGCCTCAGATGATCGTCGTTCCCGCCGGCGAGTACACCATGGGCTCGCCCGATACGGAGGCCAGGCGCGCCGCCGACGAAGGTCCGCGCCACCGAGTGCGCATCGGCTACAGCTTCGCGGTCAGCAGGTCAGCCATCACTGTCGGCGAATTCGCCCGGTTCGTGGCCACGACTCACTACGACGCGGGACACAGCTGCTACAACTACGAGGGCGGCAAGTACGACCAGCGCGAGGGCCGCAACTGGCGTTCGCCCGGCTTCGATCAAACCGACGCTAACCCCGCCGTGTGCCTGAACTACGCCGACGCCCAGGCCTATGTGGCCTGGCTGACCCGGACGACCGGCCACGCCTATCGCCTTCTGTCGGAGGCGGAGTACGAGTACCTCAATCGCGCCGGAACGACGGGCGCCTATTGGTGGGGCGAGGACATCGGCCGCGACCAGGCCGACTGCGACGGCTGCGGGAGCCGCTGGGACAAGACCCAGACCGCGCCGGTGGACGCCTTTCCACCCAACGGCTTCGGCCTTGACGCCACCACCGGAAACAACTGGACCTGGCTGGCTGACTGCTGGACAGACAGTTACGCCGGGACGCCGACCGACGGCTCGGCCAACCTGTCGGGCGACTGCGCCCCTCACGCGCTGCGTGGCGGCTCATGGGTCAGCCACGCCTGGATTCTGCGCTCGGCCCAACGCCACAAGGATCTGACCGTCGCCCGCCACGTGGGCATAGGCCTGCGGGTCGCCAGGACTCTGTAGGCGCTAGCCAAAATCCTTGGCCAGCTCGGCCCGCGTCGCCGGGCTCAGCATCGCCATGTGCGCATAGTGCTCGTGGTCGCAGCCGATCAGCACGGCCACCGACGGGTCTCTGAACACGGCGATCTGATCGCGGTTCAGCGGGAAGTGCAGGAAGTGGACCGAGGAGGTCTTGCCGTCTTCGCGGGTGCGCTCCACGTCGTCCTCGGCCAGACCATAGGCCCTGTCCTGGCCGATCTGGATGTAAAAGCGCTCCTCCGCGCCGCCCAGACGTCCGAGCGCCTCGGCGCGACGGATGGGGTCCTCGATCTCGAACATGATGGTGGCCACCAGCTCTGAGCCCTGGGGGATCAGGGGGTTGTAGGCGCTCAGTTCGTCGGGAACCTGCGCGGCGCCGCCCTTCTCGGTGAGCAGCATCTCCTGCACCTGGAACAGCATCGTGTCGAAGCACTCGAAGATGAAGGTGCAGTAGGGCCCCAGATGCACCCGGCGCAGGCGCTTGACCGGCAGCAGGGCCGTGCGGCGGTCCTTGCGCACCTTGGCGTATTCGGCGTCGGGGATCAGGTCGTCTGGTGTGATGCGGCGAAGGGCGGCGGGCATGGTCGGCTCCGAACTCAGATGACGCCGTAGGCGCGCGCGAGGATCTCGATGGGGTGAGACTGGCGCGGCTGGGCCTGGCCGGCGGTCTCGGCGACCAGCAACTGGCCCAAGTGTTTGCAAGCCAAGGGGCAGTCCGAGCACAGCTCCGCGTCCTCGGCCTTGGCGATGCCCTTGGCCGTGGGCTTGCCGACCTTGACCGCCAGGGGACGGGTCTCCTTCATCACGCCGAACGTGCCGCCGTGGCCCGAGCAGCGCTCGATCAGATCCACCTTTGTATTGGGGATCAGGCGCAGCATCTCGGCGGACTTGGCGCCCATGTTCTGCGCCCGCGCGTGGCAGGCGTGGTGCACGGCCACGCCGCCGGGCACGGGCGCGAGCCCGGGCGCCAGGCCGACGCTCTTGGACAGGTCCACCACATATTCGCAGATGTCCCGGGTCGCGCGCGACAGGGCCAGGACCTCGGGGTTGTCCGGCAGGATCAGCGGCCACTCGAACTTCATCATCAGGCCGCAGCTGGCGGTCAGGGCCGCCACTTCGTAGCCCTCGGCGATCAGGGGCGCGAAGGCCTTGGCGACCCGCTCGGCCCGACCCGCGACATCCTTCAGATCGCCAGATTCAAGCTGGGGCATGCCGCAGCATTCCGGATAGACCAGCTTGGCCTCCACGCCCTGCTTGGCGAGGACGCGGGCGGCGGCCACGGCGGTGTCCGGGGCGTTGTAATCGACGAAACAGGTGGCGTAGAGCGCGACCTTGCGTTGGCCGAAGGCGGGGCCCGAGGTGTCGGGTGCGAGCGGCGTCTTCAGCCGGTCGGTCGCCGTGTGCGAATGGTACTGGGGCAACTCGGCCTCGGCGTCGATTTGCGCGATGGCTTCGAGCAGTTTGCGCAGGGGGGTGTTCTTGCGCGCGGTCGCCCAGTTGGCCAGGCCCGCCACCGGCTTGGCCAGATGGCCGTTGCGGTCGGTCTCGCCGAGCTGTTCGCGCACGAAGTCCTTGCGCCCCGCCTGCCGCTTGGCGGCGCGGTAGCGCAGGATCAGGTGCGGGATGTCGATGTTGAATTCATGCGGAGGGACATAGGGGCACTTCGTCAGGAAGCACATGTCGCACAGGGTGCAGGCTTCATCGACCTTGGCGAAGTCGGCCTTGTCGACGCTATCCAGCTCGCCCGTCTTGCTCTCGTCGATCAGGTCGAACAGGCGCGGGAAGCTGTCGCACAGATTGAAGCAGCGGCGACAGGTGTGACAGACGTCGAACTGTCGCTCCATCTCCTTCTCGACAGCCGCGAGGTCGTAATAGGCCTCGTCCTGCCAGTCGATGGGATGGCGAAAGGGCGCGTCCAGACTACCTTCGCGCGCGGACGGCGCCTGCGGATGATCGGCCACGGCGAGCCCTCATGGTGCGGTCGCTGGAATGGGAGGGCGGGCGACCGAAGCCGCCCGCCGAGTTCGTCTCAGCCGAGGGTGTCGAGCGCCTTCTGAAAGCGCCCGGCGTGGGAGCGTTCAGCCTTGGCCAGGGTCTCGAACCAGTCGGCGATCTCGTCGAAGCCTTCGTCGCGGGCGGTCTTGGACATGCCCGGATACATGTCGGTGTATTCGTGGGTCTCGCCTGCGATGGCGGCCTTGAGGTTCTTATCGGTGCCGCCGATCGGCAGACCCGTGGCCGGATCGCCGACCGCTTCCATGAATTCCAGATGCCCGTGCGCGTGGCCCGTCTCGCCTTCGGCGGTGGAGCGGAATACGGCGGCGACGTCGTTGTAGCCTTCCACATCGGCCTTCTGAGCGAAGTACAGATAGCGGCGGTTGGCCTGGCTTTCCCCGGCGAAGGCGTCCTTCAGGTTTTGCAGGGTTTTGCTGGTGGCTAGGCTCATTTTGGATCTCCTCAGGCTAGGTCGGCCCGCTTGGCTGGCGAAAGGCTGGAGGAGGATAGGCGCGTGCTCAATGCCATAGATCAAATTGATTTTATTTATGCTGCCCTGCGGAAATTTCTATGCGACAGGCGGCCGCCATTGGCTCCTCGGCGAGGCCATGACGGAACTGTCACCTTCGCCTGCCATAGGCGTTTGCGAAGTCGATGACGCGTCCACGTCCTTGCGGCGCGATCAGGATTTGAGTTGCATAGGTGGTTACGGATAACAGGGTGGGGAGCTTGAAATGGAAACCTCTTTGGGAAGCGCGCGCTCTGGGTCAGGCTACGGCCTCGCCAAAGGAATCCTGGGCCGAACCATGAGCAGCGCACTCCACGAACTTCACGAGGCCGAGACCAAGCTTCTCGCGGACTTACGCGCCTTGCGCCGCAAGCAGCGTGAGATTTCGCCGGATGCAAAGGCCGCCCCGCAGCTGACGATTGGACAAAGGATCGCCGATCAGGTCGCCGCGACCATGGGCTCATGGACCTTCATCATCATCCAGTCCGCGTTGCTGTTCGTCTGGATCGTGCTGAACGTCACCGCCTTCATCCAGAAGTGGGATCCCTATCCCTTCATCCTGCTGAACCTCGCCCTGTCGTTTCAGGCCGCTTACGCCGCGCCCTTCATCATGATGAGCCAGAACCGCCAGCAGGATATCGACCGTAAGGAGGCGGAGAACGATCACCAGATCAACATCAAGGCCGAGTTGGAAATCGAACTGCTGCACCAGAAGATCGACAGTCTGCGCGAGAACGAGGTGCTGATGCTGACCAAGACCATCAATGACCTGACCGAACTGCTGCAGCGGGAAAGCAAGGCCGCGCATGAGAAGCGGCAAGCCGATTCGGCGGTCAAAGCGCCGGCTCGCGCTGGATCCTCTCGGGCCCGCAAAAAGACCGGCGCCGACGAAGGCTAAGCCTTGTCGATTCGTCGCATCGCTTCGGCCAGCGGACGTTCTCCAAGGCCGTAATCGGACCAGGGATTGGCCTTGGACAGGAGTTCGGGCGCCGTGCGGATTGTGAAGCGCTTGGGATCCACGCCCTTGGTCACCTGGCTCCAGTTCAGGGGCATGGATATGGGAGCGCCCTCCCGTGCGCGCGGCGACAGGGGCGCCACGGCTGTCGCGGTTCGGTCGTTGCGCAGATAGTCCAGAAAGATGCGCCCCTTGCGCTCGGCCTTGGCCATGTTCAGCACATATCGGTCGGGACTGTCCTGCGCCATGCGGGCGCAAACGTCGCGCGCGAACGCCTTGGCCGTGGGCCAGTCCAGCCGTGCGGGCGAGAGCGGGCTGACCACATGCAGGCCCTTGCCGCCCGTGGTCTTGCAGAAGGCCGACAGGCCCAGGACCTCCAGCCGATCCTTCAGCTCCTTGGCCGCGCTGATCACGGCTTCGAACGCCACGTCGGGCGCCGGATCGAAGTCAAACACCAGGCGTCCGGGCGTATCGGGCGCGCCGGGACGGCAGTTCCACGGATGCAGCTCGGCGGCGGCCATCTGAGCGGCGGCGGCCAGGCCTTCGATGCGATCGATCTGCAGGTAGGGATTGTGGTCGCCCGGCACGGTGACTTGGTTGATCAGATTGGACGCGCCCTTCATGGCGTGGCGCTGGAAAAAGTGCTGGCCGCCGATCCCGTCAGGGATGCGGATCAGTGAGCAGGGTCGCCCCTGGATGTGCGGCAGAAGCCACGGGCCAACGGCCTCGAAATAGCGCGCCAGGTCCAGCTTGCTCACCGGCCTGTCATCGCCAGCGTTGGGCCACATCGCCTTGTCGGGATGCGAAAGGGTTACGCCCATGACCACGGCTCCGCCTGGGTTATGCAGCCGGACAGACGCCGCCGTATTCGGGGCCGGCTCGGCCAGGGCCGCCGTCTCCGCGGGCGCGGGAGTCTCGGCTTCCACCTCGGCCGCGGGCTTGTCCTCGCGCAGACCCTTGAAGCTGGCCTGGCGGATGGCGCCGTCGCCGGTGAACCCGGCGTATTCGATTTCAGCCACCAGCACCGGCTTGACCCAATGGGTCTCCCCGCCGCCGTTCGGCAGTCTGTCCTTGAACGGCGACGTCTTGGCGGCGTTGGCCTTTAGCAGGGGAAGCAGCCGGTCGATCTTACCGCGCCCAAAGCCCGTGCCGATGCGTCCCACATGGATCAAGTCGCCGTCTTTATGGACGCCCGCGATGAGGGACCGGAAAGCGCCGCCGTTGGAGGTCCAGCCGCCGATCACCACCTCGTGGCCAGCCCGACACTTGGCCTTGGTCCAGGCCTCGCCGCGCCCTGATCGATAGGGGGCGTCCAG
>Ga0302279_10004678_pt1 | contig 15907 bp, 13 predicted proteins | sample III_Bog_N3_3_FD_194541 | JGI IMG/M metagenome (GOLD analysis project Ga0302279, IMG submission 194541) | Peat permafrost microbial communities from Stordalen Mire near Abisko, Sweden - III_Bog_N3_3 | ecosystem: Environmental > Terrestrial > Soil > Wetlands > Peat | place: Sweden: Abisko...
CCTCCTCACCAGTGAGGGCGGCCAGCGCGGCAAAGTGGCTCCTGAGGAAGAGCACGGGCGCGCCCAGGTGGCCGCCGTACCGCGCCGCAGCGATGCTCCGGCCCGTCGCCCGCTGCGCCTCGATCAGCCGGGAGACCGAGCCGGCCGCAAAGCCGGGCTGGTCGCACAGGGCCAGGACGGCCCCGGGAAGGGCCCGGGAGAACTGCCTGAGGGTCGCGATCCCGGCGCGAATCGACGAGGCCATGCCCTCCGGCCAGGCGGGATTGTCCGCAATCAGGACGGGCAGCCGTGCCAGGAGGGGACGGATCCGGTCCGCATTGGCGCCCAGGACGATCACCACCGGCCACGCCGGCGAGGCAAGCGCCGCTTCGGCCGCGCGCAGGATGAGCGGCTTGCCGCCGACCTCCAGGAGCTGCTTGGGCGATCCCATGCGGGTGGAGGCCCCTGCCGCGAGGATGATGCAGCCGAAACGGGCCTTGTCGGCCTGGATCTCCCTCATGGCGCCCCGTGATGAAGCAGCCGCCGGCGGAAGATGACGAGGAGCCAGCCGAGCCAGGCGGCGATCGACACCACGATCCCGACGATGAATCCCCCGGGGCTGTACTCGAGGCGTATCTCGTGGTGGCCCGGGGCCAGCGGAATGGCGCGCAGCACGTAGTTGGCGGGAAGCACATCATAGGCCTCCTGGACGCTGTTGGCCATGGGCCACGCGTGCCAGCCCCGGCTGTAGGTGTCGGTGACCAGCAGGAGGGTGGGGCTCTCGATATCGGCGGTGATCGTCATCCAGTCCGGGGCCGATCCGGTGATCCGGACGGTCCCGGGGTGATCCGAGGGCACGGGCCGGGGCAGCGGGAGGCTCTCCAGGATCACGGTCTTTCGCGGGTCGAAGCCCGCCTTCGCCAGCGCCGTGAAAATGTCATTTCTCCCCGGGATGACGCGGTAATCGGAGATGAGCTGGACCTCATCCATCGGCTTTTTCACCTGCTCGGTGACCACCGTGCCCTGCTTGGACGGAAGGAAGGAATACCGGAAGCGCAGCATCGCGTACACGGAGGGTATCTTCCTGAAGGTCGCAAATTGCGTGGTCTCGTCCGGGTTCGTGCCCTGGGTCGCGCTGATGAATTCGGCGTACCGCCTCAGGACGCCCGGGTCGTCCCCCCAGATGTCGGGCGCGCCCAGGAGAAACCCGTTGTTCACGTCCGCGGCGTCCAGCACCCGGTAGTTGCCGGGGTGGTTGGCGACAAAAGGCTTCAGGCCCTTGGGGAGCACCAGGTCGCTGCTCGACGCCGCAAAATGCGTGGTCGCAAACCCGGCCAGCTCCAGGGGAAGCAGCGCAAGCGGCACCCAGCGCAGGATCGGCCGCCGCGCCGCGCCGAGGATGGCGGCGCCGGCGATGAAAAGGACAATGCCGGCGTGGACCAGGCTTGACCCGGCCTGGAGCCCGGCCAGGCGCAGGAACTTGGGATCGGCCGCCACATCGGCCCTCAGGTAGGACTCCACGGTCGCGTGCGCCTCGGCGATGAAACCGGACAGGAGCATCGGGTGGTTGAGGAGGCAGGCCCCGGCGATCCCCGCGAGGATCCCGGCCTGCACGGCGCAGATCCCCAGCGTGCGCCGGGGCACCTTGCCGCGGATGATCGCGTCGGCGCCCGTGCCGATCGCCAGGACAAGGAAAAGCGTCGCCGGAAACGTGAACTTCGAGACCCCGCGGAAGCGGTCGAAGCCGGGCACATGCTCGTAGAGCACCCGGAAGAGCGGTGTGTGGTTTCCCAGCCCCAGGAGGAGGAGAAGCCCGGCGATCACCAGGTCGATCCGGGCCTCCCGCTTCCGGTCGGAGTCCAGGAGGGCGACCGCGGCCAGGGCCATTCCCGAGACACCCGTGAAGACCGACATTTCCCAGAGGTAGCCGCGGCCCCAGTAGGGATGCCCGGCCAGGTCCCCGAAGAAGCCGGGCACGACCGAGGTGATGAGGTTCTCGACGGGAAACGAGAACATGCTGGCAAAGTCAAATCCCAGCCGCGCGTGGCGGACGCCCTGCTCCAGGCTCGCGAGCCCGGGGAAGAGCTGGGCCGCCGCGAGCAGGGCGGCGGCCGCGTAGAGAATGGCGACGCCGGGCAGCGCCCGGCGCCGGAGCGAGCCGTCGCAAAGCGTCAGCACGAGCGCCTGCACCCCCGCGGCGATCGCCGTATAGAAGACGTACTGGACGTGCCCGGCGAGGATCTGCAGGCAGGCGGCCGCGCTGGCCAGGATCAGCCCTCCGATTCCGGGCCCGCGGTGGAAATCCTCGATCCCAAGGAAGATCCAGGGAGCCCAGGCCATGGAGCAGACATTCGAGAGGTGCCCGGCGAACAGGTGGGGGAAAACCGCCCCGCTGAGGGGAAGCACCGCCGCGCACACCCAAGCGGCCAGGGGATGAAGCCCGCGCCGGGAGGCGAGCCGGTGCATGCCCCAGCCCAGGAGGAGCAGGTGGCCGAACATTGAGAAATTGACGGCCCGGGCCAGCGGCAGCACCAGGAAGACGGCGTTGGGCGGATACAGGAGCGCGGACTGGAATCCCCCGAGGAAGGGCTGCCCGGAGTAGGTGTACGGGTTCCACAGGGGGAGGTGGCCCGAGAGCAGCGTCTGCGCGGCGAAGGCCCGCCACGCCATGAATTGCTTGATAAGGTCCGTGTCGTACCCGCCGACCACCCAGTTGGAGGGGATTGCGTAGGCGCCCGCCGCTGCCGCCGCCACCAGGAGGGCCGCGACCAGGAGCGTCCGCCGGATCGGGTGCCGCTCGGTCACGGAAGCCTTGCGGGCCGACTCGCGCGCTCGCGGTAGATCCGGCTCACGGTGTCGAAGACCTGGTCGACGGTGATCCGCTTCATGCACACGTTGTCGCGGCAGGCCGTCTGGCGGTTGTTGAGCACGTTCACGCAGGGGCTGCAGACGATCCCCGCCCAGAGGGCGTGGTTGCGCGGGCTGGGCGCGGCGAAGAGCAGCGGGGTCTCCGGGCCGAAGAGGGCGACGACGTCCACGCTGGTCAGCGCGGCGAAGTGGGCCGGCCCGCTGTCGTTGGTCACCAGGATTTCCGAGAGTCCGTAGACGACCAGGAGCTGCCGCAGCGTGGTCTTGCCGGCGAGGCACAGGCAGCGGTCCGACCCGACCGAGGCGACGAGCGCCTGGATGGCCGCCGCCTCGTCCGGGCTCCCGGTGAAGCCGACATGCGCGTCGGGAAATTCAGCGAGGATCCGGCGGGCCAGGGCGACGTAGTTCTCGCCCTCCCACTTGCGCAGCGGCAGGAGATCGCTCGCGTTCGCGTTGAGCAGGACCAGCCGGCAGCCGGGCTTGGGGCCCAGGTCGCGGATGATCCGGCGGGCGGCCTCCTCCTCGTCGGCGGTCGGCTGGAACTGGGGCAGGGGGGGGCTCGGCCGCGGGAGCAGGTCGAACGTGGGCAGCTTCGCCGGGTCCACGTCCAGGGCGGCGACCAGCGTGGCGAAGGTGATGCTCGTGTGCAGGTGCGGGTTGTAGAGGACCCGGTGCGTGAAGAGGTCCCCGCGGTAGGGTCCCTCGCCGAAGTAGGTGTGGAACCCGACCCGGGTCCGGGCGCCGGTCAGGGCCGCGATCGCCGAGGACACCCGGGTGAAGAATTCCATGTCGATGCACGTGTCGATCCCCATGCGCCGGATCTCGAGGATCCGCGAGATCCCGCTCGTGGCCATCGCCCAGGCCGAGTGGCTTCGCACCGAGAGGACGTTCGCCTCCGGGATGAGCCCGAGCACGTCGACGATGAAGCGGTTCTCCTCGAAGACCAGGAAGTAGACGTTGTCCCGGCCCACCCGCGCGACCGCCCGGCTCAGGGCCTCGTGCGCAAGGACGGTGGATCCCTGCTCGGCCAACTTCAGGAAGACGATCTTCCGGGGCGCCTCCCGCGGGCCGGCCGTCCGGAGGATGTCGCCGAGCCTGCGGAGCAGCGTGAGCAGCAGGCAGATCGGCACCCCCGCGATGTGGTCGATCCACAGGAGCGTGCGGGCCTTCCGGCTGAAGAAAGTCTTTGTCTCAGGGAGTTTCCCGGAACTCGGTGCCATTCGGCGCTTTTCAAGACGATCGGTGGGCAAAACGCAAAGGAATTGCCCCGGCGCTCCCCGGGTCGCGCGGAACCTTCTCCGCTCCCGCGCGTCTCGACATTTGGGGCCGCATGGCCCACCCTCAACCATCATGTCCCCAACCCTATCCCCCACGCTTGACCTGCCGCTGACCGACCGCGAATTGGCCGAACCCCTCGCGAAGACCCGGCACACCGCGGCCTTCAGCCTCCTCGAGATCCTCGTCGTTCTCGCGATCATCGGCCTCATCGTCGGCGTCGCGATGTCGAACCTCGGCGGCGTCTTCAGCGGCGCCCAGGTCAAGGTCGCCAAGCTCTTCGTCACCTCCGAGATGGAGATTCCCCTCACAAGCTACCGCGTGGACATGGGCGACTATCCCAGCGCCGACGACGGCGGCCTGAACGCCCTCTGGGTCGCCCCGGGCAACAAGGCGGGCAGCTGGCACGGCCCCTACGCCAAGGGAAATGCCGCCCCGCTCGACCCCTGGAAGCATCCCTACCAGTACAAGTACCCGGGCTCCCACAACAAGGGCGGCTACGATCTCTGGTCGACGGGGCCCGGCGGAACCGACGGGGGCGAGGACAACATAGGGAATTGGTGATGAGGAGGGGCTTCACCCTTCTGGAAGTCCTCCTTGCGCTCGCCGTCATCGCCCTGCTCGCCACCGTGCTCGTCGGCGGCTCGGCGACACTGCTGAGGGACCGCTCGGCGAGCATTGACGATGTCTTCTGGAAGGCCTGCCAGGCCGCGCGGAAGGCCGCGGTGAAGACCGGCAACCCGTTCCTCCTCTCCTACGACGACAAGACCAAGGCCTTCGTCGTGGACGACGGGTCCGCGCCGAAGACCTTTCCCATCCCTCCCACCGCCAAGGACGTCGCCATCAACTTTCTGTCGACGAGCGGCGACCAGTCCGAGGTGCTGATCGGCGGGGTCGCCGTCGCGACGGGCGATGCGCCGCCGGTCATCTTCTTCCCGGACGGGACCTGCACTCCCTTCAAGGTCCAGATCATGGAGTCGGGGACCCCGCACATCCTTTCAATCGACCCGTGGACCTGCGCCCAGGTGCTCGCGAAGAAGACCGGCGCATGAAACGGGACGGCTTCACGCTTCTCGAGGTCATGATCGCCCTGGTGATCTTCGCCATGACCGCCGTCGTGCTCGGGGCGGCGTACCTGAATGTGCTGATCAGCTACCAGCAGGCCGGTCGCGGGAACGGCGACGACCTGGACCTGGGCTACGCCCGGCAGCTCCTGATGGCCCAGCCGGACCTGCCGACCGCCCAGGCCGGCGACAAGTTCGAGACTCCCGACGGCAACCTCGTGTCGTGGACCGCGGACATCGAGCCGACGACGACCGCCGACCTGTTCAGCGTGGCGCTGACCTGCGAGGTCACGCCCTCGGGCCAGGGCGCCAGCCGGAAATTCATCCAGAACTTCATGCTCCTGCGGCCCACCTGGTCGCAGCCGACGGACCGCACCAAGCTCCGGCAGGACGCCGCCACGCGCATCGCGGTCGCGCAGGGCAAAAAGCCGCAATGAGGCCCCCCCCGGACATCGCCCGCCGCGCCCGCGCCGGCTTCACGCTCCTGGAGATACTCCTGTCGCTGGCGCTCGCCAGCCTGGTGCTCGTGGCGATGAACACCTTCATCTTCTCCATGGGAGAACTCTGGGGCAGGAACAGCGAGACCCACCTCTTCAACCAGCACGTGAACGCGGTTGCCCGCTATCTCCAGGGAGAGTTCCGCACCGCGACCTTTCCCCCCGCGGCCCGCGCCAACTCCACCCCGATTGTCGTCGAGCAGATCAACGCGAAGAGCGGCGGCACCGCCAACCTCCTGACCTTCGACCTGGTCAACGGCAGCCGGGTGCTGGGCTGGCCGGACAACCGCCCGCTCCCCGAGGTCGTGTGCTCGCTCCAGTTCCGCCCGGGCGAGGGCCTGTACCTGCTCTGGGAGTCCCGCCTCGAGAAGAAGTTCGGCGACGACCCGCCCCGCGAGACGCTCCTCACCCCGCTGGTCACGGCAATGGCCTACGACTACTACGACGACAGCTTCAAGCGGTGGACGACCGAGCAGGCCGTCCGCAACGACACCAACGGCAATCCCGAGGCCCCGCAGCGCCTCCGGCTCACCTTCACCTACGGGAAGCTGACGCGCGACGCGCTGGTTGCGATCCCGGTCGCGCAGCAGGGCATGCCCAATTTCTGAGATGAACCGCCGCTCCCCGAAGTCCGGATCAATCCTCGTGATCGTCATGGTCACGCTGATCTTCACGGCGACCGCGCTGGTCATGTTCCTGGAAAAGGCGAACAACGACCTGGCCGTGGACGCGCGCGTGATCGTGGCCAACCGGCTCCGGCGGGAGGCCTATTCGGCCGTCGAGGTCACGCTGGCCACGCTCGTGGACTTCGGGCTCGCCGACAACGGGCTGCACAGCACCGGCGAGGGCTGGGGCGACCCGCTCAAGTGGGCCGGCTGGACGCCGGACCCCGGGCACACGGTCGAGGTCTCCTTCCAGGATGAGAGCGCGAAGATTCCCCTCAACCACGCGGACTCCGCCACCCTCACCAATCTCTTCCAGGCCTGGAAGATGACCCAGACCGACTCCCAGCACCTCGCCGACGTGCTCCTGACCTGGATGCAGCAGAACTACATCCCCACGAACACCTTCAATCCCGACTACGAGCAGGGTTCGCTTCCCTACACCCCGCCCTACCGGGCGATGCGCTCGCAGAACGAGCTGGCCGCGATCGACTACGCGAAGGACGTGTTCTACGACAAGCAGGGGCGGCCCAACGACCTGTGGTGGCGGTTCTGGAACGACTGCTCGATCTACAACTTCCGAAGCCCGAACATCAACGCGGCCAACAGCGACGTGCTCGCCGCCGTCGGGCAGTTCGGGGACGACCAGCAGCAGACGATCGGCAACTACCTGGCCGGGACGGGCAACTACTCGAGCCTGGGGCCCCAGTGGTTCACGAACAGCACGGCGGTCCGTGGCGTGGTGGGGGTGGTCGGCAACACCGGGTCCTTTGGGACGACCATCACCGCGCTGAGGATCCTGGTCACCGTCCGCGAGGGCCCCCACTCCCAGTACCGGCTGTCCGTCGTCGTCTCCCCGGGCACCAGCGGCGCGAAAACCGTGCAAACGACGGCAACCAACGTGAAGGCTGGTGCGTCAACCTCGGCAACCGGTGAAACCACCGCGGCTGACAACACGCCCGGCACCCCGGCCCCCCCCATCAACCAGTCCCATGAAACACCCACCTCGGCGCAGGCCTCCGCCGCCGCGGCGGGCACGGCCGCCCTGCAATATCCCTTTACAATCCTAGAGGTTCTCGAGAACGATCAGATCCCCGTCCAACCGCCTCCGCCGCCGGCGAAGTCCGGCTAGGCGGTTGCCACCCACCCAACGTCCATGCCCTCGCCGCTCAGCCTGCTCCGCGCCGCGCCGCCTCCCCCCCGGGTGGCGCTGCTCCCCGACGGGCTTTTCTTTGTGAGGGCCGTGCCGCTGGCGGCCGGCGGCGATGACGCCGGGGCCCCCCCGCAGGACGTGGCCGCGCAGGTGGAGCTCGCTCTTGAGGGCCTGTCGCCCTTTCCCCTGTCCCAGGTCTACCACGGCTATTACTGGGTCCCCGGCTCCCGGCATGCGCTCGCCTTCGCGGCCTACCGGCGGCGCTTCCCGGCCGAGGAGGTCGCCGGGTGGCAGGGCGCGCAGGTCGTCCTCCCATCCTTTGCCGCGCTCCTGGGCGCCGAGGTTGCGCCGGCCACGACGATTGTCTCCACCGCGCCCGACGGTCTGACCGGGATCCACTGGGGCGACGGCCCGGTGCCCACCGGGGTCGCCTTCCAGTCCCTCCCCGCGGAGGCCACGGACGAGGACCGCGCCCGGGCGCGCAACGCCCTCTTTCGGGCGCTCGGGGACGCGAAGGCGGTCGTGGAGCTCGCGGAGCCCCCGTCGGCCCAGTCCTCGCGCAGCGACCGCGAGATCGTCTTTCGGTCCGGCGAGACCGTTTCCCGGCTGCCGGCGGCGGCGGCGGCCGGCCTGGACGTTCGCGACAAGGTCGAACTCGCCGCCCTGAGGCGCGCGCGCAGGCGCGACGTCGTCATCTGGCGGGTCGCCATGGGCTGCGTCGCCGCGTTTGTCGTCATGGCGGCCTGCGAGCTGCTCCTGGTCGGCGGCGGGATCTGGCAGGGGACCCGGCTCAAGGTCGTCCGCCTCCAGTCCCCGGTTGTGGACAACATCATGACCGCCCAGGACATCGCCCGGCGGATCAACGAGCTCTCGACCCAGCGGCTGCTGCCGATCGAGATGATCCGGCTGGTCCATCCCCGGCGCTTCGGGACGGGGATCACCTTCCTGCGCGCCTCCACGAGCGGTCTCTACACGCTGACGGTCGACGCGCAGACCTCGAACCCCGGCGAGATCAGCACCTACCGGAGCAGCCTGGAGGCGCTTCCGGCCTGCGACAAGGTGGAGATCCGGGACCTGCGCACCCAGAACAACGTCGCCTCGTTCACGCTGGTGATCGACTTCAAGCCGGGCAGCCTTGCGCCCGCGCCCGTTCCGCCCGCCTCATGATCGCCACACTGAGAGCCTATTTTTTCGGCCGGCCCGCGCGGGAGAAGATCCTGCTCGTCGCCCTGGTCCTGATCGTGGCGGTTCTCTGGCTGTCGAACCTCGCCCGCCGGATGGACCGCCTCCGGCATGACGTCTACCAGACCTCGCTGAAGCTCGAGGAGCAGAAGACGTGGCTCTCGCACCGGCTGGCGATCGAGAACTCCGCCCGGAAGGCCGCCGGCATCTTCGACCCGGCCAAGACCCTGGACAGCACGCAGCTTCTCGCGGCCGTCAACTCGATCGCCGGCGACGTGGACCTGCGGACGACGACCAGCGGCGGCGCCCAGGACGTGAGCACCGGCCAGTTCGCGGTCCACACGGTGGAGTTCAACATCACCAAGGTGGACTGGGGCACGCTGCAGGCCTTCTACACGGCCCTCCAGAAGCGCGCCCCCTACATCGGGATCGACCAGTTCCAGCTCGGGGCGGACCGGGCCAACCCGAGCCTGCTCAACGCGAGCCTGAGGATATCGTCAGTCGAGATTGTCCGCGGCCAGCTTCCCTGATCGGGCGCCGCGGGATCACTGGAAGCTCGAGCTGACCGAGAACACGGCGCTCACGATCGCGAAGGCGATGAAGCCCACGAAGACGAAGACGGCCATCAGGACGCCGCTGGCGATCACAGTGGTGAAGGTGCTGAGCTGGTTCGAGATGATCTTCCGGTAGGTGACCGAGATCGCCTTCAGGCTGGGGACCACATTGCCCGTGTTCTCGCCGACGCTCAGCCGGTCCAGGACCAGGTCCGGGAAGCACCCGGTGCGCGTGAGCGCGAGCGACAGGGACTCGCCCTCCAGGACCCGCGCGGTCGCCTCGTTAAAGGCCTTCTGGTGGACCCGGTTTGAAATCTGCCGCTCGGTCATCCGCAGGGCCTCTGCCGCGGTGATCCCGTTCTCGAGGAGGACGCTCAGGGTCTGGCTGAACGACATCACCGTCTGCGCTACGACGAATTGCCCGACGAGCGGCAGCCGAAGCAGCCAGGCGTCGATGGCCGCGCGCCCCGGGTCGGTCGCGTACCAGCGCCAGAGGGAGACCGCCGCGAAGGCCGCCGCGCCCAGGACGAAGATGCCGTAGTGGAGCGCGAGGTCCGAGGCGCTGACCAGGATCTGGGTGGAGAGGGGCAGCTTGCCGCCAAGCGAGGAGAGCAGGGTCTGGAGCCGGGGAAGCAGGAAAAACAGAAAGAAGAGGATCACGCCGCCGGCGACGAATACCATGAAGACCGGATAGGCGAGGGCGGTCAGGAGCTGGCGCCTGAGCTCGCGCTGCTCGGTGAGGTGGGTGATGATCCGGGCCACCGTGTCGTTGAGCGATCCGGTCGCCTCGCCCGCATGGATCAGGTTGACGGTCCCCGTGTCGAAGACCACGGGATAATTGCCCATTGCGCGCGAGAGGGGTGCCCCCTCGCTGATCTGCTCCCAAAGCCCGGTGCAAAGCGCGCGCAGCTTCGGCTCCTTGATCCGGGCCGACAGGAGCCGCACGGCCTCGCCGGCCGACAGGCCGCTGGTCGTCAGGTCGTGAAGCGACTCGAGGAAGGGGAGGCGCTCCTTGCGGCCCGGCGCCGCGGGGCCGCCCTTTGCGGCGGGGCTGGAGGCCTTTTCCTTCTTCGCCCGTTTCGATGAGACCGCCGCCGCCGCGGCAGCGCCGGCGGTCTCCTCAATGCCGGTCACCTGCATCCCGCGGCCGGAGAGGATCCTCAGCGCGTCCTTGCGGCTGGGGGCATCCAGGGTGGCGGCGGCGGACTTCCCGTCCCTGTCGCGGGCCGTGTAGGTGAAGCGCGGCATCGGCTCACTTCTCCGCGACAGTGATGACGCGCAGCACCTCGTCGAGGGTCGTGTGGCCCGCCTTGACCTTTTCCCAGCCGCTCTGGCCGAGAGTGCGCATCCCGTTCTTGCGGGCGCACTCGGCGAGCGTGCGCGTGCTCTCGTGCTTGAGGACCAGCTCGTGCATCTCGTCGTTGAGGCGGAAGATCTCGAACAGCCCGATCCGCCCGCGGTAGCCCGTGCCGCGGCAGCGGTCGCAGCCCACGGGGCCCTTCAGCGAGTCGATCAGCTCGGCCTCGGCCTGGTCGCAGCCGAGGATCGCGAGCGCCTCGCGCAGTTTGACCCGGGGGACCGCGGCGGGCCTGGAGCACTCCGCGCAGAGCCGGCGGACCAGCCGCTGGGCGATCACCAGCTCGATGGCCGAGGCCACGAGGAAGGGCTCGATCCCCATGTCCACCAGCCGGGTGATGGCCCCGGGGGCGTCGTTGGTGTGCAGGGTGGAGAAGACCAGGTGCCCGGTCAGCGACGCGCGGATCGCGATTTCCGCGGTGTCCTTGTCGCGGATCTCGCCCACCATGATGACGTCGGGGTCCTGGCGCAGCACGTGCCGGAGCGCGTCGGCGAAGGTGAGCCCGATCTCCGGGCGGACCTGCATCTGGTTGACGCCCGGGACCTCGTACTCGATCGGGTCCTCGATCGTGATGATCCGCAGGTCCGTCGAGTTGATCTTCCTCAGGAAGGCGTTCAGGGACGTGCTCTTGCCCGAGCCGGTCGGCCCGGTGACCAGGATGATCCCGTGCGGGTAGTCGAGGATCTTGACGATCTGCTCCTGCTCGTTGGCGCTCATCCCCAGCCGGTCCATCGTGTACGCCTCCTTCTTCTGGTTGAGGAGGCGCAGCGAGATGGATTCCGCGTAGATGGTCGGGATCGTGGAGACGCGGATATCCAGGACGTTGGTCCCGCTCTTGAAGTTGATGCGCCCGTCCTGGGGCAGCCGGCGCTCGGAGATGTTCAGCCGGGCCATGATCTTCAGCCGGGAGATGATGGCGTCCTGGAAGCGCAGGAGGTTCTCCGGGAGCGGGACGGGGACGAGCAGGCCGTCCACCCGGTAGCGGATCCGCAGCTGCCCCTCCTGGGGCTCGAAATGGATGTCGGTGGCCTGGTCCTCGATCGCCTGGCTGATGACATCGCTCACGAAGCGCACGACGGCGGCGTCCTCGTCGACCACCTCCTCGGCCTGCTGCTGGGTCTCGGGGGCCACGTAGCTCTCGTCGCTGTCCTCCAGCGAGCCCGAGCCCACGCCGAAGTTCTCGATGATCAGCTGGTGCACGCGCTCCGGGACCGCCAGGTGCCAGGCGATCGGGCGGGTGGTGAAGGTGCGGATCCAGTCGTCCATCGCCGCGTCGGGGATCCACGCGGCGGCCAGGTGGAGCGGCAGGGCGGCCAGGGCGGCCGGCTCGGGCTTCTCCTCGCCGGTCGCGGCGCCGTGGCGGATCGGGACCACCTGGAACTCGTGGACCAGCCGGGCGGGCAGGACCCCGCGGGCGTTGGGGTCGGGCTCGAGGTTCGAGGCGATGTCCAGGCCCGCCGCGGTCGCCAGGGTCGCGAGCGCGTCGGCCTCGCTCAGGTGCAGCGCGGCCCCGAGGACGGCGAGGCGCTCGCCGCGGGGCGCGTCCATGACCGCCTGGCGCTGGTCCTCGGTGACCCGCCCGGCCAGCGACGCTGGAAGCTGCTCGTCAAGAAGTGCTGTCATGTCTCGCAAAAAAAGCCGGTGCGCCCCGGCCGGCCGGGGCGTGGGGGATCAGTCGCCCTTGAACCGGTCCAGGAAGTTGTCCTTCTTCGAGTAGGGCTTGTTGGCCGGGTCCTTGAGGAATTGCTCGATGTCCCCCTTGTTCGAAAGTTCCCGGATGTGCTTCATCGTGTCCCTGCTGCCCTCCTCGGGCGAGACGACGTGGGGCCGGATGAAGAAGAGAAGCTCGGTGCGCGAGAGCTCGTCGGTGTGGCCGCCCAATAGCTCGCTGATGATCGGGATCTCGTAGAGGAAGCCGATCTTGTTCTGGTTGGTCGTCTTCTCAGTGCGCTGCAGGCCGCCCAGGACGATCATCTCGTTGTCCTTGCAGGTCACAAAGGAGGTCATCTCGCGGTTGCCGATGATCGGCTGCTGGTTCTGGTCAATCGTCGTCTCCCCGATGATGTCGTTGACCTTCTGGTCGATCGTCATCTGCACGTCGCCGTTCTCGCCGATCAGCGGGGTCACCTTCAGGTCGATGGCGATCGTCTCGTAGGTGACCGTCGAGTTGGTGGAGAAGCCCGAGTTGGTCGCGGTGCCGCCGGAGACCGGCGTGGACTGGCTTCCGGTGATGACGGGGACCTGCTCGCCGACGATCGCCTCGCCGGGCTTGTTGTGGGCAGTCAGGATGACGGGGGCGGAAAGCACCTTGGTCACGTTCTTGGAGCCGGCGGAGCTGGGGTTGAAGGCCGCCGCGAAGGAGAGGGGGTTGACGATGCCGCTCGTCAGATCCCAGCCGGCGAGGCTCGTCCCGGGGATCGTGCTGCCGACACCGCTCGTCCCGCCGCCGGCAAAGGAGGTGATCTGGGTCGGGCCGCCGGCAATCCCGTTCTTCGGCCCGACCGTCAGGCCCAGGGCTGTGATCCCGCTCGCGTCCTTGTCGTCGAGGGTCACCTCGGCGATGATCACCTGGATGCGGACCTGCGGCAGCGCGACGTCGATGGAGTCGATCAGTTGCTTGATCAGCCGGATGTCGTCGACCGTCCCCGAGACGACGACCGAATTGCTCCGCTCGTCGTTGAACACGGTCGCCAGGCTGCTGAATTCATTGGTGGCCCCGCCGGCCTGGCCCGCGGCGCCCCCGGCCGCCGTCTGGGGGCCGTTGTTGGCGACGACCGGGCCGGTGTTGATCTCGCCGGGCCGCACGCCCTGGTTGAGCTTCTGGCTGGCGGTGTTCTGGCCGGATATCACCTGGGTGAGGAGCGTGGCCACGTCCTTCGCGTCGGCGTGCTGCAGGAAGACGACCTCTGTGCGGGTGTTCGGGTCGGCCCGGCCGTCGAGCCGGGTGATCAGGTCCTCAAAGAAGGCCTGCTCGCGCGCGTCGGCCAGGACGATCACCTGGTTGGTCCGGTCGTCCCCGTTGAAGGTCGTCGCGCTGCCGATCTGGCTCTGGACGGGCCCGGCGAGGATCGCGTGGAGCTTGGTGACGATGTCGCTGGCCTTGGCCGAGGAGTGCAGCTGGTAGAAGTGGGCCGTGATCCCGCCGGTCGAGGGCTTGTCCACGGACTTGATCAGCGACTCGATCCGCTGGAGGTTGGAGACCGTGTCGGTGATCAGGGCGGAGTTGGCCTTGTCCAGGACGACGATCCCGCCGCCCACGCCCGGCGTGAAGATGCCGGTGAGCCCGGAATTGAAGAATTCCGAGGCGCGCAGGAAATCGAGCTGGAAAAGCTTGGTGGCGATCCGGCCGCTGGGCGGCAGGTCGAGGGTCGAGCCCTCGATGAACTCGGGGGCCTCGGCCTTGGCGGTGGAGAGGGGGACGACCTTCAGGAAGCGGTCGCCCAGGGGGATGACGCCGATCTGGTTGAGCGACAGTTCCGTCTCGATCGCCAGGACCAGCTCGGACTTCGGGATCGGCCGGTTGATGACCAGCGAGTAGGTGGCCGCCGGCAGCGAGCCGGGGCGAAGGACGGTCCGGCCCGTGTAGATTTCCAGGGCGCCGAGCATGCTGTCGATGTCGCCCTCCGGCAGCTTGAAGTAGGGCACGAGCTGGTCCGATCCGATGCTCGCGGCGGGCATCGAGACGGGAGCCCCATTCCGCCTCGGGAAGGCCACCTGCGCGCGCGCCGCGGTCCCCGCGGTTAAAACGCCGGCTGCCAGGCAGAAGAGGACGATACGGGGCTTCATGCGGAACCGGGGATAAAAGAGGATCTCATGGGGTTTGTAAACGGTCTTGTGCAAGACGATATCGGCACGGGAAGGTTCCCCACTTTCCTCTTTCAGCTTTCCGCATTTAGGATTTGATTGTCCGCGTGCCCAACGTCTTCGGCAAACTCTTCACCGTTTCCACCTGGGGCGAAAGCCACGGCCCGGCGGTTGGCGTTGTCATTGACGGGTGTCCTCCCCGGCTGCCGGTGAGTTGCGAGGAGATCCAGGCCGACCTGGACCGCCGCCGGCCCGGCCAGAGCGACATCACGACCCCCCGCAAGGAGGACGACCGCGTTGAGATCCTCTCCGGGGTCTTCGAGGGCCGGGCGACCGGCGCCCCGATCTCCCTGATGGTCCGCAGCTCCGACCAGCGCCCCTCCGCCTACGACGAGATGCGCGAGAAGTTCCGCCCCTCCCACGCCGATTTCACGTACCAGGAAAAGTACGGCATCCGCGACCACCGCGGCGGCGGCCGCAGCTCCGCGCGCGAGACGATCGGGCGGGTGGCCGCCGGCGCGCTTGCCCGGAAGATCCTCGCCCTTGCCGGGAACGTGGAGATCCGCGCCTTCCTGACCCAGGTGCACGACATCGTCGCGCCCGAGGATTCGCTGGTGACGTTTCCGTCCCTCGCGGAGGTCGAGGCGACCCCCGTCCGCTGCCCGCATCCGGCGACCGCCGAGCGGATGATCGCGCGGATCAAGGAGGCGCGGGCGGCCGGCGACTCCGTCGGCGGGATCATCCGCTGCCGGATCCGCGGGGTTCCCCCCGGGCTGGGCGAGCCGGTCTTCGACCGGCTTGAGGCCGACCTGGCCAAGGCGATGCTTTCGCTCCCCGCGACCAAGGGCTTTGAGATCGGCAGCGGTTTCGCCGGCGTGCGGCTCCGCGGCTCCGAGCACAACGATCCTTTCATCGTGAAGGAGGGGCGCGTCGGAACCTCCACGAACCATTCCGGCGGCGTCCAGGGCGGGATCAGCAACGGCGAGGAGATTTATTTCAACGTGGCGTTCAAGCCGACGGCGACGATCACCCGCGCGCAGAAGACCGTGGACGTCCGCGGCGCGGAGACCGAATTGGCCGCCCGCGGCCGCCACGATCCCTGCGTCGTTCCCCGGGCGGTCCCGATCGTCGAGGCGATGGCCGCCCTGGTCCTCGTGGACCACTGGATGCGCAACGCGGCGCAGAACGAGACGTTTCGGACAAAATTTTGAACAGGAAGGCCGGGAAGGGGCGGGAAGCCGGAAGTTTGTCATTTCCGCCCACTGGCCACTCCCTTCAACGATGCCGCTTTCAAAAACCCCCCTCGTTTACCTGATCCTCGGGGCTGCCGGCTCCGGGCGCCGGGAGATCCTTGCGGACATCATCGAGGGCGGGCTGGCGCCCGGGGACCGGTCCGTTGTCCTGCTGTCCGGCGATGAGGCGCCCAGCCCGGCCGACGGGAAGCTCGGGGCGGTCGCGGCCTGGCGCCTGGTGGCGCTTCCCGTCCACCACGGCCCTCGTCCCGATCCCTCG
>Ga0302279_10004682_pt1 | contig 15896 bp, 19 predicted proteins | sample III_Bog_N3_3_FD_194541 | JGI IMG/M metagenome (GOLD analysis project Ga0302279, IMG submission 194541) | Peat permafrost microbial communities from Stordalen Mire near Abisko, Sweden - III_Bog_N3_3 | ecosystem: Environmental > Terrestrial > Soil > Wetlands > Peat | place: Sweden: Abisko...
AACCAGAGCGCCACCGAACGCTCCTTCAACGCGTCCGGCTGGTTCATGAGCGGCGATCTCGGCCGTCTCGATGCCAACGGCAATCTGGAGGTGGTCGGGCGACTGAAGGATCTGATCATTCGCGGCGGCCATAACATCTACCCGTCACAGATCGAGGATCTCGCCATCCGCCACCCGCTGGTGTTCAAGGCGGCGGCGTTCCCGATCGACGATCCCCGCCTCGGCGAGCGTGTCTGCCTCGCGGTCATCACCGACGGCGGCGAGAGCGTTACCGCCGCCGACATGCTCACGCATCTGTTCGACGCCGGGCTGTCGAAATACGACATGCCGGAATATTTCCTCTGCCTGGAGGAATTCCCGCTCACCGCCAGCGGCAAGGTGCTCAAGCGCACCCTGATGCAGCGCGTGCGCGCCGGCGAACTGGCGCCCGAGAAGGTGCGCTGGCAGGCGACAACAACTTCTGGGGAGGCATGAGATGATCGCACTGCGCCGCGATGGCGATCTGGCCATCATCACCCTCAACCGGCCCGAGGCGCTCAACGCGCTGTCCTTCGAGATCATCCGCGCCATTGGGGCGGCGATCGACGAGGCCGGCGGCTGGGATATCCGCGCGCTGATCTTTACCGGCGCGGGCGAGAAGGCGTTCTGCGCCGGGGCCGACATCAAGGAACTCACCGGCCGCTCGCTGATGGAGGAGAGGCAGGGCGCCGAGTTGGGCCAGGCGGTGTTCGCCAAGCTCGACAGCTTCAAGGCACCCTCGATCGCCGCCATCAACGGCTATGCCTTTGGCGGCGGCCTGGAACTGGCGATGGCCTGCACCTTCCGCGTCGCCACCGTGCGGGCAAAGATGGGGCTGCCGGAGATCAAGCTCGGCCTGATCCCCGGCTATGGCGGCACCCAGCGCCTGCCGCGCCTGGTCGGCGAGGCGCGGGCGATGGAGATGATCCTGACCGGACGTACCGTCGAGGCCGAGGAGGCGCGCGCCATTGGCCTGATCCACCGCATCGCCGACGGGAACGCGCTGGCCGCCGCCCAGGCGATGGCAGCGGAATTCACCTGCTACGGCCTGCCGGCGCTGTCCTTCGCCCGGGCTGCGGTGCAGCGGGCGCTGTCGACGCCGCTGCAGGAGGGGCTGCGCATCGAAGCCGATCTTTCGACGCTGGCCTTTCGGACCGAGGACGCCACCGAGGGGCTGGCGGCCTTCGTCGCCCGTCGCAAGCCGCAATTCCGGGATCGCTGACATGGCCCAGAGCATTCTCGTCACCGGCGCCAGTCGTGGCATCGGCGCCGTGGTGGCGCTGGAACTGGCGCGACGCGGCCACCGCGTCGGCTGCCTGTCGCGCCAGGGCGAGGGCCCGCAATCCGCCCCGATCGACGACGCCCTGCGCGAACGGCTGGTGTTCCTCAAGGCCGATGTGCTCGACCCCGGCGCGATGCGGGCGGCGTTGCAGCAATTTCGCGACATCGCCGGGCCGATTACCGGGCTCGTCAACAATGCCGGCGTGCACGTCGAGGCGCCGGCCGACCGCCAGTCGCTCGACGAATTCGAGATGGTGTTGCGGACCAACGCCACTGCCGTGTTCGGCGCCTGCCAACTCGCCTACCCGTTCCTGGTCGAGGCCGGGGGTGGGATGATCGTCAACATGGGCTCGTTCTTCGACAAGCTCGGGGTGCGCCGCAACGCCGCCTATTGCGCCTCCAAGGCGGCGGTGGCGGCGATCACCCGCTGCCTCGCGGTGGAGTGGGCGAGCAAGCGCATTCGGGTGATGACCATCGCCCCCGGCTACATCGCAACCGACCTCAACCAGGATTTTCTCGCCTCCGAAAAGATCCGCGGCTTCCTCGCCGCTCGCATCCCGGTGGGTGCCCCGGCCCAGGCCAGCGAGGTCGCCGCCCTGATCGCAGCGCTGTTCGGCGAGACGATTCCCTTCCTGACCGGCGAGACCATCTATCTCGACGGCGCCCAGGGCATGGCCCTGTGAGGAGACCCGCATGACCGTCATCGACCGCCTCGACGCCCAGCTCGGGCTGCCGCCCGAGGAGGCGCAATTGCTCGACAATGTGCGCCAGTTCGCCCGCGAGCAGGTTGCCCCGCGCGCCGCCCATCACGACGCCACCGCCACGTTTCCGTGGGACAATGTGCGCGGCATCAACGAACTCGGGCTGAACGCCATGTTCATCCCCGAGGCTTACGGCGGGGTGCCGCTGTCCTACCTCGCCTATCTCGCCTGCGTGCGGGAGATCTCGGCCGCCTGTGCTGCCACCGGCATCATCTGGGCGACCAATTTCCACGCCATCAAGCCGCTGATCGATTTCGGCTCCGAGGAGCAGAAGCAGCGCCTGCTGCCACGCATCGCCGCCGGCGGGCTGGCGGCCCTGGTGATCACCGAGCCGCACGCCGGCTCGGACGCGACGGGCATGCGCACCAGATTCACCCCTGATGGCAAGGACATCGTCGTCGATGGCGGCAAGACCTTCATCACCAATGGCGACGTGGCCGACCTTTATGTGGTGTTCGGCAAATGGTCCGAGACCGCGGACGCCAAGCAGGCGATCTCCTGCCTGATCATCGAGAAGGGCACGCCGGGGCTGTCGGTGCTGCGGCTGGAGGACAAGATGGGCCACCGCGCCTCCTCCACCGCCACGCTGGCGTTCGACGCCTGCCGCGTGCCGAAGGCCAATCTGCTGCGCGGGCCGGGGGCGGGGCTGAAGCTGCTGCTGGCCTCGCTCAACAAATCGCGCCCCTCGGTGGGGGCGCACGCGCTCGGCATCGCGCGGGCGGCGTTCGACGATGCCGTTGCCTATATCAACACCCGCAAGCAATCCGGAAAGCGGATCATCGAGTTCCAGGGCATCCAGTTCCTGCTCGCCGACCTCGCCAGCGAGCTGGCGCTGTGCGACGCCTGGATGATGCATGTCGGCCGCCTCGTCGACGCCGGGGCGGAGGATATCGGCGTCGAGGCCTCGATGTTGAAGCAGCGCGCCTCGGATCTGGCGATGCGCATGGCCACCGAGGCGGTGCAGTTGCTCGGTGGCTACGGCTATTCCCGCGAGTTCCGGGTGGAGCGGCTGATGCGGGACGCCAAGATCACCCAGATCTGGGAAGGCACCAACCAGATCCATCGCCAGCTCATCGGCCGCAGCTTCATCGAGCGTTGAAGGAATTTCCATGACAGAGCAGATCACCATCGGCGTCGCCGGCGCCGGCACCATGGGCACCGGCATCGCCATCGTCGCGGCAAGGGCCGGGTTTCCCACCATCCTGTTCGACCTCGACGCCGCCAGGGTGGACTCCGCCATCGGCCAGATGCGCGCCTTCCTGGCCAAGTCGGTGCAGCGCGGCAAGCTCACCGAGGCTCAATTGGCCGAGATCATCGGCCGTGTCAGCGGCACCAGCGACATCGCCGCGATGTCGCCGGCCGGGCTGGTGATCGAGGCGGTGTTCGAGGCGCTGGCGGTCAAGGGCGCTCTGTTTACCGCACTCGATGCCGTCTGCGCGCCGGAGACGTTGTTCGCGTCGAACACCTCCACGCTGTCGATCACCGAAATCGCCGCCCGCTCCGGCCGTGACGACCGCTTCGTCGGGATGCATTTCTGCCTGCCGGCGCAATTGATGAAGCTGGTGGAGATGTCACCGGGGCTGAACACCTCCGAGGCGAGCTTCGCCCGCGCCTGGGCGCTGTGCGAGCAGATGGGCCAGCGCCCGGTGCGCACGCAGGACGCGCCAGGGTTCATCCTCAACGCCTTCCTGGTGCCGTTCAACAACGATGCCATCCGGCTGGTGGAGCAAGGGGTGGCGGCGCCGGAGGAGATCGACCAGGCGATCAAGGGCGCGCTCGGCTATGCCATGGGGCCGATGGAACTGCTCGATCTCGTCGGGCTCGATACCCAGGTGTTGCTGTGCGAGGCGCTGCACGGCGTGACGCACGAGCCGCGCGCCGCCTGCCCGCCACTGCTGCGCCGCATGGTGGCGGCCGGGCGGTTGGGGCGCAAAACCCGACGCGGCCTGCTCTCCTACCAATCCACCACGATCTTCGGAGGCTGAGACGATGACCCATAGCGTGATCACCGCCGGTCCCAGCCGCTCCTTCCCCACCGCCCATCCCTTGCTGGAGGCCGCGGTGGAGGGTGGTGCGATCCTGCTGCTGGTGGGGGCGGATGCCGGCGCCGCTTTTGCCGGACTGGCCGACAAGGCGGCCTATCAGGCGATCCTGATCGAACTCGGCACCGAATGCCTCGGCGTGCATACCGGTGAAAGCCGGGGCGAGGAGGGGGGCAACACCCTCGGCTTCGCCCGCTTCCGCCTGGGGGATGCGGCACCGTCCGATCTGGTGGAAATCGTGCGCCAGCCCGGCACCGACGCCGCGGCGATCGCGGCGGCGCGGGCGTTGTTCGCCGCGCACGGGCTCAAGACCGCGGTGTGCGGCGACTTCCCTGGCCGCATCGTCGATCGTCTGGTGCGACCCTATTACAACGCCGCCCTGGACAAGCTCGACGCCGGCCTGGCCACGGCGGCGGACATGGATCTGACGCTGCGGCTCGGCCTCGGCTATCCCGAGGGGCCGATCGCGCTGCTCGAACGCACCGGCCTCGCGGCGCATCACGATGTGACGCAGGCGCTCTACCAGGCTCTCGGCGAGCCCGCCTACGCCCCCGCACGCCGGGCCCAGGTGGCCAAGGCGCGTCAGCAGCGGGAGGCTTGAGGATGCGCCCGCTCGAAGGTCTGCTGGTGCTGGATTTTTCCACGCTGTTGCCGGGGCCGATGGCCAGCCTGATCCTGGCCGAGGCTGGTGCGCGGGTGGTCAAGATCGAACGCCCCGGGCGCGGCGACGAGATGCGCAGCTACGAGCCGAAACTGGGCGACGACAGTGTCAATTTCGTCCTGCTCAATCGCGGCAAGCAATCGATCGCCATTGACCTCAAGTCGCCCGACGCGCTGGATCGGCTGCGGCCGCTGCTGGCCCGCGCCGATGTGGTGATCGAGCAGTTCCGCCCCGGCGTGATGGAGCGGCTCGGCCTCGGCTACGCGGCGCTGAGCCGGATCAACCCGGGACTGATCTATTGCTCGATCACCGGCTGGGGCCAGACCGGCCCCAAGGCGCAGACCGCCGCGCATGATCTCAACTACATGGCCGAGACCGGCGTGCTCGGCCTCGCCGCCGGTGCTGACGGCGCGCCGGTGCTGCCGCCGGTGCTGGCGGCCGATATCGCCGGCGGCACGTTGCCGGCGGTGGTCAACATCCTGCTTGCCTTGCGCCAGCGCGATCAGACCGGGCAGGGCGCGCACCTCGACATCGCCATGGCTGATAACATGTTCAGCTTCGCCTATTGGGGCCTCGGCAACGGCTTTGCCGGCGCGGGTTGGCCGAAGCCGGGCGGCGAACTCGTCACCGGGGGTTCGCCCCGCTACCAGATCTACCGCACCGCCGACGGGCGCTATCTCGCGGCCGCACCGCTGGAGGACAAGTTCTGGGAGAATTTCACCGGGATCATCGAGCTGCCGGAAGCGTTGCGTGACCCGGCGGCGTCGCCCGAGGCGGTGATCGCCGCAGTGGGTGCGCGCATCGCCACACGCGACGCCGAAGCTTGGCGCGCGGCCTTCGCCGGCCAGGATGTGTGCTGCTCCATCGTCGCCACGCTGGAGGAGGCAGTGGCCGATCCGCAGGTGGCGGCGCGTCGGGTCTTCGGCCACATTCTCAAGGTCAACGGCCAGGAACTGCCGTCGCTGCCGGTGCCGCTCGCCCCGGTGTTTCGCCCCGATCCCACCCGTGCCGCCGCCCCCCGCCTCGGCGAGACCCAGGACCCGCTGCTCAGTATCTGATGCCGGATATCAGCTGTCCCCGAGATCCAGATGATCTCCAACTCCGGGACGGACGTGACGGAATGGATCAAACCGAAGTCGGCCTTTCCGGGATACTACGTTCTCGATGATGTCCTGATAGGGCTGCACCTGGAACACAGAGCCACTCTTAACGGATGGCGGTATCATCAGGCCAGCACCGCAAGGTGATCCGGCAGCCGGGATCATTATCGCCGACCTCAACGGCGAAACGATGAAGCTTCGCAACCGCAGCGACCAGGCTCAGGCCAAGCCCGCTGCCGCGCGCCGAACGCGCCGTATCTGCCCGGTAAAACCGCTGAAACACCGCCGAACGCAGCTCGACCGGAATCCCTGGTCCGTTGTCGGACACGCTTATTTCCGGCCGGTGTGGCGTGCCGGATAAAGCGACTGTGACCGATCCGCCCGGTGGGGTGAACTTCACCGCGTTGTCGACCAGATTGACCAATGCCTCAATCAGCAACTGCCGGTCGCCGACGCCGCAGGCGGGTGTGGTGATCGAAAGCGCAAGCTCAATGCCGCGATCCTCGGCCACCGGGCGGTAGGCCTCTGTGGTTTCCTGCACAATTTCCGCGAGATCGACCGCTGCGAAAGCTGCCGTGCGCCGGACATGCTCGATCTCGGCGATGCGCAGCAGCGCAGTGACGATGGACAGCGTCTGATCGACATTGCCGATCGACTGCTGCAGCACCAGCGACAGTCCTTCGTCCTGCTCTGCCAGCACCAATCCGCGTTCCAGCCGGGAGCGCAGTGCGGTCAACGGCGTGCGAATATCGTGGGCGATATTCTCTCCCACACCGCGCAGCGCGCCGACACCTTCCTCGAGACGGTCGAGCGTCCGGTTGACGATGGCGCAGAGATGATCGAGTTCATCGCCCTGCAGACGCGCGGGCAGCCGTTCGCCGAGATTGCCTTCAACGATGCGCTCGGCCACCGCATTCAGCCGCCGCAAGCGCCGCTCGGTGGCGAGGCCGAGCGTGGCGCCGGCACCGAGGCTGAGCAGAATGGCCGGAATGATCCCGACAGCGGCGCCGCGCACCAAATTCTCGCGCACCGCCAGGATCTCGTCGGCATCGCGGGCGACAACGATGATGCGTCCGTCTGGCAGGTCGCGGCCCGCCGCACGCCAATGTTCCAACGGCAGGCCTGCCGCCAGAACCGCTTGGACAGCGCCATTGAGCACAAGCTTTGGGGGGATCGCCGCGATATCTCCGACAATTGGCTGTGAGCCGGCGCTGAACAGGCCCACCCGTGTCACCACCTCCGGGCCTTGATTCATCCGTGACGAAATCATAAACGGCAGCATGTCCGGCGGCCGGGCGCTCAGCAGTTCCAATTGCTCGCTCACCGAACGGTCCAGCGTGTCGAACAGCAGCACGGAACTGCGCCAATACATCAGCCCGAACATCGCCAGCAGGCTGAAACCGAGAACCGCCGCCACCGCCACACCCCAGCGCAGGCTGCGGCTGCGCCAGACCGCGGCCATGCCTGATGGCCACAGGCTATTCGCCCGCATTCAGCCTGAATCCAATGCCGCGCACCGTGCTGAGCAGCGATGGCTCGCCAGGGTCGTCCAACTTGCGGCGCAGGCGACCTAAATGGACGTCAATCAGATTGGTCTTGAGCTCGAAGCGGTAGCCGAAGACATCCTCAAGTAACATCTGGCGGGTGACCATCTGGCCCTGCCGTCGCATCAAATATTCCAGTAACTGAAACTCACGCGACAACAGATCAAGATCACGACCGGCGCGTGAGGCGCGTTTGGTGACCAGGTTCAGTTGCAGTGGCCCCACATGCAGCACTGTTTGAGCGTTGCCGGTGGGGCGGCGGATCAGCGCCTCCAGCCGGGCCGACAACTCTCCAAGTGCGAATGGCTTGACCAGGTAATCATCGCCCCCGGCGCGCAGGCCGGTGATGCGATCGGCGACCTGATCGAGCGCGCTGAGCACCAGGGCCGGTGTCGTCACGCCCTGGCCACGCAATTGTTGGATCAAGCAAAGCCCGTCCAGCCCCGGCAGCATCCGATCAACCACCAGCGCGTCCCAATGCTGTGCGGTCGCCCGGGCAAGTCCTTGCAGACCATCGGCAACACATGTCACGTCATAGCCGAGCCTGCGCAGCTCGCCACTGATCTCGGACGCAGTATCCGGGTCGTCCTCTATGACGAGGATCGTTGTCATTCGTATCCACCCCCAGAGCCGTGCCTTGATCGGCGCTTACCCTGTCATCGAATTTAATCGCAGGCGTGGGCGCTGTTTGCAATCTTCGGTTTGCACACAAAGAACGGTGCGCTGGCGAACAAGCGTGATGGGGATGGGACGACACGATGGCGGAACTGCCACCAAACAACGCGCGCATATCGCAGCCACCTTCCGGCCGTCGCACCCTGCTGCGTGCCGGGCTGGGAGCCACGACCGCGGCTTTCGTGGCAAGCCGGACCGCAGGTGCTTTGGCCGCCGGGGAGATACCGCCGGGTGAGCCGGATTCGGCGAAATCGCTTGGCCCTGGGATCGGCGATCGCGTCTATGGCATGCCGTCGCGGTTCGAGAAGGACATGATCCGCCGCAACGTCCCGTGGCTGACCGTCAATGCCGAGACCTCGATCAGCTTCACGCCGCTGCAGTATCAGCAGGGCATCATCACTCCGTCGGGCGTGTTTTTCGAGCGTTATCACGCCGGCCGCCCCACGGTGGACCCGGCGACGCACCGGCTGATGATCCACGGCCTCGTCGATCGGCCGTTGCTGCTGACGATGGAAGACATCAAGCGCTACCCAAGTGAATCGCGCATCCACTTCATCGAATGCCCGGCCAACGGTGGCATGGAATGGCGCGCCGCACAGCTCAACTCGCTGCAATACACCCACGGCATGATCGGCTGCTCGGAATGGACCGGGGTGAAGCTGTCCACCATCCTGCAGGACGTCGGCATCAAGCCATCCGCCAAATGGGTGCTGGCCGAGGGCGCTGACGGGTCGCACATGGCGCGCTCCATTCCGCTCGACAAGATGCTGGACGACGTGTTGCTGGTCTATGGCCAGAACGGCGAGGCGCTGCGCCCCGAGCAGGGCTATCCGCTGCGCCTGGTGGTGCCGGGCTGGCAGGGCAACGTGAACGTCAAATGGATCCGCCGTCTCGAACTCGGCGATGCGCCATGGTTCACCCGTGAAGAAACCGCCAAATACACCGAACTGATGCCGGACGGTAAAGCGCGCGGCTTCACCTGGCCGATCTACGCCAAATCGGTGATCACTTTTCCCTGCCCGGAGATCCCCGCAAATGGGCCAGGCATCTACGAAATTCGCGGCCTGGCGTGGTCCGGCTTGGGCAAGATCAAGCAGGTCGATGTCAGCCTCGACGGTGGCGTCAACTGGGCGCATGCGCGGCTGCACGATCCGGTGCTGTCGAAGTCGCTGACCAAATTCACCTTGGAATGGCGCTGGGACGGCAAGCCAGCGCTGCTGCAGTCACGTGCCATCGATGAGACCGGCTTCGTGCAACCGACGCTGGCCGAACTGCGCGGCGTGCGCGGCACCAACGGCGTCTACAACAACAATTCGATCCAGACCTGGCAGGTCAAGCCGGACGGGAGTGTCTTCAATGTCCAGCTTGCGTAACACGCTCATCGGATTGGCTGTGACGCTTGCTGTCGTGGCGCCGGCTTCGGCCGCGGACCTCCCGCATTATGGGTTCGGCACCACGCCGACGCAGGCGGAGATCGACGGCTGGGCCATTGCGGTGCGCGGCCCCGATGGCAAGGGATTGCCGGCGGGCAGTGGCTCGGTGAAGGATGGCGATGAGATCTATGCGACGATGTGTGCCGCTTGCCACGGCACCTTCGGCGAAGGCCAAAATCGCTACCCGCGACTGGCCGGCGAAGGCAAGCTTGTCGGCGATCGGCCGGAGCAGACGATCCAGACCTTTTGGCCGTACGCCCCCACGCTGTTCGACTACATCAACCGCGCCATGCCGTTTCCAGCGCCGCATTCGCTGACGACGGATCAGGTCTACGCGGTGACCGCCTATGTGCTGAACCTCAACAGCCTGGTGGACGATGATTTCGTCGCGGACAAAGACAGCCTGCCCAAGTTGAAGATGCCCAATGTGGATGGCTTCAACTGGAACGATCCGCGTCCCGACACCCACGATATCGCCTGCATGACCAATTGCCGCAAGCTCGCCGATATCACAGTGAGTTCGACGGCCGAAGGCAAGCCGCTGACGCCGCGCACCACCGGCACGCTCGATACGGCGATGCCGCAATGATCCGCAACGTTGCCCTGGCCGTGGTCCTGCTCGCCGCGCCTGCGGCGGTGCGGGCGCAAACGCCGGGCGAGAACATCGCGTTCGACCGCGCCAAGGGCAACTGCCTCGCCTGCCACACCATGCGCGGCGGCGACGTGCCCAGCAGCGTTGGGCCGGAGTTGAAGGGCATGAAGGAACGCTTCCCGGAACGCGCTGACCTGGTGGCGATCGTAACCAACGAACAGACCCGCAACCCGCAGACTGTCATGCCGCCGTTCGGGTTGAACCTCATTTTGAATGACGACGAGATCAGCCGGATCGTCGATTTTCTGTACACGCTGTAGCCGCCAAGGAAGTTGCCATGCACGCCGCCGCTCCCGACTCTCATCGCCAAGACCTGACCCGGCGTGCGACGATGCGTCTGCTCGCCCTGCTGGGCGTTGTCAGCCTGTCCAGCGTCGCCCATGCGGACGACGCACCGGGCTGGCCGGCGGAGGCGTTTCGCCAGAAGGCTCCCGACGCTGCCTTGAAGGCGCTGTACGGCAAGCCCTTTGAGGCATCGGACAAGGTGACTCTCGATGCCCCTGAGATCGCCGAGAACGGCGCCGTGGTGCCGGTTTCCGTCAGCACCACGCTCACCGGCGTGACATCGATCAGCATCCTGGTGCCGGAAAACCCCTTTGCCCTGGCCGCCTCCTACATTTTGACCGACGCGACGCTGCCGCAGATCGGCTGCCGGCTGAAGATGGCCAAGACCAGCAACGTGATCGCCATCGTCGAGGCCGGCGGCAAGCTCTACGCCGCGACCAAGGAAGTGAAGGTCACACTCGGCGGCTGCGGCGGCTGAGCGGACAGACAAGGAAATATCCAGATGGCATCCACCATTCGCGTTCGCGCTTCCGCCAACGGCACCACAACAGACGTGCAGGCGCTGATCCAGCATCCGATGGACAGCGGCTTTGTGAAGGACAGCAACGGCGTGCTGATCCCGCCACATCACATCGAAACCGTCACCTTTGTGTATGCCGGCAAAACCGTGCTGACGGCGAACTGGGGTCCGGCGGTGTCGAAAGACCCCTACATCAAGTTCTCGTTCCAGGGCGGCGCCAAGGGCGATGAACTGAAGGTCACCTGGGTCGACAATCTCGGCAAGACCGACACCGTTGCGGCGAAGATCGCATGAGCCTGCGGAGCATCTTGCTGGCCGTGGCGGCACTGGGGCTGATCGGTGCGGGCCCGGTGCCGCAATCTGGTGTCGCAGCCGCTGCCGCGGACCAGAAGGCGTTCCAGGCGTATTTCCACGACCATTTCCCGAAGCTGCCAACCGCTGAATTCGGCAACGGGCCGTATGCCGTCAATGCCGAGATGCGCAAGCAGTGGGAGGACATCATGCAGTTTCCGCCTTACGACTTCGCGCTCGACGAGGGCAAGACCGCGTTCGAGACCAAATTCGCCAACGGCAAATCCTACGCCGATTGCTTCGCCGACGGCGGCATCGGCGTGCGCCAGACCTATCCGCAGTTCGACGCCAAAACCGGCGAGATCGTCACGCTGGACCTGGCGATCAACCGTTGCCGTGAGGCGAACGGCGAGAAGCCGCTGGCCTATCAAACCGGGATGATGGCGTCGCTCACCGCCTACATGGCCGAAACATCGCGCGACAAGCCGTTCGACATCACCATCCCCGATGATCCGCGGGCGATCGCCGCCTATGAAGCCGGCAAGAAGTATTTCTACACCCGCCGCGGCCAGCTCAACTTCTCCTGCGCCAGTTGCCACGTCGTCGCCGCGGGACAGCGCATGCGCGGCGATATCCTGGCGCCGGCGATGGGCATTCTGGCGGCGTTCCCGATCTATCGCTCGGACTGGGGCAGCATGGGCACCATCGACCGGCGCTTCACCAGTTGCAGTTCGCAAATGCGCTCCGAGCCGCTGAAGCCGCAAGATGTGGCTTACCGCAACCTCGAATACTTCCTGTCCTACATGAGCAACGGCGTGCCGATCACCGGCCCGGGGACACGGCCATGAAGCGGCTTCTCATTCTCGTCACGCTACTCGCGTTCAGCACAGCGTCCCATGCGGCAACCCCGGCGGACGCTCAGGCAGCTCTGGCCAACGCCGTAAAAGTGGAGACCCAAGCTGCAGGTCTCGGCAATCGCTGGGTGCCAACCGAGGCCGCGCTGAAAGCGGCGCGCGACGCGATCGCCAAGCAGAACTGGGACGAAGCGCTGGCCCAGGCCAAAACCGCTGATGCCCTGGCGCAGCGGGCGGTCGCGCAGTCGCAGGAACAGGAAACACTCTGGCGCGACGCGGTCATTCGCTGACGCCAAAGATCAGTTATCGGGACAAGAAACCATGCAGCCAAACCGGCGCGATCTTCTGAAGCTGCTCGGCGCCAGCGCGGCGCTCGGCGTGCTGGCGCGACCGTCATGGGCGCAGGCGAAGCAGGACATCTACGACATCGGCCACAGCGGCAATGTGCGCCTGCTGCACATGACCGACACCCACGCGCAACTGCTGCCGGTCAACTTTCGTGAGCCCAGCGTCAACATCGGCATCGGCTCAGCCCAGGGCCAGCCGCCGCATCTGGTCGGCGAGGCGTTCCTCAAGCATTTCGGCGTCGCACCCGGTTCGGCCCAGGCCTACGCACTGACCTGCCTGGATTTCGACGAGGCGGCGCATCGCTATGGCCGCATGGGCGGCTACGCGCATCTGGCCACACTGATCAACCGCCTGCGCGCCGAGGCCGGTGCGGCCAACACGCTGCTGCTCGATGGCGGCGACACCTGGCAAGGATCGTTCCCGGCGCATCACACCCAGGGCGAGGGGATGGTTGGCTTGACCAATCTGCTCGGCGTCGATGCGATGACCTCGCATTTCGAGATGACCTACGGTGAGGAAAAGCTGAGGTCCAATCTGAAATCCTTCAAAGGAAACTTCCTCGCGCAGAACGTGTTTCTGACCGACGAGGCCGCCTTCAACGGGGCAGAGGTGTTCGACGCCGACAGCGGCCGGGTATTCCAGCCCTACATTATCCGCGAGATCGGCGGCCACCGCGTTGCCGTCATCGGCCAGTGCTTCCCCTACCAGCCCATCGCGCACCCGCGCCGCTTCGTGCCGGACTGGACCTTCGGCATCCGCGAAGCCGAACTGCAGAAGATCGTCGATACCGTCAGGGGTAAAGAACGCGCCGATGCGGTGGTGCTGCTGTCGCACAACGGCATGGATACCGATCTGAAACTCGCCAGCCGTGTCTCCGGCATCGACATCATCCTCGGCGGCCACACCCACGACGGCCTGCCGACGCCGACGCTGGTGCGCAATCCCGGCGGGCAAACGCTGGTCAGCAATGGCGGCTCGAACGGCAAGTTCCTCGGTGTGGTCGATCTCGATGTCACCAAGGGCCGCGTGAACGGCGTGCGCTACACGCTGGTGCCGGTATTCTCCAACCTGCTGCCGGCCGATCCCGCCATGCTCAAGGCGGTCACCGATCTGCGTGCGCCGATGGCAGCTGAGCTCGACACAAAACTCGCCTCCGCCGGCGAACTGCTCTACCGCCGCGGCAATGTCGCCGGCTCGATGGACCAGGTGATCTGCGACGCGCTGCGCAGCGAACTCGACGCGCCGATCGCCCTCTCGCCCGGCTTCCGCTGGGGGCCAAGCACGCTGCCAGGTGAGGCGGTGACGATGGACACCGTCTACGCCTGCACCGCCATCACCTACCCCGATGTCTACGTGCAGGAAATGACCGGGGCGGCGCTGAAGACCATCATGGAAGACGTCGCCGACAATCTGTTCAACCCCGATCCCTACGTGCAGCAGGGCGGCGACATGGTGCGTGTTGGCGGTGTCGATTACGCGCTGACTCCGTCGGCTGCGATTGGCAGCCGGATTTCCGACATGACACTGCCGGACGGCAAGTTGGTGGAGGCTGACAAGACCTATCGCGTCGCCGGCTGGGCCTCCGTCAATCTGGAACAGGGCGGCCGCCCGGTCTGGGATGTCGTGGCAACCCACCTGCGCCGCAAGCCGGAAGTGGCGCTCGATCACCCTAGCCGCGTCATGCTGCGTGGCGTCGACGGCAACCCGGGCTATCGCGCATGAAAGCGTTTTACATTCTGCTTGGCCTGCTGATGGCAGCCCCGGCCTACGCGCAATCGACCATCGGCATGGCCGACGAGGCCGCTTTTGTCGAACATCGGCTGACCTTGCAGATCTCCGACGCCGATCCCGGCAAGCAGACCCAGGTGCTCAACAACGCCTTCAACGTGCTGACGGCGTACGGGCCGGACAAGGCTGCCATCGAAATCGTCGGCTTCGGGCCGGGTATCGACCTGATGCGCGACGGCAACGCCAATGCCGAGCGGATCTCCAGCCTGGTGTCCCAGGGGGTGAAGTTCGACGTGTGCATGAACACGATCGCGACCGTCGAACGCAACACCGGCAAACCCTACCCGGTCAACCCGCTGGTACACAAAGTGCCGTCGGGTGTTGTGCAGATCATGACATTGGCCGAACACGGCTACACCACCATTCGCCCGTAAGGCGCAGGAGCAACTCATCATGCTGACCCCCCGTAGAGCCAGCCTTCAAGGCCTGGCAATCGCCGTTGCCGCCGCCGGATTTGCCAGCCAAGCCGTGGCCTCGCCGTCAGTACCGTTGGTGGCCAAAGGCGCCAAGACGCTGGATGCGCTGAGCGAGCGGCTGGCGAAACTGCCGCGCCGGCGCGACTTCAAGTCGGTGCCGATGATCCTGGACAACCGGGGCCAGTGGGATGCCGATGCGCTCGACGCGGTGATCCATTACGCCGGCGGCCCAAAGCAGAGCTGGGACAACACCGACCTGCTCGGCCCCTGGCTGAACGTGATGCGCAATGCGATGAATTCGGAAATCTGGTCGTTCCGTCATCCGGATTTCCTGTGCGTGTCGGCCACCCACGGCAGCGCGCAGTTGGCGTTGTATGACGATGCGATGTGGGACAAGTACGGACTGGCCAAGCTGGCCGGCGGCAATGTCACCCGCAACAGCTTCGTCACGGCGCCGGCGGCGGCGGATCACGATCCCGCCGATTACCAGAACGCCCAGGGCGCGTTTTCGCCCCGCGCCAACTCCATTCAGGCACTGCAACGTCGCGGTGCGGTGTTCCTCGCCTGCCACAACGCGGTGTGGGAGCTGTGCGAGCGGCTGATCTCCAGCGCCATCAACCCCGATCATCTCGGCGCGGAGGCAATGTGCGCCGAATTCAGCAACCATCTTATTCCCGGCGTGGTGCTGACGCCCGGTGCTGTCGGCACCCTGGTGGAACTCGGCACCGCCGGGTTCGTGTATTCGCGATGAGCCGCCCGGCCGCCGCTCTCTTGGGCCTGGCGCTGCTGCAGGTGGCGGCGGCCCCCGCGGGATCGCCCGCGGCCAGGCTTGAGGCCGTCGAGGCGCAGTATCCGCCCTGGCAGGGTGGTGCGAACAACGATGCCGCCCAGCAGGGGCTGGTGTTCACCGTGCCGCCGGCCGACGTGATGGCGGATTTCCATGGCAGTCTCGATAACCCCGCTTTGGTGCTCTACGCCTCCGGCAACTACTTCTTCGCCATGGCAGGCCTGGTGCAGGCCTTCGGTGAGGCCAATCCGGCCTATCGTGGCCGGGTGTTCTACGAGACCCTGCCGCCGGGATTGCTACTTAAGCAGATGGCAGCGGGTGGCACGATCACCTCGGGCAACCTCACGTTCACCATAAAGCCGGACGTGATGATGGCCGAGCAGCGCGCCAGCGAGGCCTGGGTGAAGGACGGCCGGTTAACGGCGCCGGTGGTATCGTTT
>Ga0302279_10004685_pt1 | contig 15892 bp, 13 predicted proteins | sample III_Bog_N3_3_FD_194541 | JGI IMG/M metagenome (GOLD analysis project Ga0302279, IMG submission 194541) | Peat permafrost microbial communities from Stordalen Mire near Abisko, Sweden - III_Bog_N3_3 | ecosystem: Environmental > Terrestrial > Soil > Wetlands > Peat | place: Sweden: Abisko...
AGAAGCCGATGAGCGAAGCCGACCTGACGCGCAAGTTCATGGATCTCGCCGCGCCCAACATCGGCGCCGCCGCGGCCGAGCAGATCGTCGCTTACGTCGCGGAGCTCGAGCGCCGCGACGACGTGTCGGAACTGCTGAAACTCATGGTGTCCGCAACCCGCGCGCCCGCTCTCGCCGGCGCATGACCCCGTCCCCCGCCCGCCGCAACCGATGTGAGGAAACGCCGATGTTCGATGCCGCTATGATTCGCCGAACCGCAGTCGGAGCGCTCGCGGCGCTCTGCATGCTCGCCTGGAGCGGCCGCGCCGCACCGCCCGCGCAGGCGGCCGACCCGCTCTACACGTTCCGCCTCGCCACGGCCGGCAACGTCGGTCAGCCGCTCTACGAGACGGCGAAGGCCTGGGCCGACGAAATCAATACGAAGAGCAACGGCCGCATTCATGTCGACGTCTTTCCGAACAGTCAGTTGGGCGACGAACCGGCGTCGGTGCAGGGCGTCTTGACCGGCACGATCGATATGGGCGCGATCACGATCCCGCCGTGGACGACCGTCGAGCCGCGCTTGGGCGTCTTCGCCTTGCCGTATATCTTCCGGTCGATCCAGCAAGCCGAGGCCAAGGCGAAGTCGCCGACGGCGCTGGGCATCCTCAACTCGCTCGAAGCCAAGGGCGCGAAGGCGTTCGCGCTCGGCGACGACGGCTGGCTCGTGATTTCATCGAAAAAGGCGTTGCGCGCGCCGGCCGATTTCAGCAACGTGCGCATTCGCGTGCTGCCGGGACCGATCGACGCCGCGACGATGAAGGCCTTCGGCGCGCAGCCGCAACAGGTCGCGTACGCGGAGATGTATCTCGCGCTCAAGCAGGGCGTGATCGACGCCGCCGAAGCCTCGCTCACCGGCCAGTACACGTCCAAGATGTACGAGGTCACGAAGTTCCTGGCGCTGACGAACCACCTCTGGCTGCCCGATATCCTCGTGATGAACTCGGCCAAGTTCGCCGCGCTGCCGCCCGACCTGAAGACGATCGTCACGAACGCGGCGCAAGTTGCCGTCGCGGTCTCGTTCGCCGACGAAGCGAAGCTCACCGAAGATTACTCCAAGCGTCTGGCCGCCAACGGCATGGAAGTCATCCGCTATACCGACATCGCGCCGTTCCAAGCGGCAGCGCGTCCGGTGTGGGATCAGTTCAGCGACAGGATTGGTAAGCCGCTGATCGATGAGATGGCGAAGTAACGTAGCCACCGGTACCGGGTGAGCGTCCCCGTTCCGGCGTTCGCCCGGCCGCTCGTCGCCTTCAGCCGCATCCTCGCCCTGGCGGCCGCCGTTCTCGCGGCTTCCGCCATGGTGCTGATGATCGCGCTCGTCTTGTGGGCGGTCGTCGCGCGCTTCACCGGCCTTGCCGCACCCGGCTGGCTCGAAGAGTGCGCGGGTTTCCTGTTCCTGTGGATCGTGTTCGTGGGCGGCGCGCTCGGCGTCTACCGCGACACGAATCCGGCCGTGACGATCGTGATGGACCGTTTGCCCGAGCGGCTGCGCGGCGACCTGCGCATCGTCGCCGACGTCAGCACGCTCGCCTACGCCGCGATCCTCGTCCAGTACGGGATCGTCTTCGTCAACTCGGTCAAAGCGATCACGGCGCCGGGCAGCGGCATCTCGATGGCACTGGTCGACGCGAGCCTGCTCGTTGCGGCCGTGCTGATGCTCGTGTTCTCGCTCAGCCGCATCGCCGCCGAGACCGCGTGGAACGCGCGCCGCGCCGGCGTCGCGCTGGTCACGGCGGCGGTCTGGTTCGCCGTGCTCGAACACCACGTCGCGCTGTCGCCGTCGCTCCTCTTCACGACGATGATCCTAGGACTGCTGGTGCTGCTGCTGCTCGGCGTGCCGGTCGCGTTCGCGATCGGCATGGGCACGCTGCTGGCCGTCTCGACGTCGACGACGATTCCGCTACTACTGATGCCGCAGAACATGGTCGCGGGCCTCAACAACTTCATCTTGCTCGCGGTGCCGTTCTTTCTCGTCGTCGGTGCGATCATGGCCGCGGGTTCTTCGTCGCTGCGACTCCTCGGCGTGGCCAACGCCCTCGTGGGCTGGATCCGCGGCGGCATCGGCCTCGCCGATATCGTCGCCAGCGCGATCTTCGCCGACATCTCGGGCTCCGCGATCGCGGACTCGGCGGCGATCGGTTCGGTCATCACGCCCGAACTCACTCGCCAAGGCTTCAAGCCGGAGTTCGCGACCGCGCTCCAGGCCGCCGCCGGCTCGCTCGGCATTCTCTTTCCGCCCAGCGTGACGATGATTCTCTATGCGTGGGTCGCCAACGTCTCCGTCGCGCAACTTTTCCTGAGCTTGTTCGTCCCCGGATTGATCGTGACGCTGTCGTTCATGCTGCTGGTGTACGTGACGGCCGTGCGCGAACAGTTGCCGGCGGCCTATCCGTGGTCGTGGCGGGGCCTTGGCCGGTCGATCGCGCGTGGCTGGGGGCCGCTGATCATGCCGGGCTTCATCCTCGGCGGGATCTTGGCGGGCTTCGCGACGCCGACCGAATCGGGCGTCCTGGCCGTCGTGTTCGCCGCGTTTCTCTCATCCGTGCTGTATCGCGAGATCTCGCCACGCCGGTACTTCGAGCTGCTCGTCGATTCCGCGTTGATGACCGGCCGGATCGGGTTGATCATTGCCAGTTCGCGCGCCCTCGGTTGGGTGATGATTGCGAATCAAGGCCCGCAGCACGTTCTCGATCTGTTGCTAAAGGTCGCGCACGACTCCGCCACGATGCTCGTGCTGGTCAACCTGTTCATGATCCTCGTGCACACCGTGATTGAAGCGGCGACGACGATCCTCGTCGTCGTGCCGTTGCTCTTGCCCGCGCTCGTGCAGTACAACGTCGATCCATTGCAGTTCGGCGTGCTGCTCAACATCAACTCGGCGATCGGGTTGATCTTGCCGCCGGCCGGCATCTGCCTCTACATCGCGTGTTCGATGACGAAGGTCTCGGTCGAGAAGGCGGCTCGCTTCGCGATTCCGTTCGCACTCGTGCTCGGCGCCGACCTGACCTTGATGCTGTTCGTCCCGCAGATCACGAGCTTCTTACCCTCGCTGTTTCCGAAGTGAGCGCGCGGCGCGTGCTCGGCGGCCTGCGCGTGCTCGAACTCTGCGCGGGCTGGGCCGGTCCGCTCGCGGGTCGCATGTTGGCTGAACTCGGCGCCGACGTGATCAAGGTCGAGCCGCCGGCGGGCGACCCCCTGCGCGCGGTCGGCGCGCCCGAACGCGACGGGACGGGGTACGCATTCCATTTGGTCAACCCGAACAAACGCAGCCTCATCGCCGATCCGCAGTCGTCCGCCGACCTTGCGCTCCTCGAGCGCTTGGCGCGTGCGGCCGAGATCGTGCTCGAAGGCGATCCGCAGCCGGAGTGGCTGGTCGCGGTGCCGCGACCGCCGGCGCAGATTCGCTGCGCCGTCACGCCGTTCGGCCGCACCGGGCCGCTGGCCGGCGCGCCGGGCGCAGATCTGATCCTGCAAGCGATTACCGGCATTATGGCAACGACGGGCTTCGACGGCGGCGCGCCGGTGCGCATCGGTCCGACCGTGGCCGATCACGGCACGGCGCTGATGGCGGTCGTCGATATCGTGGCGGCGCTGTGCGCGCGCGCGGACACGGGCGCCGGGCAGGCGATCGACGTCGCCGGCTTCGACGCGATGATCTCCTATCTCAACGCGTTCCTCGGCTCCGCGTTGCTGACCGGTGCCGCGCCGCCGCGTCAGGGCAACCGGCATACGTCCACCGCGCCGTGGAACGCCTATCCGACGAGCGACGGCGCCGTGCTGCTGTGCACCTCGACCGAACCGCAGTGGCGCGCGGTATTGCAGTTGATCGAACGTGAGGACGCGCTCGCCGACCCGTGCTACGCGACGGTCTCCAAACGGCGCGCGAACGCCGTCGACGTCGATGCGCTGATCGCGGCCTGGACGAGCGTGCGTGCGACGAGCGAGGTGATGCAACTCGGCGAGGCCGCGCGCTTGCCGATCGCGATCGTGGCCGAACTGGACGACCTGATGCACGCGCCCGCGTTTGCCGAACGCGAGATGATCCGGCGCTTGAGCGTGCCCGGCGGCGAGGTCGTCGTGCCGGGATCGCTCTTTGCCGGCGAAGGCGCGGTCGATCGTGCCGCGCCGGCGCTCGGAGCCGGCGGCTCGGACGCCGCGCGCGCGTGGCTCGCCGGAACGCCGGGATGAGCGGAGCGCTCGCGGGGCTGCGCGTCCTCGAACTAGGGCAATACACCTCGGCGCCGTTCGCCGCGCGCATGCTGGCGCTGCTCGGAGCCGAGGTGATCAAGCTCGAACCGATCACCGGCGATGACATGCGGAACTGGGCGCCGACGATCGCGGGCGAAGGCTACTTCTTTCACCTCAACAACTCCAACAAGAAGAGCGTCACGCTCGATTTCAAACACCCGCGCGGCGCCGAACTGCTGTGGCGGCTGATCGAGCACACCGACGTCCTGGTCGAGAACTTCGGCCCCGGCACGCTCGCGCGCAACGGCTTCGGGTACGACGCGGTGAATGCGCGCCGGCCGTCGATCGTGTACTGTTCGGTGAAGGGTTTCGGGAGTACCGGCGCGCTCGCGGCCAAGCCTGCCTTCGATACGATCATCCAGGCCTACGGCGCCATGATGGCGACGACCGGTCCGGCCGGCGCGCCGCCGCTCAAGGCCGGCATCTCGGCCAGCGACCTGCTCGGTGCGACGTCGGCGCTGGCGCGCATCGTGGTCGCGATCTACCGGCAGAAAACGACCGGCACCGGCAGCTTTCTCGATGTGTCGATGTACGATGCGACCGGCTTTGCCACGCAGACGTTTTGGCCGCCGTATCTGACCGGCGGCGATCCGGCGCGCGCGACGCGTCAGGGTAACCGCCACCCGCTGCTCGCGCCGCACGACGTCTACGCCGCGCGCGACGGCAGCGTTGCGATCGCCGTCGAGACCGACGCCCAGTGGCGAGCGCTGGCGCAACTGACCGGCGGTCACGAACTCGCCGCCGATCCGCGCTACGCGAGCGCCGAAGCGCGCCGCGCGCACGCGGACGAACTCGACCGCTCCGTCGCACCGTGGGCCGGCGCGCGCAGCGTGGCGGCCGTCGTGACGGCGTGCCGCGATGCCGGCGTACCCGCGGCGCCGGTGCTCGAGCTCGCCGATGCGATCGAGCAGCCGCACGCGCGCGAGCGCGAGTCGCTGCGCAGCGCACCGTTTCGCGGCGGCGAAATTCGCCTCACGCAGCTGCCCCTGCGCTTCAGCGAAAGTACCACGCCCGCGCCCGAACCGATCGGCCCGCTCGGCTGCGACAACGATGCGGTCTACGGCACGCTGCTCGGCCTAAGCGCAAACGAGATCGCGGACCTGCGCGCGGCGCGCGTGATCTAGAACGTGTAGCGGCGCAAACCGCCGTCGACGGGGATCACGGTACCGCTGATGTAGCAGGCGACGGGCGAGGCGAGGAAGACGATCAGGCACGCCAGTTCTTCGGGCTGGCCGAAGCGGCCGACCGGGATGTTCTTCGCGGCGAACTCGCGCCGCACGTCCTCCGGATTGTTGCGCAGGATCTGCTCGCTGATGATGCGGCCGGGCGGGATCGAGTTGACGGTGATCCCGTAGCGCCCGACCTCGCGTGAGAGACCCTTGGCCCACGCGTGCACAGCCGCTTTCGCCGAGTAGGCCGCGTTGAGGCGTTCGGGTTCTTGTTTGCCGGTGACGTTGATGATGCGGCCCCATTCGCGCGCGATCATGCCGGGCAGAATCGCGTGCGTGAGTTGCCGCACGCGCTCGAAGTTCAACGTCATCGCTTCGTCCCAGCGGGCGTCCGGCGCGTCGATCGGCAGCGGCCGGCTGCCGCCCGCGTTGTTGACGAGGATGTCGATGCTTCCCAGCAGCGCCTCGGCCTCGCGTGCCAGACGCACCGGGGCACCGCTCTCCATGATGTCGAGTGCGACGATCTCGGGCACCGTGCCGCCCGCGGCGACGATCTCGCTTGCGAGTTCGTCGAGCAGTTCCCGGCGGCGCGCGGTGATGCATACGCGCACGCCCTCGGCGGCGAGGCTCTTGGCCGTTTGCCGGCCGATACCGGCACTGGCACCGGTTACGAGCGCGGTCTTCCCGCGCAACTGTAGATCCATGCGACGGTCTCCGCGCGTATTGCGAACAGGATTGTTACAATCGTGCTCACAACGATAGCACCGGGTTCCATCGGCGTCAACGCGGAGAATTGGGTGCATTTCGACGTCATCGTTCTAGGCGGCGGGAACGCCGGATTGTGTGCGGCTCTGGCGGCGCGGGAAGCCGGCGCCGAACGCGTGCTGCTGGTCGAGCGCGGGCCGCGCGATTGGCGCGGCGGGAACTCGTACTTCGCAGGCGGCCTGTTCCGCTTCGCCTACGACGACGGCGCCTGCATGCCCGAGATCGTCGAACACAGCGCGGCCTCCCTCGCGCGCTGCGATTTCGGGCGCTATAGCGAAGAGGACTATTACGCCGATCTCGGCCGCGTGACGAACTACCGGTGCGACCCGCAGTTGGCCGATCGGCTGGTCACCGAATCGCGCGACGGCATGCGCTGGCTGCGCGCCCAAGGCGTACGCTTCGAGCTGCAGTTCGGGCGCCATTCGTTCGCCGTCGGCGGCCGGCAGCGTTTCTCGGGCGGTGCGATCGTGGCGGCGATCGGCGGCGGCGCCGGCCTGATCGAGTCGCTGTTCGCCGCGGCCGAACGGCGCGGCATCGAGATCTGGTACGGTGCGCGCGCGCGCACGCTGCGCTTGAGCGGCGACGCCGTCACGGGCGTGCGCATCGAACGCGCGGAGGGCACGACGGAAGTCACTTGCGGCGGCGTCGTGCTCGCCACCGGCGGTTTCGAAGCCAACCCGCAGTGGCGCGCGAAATATCTCGGCCCTGGCTGGGATCTCGCGCACGTCCGCGGCACGCCCTACAACACCGGCGACGGCATCCAGATGGCGCTCGACGCCGGCGCGCAGCCCTACGGTCATTGGAGCGGCTGCCACGCCGTCAGCTGGGAGGCCAACGCGCCGCCGTTCGGCGACCGTGAGGTCGGCGATCTGTTCAGCCGCCACTCCTACACGCTGGGCATCATGGTCAACAAGCGCGCCGAGCGCTTCGTCGACGAAGGCGCCGACATGCGCGTCTACACCTACGCGAAGTACGGCCGCGAAGTGCTCAAACAGCCCGACCAGATCGCCTATCAGATCTTCGATCAGAAAGTCGTGCCGCTGCTGCGCGAAGACTACCGCTCCGCCAAGGCCACCCGCATCGAGGCGAAGACGATCGCGGAACTCGCCGTCGCCATCGAGGTCGATCCCGGCGCGCTCGAAGCGACGATCGGAGCCTATAACGCCGCGGCCGGCGCGGGCACGTTCGATCCGTCCTCGCGCGACGGCTTACGGACCACCGGGATCGTGCCGCCGAAGTCCAACTGGGCGCAACGCCTGGACGCGCCGCCGTACGTCGCGTTCCCCGTCAGTTGCGGCATTACGTACACGTTCGGCGGCGTGCGTATCTCGCCCGACGCCCGCGTGCTGCGTTCGGACGAACGCCCGATTGCGGGCTTGTTCGGCTGCGGCGAGATCATCGGCGGGCTGTTCTACCACAACTACCCGGGTGGAACCGGGCTGATGACCGGGGCGGTCTACGGGCGCTTAGCGGGACGCAACGCGGCGGCGCGCTAGTCGCAGCGAATCGACATTCCGCCGTCGACGACGATCTCGGTGCCGGTGATGAAGCGTGCTTCGTCCGAGGCGAGGAACAGCGCGGCGTGCGCGGTATCGCGCCCGTCGCCCATGAAGCCGAGCGGAATGCGCTTTTGGCGTTGCGCGAGCAGTGCTTCGATGTCGCCGCCGGCTCGCTGACCGGCCAGACGCGCTTCGACCATCGGGGTGTGCATCTGTCCGGGAACGACCGTGTTGACGCGAATCCCGCGCGCGGCGTACTGCGCCGCGACGACGCGCGAGAGCTGGATGATCGCCGCCTTCGATGCGGCGTAAGCGACCTGCGCGGCACCGGTCCAGCGCAGCCCCGACGTCGATGACATATTGACGATCGCGCCGCCGCCCTGTTCCACCATCACCGGCAGCACGTGTTTGCAGCCCAGGAACACGCTGGTGAGATTGCTGTCGATCTGGGCGTCCCAGACCTCCTCGCTCATCTCGACCGGTCCGCCCGCCGCCGATCCGCCGACGTTGTTGAGCAGCACGTCGACGCGGCCGTAGCGCTCGCGCGCGGCCGCGATCATCGCCTCGATCGCCGCGCTGTCCGTGACGTCGCAGAAGTGCGCGGTCACTTCGCCGCCCGTCTCGGCGATCCGCGCGAGCGTTTCGTCCATCGCTGCCGGATTGCGGTCGACGGCGAACACGCGAGCGCCTTCGGCGGCGAAGAGCACGGCCGCCGCACGGCCGTTACCCCAGCCCGGACCCACCGACCCCGCGCCGGTTACGATCGCGACCTTTCCTGCCAGCCGTCCGGCGCTCACGGTGCGAGGCTCGCGGCATCGCTAGGTGCGGTGAAGGCGAACGCATTGAGCGTCATGGAGACGAGCGTATAGTAGCCCAACAGGCCGACAAGCTCGACGACGCTGCGTTCACCCAACGCCTCGACGCAGTCAGCGTACAGCGTATCGCCGATCGCGTGCGTTTCCTGAAGCGCGCGCGCGAACGCGTACACGAGGCGCTCGTCGGTGGCGGCAAACACCGGCTCCGCGCGCAGGGCGATCGCATCGATGATCTCGGGCGCGAGCCCCGAAGCGAGAGCGTCTTTGCGATGCACGTACCACTCGTACTGCGAGGTCCAAAAGCGCGCCGTAACGAGAATCGCGAGCTCGGAGAGCCGCGGCGGCAAACTCGTCTGATAGCGCACGAACTCGCCGAGCCGTTGCGCCCGCCGCCCAAACTCGGGGCTGGCAATCCAGGCGCGCAGCGGCATCGGCACGCGACCGCGGAGGCCACCGGCAGCCTCGTCCGCGACGGCGCGCTGTTCGGCCGTGAGCGCGCCGTCGGGAGGCATATCGATCCGTGGCGTTTTCAGCGTCGCGCAGGCTCCCGTAGGAGCAGCGGGATCAGTCCGGCCATGTCGTCGCGCGTGTCGATACTCTCGATTGCGTCGATGATGCGATTGGCCGCCCCGGCCCCGAGCTGCGGAACGACAAGGTCGGTGAACTTCGCCAAGAACTCGGCCTGGTTGAGCGGGTTTTGCGGCAAGCCTTTCGAGTAGCGGTTACGCTCCACGAAGGTCCGCCCGTCGCCGGTCGTGACCGTCACGATCGTGCCGAAATTGTCGTGCCGTTCTTTGTCGGCGATCTCGTCGGTGACCGTTTCGACACGGTCCGCGAACTCGACCAGATCGGGCGCGCCGAGATCTTCCTCGCGCCAATCCCAGAAGCCGTTCCCGTTGCGCAGCAACCGGATCGCGAGGCAGTAGCCCATGCTGAATTGCGCGGCGAGGATCTCGCGCGGCGGCCCGTCGCCGTGGTAGAAGTGGCGCACGCCCTCGGCGCTCGCGCCGACCACGACCTTCGCGATGTCGGCCGGCCCGATATGCTCGCGGGCCACGATCGTGTCCATCGCTTCGAGTGCGGTGTGGGTGTGGAAGCAGCAGCTGTAGCGCTTGAACGCCGTCTCCAGCATCACGTATTCCGTGCCGAGTCCGCGCACGAGCCACGGCAAGTTGCTCTCGGGTCCGGCGAAGACGTTGCAGAAGCCCTTCTCGCCTTCGAGTACCGTCGGCGGCCCGGTGATGCCCTTGGCGGCCATCATGGCGGAGCGCACGCCCGACATCGCTGCGATGCCGCAATGGATACGCTTGACCGAACCGCCGCCGCGGGTGTACTGCAAGAGTCCCGCGGCGTGGCTGCCGGCGATCGCGATCGCATTGAGCGTCTGCCGTTCGTCGAGGCCGAGCAGATGCGCCGCGGCCGCGGCCGAGCCGAACGGTCCGACGCCCGGCGGCCCGTGGTGGCCCTGGGTGCGAAGATGCGGCGAGGTGGCGTACGAGACGCGCATCATCACTTCGTAGCCGACGATCACGGCTTCGAGCGCTTTCTCGCCCGGCGCGTTGAGCGCTTCGGCGAGAGCCATCACCGCCGGGATGATCACCGAACCGGAATGCGAGGGCGTGCGCACGCACGCATCGTCGATCTCGTTGCCGTGCCCGAACGCACTGTTCAAGAACGCCGCGTTGTCGATGCTGACGCGATCGCCGTGATACACGACCGTCGCACCGCCCGACGTGCCGGTCGCCTTGATCGCGTCGCGGAACTTCAGGCTCCAGGGCAAGGTCGACGACGCGATCTGGCAGCCGAGCTGATCGAGCACGACGCGCTTGGCGGTCGCGACGACTTCCGGCGGAACGTCGGCGAGTTTGAGGCCGGCGGCGTAGCGGGCAAGTTGCGCGGAGTAATCATCCACGAGGAGCGATTCCTTTCCCATTGGTCGAGGCGGCGGTGTCATGGACGGTCAGGCGCATCAGATCGCCGACGTCTTGCAGGTGTTCCAAGTTCGCGACCATCGCGGCGATCTGCGTGGCGCGTTCTTGGCCCAGCCGCGGCACGACGCAGTCCATGAACTTCGCCTGCATCTCGGCCGGGGTCAGCGGATTTTCCGGCAGCCCCTTGGCGAAGCGCACGCGGCGTTCGAAGACGTTGCCGTTCTTGGTATGCACTGTCACGATCGCGCCGCGGTTGCCGATCTTCACGCGCTCTTCGTTAGCGAGTTCGTCGTAGACGAGCGTCACGCGGCGCGCGATCCGCAGGAACGCTTCGTCGTGCAGATCCTCTTGCCGGTAGTCGTAGAAACCGTTGCTGCCGCGCAAGAGCCGGATCGCGAGCGAAAACGGCAAGCTGAACTGCGCGCCGAGCACGTCTTGCGGCTCGGTGATTTTTCCGACGTGGTCGATCACGTGTTTGCTCGTTCCGACGACGATCTTCTCGATGTCGTCCGGACCGAAGCCGTGCTCGGCTTGAAGGAGCGCGAGCGCTTCGATCGAGGTGTGGGTCGAACCGCACGAGCAGAAGGGCTTGAAGCCGACCAGCATCATGTCGTAGCGCTCGCTCAGCGCGTCGAGCATCCGGACCAGGTCGCCGCTGCCGGCGAACACGTTGAGGAAGCCCTTCTCGCCTTCGAGGACCGTCGGCGGCCCGGTAATGCCGCGCGTGGCGAAGAACGCGGCGCGCAGGCCGCCGAGGGCCGCGAGGGCGCAGTGGATGCGCTTCACGTCGCCGCCGGTGATGTCGTACTGGCGTAAGCCCGCCGAATGGCTGCCGGCGATCGCCATCGCGTTGAGGCAGGTCGCGGTGTCGGAATCGAGCAGCCGGCTGGCCGCCGCCGCGACGCCGAACGTCCCGACGCCCGGCGGGGTGTGGTGGCCGCGGTCGTGCAAGTGCGGCGAGGCGGCGAAGGCGACGCGGACCATCGTTTCGACGCCGACGATCGTGGCCTCGAGGGCCCGCAGGCCGGAGAGGTGCCGCGATTCGGCGATGGCCAGCACCGCCGGGATGACCGCCGAGCCGGGGTGGGTCGTGCTCTTGATCTCGTGGTCGTCGTACTCGTTGCCGTGCCCGAACGTCCCGTTGAGGAAGGCCGCGCTATCGAGCGAGAGCCCGTCGCCATGGTAGACGACCGTCGCCGTCCCGACCGCCCCGAGGCTGCGGATCGCGGCCCGGTACTTCAGGCTCCACGGTAGGGTTGCTGCAGCAATCGAGCAGGCCAAATGGTCGAGAACGAGGAGTTTTGCGTGTTCGAGGACCTCCGCTGGGAACGACCGTTGTTCGATCGCAAACGCGGCGAGCTGCGCGGTTTCACCCTTCACTCTGGGGGCCTCTCACGAGAAAGTTGGACAGGATTATTACAATCTTGTGTTCGAAGATAGCAGCGCCCGTGACGACAGTCAAGCACGCATTATCATGAGGAAGTCGAGTCCGGTGCAGCGGAAGCCGGCGCCCAAGCGCGGCCGCCCTCGTGCGCCCGTCGATTTTGCCGACCGCTTGCGGACGGCGATCTTCGAGGGCCGCTACCTCCCCAATCAACGGCTGACCGAAGAAGAGCTCGCCGAATTCCTCGGCACCAACCGGGGCAACGTGCGCGCCGCCTTGGCCAAGCTCGAGCAGCAAGGGCTGGTCGTGCTCGGGCGCAACCGCGGTTCGCGCGTGCGGATGGTCGCGCCCGACGAAGCCGTCGAGATCGCGGAAGCGCGGGCGATGCTCGAGCGCGCACTCGTGCGTGAAGCGACGTTGAACGCGACCGAGGACGACATCGCCGAACTGCGCACCCTCCTGGCCGAGATCGACGACGGCTGTTCCGCGCTCGACTTCGCCGAGTACGTGCGCTCCAGCCACCGGCTTCACGAAGCGATCGCGCGGATGGCCGATAACGCCGTCATCGAACGCCTGCTCAGCACGCTGCGCTCGCTCGGCGTGACGTTCAACTTCCGGTCGGTGCTGATTCCGGGCCGCATGCACGAATCGGCACACGAACATCACGATCTCGTCGCGGCGATCGCCGCGCGCGATCCGGACGCCGCCGAGGAGTCGATGCGCAAGCATCTCGACGAGTCGACCGCGGCGCTCCGCAAGGTCATCGCGATGCGCCAAGCGTCGCCGATCGCCAACTACGGATCGTTTCTTCTCTACAAGGGCGGCAAGACGTAATGGAACTGGGCATCGGGGAGCGCAACGTGCTGATCGTCGGCGCCGCGCGGGGCATCGGTCGCGCGGCCGCGCGGCGGCTGGCCGGCGAAACGGCGAAGATCGTCGTGGCGGACCTCGATGCCGAGGCGGCGGTCGCGACTGCTGCGGCGATCCAGGCCGAAACCGGGACGCCCGTGCTCGGTGCCGGCGTCGATCTGCGTCAACCCGACAGCGTCGCCGCGCTCGTCGCGGCGGCGGGCGAATTCATGGGACCGATCGACGTGCTGATCAACAGCGCCGCGGTGCTCGACGACAAGACGTTCCTCGATTCGTCGGAGCGCGACTGGCAGCGCATGATCGACGTCTGCCTGTTCGGGCCGATGCGCGTCCTCCACGCGGTGTTGCCGGCGATGGTCGAGCGGCGCTACGGCCGCATCGTCTGTCTCGCCTCCGACGCGGCGCGCGTCGGACAGGCGCGGCTCTCGTATTACGCCGCGGCGAAAGCCGGCGTGATCGCGCTCGTGAAGTCGGTCGCGCAAGAAGTCGGTTCGTCCGGCGTGACGTTGAACGTCATCTCGCCCGGCGCGACCAACACCGAACTGCGACAGGCGCGCGAGCAGGGCTTGCGCGCGCAGATGGGCGACGAAAAGTACGCCAAACGCGAGCAGACCGTCCTGCGTATGTATCCGCTGCGGCGGATCGGCGACCCCGACGACATCGCCGGCGCGATCAGCTTCCTCGTCAGCGAGCGCGCTTCGTGGGTGACGGGTCAGGTTCTCAGCGTGAACGGCGGCTTCGTCATGCCGTGAACGAGGCGACCCGCGCCTTCAAGGTTATCACAACGTTCTCCAGATGCGCGCGCATCACGCGCTCGGCTTGCTCGGGCTCGCGCGTGGCGATCGCATCGACGACGTCTTCGTGCACGTGGAGCAGCGTGTCGACTCGCCCCGGTTCGAGGATCATTTGGAACTGATAGACGACGCTCTGCGCGCGCAGGCTCTCGAGCAACCTGGCGGTGATCGGATGGCGGGCGAATTCGACGATCGCGGCGTGCAGGTGCATGTTGGACGCCGAGCAGCCGAACAGATCGCCGGCCTCGGCGCAGCGTTTCGATTCGGCGTTGATGCTGCGCAGGATCGCGAGTTCGTCGTCGCTGATGCGCAGCGCGGCGTAGCGCGCGGCCAGCGCCTCGAGCATCACCCGCGCCTGCATGATCTGAATCGCCTCTTCGGGCGGCACGAAGCGCACGCGCGCGCCGCGATTGGGTTCGCGCGTGACGAGGCCTTCCTGCTCGAGCCGGGCCAGCGCGAGGCGCACCGAGCCGCGGTTCGCGTCGAAGCGGCTACACAGCTCCTCTTCGATCAGCCGTTCGTTCGGCAGGAACGCTCCCTCGACGATGGCGTTTCTGATGCCCGCGGTCGGGTCTTCAGCGTTGCGTTTCGGTGCCCGCTTTCCCATATCAAGAGAAGTGCCGCAGTCCGCGCGAAGTTCCTCGCGCCGCGGGGAGATTGACGTGGTCGCGTGCGACGGACTCCGCGTGCTCGAGGTCTCCGGCGGCTTCACGGCGGCCGCGCTGTGCGGGCAATTGTTGGCGGGTCTGGGCGCCGATGTGGTCAAGATCGAGCCGCTTGGCGGCGATCTGTTGCGCTCGGGCGGCGACGAGGTTGACGGCACGTCGCGACTCTTTCATGCGCTCAACGCCGGGAAGGAGAGCGTCACGCTCGACGGTTCTCCGGCGGCGCAGCAGCGCTGGGCGGACTTGGCCGCGTGGTGCGACATCGTGGTGTGGGACGGCGCGACGCCGTGGCCGCCCGGCGCCGGCGATGCGGCCGCGTTCGCCGCGCTGTGGCCGCGCGTCGTCGTTACCACCGTCGGCATGCCCGGGATTCCGGCCGCTCCCGATGCGGAACTCATCGTCGAGGCGATCAGCAGCCTGATGACGTGCACGGGCACGGACGACCGGCCGCCGGTTGCCTCCGGTCTGCCCTACGCGCTGCACGTCGGCGCGCTCTTTGCGTTCTCCGGCACCCTTGCCGCGCTGCGCGAACGCGACCGCAGCGGCCGCGGGCAAACGGTGCACGTCGACCTCGCCGACGCGCTCGTCGCGCTACTCGGCAACTTCATGCCGTCGTTCTTTCTCACCGGTAAGTTGCCCAGCCGCATCGGCAACCGGCATACGATCGCGGCGCCGTGGAATCTTTATCCCACGGCCGACGGCGCGGCCGTGATTTGCGCCGGCACGGGCGGCTCGGCGTGGTGGGACCGGATCCTCAAGGCGATCGGCCGCGCCGACCTCGTGGGCGACGAGCGCTACGATAACGAGACCAAACGCGTGGCCCGCGTCGAGGAAGTCGATGCAATCGTCAGCGCCTGGACGCGTGCGCAGCCGACCGCGGCCGTCGTCGAGTTGATGAACGCGCACGACGTCCCGGCGAGTTCTGTGGCCTCGCTCGAGGCGGTCGCGGCCGATCCGCATTACACCGCGAAGCGCTGCATGTTCGTCGACGTGCCGCTGCCCGGCGGCGACAGCGTGACGATTCCGGGGTTGCCGATGAAGATCGGCGCTTGGACGCCGCGCGCTTTGCCCGCGTCCGTCGTCGGTGCCGGCAACGGCGTCGTGCGGCCGCCCCATCCGGCGTGGGCCGCGCCCTCCGCTGCAGACGATGCGCGGCCGCTCGCCGGCGTCCGCGTGCTCGAGTTCGGTGCGCGCACGAGCGTCCCGTTTGCGGCGCGGATCATGGCCGAACTCGGTGCCGACGTGATCAAGATCGAACCGCTCAAGGGCGAGCCGCTGCGCGGTGCCGGCCAGCGGGTCGCAGGATCGAGCTACCTCTTCCATATCAACAACGCCGGAAAACGCAGCGTCGCGGTCAATTCCGCCGATCCGGAAGGGCGCAAGTTGATCCTCGATCTCGTCGCGTCGGCCGATACGTGGATCGAGAACCTCGCGCCCGGTTCGCTCGATGCGATGCAGCTCGGCTACGCCGATCTGTCGGCCGCCAATCCGCGCCTCGTGTACTGCTCGGTCAGCGGCTACGGACACGTGTCGGCGTACGGAACGATGCGCGCGCTCGACACCGTCGTGCAGGCCTCGACGGGCTTGATGCACGTCACCGGCTATCCCGACGACGCGCCCGTGAAGATGGGGATTTCGGCCGTCGACTTGGCGGCGGCGGTGGCGCTCGTGGGGTCGGTTCTGGGCGGTCTGCGCGTCCGCGATGCGAGC
>Ga0302279_10004686_pt1 | contig 15890 bp, 16 predicted proteins | sample III_Bog_N3_3_FD_194541 | JGI IMG/M metagenome (GOLD analysis project Ga0302279, IMG submission 194541) | Peat permafrost microbial communities from Stordalen Mire near Abisko, Sweden - III_Bog_N3_3 | ecosystem: Environmental > Terrestrial > Soil > Wetlands > Peat | place: Sweden: Abisko...
GGGCGCCGATGACCAGGGTGGCGACGCTCGGGCGCTGCAGGAGCCAGTTGAGGGCAACCTGCGGCACGGTCTTGCCGGTCTCCAGGGCCACGGCGTCGAGCGCGTCGACCACCCGAAAGAGATACTCCTCGGGCACCTGGGGCCCAAAATCGACGCTGCGCTGGTTGTTCAGCCGGCTGACCTCAGGCTTGGGCTGGCCCCGGCGCAATTTGCCGGTCAGCCGGCCCCAGCCGAGCGGGCTCCACACGACCGTGCCCACGCGCTGGTCCAGCCCCAGCGGCATCAGCTCCCATTCGAACTCCCGTCCGACCAGGGAATAGTAGGCCTGGTGCGCGACATAGCGGTTCAGGCCGTATTTTTCCGCGATCGCCAGGGACTTCATCAGATGCCAGCCGGAAAAATTGGACACGCCGATGTAGCGGATCTTCCCCGCCCGGACCAGGTCGTCGAGGGTGCGAAGCGTTTCCTCGATCGGAGTCATGGCGTCGAAGGCGTGGAGCTGAAACAGGTCAATGTAGTCCGTGCCCAGCCGCTTCAGGCTGGCTTCCACCCCGCTGATCAGATGGAAGCGGGAGGAGCCGAGGTCGTTGGGCCCGGGCCCGGTGCGGAAGGAGCCTTTGGTCGAAATCAGGACTTGGTCGCGCCGGCCGCGGATCGCCTCGCCCAGGATCGATTCGGAGCGGCCGTTGGAGTAGACATCGGCCGAGTCGAACATCGTCACGCCGGCCTCGAGGCAGATGTCGACCAGGCGGCGCGCTTCCGCGCCCTGCGCATCGCCCCACGACTTGAACATGGCGTGGTCCCCCCCGCCAAAGGTTCCGGTGCCGTAGCTTAAGACCGGCACCTTGAGTCCCGAACCCCCGAGTTGACGGTATTCCATGGCGGCAAGACTAGGCGGCGGCCGGCCAAACTGCAAGAAACCTGAGGGCCGGGATTCCAGCGAAGCTCCTTGTCATCGCCGCAATCCCGAACAACGTGCCGGAAAATGGACTACGTCAATCTGGGCAAATCCGGCCTCAAAGTCTCGCGCCTCAGCCTCGGGTGCATGTCCTACGGCAAGGCGCCCCCCGGCGAAATGATGAGCGTGCGCCACGCCTGGACCCTGACCGAGGAGGAAAGCCAGCCCTTTCTGCGCTCCGCACTCGAGGCCGGCATCAACTTCTTCGACACGGCCAACGTCTATTCCAGCGGGGCGAGCGAGGAAGTGCTCGGCCGCTTCCTCAAGGCCCACACCCGCCGGGAGGCGGTGGTCGTCGCCACCAAGGTTCACGGGGTCATGCGCAAGGAGCCCAACGGCCGCGGCCTGTCCCGCCAGGCCATCTTCCATGAGGTCGACGCCAGCCTGCGCCGTCTGGGCACCGACTACATCGACCTCTACCAGATCCACCGCTGGGATCCGGAAACCCCCATCGAGGAAACCCTCGAAGCCCTGCACGACGTGGTCAAGGCGGGCAAGGCCCGCTATCTCGGCGCCTCCTCCATGCACGCCTGGCAGTTCGCCAAGGCCCTCTATCTGGCCGATCTCCACCGCTGGACGCGCTTTGTCTCGATGCAGAACCACTACAACCTGATTTACCGGGAAGAGGAGCGGGAAATGATGGGCCTCTGCCAGACCGAGGGGATCGGCGTCATCCCCTGGAGTCCGCTGGCCCGCGGCCGACTGACCCGGCCCTGGAACGGCGAAAGCACGGCGCGATCCGAGAGCGACAAGATTGGCAACACCCTCTATGCCCGGACAGAGGAGAATGACCGCAAAGTGATCGACCAGCTGGGTCTGGTGGCGGAACGCCGGGGCCTGCCCCGGGCCCAGATCGCGCTGGCCTGGATGCTGGGCAAGCCCTTCGTCACGGCACCCATCGTCGGGGCGACCAAGCCGCAGCATCTGGCCGACGCCGTCGCCGCCTTGGCCGTGACCCTGTCCGCCGACGAGATCGCCGCCCTGGAGAAACCCTACGAGCCCCATCCCGTCCTGGGGTTCAGCTGAAGGATAGTCACGAGCCGGGGCGCTGGGCCTCCGCCACCACCCGCTGCAGGTTGGCCAGGCCCTCCGAGAACATGTCTCCGCACATTTTGTCGGTGTTCATGAGCAGGCCAAAGGCCTTGCTCATGAAGTTGCATTTTCCCGTCATCCTCCAGGTGACCACAGTCTGGCCGCCGTTGGCCTGGAACGTGAACGAGGCGGTGTTGGTGGCCGCGAAGGGGCGGATGAAATCGAGCCGCATTTCGACCCGTTGGTTCGCCTCGCTCGTCGTGATCGTCGCCCGGCCCTCGCCGGCCCGGCGGTTGCCCGACCACCCGTAGACCGATCCCACCCCGGCCGGAGGACCCTCGTAGGTCCGCTTCAGGGCCGGATCGAACTTTTCAAAGGGCGACCAGGCGATCCACTTGTGGAAATCGTTGATCTGGCCGAACAACAGAGCGGGAGGGGCGCTGATCGCCACATTGCGCTCGACGGCAAAGGTGTTGGGGCGCAGGGCAATGACAACGATCAGGCCGACGACTATGAGCAGGATGATGAAGAGGATAATCATGGGAGAAAGCGGGCGGTGAGGAGGGAGCGGTAGGCGGCGCGGTAGGTCCAAACGAGGTAGACATACAGGACGATGAAGACAGCGGCCATGGGCAAGCCGGTGTGTTCGAGCCGGAGGTGAAAGGCCACGCTGTTGACTAAAAAGGGCGCAAACAGCACCAGAGCCAGCGGAACGAAGCGGTTCAACAAGAGGAAGATGCCCACCAGCAATTGGGTGGCCCCGATCACCTGCATCATGTAGCCGGAGGCCATCAGGGCACCGGCAAAGGCAGCCGCCCCCGGCGCCAGCGGCGTCTGCGGTTGGGGAATAAAGTTAAAGAAGCCGTTGAGGCCGAAAATCATCAGGGGAAGGCCCAGGAGAATGCGGACAACGGTGGAAAGGCGGCGGGCGGCAGTAGACATGAGGATGAAGTTTGCGGGTGCGGAGTTGAGGGACGATGGAAGGCTACGTACCCGGATTCAACGAACGAACCGGTCCGGGACGGACAAACGGCAGGGTTTTAAGGCCAAAAGGCGGCAAGGGCTGCCCGTGTCCGTTTTGACCGGCCCCGCTCGTTGTATTCATTGACGCTGCGCGCCGCCGCGAAAAAATACCCTCCCATGGCTATAACCCCTCCCGTCCCCTTTCTTCTCCTCTTTCGCAATTCCGGACCGGAAACCCATCAGCACCTCTCGCCCCAGCAACGCCAGGAGCTGATGGTGCGGTGGAACGCCTGGTATGACGGCCTGGCCGCCCAGGGCAAAGCGATCGAGGGCCAGCCGCTCGAGCTCGAGACGCGGTTGGTTTCCGGCTCCGGTGGCTCCCGCGTGGTCGACGGACCCTTCCCCGAATCGAAGGAGGCGATCGGCGGCTACGTCAAACTGCTGGTCAGCGGGCAGCAGGAGGCGACCGAGATCGCCCAGAGACATCCCGGCCTGGCTTACGGCCTCATCATCGAAGTCCGGCAGCTGACGGCCTCCTGCCACCTCGGGGTGACTGCCGGGCACGCGGCGCCGTCCGCCGCCGGCTAAACGGCCGATTCCCGGTGTCAGACGCTCCCGCAGATCGGCCCACCCAGTTGGTGGACCATTTTTTCCGCCACGAAACGGGCCGGCTGCACGGGGCGCTCATCCGCCTGCTCGGGGTCCAAAACCTCAGCCTGGCTGAAGACGTCGCCCAGGAGGCGATGCTCCGCGCCCTGCGGACCTGGGCGATGGGCGGGATTCCCGCCAATCCTTCCGCCTGGATCACCCAGGTGGCCATGAACCTCGGCCGCGACGCGCTGCGCCACCGCCGCATGGCCGGGAGCAAGGAAACGGCCCTGATAACCCATTTCGAGCAAATGGCGCCCTCCCCGTCCGCCGCGGCCGAAGCCGGGGGCGCCATCGCTGACGACACCCTGCGGCTTCTCTTCATTTGCTGCCATCCGGCGATTGCGGCCGACGCCCAAGTGATCATGGCCCTGAAGGTGCTGTGCGGCTTCAGCACCGGGGAAATCGCCCGGGCCTTCCTCAGCAGCGAGGCCGCGATCGAAAAACAGATCACCCGGACCAAGCAGCGCATCCAGGAGGCAAACCTCCCCTTCGACCTGCCCGCCGGAGCGGACCTTTCCGCCCGCTTGGACGGAGTCCTGTCCGCCCTTTACCTGCTGTTCAACGAAGGCTACAAGGCCTCCGCCGGCGACCGGCTCCTGCGCGAGGACCTGTGCCAGGAGGCGGTCCGGCTCGTTACCCTGCTCGTCGGGCATCCGGCCGGTCGCACTCCCCGCAGCCACGCTCTCCTCGCCCTCATGCTTCTCACCGCCGCCCGCTTCCCCTCCCGCCTGGACGAGCATGGGGAGCTCTTGCGGCTGGACGACCAGGACCGCTCCAAATGGGACCAGGCCCTCATCGCCCAGGGGCTCCGCGAACTGGTCGAGGCCGCCCAGGGCTCGGAGCTAAGCGAGTATCATCTTCAGGCCGGCATCGCCGCCATCCATTGCACCGCCGCCGACTCCGCCACGACGGACTGGGCGCGGATTCTGCGGCATTATGACGAGCTCCTGCGGATCAAGCCCTCGCCGATCGTGGCCCTCAACCGCGCCGTGGCGGTAGCCAACAGCCAGGGCGCGCAGGCGGGCCTCGACGCCGTGGCGGCGATCCCGCAGCGCGAGAAGCTGGAGTCCCACTATCTGCTCCACGCCGTCACGGGCGAACTGCACTGGCGCCTGCAGCAGCACCAGGCCGCCGCCAGCAGCTTCCGCCGGGCCCTGCAACTGGCGCAAGTGGGCCCTGAGCAGCTTTACCTCACGCGGATGCTAGAGCGATCGTCCGAGCCGGCGGAAGCCCGCCTGACCGCGGCGCCTTAGGCGGCCCGGCGGGCGGATTTGCGCGGCGCCGCCCTCGCCCGGCCCTTGGCCGAGCTGGCGCTGGCCAGGCTCTCCTGGAGAACGGACATGAGGTCGACGACGTTGGTGGCGCGCTTGGGCTGGCCCTTGGTCGGCAGCGCTTTGCCCCCGCTTTTCACCTTGGCATCGATGACCTTCAGGAGGGCGGAGCGGTAATCATCGGTATAGCGGCTGGGATCCCACTTCTCGCTCATCTGGTCGACGAGGGTCGTGGCCATCTTTATCTCGCGCGGTCCCAGCTTCTTGCCCTCCGGCGCCTTCACCTTTTGCGGGGCGACCAATTCGTCCGAGAAGCGCATGAGATCGAGGACCAGGAGATCGCCGCTGGCCTTGAGCGCCGCCAGATGCTGGCGGGTCCGAATAATCACCTTGGCCACGCCCACCTTGTTGCTCTCGGCCAAAACCTCGCGGAGCAGCTTGTAAGCGGGGCCCCCGCCCTTCTGCGCCTCAAGATAATAAGGACGGTAGAAATACATCGGGTTGATCTGCGCCAAGTCGACGAAATCGACGATGTCGATCGTGTCGGTGGCTTCGAGGTCGACCCGCTTGAAGTCCTCGTCCTTCAAAACGACGAACTTGCCCTTCTCGTACTCGTAGCCCTTCACGATCTGCTCCCACGGCACCTCCTTGCCGTCCACTTCTGCCACCCGCTTGTAGTTGACCGGGCTTAGGTCCGAGCGGCGGAGGAGGCGAAACCTGAGCTCGTCCTGGCGGCTGGCGTTATGCACCGCCACGGGGATGGTCACGAGGCCGAAGCTGATCGAACCTTTCCAGATGGGTCGCATGGGGCAATGCCGGCGGGCGGCAGCGTCATAGTACATCGCCGGACCAGAAAGTTTCCCGGCCGGCGGGGACATTTGTCACCGAACTGTGACCTTCCCCCCCATCCCGGAGGGCTGCGCCGGAGCCGCTATTTGCGCTCGAGGGCGCCTCGTGAAGATTTCGCCAGCTGCGTAAACATATGTTCCACCCGGATGCGGTCGGCCTCCGCCGTCCGCGACGGCAAGGGAAAGCGCCGGGCCGTGATCGCGCGGGCCAGGGCCTCGGCCCGCAGACGGTCCGGACGGGCGAGCGAGTGGTGGGATAACTTAAATTCCATCACCCGATCCTATCTGAATCGGACTCGGCCGCCTATTGGAGGCCGGGCTATATCCCAGTAAGGGTTTTCCTTAGCGACGGTCCCGGTTTCCCGGCGGAAAGGTCAGGGGCGGTCCGCCTACTTCTGGAGGGAGCGGACGTAGGCGACCAGGTCATTGATCTCGGCCGGCGAGAAGACATCCCCGAAGGCTTTCATCTTCTCCTTGCCCTCGGGCGATTTGAAGCCGTTTTTGATCTGGGCGGCGGCTTTCTCATCGGTGAAGGTCTTTTGATACTTGGCGTCGGTCATGTCCTTGACCCCGGCCATGCGACCGGCCTTGGTGTGGCCCACGCCATCCTTGCCGTGGCAGGCTGCGCAATTTTTCGCCCAGTTCTGGGCGGTATCGGCCGCCCGGGAGGCGGCGGCAAGAATAAGGAGGGAGGCGAGGACGGGGACGAAGAGCGATTTTTTCATAGGATGCGCTAGGATGGGGCAACGGCGGCCGGCTGGCTTCGCGCATCTTGGCATTTGTTAGCTCTTTCTTGTTTCGGCCGGCCGGAGCAAGGAATGCGCAGGCTTGGGCAATCGAAAGGCAGCGGCTCGGGAGGTTTGCCGGTAAAGTGACCACGCAATCGCACCCTCCATGGATCCCCGCAAGACTACTCTCACCCTAGCGGTCCTCACCGTCCTTTTCCTGGGCTTGGCCGTGGTCTTTTTCCGAACTCCGGCCCGCCCGGAGCGAATCTTCCAGGCGGCCTTGGTCCCGTCCGACGCCCTCGCGATCGTCCCCGACACCATCCGCATCTCCGCCGGCCGGCTGGTCAGCAGCGGCGGCGACGCCTCCGGCCTCCAATGTTACGCCTGTCATGACAAGAAGAGCCCGCCGAAGATTGTCTACGACGCCAACCATCACGTCGTCCTGCCCAAGGAGCACCGCGACCTGATCTACTCCATGCGCAACTGCGCGGAATGCCATCCCGCCAACGATCCGGTGAAGCTGGAGTATGACGCCGACAACAACGTGATCCTGCCCAAGGCCCACCTCCGGCTCGGCGAGATGGCCCACGGCAGCGTGCTGCGCAACGAGGACTGCTACACCTGCCACGACCCCAATCAGCTCGATCAGCTGCACACGGCCGAAGGTACCCGCCTCACGCTCGATAATGCGACCCTGCTGTGCGCGGGCTGCCACGGCACCACCTACCGGGACTGGCAGGCCGGAGCCCACGGTCGCCGCAGCGGCTACTGGGACCAGAGCCGGGGCGAACTGCTCCGCCAGGGCTGCACCTCCTGCCACGATCCGCACGCGCCCGTCTTCACGCCCTTGATTCCGATGCCCGGTCCCCACGCCCTTCATGCCCGCAACTGAGCCCACTCCCCCCCTGTCCAGCGGCGACGGCATCTCCCGCCGCAGCTTCCTGCGCGTCGCCACTGCCCTTTCCGCCGGCGTTGCCGCCATGGCCGCCGGTCTGGCCCCGCTGCGCAAGCTCGAGCACTACTCCTCGGTCGACGAGTTCCTGCAGAAGCACTACCTGGACCTCAATCCGGCGGAGATGAAGCGGGTCCTGGCCCGGATCGAGGACGAGGTCCAGCGCCAGTACAAGATCCGGCCCCACGTCCGCGATTTTCGCCCCATGAACGGGGTCGAATTTGTCTATGCCCTCAATCTCAGCCGCTGCGTCGGCTGCCGCAAGTGCGTGCATGCCTGCGTGGCGGAGAACAACCAGTCCCGCAACCCCGAGATCCAGTACATCCGGGTTCTGAAGATGCCCAACGACGGCTCTTTCGACATGGACAAGGGCGACACCAACTACGCCCCCAAGGCCGTGCCCGAGGCCGGATCCTTCTACATGCCGGTGCAGTGCCACCAGTGCAAAAATCCTCCCTGCGTCAAGGTCTGCCCGGTCAAGGCCACCTGGCAGGAGCCGGACGGCATCACCGTCATCGACTATAACTGGTGCATCGGCTGCCGTTACTGCGAGGCCGCCTGCCCTTATTTCGCCCGGCGCTTCAACTTCACCGCCCCTTCGATTCCGGCCGACAAGCTCAATCCCAACATGTCCTACCTGGGCAACCGCCCCCGCTCCAAGGGCGTGATGGAGAAGTGCCACTTCTGCGTCCAGCGCACCCGGGACGGCCGCTACCCGGCCTGCGTCGAGGTCTGCCCGACCGGGTCGCGCAAATTCGGCAACATTCTCGATCCCAACAGCGAAGTTTCGTACATCCTGAAGAACAAGCGCGTCCTGATCCTCAAGGAGGAACTCGGGACCCTTCCCCGGTTCTTCTACTATTTCGACGTCTGAGCCCGCTCCAACCCGCCATGAGAAACTACCTTCGATTTCTTCGGCGCTGCGCCGGCGTCTCCCTCCAGGGCGACTGGCGCTACTATACCTGGATCGGCGTCCTCGGGCTCCTCTGCGTCGTGGGCCTCAACGCCTACGCCAAGCAGTTCGTCGCCGGGCTGATCACGACCGGCATGAGCGACCAGGTTTCCTGGGGGGTCTTCATCGCCAACTTCACCTTCCTGGTCGGCATGGCGGCGGCGGCCGTCATGCTCGTGATCCCCGTCTATATCTACAAGAACGAGGACCTCCACGACCTGGTGATCTTCGGGGAGCTCCTAGCCATCGCCGCCATTGTGATGTGCCTGGCCTTCGTCACCGTGGACCTGGGCCGGCCCGACCGGTTCTGGCATCTCATTCCCGGGATCGGCAAATTTCACTTTCCCGGGTCCATGCTGAGCTGGGACGTCCTCGTCCTCAACGGCTACCTCCTGCTCAACGTCTATATCTGCGGCTACCTCCTCTATTGCCGCTACCAGAACCGGAAGCCGGCCAAGGCCCTTTACCTCCCCTTTGTCTTCATCGCCATCGTCTGGGCCATTTCCATCCACACCGTGACGGCCTTCCTCTACGTCGGCCTCGGCGGGCGACCGTTTTGGAATTCGCCCATCGTCGGGCCGCGCTTCCTGGCCTCGGCCTTCACCGCCGGTCCCGCCTTCGTCATCCTGGCCCTGCAGGTGATCCGGCGCGCCACCTCCGCCCCCGCCGAAGCGGGGCCCCTCGCTGCCAACGGCGCAGTGACCCCTCCGGTCCCGACCCGCTCACGCGCCGCCACCCTGGCCGATCTCGAGCGGCTAGCCTCCTGCCTGCCTGAAATCGCCACCGTTGCGGTAGAGGAACGCCGAGCGTTCCTCCGCGACGCCACGGTCCTGACCGTTCCCACCGGCGGCATCCTCCTGCACCAGGGGGAGACCGACAACGATGCCTTCTTCGTCCTCCAGGGGCGGATCGTAGTCAAGCGGAAGGAAGGCCCGCGGGTCCGGATCACGCGTGACGTCGGCCCCGGCGAGCAGTTCGGCGAAGTATCCGCCCTGACCGGTGCGGCCCGGGCTGCCACGGCTAGCGCGGAGGTGCCGAGCGAGGTACTGTGCGTGCCCGCTCCGGCCCTGCGCCGGCTCATGCGGAACCCCAAAGTGAACGAAATCGTGACCTGGCGGATGACGGAGCGCCTCATGATCGCCGATCACAGCCTGCTCATCCTCCGCAGCATCGTCCAGGTCTCGATGATCATCAATGTCTTCCTCCTCGCCAACGAGCTTTTCACCGCCTTCTACAACTCCAACCGGGAGGAAATCTCCTGGCGCTATCTGGTGGTCGGCCTGCGGGGCTTTCATGCGCTCGTTCCCTGGTTCTGGACCTCGGTCACGCTCAATCTGACTGCTCTCACCCTCCTAGTTCTGCCCCTGAGCCGCAATCTGAAGTGGCTCAATGTCGCCTGCGTCCTGTGCATCTTTGGCATTTGGATCGAGAAGGGCATGGGGCTGGTCATCCCCGGGTTCATACCCACCCCAATCGGGGAAATGGTCGAGTACCTGCCCTCCCGGAACGAGACCTTCATCTGCGTGGGCATCTGGGCCTTTGGTCTTCTCTGCTTCACAATCCTCCTCCGGATGGCGGTGCCGATCCTCCAGGGAAAACTGTCCCGCTGGAACGAAGCCTAACCTCCGCCCCGACCCCGAACGCCGCTATGGACCATACCCCCACACTCGAAGAAGCCCGCCAGTCCCTCACCGGCCATGTCGAGGCCAAGGGAGCCGAGATCCGCGCCAAGTACGGCCCCGACATCGGCTGGTCGCAGCTGCAGCTCATCCTGGCGGATCGCGACTGCGTCCGCTATCCCTGCAAGCTGGACTTCGACGCTGCCCCCCTGCTGCCGGAGGAATGCGCCTATCCGGAGCCGAACGGTGAAAAGCCGGAGGATGGCTTCCGGCTTTGCATCCATCCGTTCTTCTCGCTCGAACCCAACCGGGTCCCGTGGCTCGCCCTCTATCAGATTGTGGCCATCAACTACGGAGCCTTTGCCGCGCCCGATGACGCCGAGGCCTTCGGCGCGGCCGTTCTTGGACTCAGCCGCGACGAGTATTATGGAGGCCTGTGCGCCATGGCGGACGAAATCTCGACCGGTCATTTGACCGAAGAGAGCGCCGGGCCGGCCGGCTGCAGCTGCGGCCAGTGACCGGCTGGCGGGCCGCGGCCTCAGGGCCGCCAGTTCTGCAACAGCCGCTGATAGCTGCCGCGCTCGAACGAGCCCGCATCAGGGCAGCTCTCGAGATTCATCGCGCCGCGAAACTCGCCGGGCGTTGAGTACCCCCGGTTGCGCATCCATTGGGTCAGACCGTCCCGAATCGCGTCCAAGCCCAGCGGTCCGCCCTTGAGTACGGCCGAAACGATCTGAACCGCATGGGCTCCGGCCAGGATCGCCTTGACCACGTCCGCGCCGCGGTGGAAGCCCCCGGTAAGGGCCAGCGAGCATCGCGTCTCGGGCGAAAGGATGGCGGCCCATCGCAAACGCAAGAGCAGCTCGGACGAGTCGGAAAGGCGCAGCTGCGGCTCCAAATGTTCGGCGTCAGCCGCAAATTCGGCCTGGTAGAAACGGTTGAAGAGAACCAGACCGTCGGCGCCGGCCCGTTCCAGCTCCCTGGCGAAGAAAGGAAGCGACGTGTAAAAGGGCTGGAGCTTGACCGCCAGCGGGATGCGAATCGAGCTCTTAACCTGGCAGACCGCCTCCAGCATCTCCGCTTCGATGGCCCCTCCGGAGCGAGCGGGATCGGTCGAGATCTGATAAAGATTGAGCTCGATGGCGTCTGCGCCCTCTGCTTCAAACCGCCGGGCATAGTCGGTCCATCCGCCCGGGCGGCAGCCATTGAGGGAGGCGATAACCGGAATCTTCAGGGCCGCCTTGAGCGCGGCCAAGTGCCTGAGATATTGGTCCGGCGAGAAATGGTAGCCGGAAACGGCAGGAAAGTATTCCGGATCGGCCGCATCCGCGGCCCCCTCCACCCCGGGTTCGCGGGAGATCTGGTCCAGATAAATCTGCTCCTCGAAGAGGGATCGCATGACAATGGCGCCCGCACCTGCTTCCTGGAGCTCCCTGGCCATGGCCACATCGTCGGCCAGCGGCGAGGCACCCACGATCAGGGGTGAGTTCAGCTTCAGTCCGAGAAATGTGGTCGTGAGGTTCATGCGACGGTGGGGCGCGCGGATTCCATTCTAAACTAACGGCTATAATCCGCTATGCGGATCTTGTCATATACGTCGCGGCGGTTGCCTCGATCGCCTATTTGAGAAAGGCGGAGACGGCGGCGGCAAGACGGCGGCCTGATTCGACGCAGGCGGAGAGGGAAATGCCGTCGCGGACGTTGCCGCCAATGAACAGCCCGGGGGCCGAGCTCTCGGCGGCGGCACAGGCGTCCTTGAAGCGCTGATAGCCCAGGTTATACTGGGGGATCGCCCGCGACCAGCGCCGCAAGTGGGTGAAAACCGGCCGGCCCCGAATGCCCAGCAGCTCGTGCAATTCTGGCAGCACGATCTCCAGGAGGGAGGAATTGTCCATCAGGGCCAGTTCAGGCAGGCGGGTGCCGCCGACGAAGGTGGTCAGGGCCACGTGCCCGGCCGGCGCCCGACCGGAAAACAGGGTACTGGAAAACAGACAGCCTAGGATGCGGCGATTCTCCACCCGGGGAACGAGGAAACCGAAGCCGTCCAGCGGATGGGCGACGTCCTCCCGCCGGAAGCCGGTGAAGACGGAGACGACGGGCGGTTGAACGATGTCGCGGAGGACGCCCAACCCCGAGGCCGCTTCCACGCCACGGATGGGCAGGCCGGCCAGGGCGTCGGGCGGCAAGGCGCTGATGACCGCGGCAAAGTCTTGGTCGGCGCGGACGCCGTCCCGCTCCCAGCCGACCCGCCAGCCGGCTTCCGTGCGCACGAGTTCGCGGACGGGGCTCTGCAGCCGGACGGATTCGGCCAGGCTGGCGGCCAGGGCGGCAGGCAGCTCCTCCAGCCCGTTGGGAAAGGTCAGGATCCGGCCGCGCGGGGCGGCTCCGGGATTGCGCCGCTTGATCGCGCCGCGCAGGAGCGAACCGTAATCGCGCTCCAGGGCATGGAGCTTGGGGAAAGCCTGCGGCAGGGACAGCTCCCGGGGATCGCCTGCATAGACGCCGGCCACAAAGGGATCGATGGCATAATCGAGGAACTCCGGGCCGAGGCGGCGGCGGACAAAGGCCGCCACGCTTTCCTCCGTCGGTTGGTTGCGGCGGCGGCGAAAGGGCTCGGCCAGCACGCCCAGCTTGGCCCGCCAGGAGAACAGCCTGGTTTGGAGGAATGAGAGGGGCGAATCCGGCATCGGCACTAGCCGGCCGCCCTTGACTACAAAGCGTTTCTTGGCCGCGGCCGCGGCGTACACCCGGCGCGCTCCCAGGCCCGCGGCCTCGATCAGCGCCGTCACTTCAACCGAGCCCTCGAGGATTGAATTGGGTCCGCCCTCGTGCAGCCAGCCCTGGTCGCGCTCGGCGCCGATCACCCCGCCCGCCCGCGCCGCCGCCTCGAAGACCACCACCGGAAAACCCGCGCGGTGTAGCTGCCAGGCCGCGGTCAGGCCCGTGATCCCGCCGCCCAGGACCGCCACCGGGCGGAGCGATGAATTCGAGGAACGTGCCGGTGTTTCACTCACGACTTCACACTGGCGGTCGCCGGCGCAATGTCAGCCGCCAAAAGCCGGGCGGCAAGATTCGCCCAGGCTTTGTCAATTCGCGCGCAGTACGAACCCGGGCGTTGTGCGACATTGGGGCTATGAAAAGCAACCTCCTCGCTGGTATAGCTGCTTCGCTCGTTCTGCTCGGTGGTTCTACGGTCGCGGTGGCCGCCGATGCCTCGGGCATTTGGGCGAAAAACTGCGCCTCCTGCCACGGCCGCGACGGCGCGGGCAAGACGAAGGCCGGGCACCTCAGTGGCGCCAAGGATCTCACCGACGCCCAATATCAAAAGACATTCACCGATGAAGTGGCCTTCCATGACACCAAGAACGGCTTGGTCCAGGATGGAAAAACCAAGATGAGGCCATTTCAGGACAAGCTGAGCGATGACGAGATCAACGCTCTCGTCGCCTACGTGCGCGGCTTCGCCAAGTAAGGCTTTATGCCGGGCATCGAGCTGCTTGATCCGCTTCTGCTCGGCGCCTTCCGGTTCCGCACCCGGGGACTTCTCCGCATGGAGGACGCCGCCGGCATCGTGCCGCCCGCTCCGCGGGAGGGGGCGGACTATCTCTACTTGCACGTGCCGTTCTGCCAGGCGCTGTGCCCATTCTGCTCCTTCCACCGCGTGCCGCATCATCCCGCGCTGGCCCGGCGCTATTTTCACGCCCTCCGCCAGGAGGTGCGCCTCTACCACCGGGCCGGCTACCGGTTCAACGGCGCCTATTTCGGGGGCGGGACGCCGACAAGCGAGCCGGCGGAGCTGCTGGAGACGGTCAAGCTGGTCCGGGACTTGTTCGGTCTGGCCCAAATCTCGGTCGAAACCAACCCCAGCGACCTCCGCACTGAGATCCTCGAGCCTCTGCGGGCAGCCGGCGTGACCCGGCTGTCGGTCGGAGTCCAAAGCTTCGACGACCGCCTCCTGCGGGAGATGGGCCGGGAGCGCTACGGCACGGGCGATGAAATCCTCCAGGCCGTGCATCGCACGGCCGGGCTATTCCCCACCCTCAATCTCGACCTCATCTTCAACCTGCCGCACCAGACCCTCGACTCCCTCAAGCGGGATCTCAACCTCGTCCGGGAATCGGGAGCCAACCAGGTCTCGACCTATCCCCTGATGGGCTCGCCCTCGACCCAGCGGCAGATGGCGGGCACCATGGGCCTGCCCGACCGCCGCCGCATGGCGGCCTTCTACCGCGCGGTCCTGGCCGGGCTCCAGCCCGACTTCACTCCCTCCTCCGGATGGTGCTTCAACCGCGGCGGGCGCGGCACGGACGAGTACGTGATCGATGCGGACCATTATGTCGGAGTGGGAAGCGGAGCGTTCAGCTACCTCAACGGCACCCTCTATTCCACGAGCTTCTCCCTCCGCGCCTATGAGCAGCAGATTTCCGAAGGCCTCAGCGGCATCGTCAGCCAGCATCATCTGGGCAAGGGCGACCAGATGCGCTACACCCTTCTCCTCCGCCTCTTCGGCCTCGGGCTGGACCGCGCCTGGGCCGTCCGCCGCCACGGACCGGGATTCTTCCGGACGGTATGGGGCGAACTGCTCACGCTCGAATGGCTGGGCGCGGCCCGCAAGGACGCCCGGGGATGGCGCCCGACCGAGCGCGGCCTCTACTGGCTGGTGCTGATGATGTCGGCCTTCTACGAGTCGGTGAACGGGTATCGCGAGACGATGCGGGCCCACGTGCAAGAGGAGCTCCAGGAGCTCGAGGGCGGTTGCGCCCGGCCGCACGCTGCTGTCTACGGGGCGACGCCCACGGCGGTCCTGGACGTCCCGAAATGAGGCCCGCCCAGAGCTCGTCCGGGCCGGCGCAGCCCTGCCGGCAAAATCTGCGCAGCGATTGCCAACGCGCGCGAGGCTACCCGGCCGGCATGGTGCCATTATAAGCCGCATGAATGCCTCAGGTTCCGACGGTCCTGGCCAGGGAGTTCTCCGCTGGGGCGCGATGCTCGCCCTCGTCTTCCTCGGCGGCGGTCTGCGAGCCGCCGCGCCGGCGGCCGTCCCAAACGAGTCGTGTCTCGACTGCCACGAGGCGGTCCCGCCGGAGAAGCGCAGCAAGGACACGGAATCGAATCCCGCCATCGAAGTGATCAAGGCGGCCGCCTTCACCGCCTCGGTACACGGCAAGCTGCTCTGCGTCGACTGCCACGCCTCGGTCAAGGAGGTTCCGCACGACGACAAGCTGCCGCCCGCCCAGTGCGCCTCCTGCCACGCCAAGGAGACGACCGCCTATGCCGGCAGCATCCATGGGGCCAGCCACGCCATGGGCGCCTCGGGTGCGGCCACCTGCGTGAGCTGCCACGGCAATGCCCATGAGATCGTTCCGGTCAAGCAGCTCGATTCGCCCGTTTTCAAGCTCAACTTGCCCCAGACCTGCTCCAAGTGCCACAGCGACCCGAAGCTGATCGCCGAGTATCGCATGAACGCCCATGCCTCCGACTTCTATCTCGACAGCATCCACGGCCAGGCGCTGCTGAAGAAGGGCATCCTCAAGGCGCCATCCTGCAACGACTGCCACGGCGTGCATGACATCAAGCGGAGCATCGACGAAAGTTCGCACACTCACCACGCGACGATCGTGCAAACCTGCGGCGCCTGCCACGCCAAGGAAGAGCAGGCGGTTGCGGCCAGCATCCATGGCCAGGCCCTGGCCGACGGCAAACGCAACGCCCCGGTCTGCACCGACTGCCACACCGCCCACCAGATCACGGCTCCCCTCACCACCCAGTTCAAGGCCGCTAGCGACCAGGTGTGCGGGCGCTGCCATCAGGATCGCCTCGCCAACTACCGCGACACTTACCATGGCAAGGCCATGGCCCTGGCGCGGCCGGGCTCGGCCGCCGACGTGAAGGTGGCCGCCTGCTACGACTGCCACG
>Ga0302279_10004687_pt1 | contig 15887 bp, 15 predicted proteins | sample III_Bog_N3_3_FD_194541 | JGI IMG/M metagenome (GOLD analysis project Ga0302279, IMG submission 194541) | Peat permafrost microbial communities from Stordalen Mire near Abisko, Sweden - III_Bog_N3_3 | ecosystem: Environmental > Terrestrial > Soil > Wetlands > Peat | place: Sweden: Abisko...
GGGGCGGGGGCCCTCGACCGCGACTTCGGCTCGCTGGCGGCCTTTCAAGCCGCCTTCGACGAGGCCGCGATGAAGCGCTTCGGCAGCGGCTGGGCCTGGCTGGTCTCCGAGACGGATGGAACCCTGAAGGTCCATTCGAGCGCCAACCAGGACTCGCCGCTCAGCGAGGGCACCCGGCCCATCCTCGGGCTCGATGTCTGGGAACACGCTTACTACCTCAACTACCAGAATCGCCGCGCCGGATATGCGGCCGCCTTTTGGAAGGTCGTGAACTGGAAGCGGGCCACGGCCAACTACGCCAGCGTGGTCTCCTAGCCTTTCGGGGCGGCGGGAGCCGTGGCGAAGAATTCGACGAGGTGCCCGGTCGCCGTGAAACCGCGCGCGCGGAGGCTCTCCTCCGCCGCCTCCAGCGCGCGGGTCAGGGCCGCCGCCGACTCCGCGTCGATCTCGTCGAGGCGCTGGCCGGTCCGGCTCATGACGTGGTAGCGCGCCGGCGCACCCTGGTCGACGGCGTAAAGGACGGTGCCGTTGTGGAAATAGGCACGGCGCACCAGGCCAATGGCCTCGAAGGCCGCCATGCACCGGTAGACCGTCACCAGGTCGCAGCGGCGGGTTCCCGCGCCGCGGTGGATCTGCTCGATGCTGGCCGGCTGCCCCAGCCGGACGAGTTCGGAAAGGATCGCCAGGCGCGGCCGCGTGACGCGCAGGCCGGAGGCCTTCAGCGTGGCACAGGCCGCAGCGAGGGCGGCCGACGGGGGCGCGGTCATGGGCGTCATCCAGTTAAGAGGCGGGGGAAAAGTCGATGCGGAATACAATTTTGAACAGGAAGGCCGGGAGGATCGGGAAGGGTTTCGGATCTGGGCGATTTCTTTCCGAACTTCCCGGTCTGCCTGTTCAAATAATCCGAAAAAATACTCGTTGCCCGCGGAGTTTTGGCTAGATTCGCGCTGGTCCCATCATGCAAGACACCGAATTTTCCGCCATCGTCGCCCTCATCCGGAAGGATGATGTCCGCTACGACGCCAAGGCGTACGACTTTGTGCGCCTGGGCCTCGACCACACCGTGAAGGACCTGCGCAAGCGCGAGTCCGGGCGGACCGAGCGCGCGCGCCACGTCTCGGGGGCGGAGCTGCTGAACGGCCTGCGGGCCTATGCGCTCGACCAGTTCGGCCCCATGGCCAAGAGCATCCTGAACTCCTGGGGGATCAACTGCTGCCGGGACTTCGGGGCCGTGGTCTTCAACCTCATCGAATACAAGGTCTTCAGCAAGACCGAGAGCGACCGCCTGGAGGACTTCGACGCCCTCTACGATTTTGACGACGCCTTTGTCGCGCCCTTCCTGCCCGCCCGCCGCGCCCGCGGCGGCTCGACGACCGAGTCAGTCGGCTCGGCCTGACCGGGTGCGCATGCCCAAGCCCAACTCCCTCGCGGCCGACCTGTCGCTGCTCGATCCGTTCTGGCGCGAGCCGGTCAGCCGCACCGTGCTGCCCAACGGCCTCACCCTGATCCTGAAGCCGGACCGCTCGGCGGCCCTCGCTTCCGTCCAGGTGTGGGTCAAGACCGGGAGCATCCACGAGGGCGCCAATCTGGGCGCGGGCCTGTCCCATTACCTGGAGCACATGCTGTTCAAGGGCACGTCGCGGCGGGCCGGGCGGGAAATCTCCGCCGCGGTGCAGGCGCACGGCGGCAACATCAACGCCTACACCACCTTCGATCGCACGGTCTACTACATCGACCTGCCGGCCGAGCACGTTGGTTTCGCGGTCGACCTGCTCGCCGACATCGTGCTCCACTCCACCATCCCGGCCGATGAGGCGGCCAAGGAGAAGGAGGTGATCCTGCGGGAAATCGCCATGACCCGCGACGACCCCGACGACCGCCTCTGGCAGACGGTGTTTGCCAACGCATTCCGGGAGCATCCCTACCGCCAGCCGATCATCGGCCACCGCGACGTGTTTTTCACCGTGGGCCACGGCGATCTCGAAGGCTATTACCGGGCGCGCTACGTGCCGAACAACCTGGCCGTCGTGATTGTCGGAGACATCGACGCGGCGGCGGTGACCGCGGCCGTCGCGCAGCACTTTGGAGCCCCGCCGCGCGGACGGCTGGCGCCGGTGCTGGTGCCGGAGGAGCCGCGCCAGCTCGCACCGCGCGAACGCCATTCCCTCGAGGCCGTCGAGCTTACCCGCGCGGTCCTGGCCTGGCAGATTCCCGGCCTCGGCCATCGGGACGCGCCGGTGCTCGACCTGCTGGCCATGGTCCTGGGGCACGGCGACAGCTCCGTGCTCTGGCAGGAGCTCCGCGAGAAGTCGGGACTGGTCCACACGATCGACGCCTCGACCTGGAATCCCGGGACCAGCGGACTGCTCTGCGTCACCTTCAACTGCGAGGCGGAAAAGCGGGCGGCGGCGACGGCCGCGATCGAGCGCACGCTCGCGCGGGCGGCGGCGCGCGGATTCCCGGGGTCACAGTTGAAGAAGGCGATCCGGCAGCTCGTCGTCGACGAGATCAACACGCGCAAGACCATGAGCGGGCAGGCCTCGCGCCTGGGCGCGGCCGAGGTGGTGGTGGGCGACCTCGATTTCAGCCGGAGCTATTTCGAGCGCCTGCGCGCGGTCACGCCGGCCGCCCTCCGGCAGGTCCTCCGGACCTATCTGGTGCCGAGCGGGCTCACCTCGGTGTCGACCAGCCCCTCGACTTCGCTCGGGGCCCCGCCCGGAGCCCAGTCAAGGGGCCTGTCAGCGAGCGGGGGAATCGCCGACTTCACGGTGGCCACGCTGCCCAATGGCGCCCGCCTGCTCGTGCAGCCCGACCGGCACCTGCCCAATCTCCATTTCCGCCTCCTGGTCGCGGGCGGCCCGCTTTTTGAGGAACCGGGCAAGCGCGGCGCCACCGCGCTCCTGGCGACGCTGCTGACGAAAGACACCCGGCGCCGCAGCGCGGTCGAGGTGGCCCGGCTGATCGAGGATGCCGGGGGCAGTTTTCATGCCTTTTCCGGCAACAACAGCCTGGGCGTGGCGGCTGAGGTGCTCCCGCCTGACGCCGACAAGGCGCTCTCGCTGATTTCCGAGGCGCTGCTCGCGCCGGCCTTCAAGCCGGCATCCTTTGCCACCGAGCGCGACGCCCAGGCGGCCGAACTGCGCCAGGACGCGGACGATGTCGTGACCTTTGCCCGCAAGCTCATCCGCCGGAAGTTCTTTGGCGACCATCCGCTCGCCCTGGATGCGCACGGCGATGAGGCGGGAGTGAAGGCGCTCAAAGCGGCGGACCTCGCCGCTCTCCACCGGCGACTCGCCGTGGGCGGCAATGTCGTGCTCGCCGTGGCCGGGGACATCCCGCGGGGCCTCGAAGCGAAGCTCAAGGCCTTTCTCGCCAAGCTCCCCCGCGGCCCCCGGCGGGCCCCGCCCGCCGAAGTCCCGCCGGACGGGACGAAGGCGGAAGATTTCGTCGTGGAACAGCCGCGGGAGCAGGCGGTGGTCCTGCAGGCCTTCCCGTCCCCGGCCCTGCATGCGCCGGACTATTACGTGGGGGAGGTCGCCGACGAGCTCTTCAGCGGGATGGCGTCCCGGCTGTTCGAACGGGTGCGGGAGGAGAAGGCCCTGGCCTATTTCGTCCGCTCGACCCGGGTCACCGGACTGGACCGGGGCATGTTCCTCTTCTTCGCGGGCACCCGCCCGGGGCGCGAGGAGGAGGTCGTGGCCGAGCTCGATGCCGAGGTCGCGCGCGTGCAGGCCGGCGGGGTTGAGGAAGTCGAATTGATCCGCTGCCAGACCCGGCTCAAGGCGGGTCGGCGCCAGGCGCTGCAGACCAATGGCGCGCGCGCCTTCCAGGCCGGGCTCGGCGTATTGCAGGGCCGGCCGGCCAACGACTGGAAAAACTATGACGCGAAGATCGACGCCGTCACCCGCGGCGATCTGGCGCAGTTTGCGCAACGGTATTTCCAGCGGGCCCGGCGGATCCAGCTGATCGTGAAGCCAGTCTCCACCGTCGCGGCAGCGACGTGAGACTTGGGTGGGGCGGCGCCTCTCGGCGACGCCTGGATCGACGTAGCATGGGCTTCCAGGCCATGTCATCCCGTACCCGGGCTGGAAGCCCGTGCCACGCTCCAAAGTAGGCGCGGCGGCCTGCCGCGTCTCCATTCAAGACCACGTAGCGCAGGCGTCTCGCCTGCCGTCGGCGAAACTGCAGGCGGGACCCCTGCGCTGCTTCCGACACTTGCTATTATCCTGCGCCATGAAATCTCCCCTGTCGAAACTGTGTCTCCTCGCGAGTTCGCTCGCTTTTGTTTGCGGTCAGATCGGTGCCCCAACCCTGCGGGCGGAAGATGCGCCGTCCGGCAACCTGTCGTCTCCGGGCGGCTACCCCCCGGCCTCGCTCAGCGACTCCTCGACCGCCCAGGCCGCCGGCGGTGGGACGGGCGCGCCGTCGGCCGCCAAGCCGAAGAAAAAGCGCAAGCGCAAGAAGAAGAAAAAGGCCGGGGCGGACGGCGGGGGAGGGCAGGTGAATCCGGCCGGCGCGGCTCCGGCGAGCCCGGCGGCTCCGGGTTGAGTTCCAGCCGGCCGGAAGTAGCGCAGGCGTCCCGCCTGCGCTACTTTCTCAGCAAGGAAGACGCGGCATGCTGCCGCGTCCCGCCGAGGCAACGCGACGTGGACGTCGCGTCTGCCTTCAAGGCAACCTGCCACCACCGTTCTCGCTATTTCTTATCCGCGAACCCGCCGCTCCAGTTGAGCTTGGTGCGCACGATGGAAAAGTAGTCGCGGTGCTGGGCCAGCGGCAGGCGCAGGCGGGCCAGCGAGATCCGGACGGGACCGTTGGTGCAGACCCCGAGATTGCGCTGGCCGTCCATCGCAACCAGCAGCCGGGCCCCTTCCGTGCGGTTGAAGACCTGCAATTTCACGGTCTCCGGGAAGATGACCGTGCGGTTGCTCAGGGTGTGCGGGCAGATCGGCGTCATGGCGATCACCCGCGCCGCCGGGTGGATGATCGGGCCGCCCGCGGACAGATTGTACGCGGTCGAGCCGGTGGCGGTGGAGAAGATGATCCCGTCGCACAGGTAATCGGTCACCAATTCCCCGTCGGCCAGGACCTCCAGCCGGACCAGGCGCGAATTGGCCTCGGCCTTGACCAGCACGTCGTTGAGCACGAGGTCCGGCGGGGCGGAAGCGAGGGAGGCGGCCAGCATCGCGCGATGGTCGATGTGAAAGGCGCCGGCCATCAGGTGGGTGAAGTGGGTGCGCGCCTCCTCGGGCGAATACGTCGTGAGGAAGCCGAGGCTGCCGCGGTTGACGCCGATGATCGGCACCTGGGCGCGGGCCGCCTCGCCCGCCACCCCGAGCAGCGTGCCGTCCCCGCCGATCACGCAGCAGGCGTCGCAGCCGCGCAGGTAGCCGTGCCGCAGGGGCAGGCGGGTGGTGTACTTGAGGCGCGTCCCGGCGCGCCGCGCGGCCGCCATCAGCTCGCGCGCGAGCTCCGCCGCGCCGGCCTTGTCGGCATTGACCACAAAAGCGAGTGAGCGAATCGGCGGCACAGGGGAACCAGCTAAGCAGCAAAACGGGAAAATACACGCCAGAAGCTTGGTGGCATCGCGAGACAAACTCGCGCAGGCGGGACGGTGGTGGGTTAGTTTGGTCGGGCCGCGACCATTCGACGTAGCACGGGCTTCCAGCCCGTGTCCTCGTGAGCCCTTGGGCTGGAAGCCCACGTTCCGGACGTGGCACGGGCATCCTGCCCGTGTCTCATGTGCCGTGGGCGGAGCCCATCTATTTCCGAGCCTTGAGACCTGGGCGTTCCGCCCATCCCACAAGCTCTTGGGCTGGAAGCCCAAGCCACGTTCCGGACGTGGCACGGGCATCCTGCCCGTGTCTCATGTGCCGTGGGCGGAGCCCATCTATTTCCGAGCCTTGAGACCTGGGCGTACCGCCCATTCCATGAGCTCTTGGGCTGGAAGCCCACGTTCAGGCAGCCAGCATCGCCGACGACCGGCGGGACGCCTGCGCTACTTTTGTTTGCTCAACCCGAGCAGAAATTCGCGGTTGCCGTCGGCGCCGGTGATGGGGGAGTCCATCGTTCCGACGAGTGTCGCGCCCGGCAGGGTGGCGAGGGCGAAGTCCCGAACGCGGGCGAGGACGGCATCCTGCACCGCGGGGTCGCGGATGACGCCCCGGCCCTTGTCGGCCTCGGCCTTCCCGGCCTCGAACTGTGGCTTGACCAGCGCCACCATGACGCCGCCCGGCCGCAGGAGCGGCCAGACCGCCGGAAGCACGTTGGTCAGCGAAATGAACGACAGGTCCATGACCACGGCGTCGAACTCGCGGCGGGGCAGGGCGCGGGGCGAGAGGTGGCGGGCATTGACCTTCTCCAGGTTCGTGACGCGGGGGTCGGCCCGCAGCTTGGCGTGGAGCTGCGCCCGTCCGACATCCACGCACACCACCGCGGCCGCGCCGGCCTGGAGCGCACAATCCGTGAACCCCCCCGTGGATGCCCCGACGTCGAGCACCTGGGCCCCGCGCAGGTCGAGGGAGAATTCCGCCAGGGCCGCGGCCAGCTTTTCGCCGCCGCGGCTGACGAAGCGGGGCGGCTGCCGGACCGACAGGTCGGCCTCCGCGGGATATTCCCGTCCGGGCTTGTCGAGGCGCTCGGTGCCGCTGAAGACCCGGCCCGCCATGACGAGCGCCTTGGCCTGGGCGCGGGTGGGCGCCAGGCCGCGCGCGACCAGCAGTTCGTCGAGGCGGGATTTGGCCATGCCGGAGACAAACGCGGCGGGACGCCGCGTTTACGTTGGGTGGTTCACGTACGCCAGCAGTTCGTCGGGCGTCACGGTGGCGGTGCCGAGCTTGCCGACGACCACGCCGGCGGCGGCGTTGGCAAAATGGGCGGCCTGCTCGAGGGTGGCGCCCGAGGTCAGCGCCAGGGTCAACGCCGCAATGACCGTGTCGCCGGCGCCCGAGACATCGTAGACCTGGCGCGCGGCAGTGGGGATGCGGTGGACCACGTCCCCCTGGTGGCTGGTCAGCATGCCGTCGGCGCCGAGGGTGATGACCAGGTTGCGCGGGCGGTGTTGCTTCCAGATCCGGGAGCAGACGGCCGCGAAATCGACGTCGGCGTCCGTCGGAAACTTCAAGTTGGAAAGCTCGATCGCCTCGAGGCGATTGGGCGTGATCAGGTCCAGGTCATGAAACTTGATGCCATTGGCCGGCTTGGGATCGAGGGCGATGAACTTATGGTGGGCCCGGGCGAGGGCGGTGATCTGCCGGACCGCCGGGGTGGTAAACATGCCCTTGGCGTAATCGGACAGGATGATGCCGTCCGCCTTCTTGATCTTGGCCTCGAGCAGGCCGGCGTGACGGGCGTCGAGGATCGTCGTCCCGTGCGGCTCCTCGTAGTCGAGCCGGCAGAGCTGCTGGTTGCGGACCACCACCCGGATCTTGGTGATGGTCCGGAATTCGTCCTTCAGGAAGCGCTCGTCGAAGCCGATGCCGTTTTGCTGGAGGGCCTGGAGCACCTTGCCGCCGTTCTCGTCCCGGCCGATCGCGCCGACGACCTCGACGTCCGCGCCGAGGGCGGCGACGTTGGCCGCCACGTTGGCGGCGCCCCCCATCGTCTCGGTCTCCCGCAGGACATGAACCACGGGCACGGGCGCCTCCGGGGAAAGCCGGGAGGCGTCGCCCCAGAGATACCGGTCGAGGATCACGTCGCCGATCACCAGGATACGCCGGCGGGCGATCTGCTTCAGCAAAGCTGGGAGGCCTTTCATTGAAACGGTTCTAACTGCAAATGCGAAGGAGGCGACACCAAACAGGATTTGAACAGGAAGAACGGGAAGATCGGGAAGGGGAACGGAAGAGATTTTGGATTTGTCTTCCTGAGGCTTCCCGATCTTCCCGACCTTCCTGTTCAAAATTGCATTAGAGTTCCCATTCGTAGTGGTATTTCGAGAGGAGACGCGGCGCGCGGTCGGTCACCTGGACCACATCCTCGATCCGGCAGGCGCCGAGGCCGGGGTAGTACAGTCCGGGTTCGACCGTGACGACGGATCCCCGCTGCAGGAGGTAATCGACCGAGCCGCTCATGCGCGGGGGTTCGTGGACCTCGAGGCCGAGGCCGTGCCCGGTCCCGTGAAAGAAGCCGATCGATCCCTGGGGACTGATCCTGGTCTCGTACCCCCGGGCGGCGAAGACCGCGGTGACCGTCCCGTGGACGGCGCGCCCGTTGACCCCCGCGCGGATGGCCCCGAGGGCGGCGAGCTGCGCGGCGCGCACCGCCGCCACCAGCGCCCGCTGGGCGTCGCTGGCGCGGCCGCGCAGGAAGGTCCGCGTCATGTCGCCATGGTAGCCGGTGGCGGTCACGCGGGGAAACACGTCGACAATGATCAGCTCATTCGCCCGCAGCGGACCGTAGCCCCGCTGGTGCGGGTCGCAGGCCTGGTCCCCGCCGGCGGCGATCGTGTTCAGGGAGACGGCGCCGGCCTCCAGGCAGGCCACCTCGATGGCAAACTTCAGGCGCTCGCTGGTGAGAATCCGGCCCTGGTGAACGAGCCGCCCCCCACGGACCCGGCTGGCGCGCAGGACCCGCTCGGCGGCGGCGATGCCGCGGGCGCTGCACCGGTTGCCCTCGCGCAGGGCCGCGGCCTCCGCCGCGGTCTTGATTTCGCGCCGGGGGAAGAGCGGGCCGTCCGCGATCTCCAGCCGCAGCCCCCCGCGGCGCAGGCGGGCGAAGAGCCCGGCCGGAAAGTCGGCGGGGACGGTGAACGCGGCCAGGCGAAACTCCCGCGCCAGTCCCAGGATGACCTCGGCCGCCCCGACCCGTCGGCCGGGCCGCGCCTCCCGGGCCCGCTGCAGGCGCGCCTCCAGGGGCAGCACGACGTCGAAGGCCGAGTCGCGGCGCACCCGGTTGAACTCGAGCGCGCTGACCACGGCGTATTTCCGGCCGCCGCGGCCGAAGGCGATGAAGGGGTCCGGCACGCCGATGCGGCCGAAGTAGAGCGCATCGGCGCTGCGCTCGGTGTCGGCGTAGAGAAGGGGCGGCGGGGTGGCGGGCATGCTTAGCGGGGCTTCAGGCGGACCTCGAAGAGCTTGGGCCAGTCCTTGCCGGTGACGAACAACCGGTCCCCCCCGGCGTCGTAGGCGATGCCGTTGAGGACGTCGGTGTGGCTGTCCCGGTCCTCGGGCGCGAGCAGTCCGGAAAAATCGACCAGGCCGAGGAGGCGCCCGGTCGCCGGGTCGATCCGCGCGACCGACTGGGTCTCCCAGATGTTCGCCAGGATCTCGCCTTTGACGTATTCCAGCTCGTTCAGCTGCCGCAGCGGCTGACCCTGGCTGAAAACGCTGATGGTGCGCGTCACCTGGAACGTCGCCGGATCGAGAAACCGGATCTGGTTCGTGCCGTCGCTCATGATCAGCGACCGGCCGTCGGTCGTCAGCCCCCAGCCCTCGCCGGTGTAGGAAAACTCCCGTTCCAGCTCCATGCTCTCCAGGTCGTACACGAAGCCGGTCTGGCTCTGCCAGGTGAGCTGGTAGATTTTGTCGCCCAGCACCGTCATGCCCTCCCCGAAATATTGCGACGGGAGCCGGACCTCCTGCAGCACGCGGCCGGTCGGCAGGTCCACCTTGCGCAGGGTCGAGCTGCCATTGAGGCCGGTGCTCTCCAGCAGGATTCCCTTCAGGTAGGTCAGGCCCTCGGTGAAGGCCCCCCGGTCGTGCGGCCAGACATTCACCACCTCATAGGTGTAGATCGGAACGGGGCCTTCCGCTTTCGCGATTGCTGCGGCGGACGCCGCTTCCGCGGCGCCGCCCGGGGACGATGGTGGCCGGTCCCCGCAGGCGCCCAGGAGCGCCAGGCCAAGGCCGAATGAAAAGAGGACGATCGGCCCATAGGCCGCCTGGCGCGCCGCCTTCATTCCTTCGGTATCTCGTTGTCGGTCTTGAGCACGAGCACCGGCTCCTTGGTCTTCACCCAGAGATCAGCCTCCTTGAAGAATTTTGCCGGGACATTCTCGATGGCCTCGCCGACGGTCTTGGCCGGATAGAGGCGGCCCTTCTTGGTGGTGTTGTAGTCGTAAACGCCGCGAAAGAGCCGGTCCTGCGTCGTGGCGGGGCTTTCGGAGTCGGGAATCTGCAGGATCCAGCCGACAAAGTCGTGCTTGGGCCACTGGTTATCCGGGTCGCTCACCAGGATCACGAACTGCTTCTTGACCGGGGGCGGCCCGTCCGCCTCGCCCGGATCCGGCTGGACCGCGAGATTCATCTCCTCGATCACCCGGCGCATGACGGCGGGATCGATGTGGTTCTTCTTCAGGATCTCGGCGACTTTGCTGACGTCTATTTTGGCCATGAATTGGCAACTTACACGAATCAGCGCCGGATGGGAACAGGATTTAGGAAATGGAAGTGGATCAATCTGGTCGGGCAGTCCTCCTTCGAGGCTGGAGTGCCGCAATGCCCAATCCGGTCGCCAAGCCGGTCCCCCGAGCGGGACCCGGAGGCGACCGATGAGCGGCACAACACCCTCGAAGGAGGACTGCCCGACCAGATTGAAGCCGATGAGCGGTCATTTTGATTCGAAGAGCCCTCGGGAATCCTAATTCCTCCCGATCTTCCCGTCCTTCCTGTTCAACGGATTGGTTTCGGCACCTGGAGGTCGAAGGGCGGCAGGACCACGTGGACGCGGCGGCCCAGGTCGTCGAGACCGTGAAAGCTGGCGCTGGCGCGGGCGTCGCAGCCGGTCACATGATTGCTATTGTAGGAAAACTGCTCGCCGGGCGCCAGGCGGGGGGTCTCCCCGACGATCTTGTCGCCCTCGATCACGAGGTGCGTGCCGTCGGCATGATCGATGATCCATTTGCGGCCGAGAAACAGCACGGTCCGGTCCGAGCTGTTCCGGAGGGTGATGTAATAGACGAACGCGTGCGGCCGGTCCGCGGGCAGGCTCGCGCCACCGTGATGGTAGCTGAGCTTGTCGAGGCGGGCGGTCAGGCCGGGGAGTTCCAAGGAAGACATCGGAAGAAGCGGAATTCGGAATTCGAAATTCGAAAACAGGACACCCTACAGCTTATCGGGCCGAGAGCAAACGGAGTGACTCTGTGCCTGAGCTTGCCGCCGGCCGAATTCCGCTTTTGCATGGGGGTTCCATGACGAAACTGGCGCTCCTATCCGTCAGCGACAAACGAGGTCTGGCGGAGTTTGCCGCGGCGCTCTGCACCCGGCATGGCTTCGCCCTTCTTTCGACCGGCGGCACGGCGAAGTTGCTGCGGGAGCAGGGGCTGCCGGTGACGGAGGTGAGCGAGCACACCGGATTTCCCGAGATCATGGATGGCCGGGTGAAAACCCTGCATCCCAAGATCCACGGCGGCCTGCTCTGCCGCCGCGACCACCCCGATCACCTCGCCGAAGCGGCGAAGAACGGCATCGCCCTGATCGACCTGGTGGTGGTCAACCTTTATCCCTTCGAACAGACGGTGGCGAAGCCGGGCGTTGCGTTCGAGGAGGCGATCGAAAATATCGACATCGGCGGCCCGTCGATGCTGCGCAGCGCGGCGAAGAACCATGAGAGCGTGACCGTCGTGTGCGATCCGGGCGACTACCCGGCGGTGCTGGCCGCGCTCGATGCGGAGACGGCAAAGCCTGATGAACTGGCCGGTTTGCGCCGGCGGCTGGCCCTCAAGGTATTTCAGCGCACCGCCAGCTACGATGCCGCCATCGCCCATTATCTCGAATCTGCTGCGACCGAGTCCAAAAGCGCGTTAGGGACAACGCGCTCCACCTTGCCTTCAGGCGAACCCGACCTCGCCGCGATCGCCGGGTTTCCGGAGACCCTGACCCTGACGTGGAAGAAGGCGCAGGCACTGCGCTACGGCGAGAACCCCCACCAGCAGGCCGCCCTGTACGGCTCATTTCACGAGCGATTTGCGCAGCTGCAGGGCAAGGAGCTGAGTTACAACAACATCCTGGATGTCACGGCCGCGGCGTGGCTCATCGGGGAGTTCGAGCGACCGACCGTGGCCATCCTGAAACACACCAACCCCTGCGGGGTCGCCAGCGCCGAGTCGCTGGACGAGGCCTGGGCGAACGCCTATGCGACCGACCGCCAGGCGCCGTTTGGCGGTGTCATCATCGTCAATCGCACGCTCGAGGGCGCGCTGGCCGCGACGATCGGGGAAATCTTCACGGAGGTCATCATCGCGCCGCGCTTCAGCGACGAGGCTCGGGCGATTTTTGCCCGGAAGAAAAATCTGCGGCTGATGGTCGCGACGGGGGGGCCGGGCGCGCCGGAACTCCGCGAGGTGCGCTCGGTGCTGGGCGGGGTGCTGGTCCAGGACCGCGATCGCACTCTGGGCAACGTGAAGGACTTCAAGGTCGTCACCCGGCGTCCGCCGACCCCGGAGGAGTGGACGGCCCTGCTTTTCGGCTGGAAGGTCTGCAAGCACGTCAAGTCGAACGCCATCGTCTTCAGCCGGGGCGAGCAGACCCTGGGTGTGGGCGCCGGCCAGATGGCGCGGGTGGACAGCTCGCGCATCGCGGTAGGGAAGGCGGGCGAAGCGGGCCTGAGCCTGCAGGGCGCGGCGGTGGCGAGCGAGGCCCTGTTCCCCTTCGCCGACGGACTGATCGCCGCCGCGGCGGCCGGGGCGACCGCGGTCATCCAGCCCGGCGGCTCCCTGCGCGACGAGGAAGTGATCAAGGCCGCCGACGACCGCAACGTCGCCATGGTCTTCACCGGCATCCGCCATTTCAAACATTGAAACCCCAACCCGCGATTCCATTCCCTATCCGTATTGAACAGGAAGGTCGGGAAGACCGGGAAGAGGATTCGGTGGCACGAACCCTTCCCGCTCTTCCCGTCCTTCCAGTTAAAAATTCCCCTCGATCCCATGTTTGACTACGTCGAAAAACTAAAGGAATTCATCCGCCAGCCCAGCGTCTCCACCGATTCGCGCTGCGGCGCGGGCATGCGCGGGGCGCGGGATTTCGTCGCGGGACTGCTCGGTTCGATGGGGTTTGCCGTGGAGGTGGTGCCCACCGCCCTGCACCCGATTGTCTTCGCGCAGCGCGCCGGCGATCCGTCCTGGCCCCATGTCGTCATCTACGGCCACTACGACGTCCAGCCGGCCGACCCGCTCGAGCTCTGGACGAGTCCGCCGTTCGAGCCGACGATCCGCGGCAACCGGATTTACGGCCGCGGCGCCGCCGACAACAAGGGTCCGCTGCTCACCAACATCGCGGCGGTCGCCCGGCTGCTGGAGCAGAATCCGCGCCTGCCGCTGCGCATCAGCTTCCTGATCGAGGGGGAGGAGGAGATGGGCAGCCCGAGCTTCCCCGCGTTCCTCGAGCAATACCGGGATCGGTTGAAGCAGGCGGACTTCGTCTACCTGTCCGACACCGCGCTGCCCAACGAGCAGCAGGTGGTCGTCACCTGCGGCCTGCGCGGCCTCGCGCTGTTTGACCTGCACGTCACCGGCCCGAAGAGCGACCTGCACTCCGGCCTGCACGGGGGCGTGCTGCGCAATCCCATCCAGGCGCTGGCCGAGATCTGCGCCACGCTGCACACCCCGGACGGGCGCGTGAACGTGCCCGGTTTCTACGACGGCGTGCTCGACGTGGAGCCGTGGGAGCGCGCGGAGCTGAAGCAGCTCGAGGCCGATGAGGCCCGCTACGCCGCATTCCTCGGCATCGACGCGTTCTACACCCCGCCCGGATATTCCCCGTTCGAGGCGATCCGGTTCCAGCCGACCCTCGAATTCAACGGCATCGGGGGAGGGTACCAGGGCGAGGGCAGCAAGACGGTGATTCCGAGCACGGCCTTTGCCAAGCTCAGCTGCCGGCTGGTGCCCAACCAGCGGCCGGAGCGGATCAAGCAGCTCGTGATGGACGCCATCCGGGCCCGCACTCCGCGGGGCGTGCGGGTCTCGTTTGTCGACCAGCACGAGGGCGAGGCCTACGTCGTCGTGCCACCGGGGCGCTCGAACACCCCGCCGGGCCAGTCCCCGATCCTGGCGCGGGCATTCCGCGCGGCCGATGCCGCCGTGACCGCCGTGTGGGGCCGCCCACCGCTTTATTTGCGCGAGGGCGGAAGCGTCCCGATCATCGCCCAGATCAAGCGGGTGACGGGACTGGACTCGGTCATGATCGGGCTGTTCCTGCCCGAGGACAACCTTCACGCCCCCAACGAGAGCTTCAATCTCGACGTGATGAAAAAGGGCGTCGCGACCGCCGAGCGCCTGCTGGCCGCCGTCGCTACTGCTTGAGCACCACGAGGTCGTCGCGGCGATCCTTCTGCATCGTGGCCGCGTCCGCGTTCTTCGCCGCTTCCTCGCTGCCCTTGGAGAGGGTCTCGAGCTTGTCGGCGCTCACGCCGAGGGTGATGAGATATTTCTTCGCCTCGTTGGCGCGCCGGTCGCCCAGGCCGAGATTGTACTCCTCGGTCCCGCGCCAGTCGCAGTGGCCCTCGAGGAGCAGCCGGACCCCGGGGTTCTTGTCGAGATAGTCCTTCGCCGCCTGGAGTTTCGCCTGCTCGGCCTTCTTGACCTCGGAGCGGTCGAAGTCGAAATAAACCGACTCCAGCGCGCCGCGCAGCTGGCCGTTGGCGTCGAAATTCATGTCGCGATTCTGCAGGCCGGAATTGGCATCGGTCGTCACCGGCACCTCGGCCGGCGTCAAATTGGGGCCGCCGGACTGCGGGCCCATCAGCGTCGCGCTGGGATCGGGCCGGAGGGGCTTTTTGGAGCAACCGGCGAGAATGACCGCGGCGCTGAGGACGACGAAGGTGGCTTGAGGCGAAAGGAATTTCATGGGATGGCTAGCGGCAGGCTGGTCGATGGCTTTCCGGGCGGCAAGGATTTTATGGGGTATTTTTCGGCTGAATCAGGCCCGTCTCCACGGCGTAGCGGGTGAGGCTGGCCACGTCGTGCAGGTTGAGCTTGCGCATCAGGTTCGTGCGATGGTTGTCCACCGTTTTCATGCTGATGGTCAGCTTGGCCGCGATGTCCTTGGTGCTGTTGCTCTCCGCGATGAGCTGGAGGATTTCTCGCTCGCGATCGGTGAGGAAGTCCGGGGTGTTGCTCGACCCGGGATTGGCGACCACATTGCGCAGCAGGGCGGCCACCGCGGGGCCGAAGTAGGTGCCCCCGCCGGCGACCGTTTCCAGGCCTTTCTTGAACTCGAAAAGTCCCGCGGTCTTTTCCACAAAGCCGTGGGCGCCGGCCTCGATCATCTCGCGGACGAGCACCGGGTTCTCGTGCCCGGAAAAAACCAGCACGCGCATGTTGGGCAGCCGCTTGCCCAGCCGCCGGAGGACCTCGACGCCGTTCAGGCCCGGCAGCTTGGCATCGAGGACCACGATGTCGGGTTTCACGTCCAGGCAGAGCTGAAGGCCGTCCTGACCGTTGCCCGCCTCACCCGCCAGCTGGTAGTTATTGTCCAGCCGGAGGATCTCGACGAGCATTTCCCGGATGGCGGTTTGGTCTTCGATGATGACGAGGCGTTTCATGATGGGCTTGAAGGAGGCGGGTGGGCTGGTGGGTTGGCCGGGATTCGAACCCGGAACCAACGACTTAAAAGGACGCTGCTCTACCATTGAGCTACCAACCCCAGTCCAAGATCCACGATACATGGATTTCGGCGGGGCTTATTTGCAAGCCAAGAGTGCGGTCAGGGAATCTCGTAAATCTCCAGCAGGGCGAGGCCGGTCGTGCCGACCTCAACATCGCCGACTTCCACCGTGTAGTTTCCCGGCGGAAGCGTGACCACCAGGGCGCTGTCGCCGGCGCCGGGCACCAAGGGGAAGGCCCCGACGCTCTGCATCACGGCCGCGGTGGCCGGCTGGGTGCCGATGGTGATGCCGGGTTCGCCGCCAGCGGGGACCGGTACACCCCAGCGGGAGTTTATGGCGATCAGCTC
>Ga0302279_10004689_pt1 | contig 15882 bp, 9 predicted proteins | sample III_Bog_N3_3_FD_194541 | JGI IMG/M metagenome (GOLD analysis project Ga0302279, IMG submission 194541) | Peat permafrost microbial communities from Stordalen Mire near Abisko, Sweden - III_Bog_N3_3 | ecosystem: Environmental > Terrestrial > Soil > Wetlands > Peat | place: Sweden: Abisko...
GCGAAGGAGCTGCGGCGCCTCGACGGCGAGGGCCGCGGCGTCGGCAACCTCCCACGCGGCGCCCATGGCGCGCAATTCGCGGGAGATCGCCCTGAAATTCCCCATGCCCGGACCCATCATCAGCGGCTTGCCCAGGGCCGCCGCCTCCACCGGCGTCTGCCCCTCCGTGTGCGGCGGAAGGCTCTTCCCGACAAAGACCAGGTCGGCTAGCTGCGTCAGGTCGCGGAGTTCGCCGGTGGTGTCGCCCACGGCCACGTCCACCTCCGACGGCGCGACCCCGCGCGACCTGAAATGATAGCTCAGGCCCGTCGCCCTTAGCATCTGCTCGATCTCGAAGCGGCGCTCGGCGTGGCGGGGCACGATGAGCAGGACGCAGCGAAGCCCGCCGGCCCGCGCGGCCTTGAGCGCCTCCACCAATGCCTCCTCCTCGCCCTTCCAGGTCGACGACCCGAGGAGGACAAGCGCCGGCGGAAGCCCCAGCTCCCCGCGAAGCCGCGCCAGCGCGGCATCGTCGAGCCGCGGGATGGACACGTCGACCTTGATGTTCCCGGTCGTCGTCATGCGGGATGCCGGGACGCCAAGCCGCAGGAAGCGCGCCTCGTCCTGGGCGGAGCACGGAAGCAGGCGGCCAATGTTCGACAGGGCCAGGCTCGCGGCCGGCGGGAAAAGCTTCATCCGGGAAAAGCTCCGGTCGGAAACCCGCGCGTTGATGCAAAGGACCGGAACCCCCCTCACCCGGGCCTGGCGGGTGTGCTCGGGCCAGCGCTCGCCCTCCATCAGGACCACCAGGTCAGGCTTGATCCGGCGCCAGGCGCGCGCAGAGAAGGGCCACCAGTCGATCGGAAAATAGCCGATTCCCATGGCCACCCCGCGGTAGCGGTCGTTGGCCAGGCGATAGCCCGTGCTCGTCGTGGTCGTCAGGTAGACCTCCATCCCCTCACGCACAAGCGACTGCAGCAGGGGCGCAATCGCGAGCATCTCGCCGACGCTGACGGCCTGCAGCCAGATGCGCCGGATGCCGGGGGTCGGCCGCGCCAGCTCGGGATGATTCCCGAGACGCTGCCCGAAATTCCGGGCATAATCGCCCCTGCGGCGCATGCGCCGCAGCTGGGCGGGGGCCATCACCGCCAGGGCGGGCAGGAACAGCAGGCGGTAAAGCCAAATCATCCCCTATTCGCCCCAAAAAGCCGGGTCGCCGCAAGCAGCAATCCGCGGCGGACGCGCCTCCACCCCACTTTGTGCTTCGTGTTCGATCCATCCTTCTGCAATACCGGGGCAGCCCATGAAGAAGTCGTTCCTGCTGGCCCTGTGGTGTCCCGTCCTCCTCTGCCTCGCGCGGGCGGTCCAGCCGTTCCCGCAGGCCGCAAGCGACCTGAGGCCCGACCCGGCGGCGCACTTCGGCGCCCTGCCCAATGGCTTGCGCTACGTCGTGCTCCCGAATCGCGAGCCCCGGGGCCGGGCGGCACTGCGGCTGCTCGTCCTGTCCGGATCGCTCGAGGAAAAGGAGGACCAGCGGGGCCTCGCCCATTACCTCGAGCACATGGCATTCAACGGCAGCACGCACTATGCGCCCGGGACCCTCGTCGAGTACTTCCAGCGGCTGGGAATGAGCTTTGGCGGGGACACAAACGCCTACACCTCCTTCGATCACACCGCCTACAAGATCGCGCTGCCCAACACCCGGCCGGAATCCATTGCGGACGGCCTCCGGGTCCTCGCCGATTTCGCCGACGGGCTCCTGCTCAGGCCGGAGATGCTGCGCAAGGAGCGCCTCATCATCCTCAGCGAGAAACGGGACCGCGACTCGGTGGACTACCGGCAATTCGTGGCCTCCTTTGAGTTCCTGCTGGGCGACACCCTCTTCCCGAAGCGCCTGCCGATCGGACTGAAGCCGGTCATCGAGGGTGCGAGCCGGGAGCAGTTTGCCGACCTCTATGACGCCTGGTACCGCCCGGAGCGAATGGTCGTGATCGTGGTCGGCGACGTGGATCCCTCGGCGGTCGAGCGCCAGGTCGCGGCGGCCTTCGCCGGCGTCCGCGACCGCGCCCCGGCCCGGCCGGACCCCGGCCTCGGGACGGTGGCCGTCGCACTCGGGCTGCGGGCCGGCTGCCACTACGAGCCCGAGGCCCCGGTCACGACTGTCACGGTCGACGCAATCGTCCCGTATTCCTACCTTCCCGACACCTCGCGCCTGCGGCTCAGGCACCTGCCCCGCGACCTGGCCGTCGCAATGCTCAACCGGAGGTTCGACATCCTCGCCAAGAAGGAGGGGGCACCCTTCATCGGCGCCTCGGCGACAATCGGGGAGAATTTCAATTTCTACCACCAGGCGGAAATCTCCCTGACCTGCCAGCCGGGGCAGTGGCGGGCGACGCTCTCGGTCGGCGAGCAGGAGCTGCGGCGCGCGCTGCAGTTCGGCTTCACTCCCGCGGAGATGAAGGAGGCGGTGGCCAACTTCAGGAATGACCTCCTTCAGGCGGCGGCAAGCGCGCCCACGCGCCGCTCCAACGACCTGTGCGACGAGATTGTCCAGAGCCTGGTGCAGCGCTCGGTCTTCACCCACCCGGCCGCAGACCTCGCCCTCTACACGCCCGCGCTCGACACGGTGACCCCCCGCGACTGCCAGCGCGCCCTGCAGCTCGCCTTCGGCGCGCCGGGCCGGTACATCCTGGTGTCGGGCAACGCGGTCATCCCCGGGGACGCCTCCACGGCGATTGCGCGCGCCTACGAGGCCTCGCGGTCCGTCGCCGTCCAGCCCCCCGAGGGCAGGCGGGACCTGAGGTTCGGGTACACCGACTTCGGACCCGCGGGCCGGATCGTCGCGCAGCGCCACGTGGATGACCTCGACATCACGCTCGCCACCTTTGCCAACGGGGTCCGCGCGAGCCTCAAGAAGACCGACTTCGAGGCGCACCGGGTCAGGCTCTCGATCCGCGTGGGCGCCGGGCGCCTTGTCGAGCGACCGGACAAACCCGGCCTCGCCCTATTCACGGACATGACCTTCGCGGCCGGCGGGCTGGGAAGGCACAGCGCCGACGACCTCGAGCGGATCCTCGCCGGGCACACCCTGGACATGGATTTCGCGACCGCCGACGACGCATTCACCTTTTCCGCCACGACCACCCGCGAGGATCTCCAGCTCCAGCTCCAGCTCTTTGCCGCCTACCTGACCGATCCGGGCTACCGGCCCGAGGCGGTGCGGCTGGCGCGAAAGAACATGGAGGAGCTCTACGACCAGCTCTCCCACCTGGTCGAGGGTCCGCTCGAGGCGGATATCCCGCGGGACCTGGCCTCCGGCGACCCGCGCTTCGGCCTCCCCTCGAAGTCCGAGGCGCTCTCGCGGACGCTGGCAGAGGAGGCCGCCTGGCTCCGCCCCCAGTTCGCCTCCGGCCCGGTCGAGATCGGGATCGTCGGCGACATCGACGTGCCCGGGACGCTGGCCGCAATCGCCCGGACTTTCGGCGCGCTGCCCGCCCGTTCGCCCAAGCCGCCCTACGATGCCGAGCGGGTCGTCCATTTCCCGGCGAAGCCGTTCTCCCGCGAGCTGGCGGTGCCGACCGTCATACCCAAGGCGGTGGTCGCCCTCTACTGGCCGACCGCCGACGCCCGCGACATCCGGCGAACACGGCGCCTGTCGGTGCTCGCCGAGATCCTCAACGACCGGCTCCGCGTCAAGATTCGCGAGCAGCTCGGGGGCGCTTACAGCCCGCAGGCGGCGAGCGAGCCCAGCCCGGCTTTCACCGATTACGGCCTGCTTGTCGCCGAAATCGTGGTCGCCCCCGACCGCTCCGCCGAGATTGCGCGCTCCGTGCTCGCGATCGCCGGGAACCTGCAGGCGCACGGCGTCACGGCCGACGAGCTGGATCGCGCCAAGAAGCCCATCATCACCAGCCTGAGGGAATCCGCCCGGACCAACCAGTACTGGCTGGGCGCCGTTGTGGGGCGCTGCCAGGAGTTTCCCCAGCGGCTGGAATGGGCGCGAACCCGCCAAACGGACATCGAGGCGATCACCAAGCCGGAGATGGACGCCCTGGCCGCCCGCTACCTTGATCCGGCGAAGGCCTTCCGGGTGGTCGTCAGCCCCGGAAAATAACGGGCCGGGTCAGGCGTCCCGGATGATGACAAGCGACGCGTTCGTGCCGCCGAAGCCGAAGCTGTTCGAGAGGGCGGCATTCACCTGTTTGCGGACCGCCTGGTTGGGGGTAAAGTCCAGCCCGAGGGCCGCGCAGGCCGGGTCGAGGTTTTCCAGGTTGATCGTCGGGGGCACGACGCCCTCGGCGATCGCCAGCGTCGCCGCCATCGCGCCCAGCGCCCCGGCGGCGCCGAGCAGGTGGCCGGTCATCGACTTGACGGCGCTGATGTGGAGGCCCTTCCCGGCCGCCCCAAACACCGCCGCGATCGCCGCGGCCTCCTCCGCGTCGCCGCCCGGGGTCGAGGTCGCATGGGCGGAGACGTAGCCGACGGTTTCCGCCGCGATCCCCGCGTCGGCCAGGGCCAGCGCCATCGCCCGCCGCGATCCCTCGGCCTGGGGCGCCAGGGACGAGAGGTGGTGCGCGTCGGAGGTCGCCCCGTACCCGGCGAGCTCCGCATAGATCCGAGCCCCCCGCTTCCGGGCGTGCTCGCGCTCCTCGAGCACCAGGACGACCGCGCCCTCCCCCATGACAAACCCGTCGCGATCCGCGTCGTAGGGACGGGAGGCGCGATGGGGCGCGTCGTTTCGCGTCGAGAGGGCCCGCATCTGGGCGAAGGCACCGACCGCGATCGGGGTGATCACCGCCTCGGCCCCGCCCGCAAACATGATGTCGGCCTCCCCGCGCTGGATCGCCCGGAGCGACTCGCCGAGGCTGTGCCCGCTCGTGGCGCAGGCCGACGCGGTGCTCATGTTCGGCCCGCGGCAGTCGAGCAGGATGGCGAGCTGGCCGGAGAGGATGTTCGGCGCGGTCTGAAGGATGAAAAAGGGCGAGATCTTCCGAAACCCGCCCTGTTGCCAGGTCTCGTGCATGGCGACGATCTCGGGAAGGCCGCCGAGCCCCACGCCAATATTGACCCCGATGCGCTCCGGCGCCACGGAGCCGCGGACCGACTCCAGGCCCGAATCGGCGTACGCCTCGATCCCGGCGACCAGGCCCAGGTGGGAAAAGCGCCCGAGCTTCTTGGCCTCCTTGAGGGACACGGCCGTCAGGAGCGGTTCGCCGGCCGGACCCCGGGGATGCAGCGGGGCGGAAAGCGGCGCCGTCGGATTGAAGTCCCTGACCTCGCCGGCGATCTGGGCGGTGCATCCTGACGCGTCAAATCGGGTGATCGGCCCGATCCCGCTTTTCCCGGCGACGAGCGCCTGCCAGGTCTCCGACCGGGTCTTGCCAACAGGGGTTATCGCGCCGATGCCGGTCACGACGACGCGGCGCGGGGATACGGGGGGATGGTTCGTGGGCGGCATGGAAAGAATGGTTTCGGAACCCAGTAGGGAGTAAGGGGAAAGGGGAAAGTGCAAGCCTTAGAGCAGCCTTTACTTTTGAGGCAAAAACCCCTTTGATATCCTGTTGAACATGCAGCTGCACCCCTATTGGCGGATGGAGTACATCGAGGCGCCGCGCTATCCCGCCACGATGAAGAGGCCCTTCACGGACCTGCCCGCCCTGGGGGATGATCGGGCCGCGCTGATCGTGCACCGATCGAGGCTTTCGTACCTCCTCCTGAACCGGTTTCCCTACAACCCCGGCCATCTCCTGGTGGTCCCCTTTCGAGAAGTCACCAATCTGGAGGACCTTACAACGGACGAGCGGGCCGACCTCATGGAGGAGATTGTCCGGGGAAAGCTGCTCCTGGCCGCGGCGCTCAAGGCGGACGGATTCAACGTCGGATTCAATCTTGGGAAGTTCGGCGCCTCCGGGGGCAGCATCGAGCATCTTCACGCCCACATTGTGCCGCGCTGGGCCGGGGACAATAATTTCATGCCGGTGATCGGGCAGACCCGCGTGCTGCCGCAGTCCCTCGAGGCGACGTGGGAGCGGCTGGCGGCCGTGCAGGCTGCGCCCAAGCCCCGGCCCAGCGCGCGAAGTCGGCCGGGCAAACGGTCCTGAACCTGCTGCACCTTTCCCGCCAGCCACGCACTTGCCCTCCAAGACCCTCCACTTTCCGAGCCCGCGGCACCTCAGCCAGCTCTACGCGGGGCGCCAGGAAAACCTCGCCCACGCCGAGCAGGCGCTGAGCGTCAAGCTCGTGACCCGCGAGGACTGGCTGAAGATCGAGGCCCCCGCGGGGCCGCTCGAGGTCGCCGAGGAATTCTTCGGGTTCCTGCATACCGCCCGGGTCCAGGGAATGCACATCCGCACGCCGGACTTCGCGCGGCTGGCCGACTCCTTTGCCCGCGGCGAGGGCGGCCGGTTGCGCGCCCTCCTGGACGAGCCCCTGGTCGTCGAGACCAGCCGCCGCAGCGTCGTCCCCAAGACCATCGCCCAGAAGCTCTACCTTAAGTCGATCCTGAAGCACCCGATCGTCTTCGGGATCGGGCCCGCCGGGACGGGCAAGACCTACCTGGCCGTCGCGGCGGCCGTTTCCGCGCTCCTCAAGGGCGAGGTTAAGCGGATCGTGCTCACGCGCCCGGCCGTCGAAGCCGGCGAGGCGCTGGGCTTCCTGCCCGGGGACCTGCGGGAGAAGATCCTCCCCTACCTCAGGCCGCTCTACGACGCCCTGCAGGACATGATGGAGCCCGAGGAGCTCACCAGCCTGGGGGAAAAGGGCCTGATCGAGATCGCCCCCCTTGCGTACATGCGCGGCCGCACCCTCGCCCACGCCTTCGTCGTCCTGGACGAGGCGCAGAACACGACGCCCGAGCAGATGATGATGTTCCTCACCCGGCTGGGCGAGGATTCGCGGATGGTCATCAACGGCGACGTGACGCAGATCGACCTGCCCCGCTCCAAGCAGTCGGGCCTGATGGAGGCCCGGGAGGTGCTCGAGGGGATACCCGGCGTGGATTTCCACCTGTTCACCAGCGCGGACGTCGTCCGGCATCCGCTGGTCCAGCGCATCATCGACGCCTACGAGCGGAAACGCGGAGCCTGACCGATGTCCGTCCGCAACCAGCTCAAGCTTCTCGCCGGCGGGCTCGGCCGCCGCCGCCCGCCCGTGAACACGGCCGCGCATTCGGCGTTTCGGGACTTCCTGGACCAGAGCCGGGTGACCGCCGCCCTGATCTTCGTGGTCACCGTGGTCGCGATCGTGCTGATCAGCTCAGCGGGGATGACCACGATCAACCTGCCCGCGCTCCCCGACCAGATCGCGCCGGTCCGCGTCGTCTCGCGCGCCTCCTTCTCCTACGTGAGCGAGGAGAAGACCCGCCAGCTCCGCGACCAGCTCGTCGACCGCACACCGCCGGTCTACCGCCTCGAGTTCGCGCCGCTCCAGCAGTTTGAGGCGTCGACGCGCACCCTCCTTGCGAGGCTGGCGGCCTTTGAGGCCTCCCACCCGGCCGGCGCCCCCGAGTTCACCAGCCGCCGCGACGCACTGGTCGCCCTGGCCGACGACTTCAACGGCGCCCAGCCCTTCCGCGTGGCCCCCGAGGACCTCGAGGCGATCCTCGCGGCCGGCGACGCCAAGGCCCGGGAGGCGCTCTTTGACAACGGCCTTGCCGCGCTCCGCGAGATCTACAACGAGGGGGTTCACGACGCCTCGTTTTCGGGCGCGGGCGGGGACAGCATGACGCTCTTCCGGATCGCGCGCCCCAACGGCGACGTCACCCAGCGGCCGGTCGAGTCGATGGAGGACGCGCTCACCTTCCTGCGGGTCAGCATGGCGACCGACGGCGTCGCCCCGGCCGCCGCCCACGCGCTGTTTCGCTTCTTCCGGAGCGGGGTCTCGCCGAACCTCGTATTTGACGGGGCCGCCACCCGCGCCCGCGTGACCGAGGCGCAGCGCGCCGTGAAGCCCGTCACCGTGAACGTCTCCAGCGGGGAAATCATCGTCGAGGCCGGCGAGCGGGTGACGCCCGAGCAGTACGAGATGCTCATCCGCCACCAGGAGTACCTCAGCGGGCACGGGGAGGTCGGCGTGATCGGCAGCCTGCTGGTCTTCGGCCACGTCCTCCTCGTGCTGGCCATGGTGCTCGCGTCCCTGCTTTACATCCGCCTTGAGGACCCCGAGACGCTCCGCAGCAACCTGCGGCTCGGGCTGCTCGCGCTCGTGGTCATCATCAACCTGGGGCTGGTCCGGGTCGTCTATTCGCTGGGCGGCGCGGACTTCTTCGTCCGGGACGGATCCTGGGCCTCGACGCTGCCCTACGTCGCGCCGACCGCCTTCGCGCCGCTGATTGTCGCCATCCTGATCGACGCCGGGTCGGCGATCTTCATGGCCCTGCTCATCTCGATTTTCACGGGCGTGATCTACGGGAACCGGCTGGACCTTCTCGTCCTCACCTTCCTCGCCTCAATGGTTGCCATCTTCCTGTGCCGCGACGCGCGGCGCCGGAGCCTGGTCGTCCGGGCGGCCGGGGGCGGGGGCCTGACCGTCGCCGCCTTTGCCGCCCTGATCGCCTTCGCCAACCAGACCCCGCTGGAGACGCTGGCCCGGGAGATGGTGGCCGGGCTGATCACCGGGCTGATCACCGGGGTCGCCGTCGTCGGGCTCCTTCCGGTCCTCGAGTCGGTGTTCAAGCGGACAACCGACATCACGCTGCTCGAGCTGACCGACTACAACCATCCCCTCCTGCGCCGCATGCAGCTTGAGGCCCCGGGGACCTACCACCACTCGCTGATCGTCGCCCAGCTCTCGGAAAACGCCTGCAACGCGATCGGCGCCAATCCCCTCCAGGCGCGGGTCTGCGCCCTGTTTCACGACATCGGCAAGACCGTCAACCCCGGCTTCTTCACGGAGAACCAGCGCAACCGCCTCAACCCCCACGACGAGATGGAGCCGGCCGCCTCCGCGCGGATCATCCGCCAGCACGTTTTCGACGGCGTGGAACTGGGGATCCGGCACAACCTGCCCCGGGCGGTGATCGACGTGATCCGGCAGCACCACGGGACGACGCTGATGCGGTACTTTCACCAAAGGGCGCTCGCCCGCGCGGCGGCCGGGACTGAGGTCGCCGATGCGGCCTACCGCTACGAGGGCCCCAAGCCCCAGTTCAGGGAGAGCGCCGTCGTGTCGCTGGCCGACGCCACCGAGGCGGCGACCCGCTCGCTGCGCTCGGCGACCGCCGAGCAGCTCGGCGAGCTGATCGACGGGATTGTCGGCGCCCGGACCTCCGAGGGGGAGCTGAACGAGGCGCCTGTGACCCTTGAGGACATCGCCAAGATCAAGAACAGCTTCATTTTCACCCTGCTGAACATGCTCCATGGGCGGGTCTCCTACGGACCGGTGGCCAAGGGGGGCGGGGGCTCGGACGGGGGCGAGGCGGCCCCGGCGCGCAAGGTCGAGCCGTGAGCGGAACGGCGTCCACCGGGCCGGGGCGGCGCGTCGAGGTGTCCAACCGGCATCCCTCGCTGCGGATCGACCGCCGGGGAATCGCGCGCGCAGTCCGCGTGCTGGACGCCAACCACGCGGCGCTGGCGACCCGCCGCTCGGGCATGGAAAACGCCCACGACCTCTCCCTCGCATTCCTCACGGACGGCGAGCTCGCGCTGCTCCACGGCCGGTTCCTGGCCGATCCCTCGGAGACGGACGTCATCACCTTCGAGGGGCGGCCCTCGCTCGGGGTCGCCGGGGAGATCTGCGTGTCGGCGGACGCAGCCGCCCGCTACGCCGGCGCCCGCGGCGCGGACCTCTCGGGCGAACTCACCCTGTACCTGGTCCACGGCTGGCTGCACCTTGCCGGCCACGACGACCGCGCCCCGGCGGCCCGGCGGGCGATGCGCGGCGCGGAGGCCCGGGCCCTCGCCCTCCTCCGGGCTGCCGGCGCCCTGCCGCGGTTCACGGGGGCCAAGAAAACCCGTGCCAGAAGGCCGGTTCGCGGATAGCTTTGTTCCATGGCCCGCCAAAACGACTCCCGCCTCGCCAGCCTTCGCGATGCCTTTTTCTCGGGCGTCCTGCTCCTGACCCCGCTGGTCGTCAGCCTCTGGGCGTTCACCCGCTTCATCGAGCTGGTCGGCGGCAACTTCCGGCCCATCTTCTTCGCCTACCTGCCCCAGCGCTTCCGGGAGCAGCCCAGCGTGGTCGTCCTGCTGGATACCCTCTCGACGTGCATCGTGATCGTGCTGGTCACGCTCCTGGGCTACGTCTCGCGGGCCGTCTTCGGGAGATTCTTCGTCAGGGTGGCCGAGCGCTTCATGCGGGGCATCCCGGGCGTCGGGGCCGTCTACAATTCCGTGAAGCAGATCGTGGACACCTTCGGCGCCCAGAAGCACCAGCTCTTCACCAAGGTCGTGCTGGTGGAGTTTCCCCGAAAGGGAGTCTGGGCGGTCGCCTTCCTGACCAACAAGGCCCAGAGCGAGGCCCAGGCGAAGATCGGCAAGGGGGTATTCTGGACCGTGTTCGTTCCCACGACGCCCAACCCGACCGGGGGCTACCTTCTCCTGCTCCCGCCCGACGAGATCGTTCCCCTCGATATGTCCGTCGGCGAGGGCATGAAAATGGTCATTTCCGGCGGCGCGGTGGTGCCGCCGTGGCCGGTGGCCGGGACGCCGCCCGGCTCCTGACCTGAAGGTGGAGCGCGATCTCCGAGCGCGCTGAGCGACCAAAGTTCCAAACCAGCGTGCCCGGAGGTCCCGCTCCACCCTCAAACCGACCCGCCGTCCAACGCAAGATGCCCGCCCAATCCATCCACACCGAGGGTTTCGTCCTCACGCGGCGGCCGGCGGCCGACCCCTTCCAGTCCTGCATCCTGTTCTCGGGCGAACTGGGCTCCCTCCACGTCCTCCAGCGGCTTCCCAAGAAACCGGCGAGCACCCGGGTCCAGCTCGACCTCTTCGACGAGGTCGCCGTCGACCTGGACAGCTCGAACCAGGGTCGGACCTGGTTTGTCCGCGAGGCCCGGCTCATCGCGCGGGCCACGGATATCGGCCGGACCTACGAGTCCCTCAAGGCCGCCTCGGCGTTCACCGCGATGATCGCCCGCAACCCGGTCGCACCGGAAAGCCGGGCGCCGGTCGCCGACCTGCTGCGGACCGCGATCGCCGCGTTCTCGACCTCGACCCGGCCCGACGTCGTGGCCTTCAAGTGCCTCTACCTCTTCGCCCGCGACGAGGGGCACCCGGTCAAGCAGCAGTGGCTCCCGATGCTGGGCGCCGCCGACCTGGAAACCGCCGTTCTCCTGCTCAAGCGTCCGCTCGCCCAGCAGACCACCGACCCGGAGCCGGTCGCGCGGCTCCAGCGCTCGCTCGAGGAGTACCTCTCCGGCAACACCGAGCTGCAGCCAACCTGAGCCGATGGACGTCGACCTGGACAAGCGCACGGCGCGCATGGCGGTGGGCGACTTCGCGGGGTTCTCCACGGGGCCCCGGGAAGGCGGCGATGGCGCGGCGGGCCTCTGGCGCGCGCAGCTGGGAACGCACTGGCACCGCGAGCTCCGGGCCCGGGCGAGCGCGGACCACCCCGGCGCGGAATTCGAGCGCGCGGTCGAGGGCTGCGTCGCCCACCGGGGATGGAAGCTGACGCTGAACGGCCGCGTGGACCAGGTGATTCCCGGCGCGGGCCGCCTGGTGCTGCGCGAGATCAAGTCGGTCACCCGCGAACTTCCCGGGGAGGAGTCCGCGCTCCGCGCGGAATATCCGGGGTATTTCATCCAGCTGGCCGCCTACGCCGCGCTCCTGCGCGCCGCCGGGCCGGTCGCCCCCGAACCGGAGCTGCTATTTGTCGAGGCGGGATCCGGCCTCCTGCAGCGCGTCGCCCTCACCGCCGAGGACGACGCCCTCTTCCACGCCCAGCTCTGCCGCGTGGTGGAATTCCTCGAGCTGCGGCTCCGCGCCCGCGACCGGCTCAGGAACCTGGACTTCACCCCGCCCTTCGCGAGCCTGCGTCCCGGCCAGGGAACGATCGCCGCGGAGCTCGAGGCGGCCACCCGCGCCCGCCAGGCCGCGATTCTCCTGGAGGCGCCGACCGGATTCGGCAAGACCGGCGTCCTGCTCGAGTTTGCCCTGGGCCGGATGCGCGCCGGCGACTTCGAGCGGACGATCTACGTCACGGGCAAGTCCACCGGCCAGATCCAGGTCCTCCAGACGCTGGCCTCCATGACCCGCCCCGGTGGCGGGCTGGCGGCGTGGCAGGTGCGCCCGAAGGCCGAGCACTGCGTCAACCACGCCTTTCACTGCGTCCGCGACGCGTGCGCCTACCTGGATGGCGCCGCGTCCCGCTGGCAGCGCAGCGGGCTGTCCCGCTTTTACCTCTTCGAGGGCCAGGCCCGCGATATCGGGACGCTTCGGGCGGCGGGCCAGGAGGCGGGAATCTGCCCCTATGAGATCACGCGCGCCGCGCTCGCCTTCAACGACCTGTGGGTCGGCGACTACAACTACGTCTTCTCCCCCTCCAGCCGCAGCCTGTTTTTCGACCAGCCCGGCTTCGACCCGGCCCGCACCCTGCTGATCGTCGACGAGGCCCACAACCTCGCCTCCCGGGTCGCCGACGCATTTTCGCACTCCTTTTCCGCAGGCGACGCGATCATCGCCCGGCAGGCCCTGGACGCGGCCCGGATTTCAGCACACTTCGCGATGGCCTGGGACGAGTGGGCCCGGTTCCTGGGCGCTCTCGAGCCATCCGGTGCGCTCGACCCCGGGACCGAGGAGGAGGCCCGGCGCCACCTCGGGCGCCTGGCGGGCCTGCTCGCGGGGACGCCCGTCGACCACGCGTCCCTCGGCGCGCCGATCTCCGACGCCCTCTGGAGGATAGCGGCGTTTGGCGATCGCGCGGACGGGGACGAACTTCCCAGCCTCTGGTGGTGCCCGCGCCCCGGGGAACTGGCGATCACCTGCCTCGATGCCGCGGACTCGATCGGCGCCGCGCTCGGGGAATTCGGGGGGGTCGTCCTGGCGACCGCCACCCCCGGCCCCGTCGGGGCCTTTGCGGAGGCCCTCGGGCTCCGGCGCCCCCCGGCCGAGGTTACGGCTCCCGCCGCGGTGATCGGCGGCGACCGGCTGGGTGCGCTGACCAAGCGCGAAACCCGGAAGCTTTCGCCCCACATCACGAGCGGGACCGCCCTCCTGAAGGCCGCCGAGGCCCGCGCGGAAACCCCGCTCTGCCATGTCCGGGCGTCCACTCCGTGGCGCCAGGGGGCCTACGACGTCGCCTGCGACCTTCGCGTGGACACCTCCTACCGGGAACGCCACAACCACTACGCGGGCACCGCCGCCACGGTCGAGGCGCTCAGCCGCGCGAAGGCCGGCACGGCGGTCTTCTTCTCAAGCTACGCGTACGCCGACGCCATCATCCGCGAGCTCGCGATTTCCCATCCCCGCTTCAAGGCCTCCCTGCAGCCCCGGCTGTCCGGTCTCGCCGAGCAGGCGGCCTGGATTTCCGATTCGCTCGCGTCAGCGGACGCGCTTTTCCTCGTCCTTGGTTCCGGCTTCGCCGAGAGCATCGACCTGCTCGGGGGCCGGATCACCCGGGCCATGGTCGTCGGCCCCGCGCTGCCCGAGGTGAACGCCGTCCAGCGGGCGCGCCTTGGGATGCGCCCCGGGGACGGGCACGAGGCGGCGTTTCGCCGGGTGTACCAGATTCCCGGAATGCAGAAGGTCAACCAGGCGCTCGGCCGGCTGGTCCGCGCCCCGGGCCAGCACGCCAAGGTGCTGCTGCACTGCCGGCGCTTTGCCGAGCCCTCGTACGCGGAACTTCTTGCCCAGGATTTCCGTTCGTCCCAGTCAATAGCCACGGACACCCACCTTGAGGCGTGGCTCGCCGACGCCATCCCATGACCCGACGCGCATTTGTCCTGGCTTCAATCGCCACCCTAATGCTGGCCGCGCTCCCCGGCCCGGCGCGCGCCTCGCAGCTGACGGCCGCGGACGTGGCCCGGGGCTACCGCGAGGGCTACGTCCTGGCCAAGCCCCGGAAGGATCACCTCGCCACCGTGGACGCCGCGGAGACTGCCGAGGGAATGGTCGCCGAGCGGAAGTTCACGCGGATGGGGAACCTGCGGAAACTCCGGCTGCGGGCCGGGGATACGGCCGCCGCCGCGCTCCGGCGGCTGGCCGCCACCGGCCGGTATGAATTCGTGGAGACGGACCGGATCCTGCACGCCAACGCGATGCCGGACGACCCGGACTTTTCCCAGCAGTGGGCCCTTTACAACACCGGCGGCAACGGGCCGGGCGGCGGGATCGCCGGGGCGGATATTCACGCGCTGGCTGCGTGGAATACCCGGACATCCGCTTCCTCGGTGATCGTCGCTGTGATCGACTCCGGCGTCCTGACGACCCACAGCGACATCGTCGCCAACCTCTGGATCAATCCGCTCGAGAATCTCGACGGTGCCGAGAACGGCTATACCGGCGACAAATACGGCATCAACACGGTGTCCTCCAACGGAATCCCGACCGACGACAGCGCCGACGGCCACGGCACGCACGTCAGCGGCATCCTCGGGGCGGTCGGGAACAACGACGACGACATCTCGGGCGTGGCCTGGCAGGTCCAGATCATGGCCCTGAAGTTCCTCAACTCGGGCGGCAGCGGGACAACCTCCGACGAAATCGAGTGCATCGACTTTGCGATCTCGCACGGGGCGAACCTGATCAACGCGAGCTTCGGAAGCTCCACCTTTAGCCAGTCGGAATTCACCGCGATCCAGGAGGCCGGCAGCGCGGGGATCATCTTCGTCGCGGCGGCGGGAAACCTGTCCGAGGACAACGACCTGACCCTGAATTTTCCGGCGAGCTATCTGCTGGACAACGTCGTGTCGGTCGGCTGCTCCGACAATCGCGACGACGTCGCGTTCTTCTCGGCCTACGGGTCCGGGGTCGTGGACCTGTTTGCGCCCGGGTACGACATCCTGTCCCTCTCCAATGCCAGCAACACCGCGACGGAGATCCTCTCGGGCACCTCCATGTCCACGCCGATGGTGACCGGCTCGCTCGCCCTCCTGAAGGCCCAATTTCCCGGCGACAGCTACCGGCAGCTCATCAACCGGGTCCTGTCACACGTGGATCCTGGCCCCGATTTCGCATTTAAGGCCCAGTCCGGCGGGCGCCTGAATCTCGCCGCGGCGCTTGGATCCGCTCCAATGGACAACGCCCCGATGAATGACACGTTTGCCAGGGGGTGCCACCTCGCCGGCACCCAGGTGACGGCCCGGGCCGACAACTCCGGCGCGAGTATTGAGCTCGGCGAGCCGTCAATCGCCGGCACGACCGGCGGCCATTCGCTCTGGTGGGACTGGAAGGCCCCGGTCACCGGCAGCGTGGCGGTGACTACCAGCGCCGTTTCCGGGGGTTACTCCGTGAACAGCTCCTATCCCACCCTCGTCGGCGTTTACACCGGGTCCGCGCTGTCCTCGCTTTCCGCCGTCGCCGTCAGCGCCGCGGCGGGCAACGGCGCCAGCAACGTGACATTCACGGCCCAGGCGGGGACGACCTACGAGATCACCGTGGACGGCCAGAACGGAGCGACCGGCTTCACCCTCCTGCACATCAATTACCTGAACGACGCCTTTGAGACGCCGGTCACGCTGACCGGGTCGAGCGTCGGGATCACGGCCACCAACGTGAACGCCTCCCGGGAGGCCGGCGAACCCCTGAACCAGAACAATCCGGGCGGGCACTCCGTATGGTACCAGTGGACAGCCCCCGCCTCGCGGCAGTACAGCATCACCGCGCTCAGCCCGGACTTCGACACGCTGCTCGGCGTCTACACCGGCTCGTCGCTCACTTCGCTCACCACGGTCACCTCGTCGAAGGGCGCCTCCCTATCCTCCTCGGCCTCTGTTCCCGTCAGCGTGTGCAGTTGCACCTTCAGCGC
>Ga0302279_10004691_pt1 | contig 15880 bp, 18 predicted proteins | sample III_Bog_N3_3_FD_194541 | JGI IMG/M metagenome (GOLD analysis project Ga0302279, IMG submission 194541) | Peat permafrost microbial communities from Stordalen Mire near Abisko, Sweden - III_Bog_N3_3 | ecosystem: Environmental > Terrestrial > Soil > Wetlands > Peat | place: Sweden: Abisko...
GATAGTCACCATTCTCTGCGACGGCGGCGCGCGCTACCAGTCGCGCCTGTTCAACCGCGAGTGGCTCGCCGGGCGCGGGCTCGATGCGGCGATCGACTGGGAGACGGTCAGGCGCGGCTGACGGCGCCCGCGGCTGCCGGTTCAGGCCCGCTTCCTGTCTCGCGTATTGCCGCCCGGCGGTGCGGCCTGCAGGTCCGCAAGCTGTTCGATCACGTTGCCCTCGCCGAGCTGCGCGATGATTCCTGCGCGCTCGAGCTTCTCGCGTACGTTGGCACGCACCTCGCACAGCACGACCCGGGTGCCGCTGCGCTGGAAGTCGGCGACGATCTCCTCCATCGACCGCAGACCCGTGGTGTCCATGAACGGTACCCTGCCGAGGCGGATCACGATCGTGCCAACGTGGCTCTGACTGCGGCGCAGCGTCTTCTCCAGATTCTCGGCGGCCCCGAAGAAAAACGGCCCGTCGATCGAATAGACGATCGTGTCAGCGGGCAGCAGGACGCCATCGGTGCCGGCGCGCTCCTCGATGCTGACCGACTGCGCCATGCGACGCATGAACAGCAGACTCGCAAGCACGACCCCGACGTTGACGGCGACGACGAGGTCAGTGATCACAGTCAGCAGGAAGGTGAGCACCAGGACGACGATGTCCGGGCGCGGCGAGGTACGCAGCACATGCAGAAAACGATGTACGTCGCTCATGTTCCACGCAACATAGAACAGGATCGCCGCGAGCGCCGCCAGCGGGATGTGTGCGGCCAACGGCGCGAACAGCAGGATGACCAGCAGCAGCAGCACGCAGTGGACGATTCCGGCGACCGGGCTGTTCGCGCCGTTGCGGATATTGGTCGCCGTACGCGCAATCGCACCCGTCGCGGCAAAGCCGCCGAACAGCGGGGCGAGCACGTTCGCAATGCCCTGCCCGATCAGTTCCTGGTTGGGGTCGTGGCGCGTGCCCGACATGCCGTCGGCGACCGTCGCCGACAGCAGCGACTCGATCGCACCGAGCAGCGCGATCGTGAAAGCCGGACCGATCAGCTGGATGACCGTCGCGAAATCAATCAGCGGCAGCTGCAGGCGGGGCAGCGTCATCGGGATGCCGCCGAATGCGGTGCCGAGTGTCGCAACACCGGCGAAGTCGAATTTCCATTGCAACAGGGTCACGACGACCATGGCCACGAGCGGCGACGGCACCCGCCGCAGAAAGCGCGTGCCGAATATGAGGATCAGCAGTGCCAGGCTTGCGAGCGCCGTGGTCGCGGGATGCAGGTGCGGCAGCGCCTCGAGCAGCGCGCCGAGGCGCTGGTGGAAATGCAGGCCGGAGGGCGCCGGGTGCAGGCCGAAGAAGTCCTTCCATTCGCCCACGAAGATGATGAGCCCTATCCCTGACGTGAAGCCGACGATGACAGGATCCGGGATGAACTTGATCACCGAGCCGAGCTTCGCCGAGCCCATGACCAGCAGGATCAGTCCCGCCATCAGCGTCGCGACCTGCAGCCCCGCGATGCCGTGCTGTGCTGTGATCACGGCGAGTACCGCGATGAAGGCTCCGGTCGGCCCGGAGACCTGCAGCCGGGTGCCCCCGAACAGCGACGTGCACAGGCCGGCGACAATGGCGGTGTACAACCCCTGTTCGGGACGTGCGCCCGAGGCGATCGCGAAGGCCATCGCCAGGGGCAGCGCGACCACGCCGACGATGATGCCCGCGATCACGTTGCGCTGCAGGTTCGCGCGAACCAGCAGTCCCGCGCGGTAGCTCTCGAGGATCGCTATCATCTTGAGGGTATCGGCTAAAGACCGGATTCTACCACGCGCGTCCCGCCCCTAATCCGGCCGGCTGTAATAAAAGTGTCACAGATGCCTGCCTAAAGTGACGCATGTCCGATTCGAACTCCATGAGCCCGGCAGCCCTCGCCCGCGCCGAGATTGAAGACAGCTTCGACGAGGAGCTGGAACTGGAACTCGACGACGGGCGCATCGAGGAACTCCTCGATGAGCGCAGCGATACCGCGTCAGCCGCAGCGCGCCGGGATTATTTCCTGCAGCTGTTCCGGTTGCAGCGCGAGCTGGTCAAGCTGCAGGACTGGGTGGTCGCGCGGAAAAAGAAGGTCGTCGTGCTGTTCGAGGGGCGCGATGCGGCGGGCAAGGGCGGCGCAATCAGCCGCATCACCCAGCGCATGAATCCGCGCGTCTGCCGGGTCGCGGCGCTGCCTGCGCCCAGCGAGCGTGAGCGCAGCCAATGGTACTTCCAGCGCTACGTCAGCCACCTGCCGGCGGGCGGCGAGATCGTGCTGTTCGACCGCAGCTGGTACAACCGGGCCGGCGTCGAACGGGTCATGGGGTTCTGTACCGAGGCCGAGGTCGACGAGTTCTTCCGCAGCGTGCCGGAATTCGAGCGGATGCTGGTGCGCTCCGGGATCGTGCTTCTGAAGTACTGGTTCTCGATCACCGACGAAGTCCAGCACGTCCGCTTCAGAGTGCGGATCAATGAGCCCCTCAAGCAATGGAAACTCAGCGCGATGGACCTGGAATCGCGCCGCCGCTGGGAACACTACACCAAGGCGAAGGAAGCCATGCTCGAGCACACGCACATCCCGGAAGCGCCGTGGTGGATCGTCGATGCGGTCGACAAGAAGCGTGCACGCCTGAACTGCATCCACCATCTGCTCGAACAGATCCCGTACGAAGAGATCCAGCGCGACCCGGTGCAGCTCCCCGAGCGCGTGCATAACCCTGAATACACCCGCACACCAGTGCCGAAGCACCTGTACGTCCCGTCCATTTACTGAATATCCCCAAGAAACACCTGCGGTGAAACCATGAGTACAACGACCGACGCCGTCCTGATCCCGTCCGCGCCTCTGCGCCATCCGCTGCTCGATCAGGGCCCACCGGGGATCCTGCCGACGCTGCTGTTCATCGCAATCATGCTGGCCGGGCTCAGCTACATCGGCTTCCAGCTGGTCCAGGACGTGACCACGTCAACCTCGGCGGCCCCGTGGGTCCTGTTGCTGCTCGCGGTACTGACCGCGCTTGGCTTCGAGTTCGTGAACGGCTTCCACGATACGGCGAACGCTGTCGCAACCGTGATCTATACCCGCTCGCTCGCGCCGCAATATGCGGTGATGTGGTCGGGATTCCTGAACTTCCTCGGCGTGCTGACCGCGAGCGGCGCGGTTGCCTGGGGCATCGTCTCGCTGCTTCCGGTCGAGCTGATCCTGCAGGTCAACAGCACGGCAGGCATGGCGATGGTGTTCGCGCTGCTGGCAGCCGCGATCATCTGGAATCTCGGCACATGGTGGATGGGCCTGCCGGCATCGAGCTCGCACACGCTCGTCGGTTCGATCATCGGCGTCGGACTTGCCAACCAGCTGCTCGCGGCGAGCGGCGCCATTACGAGCGGCGTCGACTGGGGAAAGGCGCGCGAAGTCGGCCTTGCGCTGCTGATCTCGCCGGTAATCGGCTTCGTCGCATCGGGTGCACTGCTGTTGCTCCTGAAGGCCGTGATCCGCAACCCGACGCTGTTCAGGGAACCGGATCCGGGCAAGTCCCCGCCGTGGTGGATCCGCGGGGTCCTGATCCTCACCTGCTCGGGGGTCAGCTTCGCTCATGGCTCCAACGACGGCCAGAAAGGCATGGGCCTGATCATGCTGATCCTGGTCGGCGTCGTGCCGGCCGCATTTGCGCTGAACCACACGCCGGGACCGTCGATGCTGGCAAGCTTCCGCAGCAATGCGGCCGCGGCGGTCACGGTGCTGGACCAGCGCTTCCCGCAGTCCACGCCGATGAGCGCCGTCGATGCCCGCACGCTCGTCGATGCCGCAGTCCGCACGAAGGAGTGGAAACCGGCGACGGGCGCGGCCCTCGCGACCTACGTACGCGCGCTGGACACGAAGGTCGCGAGCTACAACTCGTTCGCGACGGTGCCTGGCGAACAGGTCGGCAATGTCCGTAATGACCTTTACGTGGTCGGCGAGGCGCTGAAACTGATTGACAAGAAGAAGCTCGTGCCGATGAGCGATGCGGAACTGAAGCCGATCGTGGCGTTCCACAAGTCGATCGATGGCGCGACGCGCTTCATCCCGAACTGGGTCAAGGTCGCGGTCGCCATGGCGCTTGGCCTCGGCACGATGGTCGGCTGGCGGCGTATCGTGATCACTGTCGGCGAGAAGATCGGCAAGACACATCTGACCTATGGCCAGGGGGCCTCTGCAGAGATGATCGCCGCAGTCACGATCAGCCTCGCTGACGTGCTTGGCCTCCCCGTATCGACGACGCATGTGCTGTCCTCCGGCATCGCCGGCACGATGGCGGCCAACGGCTCGGGCCTGCAGTGGTCGACGGTGCGCGGAATCGCGCTCGCATGGGTTCTGACGCTGCCGGCCTCGGCGCTGCTGTCGGGCCTGCTGTTCGCGTTCTTCCGCGCGGTGTTCTGAGCTCCTGAGGCTAGACCGCCACCGGATAGGTGGCGGGTCCGTGCGGCGCGCGTCGGAATTCCGGCAGCTGTTCCGCGTCGGCCGAGAATGCCCTGAGCTGCGGATGCTCCACGGGCGGCACGAGGCCCGGCAGCAACTGCTGCGTGAATTGCCAGGCGACCGCAATGCTGATGCCGGCGGAGTCAATCGTCGCGCGCTCGCGCGCCGGCGCCGGCGCGCGGATAGCCAGCTCCAGTTCGCGGTATGCGCCCTGCAACTGCTGGGTCACGCGTTCGATCCACGGCCTGTGTTGCCGCTCCGCGGGGCGCAGTTGCAACTCGTAGACCAGCGCGACGCTCTTTTCGCACGCTGCCAGTGCCAGTCCCGTCAGACGCAGGCTGTGCCGCCGTTGCGGCAACGCAGCAGGCACCAGGGCCCGCGCCTGCGGCGCGAGGGCGGCGGCAAGCTCGAGGATCAGCGTCGAGTCCATCAGCACCGTGCCGTCGTCGCAGATCAAAGTCGGCACCTTGACGACCGGGTTGATCGCGCGCATTTCGTCGTAATTGCGGAATACGGACAGCGGCCGGTGTTCAAACGGGATCCCGAGCAGCTGCAGCGAAATCGCCACGCGCCTGACGTACGGGGAGTCCAGCATGCCGATCAGTTGCATGTTGCAGAGATTAATGGAATCTTGGAGGAACGAGAACAGAGGATCTGCAACGGATGCCCAGAATCAACCCGGCAATTGCGCCCACGGGCGCAGGCTCCCGCTATCCACCCCCTTTCGACATCCCCTGCCGCCTGCGCACATGGCAGCGTCTCGGCGAAGCGGCGGGACTCACGCAGTTCGGGGTGAACCTGGTGCGGCTCATGCCCGGCGCGTGGTCGAGCCAGCGGCACTGGCACTCGCATGAGGACGAGTTCGTCCAGGTGCTCGCCGGGGAGGTTGTGCTGGTGGACGATTCCGGCGAGGTCACCCTGCGGGCCGGGGACAGTGCCGGATTTCGCGCGGGCGAGCGCAACGGTCACTGCCTGCAGAACCGCTCGGATCATGCAGCCGAACTGCTCGTCGTCGGCTCCCGCCATCCGGACGACCATGGCGAGTATCCGGACATCGATCTGAAGTTCACGGCCGAGACCAGCGAACACAAAGGCGCTTACGTTCACAAGGACAACACCCCGTACTGAGCTGCAGGAGAATCCCCCATGTCAGGCCACTTCATCTGGTACGAACTGCTGACGAACGATGCGGACGCGGCTGCCGCGTTCTACGGAGCGGTGATCGGCTGGAATGCCGGTGATTCCGGCCAGCCGGGCATGGACTACCGGATCCTGACCATTCAGGGCAGTGCTGTCGGCGGCCTGATGGCGATGCCGGCAGCCGCCCGTACCAACGGCATGCGCCCGAGCTGGTACGGCTACCTCAGTGTCCCGGATGTCGATGCCAGCGTCGCACGGATCATCGCGGCGGGCGGCGAGCCCTGGATGCCTGCGAACGATATCCCCGGCGTGGGACGCATCGCGATGGTCCGCGATCCGCAGGGCGCGACGCTTTACGTGATGACGCCCAGCGGTGACGGCGTCTCCACGGCGTTCGCGCCCGGCGTTACGGGGCATTGCGGCTGGAATGAACTGCATGTCCGGGACTGGCCTGCAGCTCTTGCATTTTATGCCGCGGAGTTCGGCTGGCGCCAGGTTGATGCCATGGACATGGGCCCGCTGGGAACGTACCTGATGTTCGGCTACGGCGTGGGAGCGGCGGTCGGCGGCATGGTCAACGAAACCGACTCGACGCGTCCGCACTGGCTGTTCTATTTCAACGTCGATGACATCGACGCGGCGCATTCCCGCATTACGGCCTACGGCGGTGAGGTGAGGATGGACCCACACCAGGTTCCCACCGGTCAGTGGATCGTCCTCGCCAGTGACCCGCAAGGTGCGCGGTTCGCACTGGTGGGGCCGCGCCGCTGAAGCGCGCAACCGCAGGATCTATCGCGTCCAGGTCCAGTCGCTGGCCGATTCGCGGCAACCGCCGCCACCCGCGCCGGTCCATGCGCGGCCGCGCACGACACGTCCGGTCGCGGCTCCCGTGGCCCTGCCGTCACGCAGCGCGAACCGGCCGTTGACGATGACGTCGCTGACGCCGGTACTCAGCTGGTGCGATTCCTTGTAGGTTGCGTGATCCTGGATCCTGTCCGGATCAAACACGACGAGATCGGCGTACGCGCCGGCCTGCAGGCGCCCGCGATCGGCCAGCGACAGATTGTCGGCCGGCAGCGAGGTCAGCTTGCGCACCGCCTCGGCGGTAGAGAGCACGTGATCCTCACGCACGTACTTCGCGAACACGCGCGCGAAGTTGCCGTAGGCGCGCGGATGCGCAGCCGACAGCAGGAACAAGCCCTCCGGTGCATCGCCCTGCTCGTCGGAGCCGAAGCTGACCCAGGGCAACGCGACCTGGCGGCGTACGTTGTCCTCGCTCATCAGGAAGTAGGCGACCCCCACCCGCGTGCCGTCCTCGATGACGAGGTCGATCGCGGCATCTTCCGGCGACACGCCGCGTGACTTCGCCACCTCGGCGAGCGTCATGCCGGTCAGGGGTTTGAGCTTCGGGTTCCTGAATTCCAGGAACAGCGTGCCGTCCGCGCCCGCCGCGCCATACAGGTTCTCCCAGGTTCCCGGATGCGGATTGCGCATTTCGGCGATCACTTTCGCGCGTATCGCCGGATCCTTCAGCCGGGCGATCCAGGCTTCGAGACCGCCGGACTGGACCCACGACGGCATCGCGGCATCGAGTCCAGTGGCCCCGGCCGTGTACGTATACATGTTCGCACTGATGCGTACGCCGGCGGCGCGCGCCTCGTTGATGGTCGCGACGACCCGGTCGAGCTTGTCCCAGTTGTCCTTGCCCGACAGCTTCAGATGATAGATCTCCGCCGGGGCGCCGCTCGCCCGCGCGATGGCGATCGTCTCCTGCAGCGCAGCGTCGATGCGGTCACCTTCACTGCGCATGTGTGTCGTATAGATGCCGCCGCAGCGCGCCGACTCCGCGGCGAGCGCGATCAGCTCCGGCGTCTGCGCATACGTCGCGGGCGAATAGATCAGCGCGGTGGTCACGCCGAGCGCACCGTCCTGCATCGCGTCGTGGACCAGCCGGCGCATCGCCTTCAGCTGCACCGGCGTGGGCTGTACGTCGCGCTCGCCGAGCACATAGTCGCGCACCGTCGGCGCGCCAACGAAGGAGGCGACGTTCGGCGCGATGCCGCGTCGCTCGAGCCCTGACAGATACTGGTCCAGCGTGGTCCAGTCGACCGGATAGTGGATATCGCCCTGACGCTCAACCGCCTGGCGCTTCATCCGCGGATTCAGCGGTCCCATCGACATCTCGCCCATCACCTCGAGCGTGACGCCCTGCGTCAGGTCGCTGAGCGCGCGACCATCGACCAGCAATGATTCCTCCGGGTGCGCCAGCATGTTGATGAACCCCGGCGCAACGGCCTGCCCGTGCACGTCGATCTCGGTACGGCCGGTGAGCCCGCGTGCAGGCCCGACATACACGATCCGGTCACCGTCGATGGCAACCTCGCCCGCATACGGCGCACCACCCGAGCCGTCGTAGATCATGCCGCCATGCACGACGAGGTCGTGCGTCGCCTCGGCTGCCTGCAGGGCAGACGCCACGAGCAGCCCGATCACTGCGATCAATTGCTTCATGTCCTCTCCTTATCGGTCAGCCGCGCAAAGATCAGGCCGGCAAGCACGCCTGCGCCGACCTGTAGCGCGAGCCCCACCGCGCCACGCGCGCCGAACATCAGGAAGGTGCCGAGCACAGCGCGCAGCAGTTCGAACAGCGACAGGATCGCGGCACCGCCGGCCGCGGCGAACACGGCGCTGGGGTGACCGGTGCGGCGCACGACGTAGGCGGCCACGAGGAAGCCCGTCAGCAGGGCGATCGATCCCAGGACACCGTACGGCAACGCGAGCCCGACGAGATCGTGACGGAACCAGTCAAGGCGCTCGCGCAGCGGGATCGGGACCGCAGCGCCGCCGCCGGCAGCGCCTGCCGCCAGGGACCAGGCCTGCTGCACGCGCCAGGTCTGCGCAAGCGAACCGAGGAATGCCATCAGCGCCACGGCGATCACAAACGCGCCGCCCCGGCGAAGCATCCCCGACATCCACGGCCGCCTCATGGATACCTATGCTAGCGGAACTAGAGACGGTAAGCGCTGCCATGCGCATCGGGCGGCCGGGTCGGCCACACGGGACACAGCCCCTCGACGACATGGAGCAGCGCATCCAGAGCGGCGAATGGATCGTCACAGTCACGCTGCAGCGGCGAGTGACCGACGAAGTGCGTCAGGAGCGTCCCGGATGGTTCAGGCGAGTTCATTGAGTATTTCCGTCAGCAGTGCTTCGCGGTCGAAGAGTTTAAAGTAACCGCCGACCGAATCCATGTCGAGCGTTGCCCGATTCGCGCGGATCAGCGCCCGGATATCCTCGAGATCCCGGGTACGGCGTGGGTCATTGGCCAGGGCCTGCAGTTTGAAGCCGATCAGCCCCTCGGCACTGACCACTCGCAGGGTGCCAAAGGGTGTCTGGTAGTCACCGGCCGTATCGAGGAGGTGCAGCGCGGCGGGGCGGCTGGCGTAAAGAAAATCCAGTCGCTCATCGTCGCGCACGTAGTTGGCCGTGTCACGGCTGCGATGCAGGCAACGGTATCCGAGGCGCAGCAACTCCCGCTCAATCTGATCGGCGCTCTGCAGGTCGGTCAGCAGGTCGACGTCCTGGGTGGCCCGGATCACCTTATGGGGCGCCAGCGCGAGACCGCCGATCAGGGCATGCCGGATCCCGAGGCCGTTCAGGACCCTGACGACCTCCTCGATCTGGCGGCCAAGACGGGAGACAGCGCTCATCGCTGCATTCTAACCCTTCAGCGCAGATCCGCGCGGATCAGCGCGGCAGCAACGGGTAAGATGCCAGCGATGACAGATCCTCAGGGCACTGGCGCTCATCGCTGCGGGGTTGGCCTCGGCGCATTGCTGGGCCTGGCTGCGGCGACCGCCGGGCTTGCTGCGCCGGCACCGGTCACGACGACGCCTTACCACGTCAGCGTCATTGCGCGCGGCCTGGATCATCCGTGGTCGATGGCCTTCCTGCCGGATGGCTCCATGCTGGTGACCGAGCGGGTCGGACGGCTGCGCCGAATCCGCGACGGCGTGCTGGATCCGCAGCCGATCGCGGGCGTTCCCGCCGTCCATACCGGCGGCCAGGCGGGCCTGTTCGACGTAGTGCTGGATCCGGCGTTCACAAGCAATCGCCGGGTCTACCTGACCTATGCGCAGGGCAGCCGCGCGGCAAACGGTACCGCGGTCGCGCGTGCCCGCCTCGACGGTGACCGCCTCGTGGACCTGCGGGTGATCTTCCGCGCCCAGCCGCTCAAGGACACGAACGCCCACTACGGCGGGCGGCTGGCCTTCCTGTCCGACGGCACCTTCCTGCTGACGATCGGTGAAGGTTTTGAATACCGCGAGGCCGCCCAGGACCTGGGCTCCGACCTGGGCAAGATCATCCGCCTCGATGCGGACGGCCGGGTCCCGCAGGACAACCCGTTCGTCGCGCAGTCCGGCGCACGTGCGGAAATCTACAGCTGGGGACATCGCAATCCGCAGGGCCTGATCTACGACCGGCAGTCGGGCCGCATCTACGAAACGGAACACGGTCCCCGCGGCGGCGACGAGCTGAACCTGATCGAACCGCAGGTCAACTACGGCTGGCCCGTGGTGAGCTTCGGCATGGACTATTCCGGCGCCTACGTGACGCCCTATACACAGCGCGCCGGACTGCGCGCGCCGCTGATCGAGTGGACGCCGTCGATTGCGCCCTCGGGGCTCGCGATCTACCGTGGCGAGCGCTTTCCGGCGTGGCGGGGCGATCTGTTCGCCGGTGCCCTCGCCTTCCAGCACCTGCGCCGCGTGCACCTCGACGCGAACGGTGCCGTACTGTCGCAGGAAGAACTGCTGGGCGAGCGACACAAGCGGATCCGCGACGTGCGTGCACCCCCGGATGGCTACCTGTATGTCTGCACCGACGAGCAGGACGGCGAAGTACTGCGGATTGAGCCTGCGGGCGGATAGGAGGTGCGCCGGATGGTCGAGCGCCGACTGCTGCTGCCCGACTGGCTGCCGATCGCCTGGCTGCTGTGCGCGCCGCCGTGGGCTGCAGCCGGATCGCTGGATGTGCAGCTGGATGCGGGTCGCATCGCCGGCAGCGAACAGCTCGCGCGCGCCTGGCAGGGCATCCCGTATGCGGCTCCCCCGACAGGGGCACTGCGCTGGCGCGCACCGGTGCCGGCGCCGGCGTGGAGCGGCGTGCGCGATGCGACCCAGGCGGGGCCGCCATGCGCGCAGGGCGCGACGGATGCGCACGGCACTGCGACTCTCGCCGGGTCGGAGGACTGCCTGACACTGAACGTCTACGCGCCGCGCGTTGCGGCCGGTGCAGCGTTGCCGGTCATGGTCTGGATCCACGGCGGCGGTCAGCTGGCCGGCACGGGCAATGCGTACGACGGCTCGCGGCTCGCGGATTCCGAGCAGCTGATCGTCGTCAGCGTGAATTACCGTCTCGGACCGTTCGGCTGGTTTCATCACCCGGCGATCACCCGCGAGGGCGGCGTGCCGGTCACGGGGCAGTTCGCGCTGCAGGATCTGCTTGCGGCGCTGCAATGGGTCCAGCGCAATATCGCGGCATTCGGCGGCGATCCCCGCCGGGTGACGCTGTTCGGCCAGTCGGCTGGCGCACAGAACATCTACGCGCTGCTCCTCGCACCTGCCGCGCGTGGACTGTTTCACGGCGCGATCGCCGAGAGCGGCGGCCTGTGGAACATGACGCTCGACCAGGCGGTGAACTACCGCGACGCGCCGGTTCCCGGCACGCCCCTGAGCGCACGCGAGGTCGTCGATCGCCTGGCTGTCGCGTCCGGCAAGGCCGCAGACGCGCAGGCGGCGCGCGCATGGCAGCTGCAGGAGCCACCCGCAGCGCTCGCCGACTGGCTGCGCTCGCTCCCGGCTGCGACTCTCGTCGCGCCATACGGCGCGGATGCGCATGCGGGGTACGATTTCCCCAGTGTCGTCTATGACGGGATGCTGCTGCCGGGGCCGGATCACGCCCTGCAGCTCGGCCGCGGCGACGCCAACGAGGTCCCCGTGCTGATCGGCGGCAACCGCAACGAGGACAAGGACTTCCTGTGGCAGGACGATGCGCTGGTGCGCAGGCAGCGCGGGCGACTGCAGATCCGCCACCGGCGCGAATACGCGGCCCTCGACCGGCTGTACTCAGGGTGGTGGAACGCGATGGCGGTCGATGAGCTGCTGCCGCTGCTGCACGCACCGGCGTTCGCGTACCGCTTCGACTGGGACGACGAGCCCACGGCCCCGACCGACCTGCGCGCGCTCTACGGTGCTGCGCACGGCCTGGAGCTACCGTTTGTCTTCGGCGACTTCCGCTTCGCGCAGTATCACGACGAGTTGCCGCCGCCGGACGGTGCTGCGGACCCGACCGACCCCTTCACCGCGCTGTTCAACGAGGCCAATCGAACGAGCCGCGAGCGCACCTCGGCGGCCATGATGTCCTACTGGGCGGAATTCGCCCGTACCGGCAGACCGGGCACGGGCTCCCGGCACGAGCTGCCGGCATGGAACAGCTGGCAGGACAGCGGCCGCAAGCTGATCTTCGCGACGCGCGGGATCCGCACCGAAGCCGGCCTGCTCACGGAGGCTGCGTTGCTGCGCGATCTTGCGACCACCCGCGACCTCAGTCAGGCGCAGAAATGCGCGGTCCTCACCGACAACACCATGTACCCGGCCTACCCGCTCGAGCTGCTGGCGAGGTGGCATTGCGCCCGCTGAACGCATTTGCGATGGACATCAATTTCCACTTCTGAGCTGCGCCAGCGTGGCCTCGAGCGCGGCAATCCGCCGGTCCCGGTCAGCCAGCGCCTGCGTAACCTCCGCCGCATCGAAACGCTGCGGGATATGCTGCGGGCAGTTCGCATCCCAGGCTCTGACGGTGAACATGATGACCTGCGCGGGACGTGCCTTGTAGCCCGCCGGCATCAGCCGCGCGACGAGTGCGGCATCGTCCTCGATGACGCGCGCTTCGCCCCAGATTTTGATGCGGCGGCGTTGCCGGTAGTCGATCAGGAACAGGTGCGCGCGCCGATTCTCGGCCAGGTTGCCGAGCGTGATGTACTGGCGGTTGCCGACAAAATCGACGAACGCAATCGTATGGGGGTCGATGACCCGCAGGAATCCCGGCGGGCCGCCGCGATGCTGGATGTAGGGCTGCCCGTCCGCACTGGCGGTGGCGAGAAAGACGCTGGTCTGGGATTCGATGAATTCCTTCAGCTCGTCCGTGACCAGCGTCTCCCATGCGCCCGACTCCTCCATCCGTGCGTAGGCCGCCCGCGATCCCTTGCGCTGCTGCACGGCCTTGACGGCCGGGCTGAACGCGATGTCGCTCGAAAGGCTCATTTGCCTTGCCTGGCTCACGACGTAGTCGAACCTGCCGCGCGCTTCAGGCTGCCGCGCGGGCTGTGTGGACGACCGGAAAGTCGATCTCGGTCCGGGCGACCTCGTTGACGTAGTTCGTGAACGTATTGAGCGCAACGGCCAGCACGATGTCGATGATTTCCGCATCCGCGAAGCCGGCCGCCCTGACCGCCTGCAGGTCGGCATCGGCGACGTGACCGCGCGAGCGCACGACCTGGGCGGCGAAGCGCACGGCCGCTGCCGCACGGACGTCATTCGACGAACCATTGCGGTTCGCGGTGATCTCGGCGTCATCGAGCTTCGCGACGTTGCGTCCGAGGTAGGTGTGCGCCGACAAGCAGTAGTCGCAGCCGTTCTGCTCTGCGACGGTCAGTGCGATGCGCTCCTGGGTCTGCCGATCGAGCGCGGAGGCCGCGATGGCGCCGCTGAGTCCCAGATAGCCCTTGAGGGCCGCCGGGCTGTTGGCAACGAGCCGGAACAGATTCGGGACGCTGCCGAGGCTCTTGGCGACGGCGCCGAGGGAGGCCTGCGACGCCTGCGGGGACGATTCAATGCTGGACGGAATATTGAGACGGGACATGGGATGACTCCTGAGGGTTATGTTTCCGGGGTGGGTCCTTCGACCGCTGGGGAACAGTCTCCATCATTCCTCTTTTCGTGATAAGACAGTATCATTGAGAACCACTATCTCGAAAAACGAGAATATATGGACCGCTTTGAGTCGATGACGGCATTTGCGGCGGTGGCACGGGCCGGCGGCTTCTCGGCGGCCGCCCGGCAGATGGGAGTGCCGCTCGCGACGATCAGCCGGCGCGTTGCCGAACTGGAGACCGCGCTCGGCGTCCGCCTGTTGCAACGCTCGACACGCCGCGTCGCCCTGACGGACGCCGGCCGTACGTTCTACGCCACCTGCGAACGACTGCTGGGGGACCTGAAGGATGCCGAGGATGCGATGCTCGGTGAGTACCGCACACCGAGGGGGGAACTCTGCGTCACGGCCCCGCTGGGTTTCGGGCGATTGCACCTGCAGCCGGTTGCACTCGACTTCCTGGCCGCTTATCCGGAAATCAACCTGCGCCTGATGCTCGTAGACCGTGTCGTCGACCTGGTCGACGAGCACGTGGACGTCGCGCTGCGGATCGCAGACCTTGCCGACAGTGCCATGATCGCCCGGTCCCTCGGCGCGGTGCGGATGGTGGTGACTGCGAGTCCTGCCTATCTCGAGCGCCGCGGGACGCCGACGCATCCGGCGCAGCTGACCGTCCACGATTGCATCGCCTGGTCAACGCTCGGCCCGCTCAACACCTGGCGATTTCGCCAGGGCCACGTCGACCAGACCTTCCCGATACAGACGCGCCTTGCGACCACGAGCGCAGAGTCCGCAATTGCGGCTGCGCAGTCGGGGCTCGGACTGGCACAGACCCCCTGCTATCAGGCCGAACGCCACGTGCGCAGCGGCGAGCTCGTGATCCTGCTGCAGTCCTTTGAGTGCGCACCGACGCCGGTCAATCTGGTCTATCCGACCAACCGGCTGTTGCCACTGAAGCTGCGGGCCTTCATCGACTTCACGGCGCCGCGGCTCTCGGCGCGCGTGCGCGAGATCGGGGACGCTGTGGCGTCGCGACCCGTGAACACTTGAAAACGGACGCAGACCGGCAACTGCCGGTCGCGCTACCGCTGGTGAGGCCTGGACAGAAACAGAGGTGAGCGATGTACACGATCCTGTTGCTGATGCTGTCGAATGTGTTCATGACATTCGCGTGGTATGGGCACCTGAAATACGGTCATGCCTGGCCGCTATGGCAGGCGATCCTGGTCTCCTGGGGCATCGCGCTGTTCGAGTACTGCCTCGCGGTGCCGGCCAATCGGCTCGGGTATGGCGAGTTCTCCGGCTTCCAGCTGAAGATCATCCAGGAGGTCATCACGCTCGCCGTGTTCACCGGGTTTGCAATCCTCTTCCTGAAGGAGCGACTGGCCTGGAATCACGTGGTCGCCTTCGCGCTGCTCGGCGCGGCGGCATTCTTTGCCTTTGCATTCCGCGCCAGTCCCCTGGCCACTTGAATGGCAACCCGGCGAGATCGTCGTAGGTTAGCGGCGCAACCTACGGTGTGCCGGAGGGAGTTGCCGCGGAAGCTGCGGGCGTGACCGGTACGACCGGCAGGGTATAGGGGTCGACCTGCTTCTGTTTGGCCTCGATCGCGGCCCGCTGCTCATCGGTCGTGCGCAACTTGTCGCGATTGCGCTCGAACTCTTCCTGCCGTTTCGCCGCGTCGTTCGCCTCGTCCTGCTTTGCGAGCCGCTCGGCGGCAATGCGGGCAACCTCGCACTGCGCGCCCATGGGCGCGCTGGTCGCAGGATTGTTGCACTTCAGGAGAATACCGTCGCGAGTGACGCGATCCTCCATCAGATCGTCGACCGTCGGCAGCGGCTCATGCCGGGGCCTGCATGCGCCAAGCATGGCGAGGCCAGCGCCTGCCAGGGCGAGCTTCACCATGATTTTCCGCATGTTGGCCATAGGTGTGTTCGACCCCTATAGTACCCGAAATGTTCCGCCGCACAGGCCCCGGTTTGACCGAATGACGGGGCCTGTGTAGGGTTTGAGTATATGTCGACCCGCAAGCCTGAAAAGGATCCCAAGCCGCTGGACTTCGAGGGCGCAATGCACGATCTGGAACAGATCGTCGAGCGCCTCGAACAGGGAGACCTTGCACTTGAGGAGTCGCTTGCGGCCTTCGAGCGCGGCGTCTTGCTCACGCGGACCTGCCAGGTCGCCCTCAAGGAGGCCGAACTCAAGGTCGAGATCCTCATGAAGAAGGCGGTCGACGCTGCGCCTGAGCCCTTCGAGCCGGACGCCGGCTAGCATCCCCACCTGAAAAGGTCCACATCCTTGAACGCTGACTCGATCGAGCCGCGACTGCGGAC
>Ga0302279_10004701_pt1 | contig 15855 bp, 13 predicted proteins | sample III_Bog_N3_3_FD_194541 | JGI IMG/M metagenome (GOLD analysis project Ga0302279, IMG submission 194541) | Peat permafrost microbial communities from Stordalen Mire near Abisko, Sweden - III_Bog_N3_3 | ecosystem: Environmental > Terrestrial > Soil > Wetlands > Peat | place: Sweden: Abisko...
CGGGCCGACGTTGGAGGCGATCTTGGTGTTGGGCACGGCCACGCCGTCGATGAGCCAACTGGTCTGGTGGCCGCCGCGCATGTGCAGCATGTCGTGGGTCATGTAGGCTCCGGGCACGTAGTCGGTGATCATCTCCATGCCGATGGTGCGGCTGGCGCCGGGAGTTTCGTCGATCTGCTGCCGGGTGATGAGGGTGGTGGGGGTGACAGAGTCTGATGCTGCAACGGTTGACTCGAGCCCCTCGACGACTACGGTCTGCGACGCGGATGCCACAGCGAGTGGAATGTGCAGCAGGGGGTTGGTTCCACTGGCGACGGTGATGGACTGCTCGGCTGTGGCGAAGCCTTTGGCAGCGATGGTGAGGGTGTAGACGCCGATGGGGGCCTGGGAGAGCTCGAAAGCGCCTTCGGTACTGGTTATGCTGGTGAGCGTGAACTCGGAGCCGGTGGCTTTGAGGGTGACTTCCGCGCCGGCGATGGGGCGGTGCTGGGGATCGTGGACGACGCCATGCACGGTGGCAAAGACCGTGGCGCGGGCGGGGATGCATGCGGCGATGAGCAGCAAGAGGAAGACGGCATAACGGCGCATGGTGGGAACAAATCTCCAAACCGAGCCGAGATCGAATACACTCCCCGTTGGATTTCAGGCGAGGAGGCGAGGCGATTCCGGGCGGGTGTTGAGCAACTGGCGAGAAGGAGTGCATTCCCTCGGGGGCTGAAGCTCCGGCACGTCGGCAGCGTTGGATGTACGGGCTAAAGCACGTACCCTTCACTGAAGCCTGTACACTTCAGGCGGTTCGATGCACCATGAGAGGAATTGTGCTTTGCGCTTAAGCGGAATGGAAGGCGGGAGGGCCGCGACTGCAGCGGGTGCGGAGGTTGCTCACGCGGGCGGAGGCGCCGCTGGCCGTCGGCGAGTGGAGCTGGGACAGAGGCGCGGGCAGGGTGGCCGTTGCAGCGGCCAGGACCCGCGGTCCGGATGCCGTGGCGGCGGTAGAAGCCGGAAACGCAGGGCAGGTGGATGGCGCGGTGAGAATGGCGCTCCCGGAGGCCGGATCGGCCAGTGCGGAGGCCGTCTGTAGGTTCATGGCGCAGTGGTGGGCTCCGTGGCGGCGGCAGCAGGCGGGCAGGCGCGCATCGCGACTGGCTTCAAGCGTGGCCGCGAATGGACCGAGCGAGAAGAACGCCAGCAGAAAGATGGACACGAGACGCCGCATGCTGGGTTTGATGTTACACGAACGAGGAGTCTGAGCAACCGGTCGGGCAGAGTTGGGCTGGGTGTCAGGTATCATCAGGATGTTCCGATTTTGAGTTGTTCGATAGAGGGTATGCCGGTGTCTGATTTGAATGTTTCTAGCGCGCCGCAGCAGGATTCAACGCAGGAAGCGCGCCTGGAGAGTCCGCTGCGGATTGCGCTGTTTGGGTTTGGAACCGTGGGCAGCTCGGTGGCGCGGATTCTCGCCGAATCGAAGCCGCGCGGGCTGGAGCTGACGCATGTGTTCAATCGCGGCGTGGCGCGCAAGCGCGTGGACTGGGCCGGGGCCGGCGTGACGTGGAGCGAGGACGCTGACGCGGTGTTGGCATCCGATGTGGATGTGGTGGTGGAGTTGGCGGGCGGGCTGGACCCGGCTGGCGGCTGGGTGCGCAAGGCGCTCGACGCGGGCAAGAGCGTGGTGACAGCGAACAAGAAGCTGATCGCCTTTCATGGTGTGGAACTGGAGCGGCTGGCGGCTGCGCGCGGTGGGCATTTGAAATACGGCGCGGCGGTTGCGGGCGGCATTCCGGTGATTCCCGGCCTGGAGCAGGGGCTGGCCGGCGACCGGTTGGAGCGCATAGAGGGGATTCTCAACGGGACCTGCAATTTCATCCTGAGCAAGATGGAGGATGGGGCTGAATACGCGGCAGTGCTTGCCGAGGCGCAGAAGCTCGGGTACGCGGAGGCTGATCCAACCGAGGATGTGGGCGGGTTTGACGCGCGGGCCAAGCTAGCGATCCTGATGCGGCTGGCGCTGCGGGTGACGGTGAATCCCGAAGAGATTGTGCCGCGGCCGATAACGACAATCACCGCGGTTGACTTCAGCTATGCGCGGGATCTGGGCTGCACCATACGCCAGGTTGCGCGTAGCGAGAAGGCCGGGGGCCGCGTGGCGGCGACGGTGGGGCCGATGCTGGTGGCAGTGCGCTCGCCGCTGGCCTGGTCGCGCGGCACGGAGAACATGGTGATCCTGTCCGGTCATTATGGCGGCGATGTGGTTTTCTCCGGGCATGGAGCGGGCGGTCACCCGACGGCTGTCGCGGTGGTGAGCGATCTGCTGGCGCTGGCGCATGGATCGCGGCGGGTGGAGATTCCCGCGGCGCCGGCGACGGTGAGCGGCGAGTTTGAGGTGCCGCATTACATCCGCTTCCTGGTGAAGGACCGGCCGGGGATTGTGGCTGCAATTACCCGCGCACTGGCCGAGGAGCAGATCAACATCCGCGCCATTGTGCAGAAGCCGGGCTACCCGGCGGCGGCGCTGCCGTTTGTGGTGACCGTGGAACCATGCACGTCGTCGGCTTTGAAGAGGGCGCTGGAACGGGTGAAGGTGCTGGACTGCATGATTGAGGAGCCGCTGGATTTGCAGATGCTGGAGTAGCAGGACAGGGATCAGAGATCAGGGGTCAGAGATCAGTTGTTCGTGCTTACCCCGCAGAGTGGGATTTGAAGGTGGAGGCCGAGGGATGATTGGGACCAACTACAAGTGTGAGATTTGCGGGATTGAGAGCGAGAATCCGTCTCGGTGGATTGTGATCCAGTGTAGCGATGCGCAGTTGACGATTTTCAAGTGGACGGCGGAGGCGGCGAATGCGCCGCATGCGCGGCACTACTGTGGCGAGGCGCATGCGCAGGTGTACCTGAGCCGCTGGTTCGAGTCGTATTGCAGCTGAGGGCTCTGGCGGTCGCCAGAATTCTACCGGATGGATCGCGCTCAGACGTCAGTGGCTTCCCACCCATTCGCCGGAAAGATGGCGAATGGATGGGGCACCGTGCGGGGTTGCTAGCTGCGGACGGGGCCGGTGGACTCGCGGGCGATCAGCTCCGGGGCCATGACAATTTCAGTGGGCAGATCCTTGTTGCTTGCGGCGATGCGTTCGAGCAGCACCTGGGCGCCGCGTCGGCCCATCTCGACGAGCGGCTGGCGGACAGTGGTGAGCGAGGGCGTGGCGTACTCGGCGGATTGAATGTCGTCGAACCCGACCACGGAAACGTCGCCGGGTACAGAAAGCCCCGCGTCCTTGAGCGCGCGGATGGCGCCGATGGCGGCGATGTCGTTAAAGCAGAAGATAGCGGTGAAGTCGCGCGTTTTTTCCAGAAGCGCCTGCATGGGCTTGTAGCCGATCTCCGGAGCCATGGGGTGGTAGTTGCGCTTCATTTGCCAGCCGGCGGCGTCGATGCGAATGACCAGGGTGGGATCGATGGCGAGGCGCATGCTACGAGCCACTTTCTGGATTGCCTTCCAGCGGATTTCGGCGTCGGGAATGGCGTGCGGGCCGCGCATGAAAGCGATGCGGCGATGGCCGAGCGCGACCAGATGTGCGAGCGCTTGCTCGACGGCGGTGTGGTGATCGAGGACGATGTTGGTGACGTTCTTGACCGCACTGTGCGCGGAGATGGCGACCACCGGGACTGGCACATCAATCTTGTCGGCGGGGGTGTTGAGCAGCAGAAATCCATCGACGGATCGCTCCACGAGCATGCGCGGATACTTCTCAATGAGCTCCGGATTCCAGTCGTGGCAGGCGGTGAAGTAGAAGTAGTGCGCGGCGGTGAGCTGCTCGACCACGCCGCTCATGACGCGGGTGAAGTAGCCCTCGCTCAGGTCAGGCGCGAGTACGCCGACGCTCATGGATTTGCTCTGACGCAGGGAGCGGGCGAAGTAGTTGGGCCGGTAGTTGAGGCGCTCGGCGGCCTCGGTGACGCGGTTGCGGGTCTCCGGCGGAATGGAGCGGGCCGAGGGCGAGTTGTTGAGCACCAGCGAGACGGTAGTCTGCGAGAGGCCGAGATGCTCGGCCAGCATGCGGAGGTTGACGTGGCCCGGCGGGGTGGTGGGCTTTCCCTTTGCCATGAACGAGTTGTAACACGTTTACCGGGATCGGGAAAATGCGGACCCGGATGAGAGATTGAGGTTCCCGAGGGTTGGGGGTCGTGGTTTCCCACCCATTCTCCGCCGCGGCGGACGGAATGGATGGGGCACAGGGCTTCCTACTTCGTCGGAACATCGATCTTGTTGCGTCCAGGGTTGAGAGGCCAACTCCGGCCGTCCAATTGAAACGTGCCGGTGAGAGTGCCGGGCAAGAGGATGTCTGCATGAAATGTGGAGCCTCCCCTGGTATTGGAGTCTTCGTGCAGGCCAGTCCAATGGAAGTCGACCTTGATGTCGCCTTGGGGGTGCGGGTAGGTTGCGGTAACCGAGGGCAGCGAGCCGAGGTGCGGGGCGATGCGGACGGTGGCAAAGCCGGGGCTGGCGGGCTCGATGCCGGCGACCAGGGTGAGGAAGTCGTAGTCGGGGTGAGCGCTCCAGGCGTGGGAGTCGGAGCGGGTGTCGCCGGGAATCTCCGGCCATGTGCTGAAGTGCAGCGGCAGCAACTTGCGCCAAGGGCCGATGGAGTCGAGATACTGGTCGGCCAGGCCGGCGTGGTCGAGAGCGCGGGCGAGGTAGAAGCGGAAGTAATACGAGGCCGAGAGGACGCCGTTGGGGGTGGTGCCGGGGTAGATGGCGACCATCTGGTGCAGCACCTGTTGCTGGCGGTCTTTGGGGATGACGTCATAGAGCGCGCCCAGAATGTTGGCCTGCTGGCTGAAGACTTTTTTCTCCGGCGTGTCGGCAAGCAGGCCGCGCTCCGCGGACCAGCACTGATCGGCAATGCCCTGACGGGCTTTGGCGGCGCGGGCCTGGTAGCGCGAGGCGAGAACGGGGTCGCCGTAGACATTTTCCAGATCGGCGGCGTCGGTGAGTGCGCCGAGATATTCGAGCGTGGTGACGCAGGACTCGCCATTGGCGGCGTAGGTGGGAATTTCGCCGGTGGGAACCCAGTCGATGAAGCTCCACCAGGGGACTTCGTGGAGCAGGCCGTCGGGCTGCTCGTATTTTGAGAACCAGTTCAGAATGGTGCGCGTGCCGGGGACGAGCGAACGGGCGAAGCCGTCCGGGTCGGGCCGGTACTCATAGAAGTCGTGCAGCATGTCGACATAGATGAGCGAGAAGGTGGGGATGGACTGGGGCAGGTTGCTGGGATAGCGGCTGCGGGTGATGCCTTCGGGAATGCGCGATTGGTCGAAGGCGAGCAGGGCTTGCTTGGCGAGGCGGTCGTCGTTGGCAACGGAGTAGGAGATGAGGGCCTGGATGCGGGTGTCGCCGATGTACTGGAGCTGCTCGTAGTAGGGCGTGTCCATGTAGGTCTCGTGAGCATCGAGCCGCGCGGTGCGCCAGCTGATGTCCCATATCCTGGCGAGGTCGGGGTCGGGGGCGTGGAAGCTGGCCCGCTCCAGAAACGGATATGCCGTGAATTGCGCGGTGAGCGAGTCGAGGGTGAGCGGGTCTGCGGCGGTGGTGATGTCGAGATCGAGATAGCGCCAGGTGCGCCACCAGAGCGGCTCGAAGGTGCGGCTGGGGCCGCCGTCGGGCAGGAAGCTGTCGGTGAGGCCGAGGGCTTTGCGGTCGTCGACGCTGTCGCGGTCGCCTTTGTGCAGGTCTTTGTCGTAGAGAGCTTCAGAGTAAGTGAGGACGATCTTTGCGCCCTTGCCGCCGGAGACGGTCAGACGTGGGTAGCCAGTGGTGAGGGACTTGCGGTCGAGCAGGATGTGGACGTGAGAACCGGCGGGGAGCGCGGCAGGGAACTGGTTGGCCGCTGCGAGACTGCTGCGGACGACGGAGCCGGCTGGCGTGGGCGCGTACTCCATGGGCGGCAGGAAGTCGGGAACGAGGCCCCAGGGATTGTCGCCAACGGTGTCCGCGGAGTGGGCGTGATTAACGCCGGGGTAGATCGCGTCGCGCATGGGGCTGGCGGCGGGAACCCAGGCTGCACTGCTGGCGGAGGGCGCGTTCCAGTCCCAGTCGTAGTGGGCGGCGTCGATCTCTTCGCCAGGGCCGGCGGCGAAGTAGTCCTTGTAGGTGACGGTGTCGCGGCCCAGGGGGCGATGGCCGGGATCGGCCTCGACGAGCCACTGGCCGGCCTTGGCGTCGCCGGTGCTGATGGAGTCTGCGCCGGTGGCTTCGCTTTCGAGCAGGAAGGCGGTGCGGTCGGTGAACTGGGCCACTGCGGCGTAGACGCCCCAGTTCCAGACGGTGGCGGAGATGAGATTATTGCCGGCGTGGAGCAGCGGGGCCAGATCGAACTCCTCGTAGCGCCAGTGGGTCAGGTCGCCACGGGCGGGGCCGTCGCCCACGCGCTGGCCGTTCACGTAGAGGATGAAGCGGTTGTCGGCGCTGACGCGGACGATATAGCTGGCTGGCACGGCGGTCAGGGTGAGCGAGCGCCGAAAGTGCAGGACGATGGGCTCGCGCAGCGGCGCGGTGGGGTGCGAGATCCACGCTGCGTGCCAGTCGTGGTGGGGCGGATCGGGGGCCTGGGCTTGGAGGGTGGCGGCGAGAGCGAGCGTGAGGATGGCGGCGATTGGGCGCATTCGATTACCTTCTTGGCGGACAGTGAATAGATTAGAGCAATCCGGGCAGCCGTGGGTGTGATGGAGTTTTGCCCGGTCGATCGGGCCGTTATTGCAGGCCTGGGGGCGGTTCACATCGCCCTTACAGGGCGAATCGGCCCTCTTGCTGGTTGGTCCCCAGCGTTCCGTCCGCGTTGCGGACTCCACGCTGGGCTATTCTCGATGGCTCCCTCCGGGAGCTTGTGCCGCGTGCGCGCGGTTCACGATCAGCTGGATCATTCTTGTGCGGCAGAGGACTCCAACTGCTCGAAGGTCAGGTTGAGGATGGGGTAGTGGGGCCAGTCCTTGTAGTCGAAGTGCCACCACTCGTTGCCGTCGACGGTGAAGCCTTCCTGCTCCATGGCGTGGCGGAGCAGGTCGCGGTGCCAGCGTTCGCGGGCGGTGCCGCCGGGATAGAAAGGATACGACCGCTCGGACATCTCGTCGTAGCCGCCGACCATGCGGATCTCTTCGCCGGTCTTGATGCTATAAAGGCTCAGGTCGACGGCGCAGCCGCGGTTGTGCTTCGATCCCTTGGCCGGGTTGGCGACGAACATGCGCTTCTGCGGTGGCGTGCCTTCCCAGAACATTTTGGTCACATACCAGGGCCGGTAGGAGTCGTGGATGATCAGCCCGTAGCCGAGCTGGCGCAGGTGCGCGGAGGCGCGGGCGACGGCCTCGGCTGCCGGACGCTGCATGTAGGCGCGGGCCTGGAGATAGAGCGGCGCGCCGAGGAAGTTGCGGCTGGTGGCGTAGCGGATGTCGAGCTTGATGGTGGGGTCGATCTGGTTGAGCTGGACGAGATCGGGCTTGCGAAAGTTGCCGGGCTCGGGCGGCGGCGTGAGAGCCAGGGCTTCCTTGCGCAGCTCGGGGACGGGCTTGAGCGGAGTGATGTGGAAGAAGTCGCTGGGTCCGTCGTAGTAGCGCTTGGGGTAAACAGCGTTGCCGATTTCGACGCCGGTGACGGCGCCGGCTGCGCTCTGCTGGAAAATGACGGCGAGGCCGCCATGGGGACCGTTGGCTGGGAGCGTGAATTTGTCGGGCGAGACGGGGTGCAGGAGCTCATCGTCGAAGATGCCGGAGAGGATGCGCAGCTCGCCCTGATCCTCGAGGACGTAGAAGCGGGCCATCTCTGCGCCGTATTCGCCGATCAGGCCGGCCCAGTCGGGGTTGACCGCGGGGGGCATGGCATTGGGAACCTGAGGATCGAACTGACCGCCAAAGAGATGGCTTTTCTCCCGGGAAACGAGGACGGAAGGCGAGCTTTGGGCGGACACGACGGGCGCGCAGGGCAGAAAAGCCGCGACGGAGGCCGAAGCAAAGATGAGGGCGTGGGTGACGCGCAGCCGATGAAGCGTCATGCGGAGGGGGCTCTTTTCGCGAACCAGTTTCATAATCCAGGTGGTTTGAATTGTAAATTCTCACACCGAATTGCTGGTGAGCGCGAAATACATAAGGCCAGTAGAACCAAGGGCCTTGGGCAAGACCCCGGATGGAAAGACTCTAGCGGTTCTCCAATTGGTGTAGAGCGAAGCCACTGACCTCAAGTGGCTTTTTCCTCAAGAAAAAGCCGCCTTGCACGACGTTGGGGACTCCACGTGAATTGGAGAACCGCTCTAGCTGATGTAACTGCCGAGCGTGGAGCTGACGCCTTTGAAGGCGCTGTTCAGGCCGGTGGCCATGGCCTTCATGCCGGCGGTGGCGCCAAAGGCCACAAGAGCAACAATCAGAGCGTATTCAACCAGGTCCTGGCCTTCCTCGGAACAAAACAGGATCTGCAGTCTCGTATAGAGCTTATAAGCGATCATCATCATTTCTGGGGGCCTCAATTCTGCGGGGTGTGCATAACTTGCAATGCCAGGTAGCTTCTCCTGCAATATAGGGCGTGAGCGGCCCGCGCGGGTATCCCTCAATGGTGGAAGGGATGGCGAACCATCCGGGCGGTACAGGGTGTAACTTTGGGTTCGCGGGAACAGAGATTCGCCGCTACGAGGGTGCGAGCGCGGTTTTTTGCCGTTGTATGCGCTTGATTTAGCAGTGTTGTAACCTTCTATTCATACTGGCCAGCTAGCCTGTATGAGGTGATCGCCCACGTGCCCGAGACTCGCGCCCCTCAACCTGCGCTCCCGACCGAACCGAGTTCCGCTGGCACGCCGCCGGCAGCAGAGGCGAGCGCGGCAGAGATTGCAGGCATTCGCGGCTATCTGCTCTCACGCGGCAACTCGGCCGTGGCGGACCGCGGCTTCCACTGGCTGATGGTGCTGTGCGCGCTGAGCATCTTTGGAATCGTGGTGCTGATTGCCACCGAACTGGTGGAGCGTTCGCAACTGTCGTGGAGCAAGTTTGGCCTGGGGTTCTTCTTCAGCACCTTTACCGATCCCGATACCAAGCTGCCCATGTACTGGGACCCTGTGAATGGCCACTTCAGTGCGCTGCCGTTCATCTTCGGCACGCTGGTATCGTCCTTTCTGGCGCTGGCGCTGGCGGTGCCGCTGGCTATCGGCCTGGCGGTGTTTTTGACCGAGATGTGCCCGCGGTGGCTGCGCACACCACTGGCCTTCATCACCGAGCTGCTGGCGGCGATTCCCAGCGTGATCTATGGCCTGTGGGCGGTGTTTGTGCTGGTGCCGCTGTTGCGCGAGCATGTAAACCCGGCGCTGACGAAAACCCTGGGCTGGACGGGATTCTTCGGGGACGACAACCCGACCGGCCTGGGCTTTGTGGCGGCGGGCGTGATTCTGGCCATCATGATTCTGCCCATTATCTCCTCGCTCACACGCGAGGTGATGAACGCGGTGCCGGGGTCGCAGCGCGAGGCGGTGCTGGCGCTGGGCGCCACGCGCTGGGAGATGATCCGCATGGGCGTGCTGCGCAACGCGCGCATCGGCATTGTGGGCGCTGTGATTCTGGGCCTGGGCCGGGCGCTGGGCGAGACCATGGCCGTAACCATGGTGATTGGCAATACGCCGCAGATCACCCGTTCGCTGCTGGCCAGCGGCAGCTCCATGGCGTCAGTGATTGCGAATGAGTATGCTGAGGCGTCGGGCGATCTGCACCTGAGCGCGCTCACCGAGATTGGCCTGGCCCTGTTCATTGTCACGATTATTGTGAATGCGCTGGCCCGGCTGCTGGTGTGGGCCGTGACGCGCGGAGCGCCGGCGCAGGTGCATTGATCAGAGCAGGGACCAAGGGACCAGGGACTAAGGGACTAGGAACGTAAGGACTGGAGAAGAGCGCTGCGAACGGGAAATCAATGGCGGGCACGATGGAGGATGGGAACCGATGGACTGGCCACCGGTCTGGCGATCCTGTCGACCGTGCTGGTGGTTGCGCCGCTGGTGGCAATCTTTGTCTACCTCATCTATAAGGGCGCCAGTTCGCTGAGCCTGGGCTTCTTTACGCAGGTTCCCAAGCCGGAAGGTGAGCCGGGCGGTGGCATGGCGAACGCGATTGTGGGCTCCGCGGTGCTGCTGGGACTGGCCAGCCTGATCGGCGTGCCGATCGGCATTTCCGGTGGGATTTTTCTTGCCGAGTTTGGGCGCGGAACCAAGCTGGCGAATGCGGTTCGTTTTACCGCCGATGTGCTCAACGGCGTGCCTTCGATCGTGATGGGCATCGCGGTTTACTCGCTGATTGTTTACCGGCAAAAGCATTTTTCAGCGCTCTCCGGCGGCGTGGCGCTGGGGATCATGATGATTCCCACGGTCACGCGCACAACGGAAGAGATGCTGCTGATGGTGCCGCACTCGGTGCGCGAAGCGGCCCTGGCGCTGGGTGTGCCCAACTGGCGCTCGGTGCTGTCGATTACCGTGAAGACCGCCTCGCCGGGCATCATCACCGGGTGCATGCTGGCCTTTGCGCGCGTCGCCGGCGAGACCGCTCCGCTGATCTTTACCGCGCTCGGCAACTCCAACTGGAGCGCCAACCTGAACGAGCCCATTGCCGCCCTGCCGTTGCAGATTTACACCTATGCCATCTCGCCGTATGACGATTTGCACCGTCTGGCATGGGCCGGTGCTCTGGTGTTGATTGCGCTGATTGTGGCGGCCGTTTCGCTGGTGCGGTTTGTCACCAGCCGCGGTGTTTTGAAGGGAGCAAGCTAAGTGGGCGTCGGTATCGAGGTAGGCAACCTGAATGCGTGGTACGGGGCCAATCACACGCTGCAGGACATCAATCTGAATATTCCGGCCAACCACGCCACGGCACTGATTGGACCATCGGGCTGCGGCAAGAGTACATTTGTGCGTTGCCTCAATCGCATGCACGAGACCAACCCGGTGGCGCGCGTCACCGGCACGGTGCGCATTGGCGACCTGGACATTTACAAAGACGCCAAGCCGGTTGAGATTCGGCGCCGCGTGGGCATGGTTTTTCAGCGGCCCAATCCGTTTCCGACCATGTCGATCTACGACAACGTGGCCGCGGGCTTGAAGCTGAACGGATACAGCAACCGGCGCGTGCTGGACGAGATTGTGGAGCAGTCGCTGAAGGACTCGGCGCTGTGGGATGAAGTGAAAGACGATTTGAAGAAGAAATCCGGCGCCAGTCTTTCCGGCGGCCAGCAGCAGCGGCTGTGCATCGCCCGCGCGCTTGCGGTCGATCCGGAAGTGCTGCTGATGGACGAGCCGGCCTCGGCACTCGACCCGGTTTCAACGTCGAAGATCGAGGACCTGATCTTCGAGCTCAAGTCGCAGTACACGATTGTGATTGTGACGCACAACATGCAGCAGGCGGCGCGCGTGGCCGAAAAGACGGGCTTCTTTTTGAATGGGCGCATGGTGGAGTTCGACTCCACGCACAAGATTTTTACCAACCCCAGCGACAAGCGCACTGAGGATTACATCACGGGCAGGTTTGGATGACGCGCATACGGTTTCAACGCAGCCTTGAGGAGTTGAAAGAGAACCTGCTGGTGATGGCCGGGTTGGCGGAGCAGGCCATTCAACGCGCCATTGAAGCCTATCGGGTGCGCGACCTGTCGATCTGCGACCTGGTCAGCCGCAGCGAAATTGCCATCAATCGCCTGGAGCGCGATATCGACCAGTCCGCTCTCGATCTGCTGGCGATGGAGCAGCCCATGGCCATCGATCTGCGCTTTATTCTGAGCGTGATCAAGATCAACGCGGACCTGGAGCGCGTGGGCGATGCGGCCAAGAGCATCAGCGACCGGGTGCGCAGCATGGACCAGATGGCCGCGGTTGAGCTGCCTGTCGATATCCCGCGCATGGCCTCACTGGCCACCGACATGGTGCGCAAGAGTCTGCAATCGTTTATTGAGGCCGATACGACCATGGCGCGCACGGTGCTGACCATGGACGACGCCGTGGACGCCATGAACCGTGCTGCGTACAAGTCATTGACCAAGGTGATGGAGGGCGAGAGCCACATGGCTCCGCAGGCCCTGAATGCCCTGATGATCAGCCGCAACCTGGAGCGGGTTGCCGACCACGCGACCAACATTGCAGAGGACGTGATCTTCTGGGTGGAAGGCGCCGATGTACGCCACCACAAGAGCCTGAAGAAGCCCGACCCGCATGCGCTGGGCGAGGCTGAATCAGCCTGAGGCTACACGCTCCGGTTCGATACAATCTCTCCAGTTCTTCCCACAAAAAGGAGGTCGGCCCATGCTCAAGCCCATGCGTGTTCTGATTGTCGCCGCAGGTGCATCCTTTTTTGCGCTGCTTTCTGGATGCAAAGTGGCGCCTGACTCCCGCACTGCCGATGTGCAGGCGATCCGCGACAGCGAAGCAGCCTGGGAGAAGGCCTTCGCCACCAAGGCGCCTGAAAAGGCGGAGGCCTTCTACGCAGACGACGCCGATTCCATGCTGCCCGACACGCCGTTGATGGCAGGTAAACAGGCAATTCTCGCGGGGATGAAGCCGGAGCTGGGCGATCCGAACTTCAGCCTGTTTTTTTCGCCGGCCAAGGTGGAGGTTGCGCAATCGGGAGACATTGCGTACACGCAAGGCAGGTTCGCATACACGACGACCGACCCCAAGACCGGAAAGCGCGTGGGCCAGTCGGGCAACTACGTCGAGGTCTACAAGAAGCAGGCAGACGGAAGCTGGAAGGTGGAAGAAGACATCGCGACGGAAGAGACGCCGCTGATGCCGCTCACGAGCTCGAAGTGAAGCACGGGGCTTCAAGGCAGGGCGGCGAGCGCAAAGAAAACCCGCCTGATGGCGGGTTTTCTTTGTTGGCAAACAGAAACTTGGAGAGTGGTTCGCCGGAAGCGCTGAACGCCGCTTGCCCGTGTTATTTGCTCTCGGTGAGCGTGCTCTTGATGAAGGCTGCCACGCGGTCGTGCAGCTGCTTGAGGCTTTCATCGCGGACGTAAACCATGTGTCCGCTCTCGTACCAGTCGTACTCAATGTTCTTGGCGAGCGATTGCGGGATGGGCAAATGCTTCTCTTCGTACTGGGCGGCGAAGAAGGGCGTGGCCAGGTCGTAGTAGCCGCCGTTGACCATGATGCGCAGGCGGGGATTGGTCTTGAGCGCTTCGGCAAGATCAATGGCCACGTTCAGGTTGCTGGGATTGCCGCGGTGGGTTGTGTCCCATTGCGCGCTGCCGAACAGGGCTTCAGACAGATAGGTCTGTCCGGCGCCGAATTTGAGGTCCTTGCGCACGTAGTCGTTGAAGAGCGAAACGTAGGCCGAGGAGATGGCCGAGCTTTGCGGATCGTACTCCGCGCCCTCGCTGAGGGGGTTGAGGTTGGGCCCGGAAAAGCGCGTGTCGAGCCGGCCTGTGGTCAGGTCCTGGTCTTCCTGGAGCGTCTTCTCAAACTCGCCGCCATTGACGCGCAGGCCGGCTTTGATGAGATAGGCGACAGGCAGACCAGTGTACTGGTGCAGCTTCTCGGCGACAGCTTGCTTTTCATCGGCGCTGAGGTCGGTGCCCTGGGCCAGCGCGTGGGTGTAGGGGCCCATGGCGAACTCCTCCACCTCTTTCAAAAATGGATCGAGTGCTGCCGGTTGTGTCGGCAGCTTCTTGTGGTACCAGGCGGTCGCGGCGTAGGTGGGCAGGGCCAGCACATAGGGCAGGTCGACACCGGGATTGCCCTGCGGGCCGTCAATGTCGGTGGTGAAGTTGAATATCTGCGAGAGCAGAATCACGCCGTTGAGGTCGATGCTCTTGCCGTTCTCCAGAATGTCGCTCAACACGGCCGAACGCGTGGTGCCGTAGCTCTCGCCGAAGAGATACTTGGGCGAGTTCCAGCGGTTGTACTTGGTGATGAAGCGCTGGATGAAACGGGCAAAGGCGTTGGCGTCTTCATCGACGCCCCAGAAGGCCTTTTCCGCGTCCTTGCCAACCAGGCGGCCGAAGCCTGTACCGGGCATGTCGATGAAGACCAGGTCGCTGGTGTCGAGCAGCGAGTATGCGTTGTCGACCATCTTGTAGGGTGCGGCGGGCAGGTGCTGGTCGGTGTCGGTGACCACGTGCTTGGGGCCGAGCGAGCCCATGTGCAGCCAGACGGTGGAGCTGCCCGGGCCGCCGTTGTAGAAGAAGGTGATGGGGCGGTCTTCGGCCTTCGCGTCTTTCTTCTGCCCCAGCGACGAAGACCCGTCGCTGGGGACCCCTTTGAAGTAGGCCACGTAAAACATTTTCGCGACCGGAGTTGCATCCTTGGCGTCCTTGGGCTCGGAGTTGGCCAGCTGCGAACCGGGCTCGGGTTTGCCATCCATGTCCAGCTGTGCGTCCTGCACGTCGGTTGAGCCGACGGTGAGGGTGCCGGCGACGGCGGTGTAGGCGATGCTCTGGCCTGCGACCACGACTGAGCCCTGTGTGGTGGACTCCGCAGGCGGAGCTTTGTCAGTGGTTTTGTCGGACGATTTATCCGATGATTTACTCGCGGTCTTGTCCGCACCGGGTTTGTCGTCGTCCGCGCGCAACAGCACGGGGCCGGTGATCATGGTGAGGGCAAGAATAGCAGCGGAGAGCTTGCGGGGACTGATCAAGGAGAACTCCAAGGGTGCAAATTGCTTGAGTGCCAGTATAGGACTTTCTGCTGTGAATCGACGACAGGGATGAGCCAAGGGAAATGCTACTTCGCCGGCTTGTCGAACGGCTGCTTATCAGTGATGCGCGGGCGGTCTTCAGCTTGCAATTCCTTCGAAACCGCCTCCACTTCGCGGAAAACGCGGAGCAGATTGCCGCCGAGAATCTTCTGAATATCTGTGGCGCTGTAACCGCGGTCGAGCAGGGCCTGTGTGATCTTGGGCAGATCGGCGGGCGAGTCCAGGCCCTCAGGCAGCTGGCCGCTTACGCCGTCGAAGTCGGAACCGAGGCCCACGTGATCGACGCCGGCCACCTTGGCGATGTGGTCGATGTGATCGATGAGCATCGACAGCGGCGGACGCGGGATGCGGTCCTGAAAGCTGCGCTGAATCTTTTCTTCGTCGCCGTACGTGAACTCTTTGCCGTCGGTCTTGGCTTTAGCCCTGGCGTCGGCCAGAGCCTTGTCGATCTCCGGCTGCTGCGCCTTGGCCGCATTGCGGTAGGCCTGGGAGACGAAGCCGGAGTAGTAGTTCACGCTGATCACTCCGCCCTTGGAGCCGGGGCCGCCGGAGTTGGCCACGGCGCGCAGCATGTCGTCGGTCATGTTGCGGGGTGCGTCGCACAAGGCCCGCGCGTCAGAGTGCGAGGCGATGACCGGAGCGCGGCTGATGATCAGGGTGCGGTAGAAGGTGCGGTCGGAGACGTGCGAGATGTCGACCATCATGCCCAGGCGATTCATCTCGTAGACCACGTCTTTGCCGAACTCGGTCAAACCTTCCTTGGTGTGCGGGATGGATTTGTCATCGATGTCGCCGGAGGAGTCGGCCCAGTCGTTTGAATTCGACCAGGTCAGCGTCATGTAGCGCACGCCGAGCGCGTAGTACTCGCGGAGCAGGGCGAGCGAGTTTTCGATCGAGTGGCCGCCTTCAATGCCCATCAGCGCAGCGAACTTGTGGGTGCGATGCGCGTACTCGATGCCTTCCGGCGTGGCCACGAACAGGATCTGGTCAGGATGTTTGGCCACCTGCTGCTTGACCGAGTCGATCAGCTCCAGCGTGCGGCGGGCGTAGTGGTCCTTGTAGAGCGTGGGCTCGACCCAGATGGAGAAGAACTCCGCGCCAAGATTTCCTTTATGGATGGAGTCCAGATTCAGGTTGCCACCGTTGAGCGGATCGGCCAGG
>Ga0302279_10004703_pt1 | contig 15849 bp, 12 predicted proteins | sample III_Bog_N3_3_FD_194541 | JGI IMG/M metagenome (GOLD analysis project Ga0302279, IMG submission 194541) | Peat permafrost microbial communities from Stordalen Mire near Abisko, Sweden - III_Bog_N3_3 | ecosystem: Environmental > Terrestrial > Soil > Wetlands > Peat | place: Sweden: Abisko...
GAGCACGTTCGAGATGTCTTCCCAGCCGCGCGGACTCGCGCCGATCAGATGGTCGTTGCTGACCTGGGTTTGGGTGTCGTCGAGCTTGTCCGGCCGCACGCGCAGGTACGCCATGACCTCCGGCGCCAGATCCTTCTCGATCGCATAGGCGAGGAAGGCTTCGATCGTCGTCTGCACATTGAAGTGAAACATGCGATCGGCGAGCGCCGTGCCCATGTCGTGCGAGACGGCGCCATGAAACGTCGCGTTTCCGGCGGCGATGACCTGCCAGCCGTCGGGCAGACGGTAGTGGCCGACGCGGCGGTCGAGGATCAGCGAATAAGCTGAAATCTGCAGCCGCTGTTCGGCCGCCGTGAGTTCGTCGAGAAACAGGATGCCGTCCGGCTCGTCGGCCGAGGGCAGGAATTCCGGCGGGAACCACACGGTCTTCGCCAGCACGTCGTCTGCGTAGATGGCGCCGCGGATGTCGACGGGTTCGATCGTCGTGAGGCGCAAATCGACCAGCGGCACGCGGAAATGCTCGGCGACCTGGCGTACGATCGAGGACTTGCCGACGCCGCGCGTGCCCCAGAGCATGGAGGCGCGCCGGCGCAGCGTGAGATCCGCGTATTGTTCGATGAGCGCAGCTTTCGCGGCGGCGATCGAGATCGGCGGAATGTTCATGGGGTTGCCGTTCATGTCGGCGCACTCCCGGACGCGCCAGCAGCCGTCCCCGGCCCCGCACCGGCCCCCGGCCCCGCTTCCGCTTCCGCTCCCGCAATCGCGCCGGGGCTGCGCCATGCCGGCGCGGCGCAAACGCGCGGCAACGGCGGCAGTTCGATGCGTGGAATCTCGCGCATGCAGAAGAACAGCATCATGAGCAGTGGCGGGGAGTTGAAAATCAGCATGCGCAAGCCCGAGTTCTCGGCGAGATGCAGGTACGGCACGGACGCCGCCGCGCCGATGAGCCCGAGGCAGACGAGCACCGGCATGGCCCTGCGCAACACCAGCGTCTGCGCGAGGTGACGAGCGCACGTCGCGAGCGACGCCTCCGCGCGCCGGCTGCGCTCGGGCTCCCGGCCGCGCATGCGCATCGTGCATTTCCAGCCTTCAGGCACGCGGCTCAAGGGCGCCCAGTCACGGCCGAGCACCGCGAGCAGGTCGTCCGGGAGCGCGATGTCGTCGCCGGGGCCCGCGGCGATCAGGACGTCGGTGCGAATGCCGTGCGGCGTCGGTGCCGGAAGCCTGACGGTGATTCCGCCGACCTCGACCACGCCGCCCGCGAGTTCGAGCCGTTCCGGGCTGCGCGCGCCGTCTTCGAGTCGGTGCGACAACGCGATTCGGAAACCGGGGCCGATGACGAAGCCGCACGCCGCCGGTATGCCGTCGATCTGCGCGAGCAGGTCGGCGGGAACCTCGCCATCCGCCGCGAGCGAGGCTGACGCCCCCTCGGCGGGAACGAGTCGGCGCGTGAGTCGAAAGCGCCCGGCGGAGAGACTCTCGAGTTCGAGTTCCTCGCGCAGCGCCGGCAAATCCAGGTTCCCGCCGGCTGCGGCCCCGTCGCCGGCACCGCTTGCGGGCCGCTCGACGACGCGAAATCGCAGGCGCCGCAGTGCCCGGTCCGTCGCCGCGAGATCGACGTGCCGCCCGCGCCGCGCGAACGGCTCGACCAGTCCGAGGATCTCATGATGCGTGAGTGGTTGAATTGTCATCTCGTGCTAGCAGAATCGTACTCTCCCTGCACGATAGAAGAGGCCGGCGCAAATGCCAATGGCCCTGACGCACGGCGGCGGGCTTGTATTGCGTTCGATCGGTATAATATACTCCCCTATTTCGCGCCATCGCTGCTGCTGCTCTCGGCCTGGTCAGGCTTGACCGGCTCTCGCGTCGACGCGGCCGATGCCCCCGTTGCCCCCGTTGCCGCCGCTGCGCCGAGGGCCGCGGGGGCGCCCGACATGCCCGACGCGGCGTTCGCCGTGCACGGCCAGTTCACCTATGTCGAGCAGGAGTCGGATTCCTTTCATGCCCCTTATGCCGGCGCGAACAGCCTCTCGCCGGACCAGGGTCGTGAAACGACGGACGCCACTCTCTATATCGGCGTCCGGCCGTGGCCGCACGCGGAATTCTGGGTCACGCCGGAAGTCGACCAAGGCTTCGGCCTCGACGATACGCTCGGCATTGCGGGCTTTCCGAGCGCCGAGGCGTACAAGGTCGGCCGCAACCGGCCGTACCTGCGCCTGCCGCGCGCGTTGCTGCGTCAAGTCGTGGACGTGGGCGGCGCCACCGAAGCGGTCGAGCCGGACCTGACCCAGCTCGCGGGGTCGCATGCCGCAGACCGCTGGGTGTTCACGGTCGGCAAGTTCGGCGTGCCCGACGTGTTCGACGCAAACAAGTATGCGCACGACGCCCGCAACGACTTCCTCAACTGGACGGCCGTCGACGCGGGAAGCTTCGATTACGCCGCGGACGCGTGGGGATTCACGGTGGGTGCGGCGGCGGAGCGCTATGCCGGCGATTGGACCGTGCGCGCCGGGTTGTTCGACCTGTCCACCATCCCGAACAGCGAGCACCTCGATCCCGGCGGCCACGAATTTCAGATGCTCGGCGAACTCGAACACCGCCATGTGTGGTCGGACGAGCCCGGCCGGCTGCTGCTCACCGTGTACGACTCGCGCGGCCGCATGGGTTTGCTGAGCGCGGCCACGGCGGCGGCGGCGCTCACGGGGCAGACTCCCGACGTGGCCGGCGTGCGTCGATACCGCAGCCGTCTCGGCGTGAGCCTCGATCTGGAGCAGGAGGTCGCCGCCGATCTCGGAGTGTTTGCGCGGCTCGGCAAAGCCGCGGGCAACGTCGAAGCCTTCGAGTTCACGGACGTCGATCGCAGCTTCGAGGCCGGCTTGACGGCGGACGGCAGCGCCTGGCACCGCCGGGACGACCGCTTGGGTCTCGCCGTGCTCGTGAACGGAATCTCCGCGGACCGCGAACGCTACCTCGCCGCCGGCGGACTCGGCATCCTCGTCGGCGACGGCCAACTGCCGAATCCCGCGGCCGAGCGCATCGTCGAGACCTATTACAGCCTCGCCCCGCTTGCATGGGCGCGTGTCTCCCTGGATTATCAATGGGTGAAGAATCCCGCCTACGCCAGCGATCGCGGTCCCGTCTCGGTTTTCGCATTGCGCCTGCACGTTCAGCTTTGATCCCGTGACGCCGCTCTCCGCCGCGCTGGTTCTGCTCGCCTGCGCCGCCGTGATCTACGTATCCTGCGAATTTTTCGTCAACGGCATCGAGTGGGTCGGTCTGAAGGCGGGAGTTTCGAAGAGCGCCGTCGGCACGGTGCTCGCCGCCTTCGGTACGGCGCTGCCCGAGAGTGTCGTGACCTTCGTAGCCGTTGCCCCCGGCACCCCGCCGTCTCAGAAACAGATCGGGGTGGGCGCCGCCATCGGCGGCCCGCTCGTGCTCGGGACGATCGCCTACGCCGTCGTCGGCCTCGCTTTCCTGGCGTTTCAGCGGCGGCGGCGGATCGCAATGTTGAGCGCGGTCGAGCAGCGCCGGCTGGCGGGCGACCAAGCCTGGTTCCTGCCGATCTTCGCGGCCAAGGTCGCGCTCGGGTGGGTGAGCTTTGCGTGGAAGCCATGGCTCGGCTGGGCATTCCTGCTCGCCTATGCACTCTATACCTGGCGCGAGATCCGGACCACCGACGCCCCCGGCACCGGGCAGCTGGCGGCCGATCTCGACCCGCTCAAGTTCCGCCCCGGCGAGGCCGATCCGGCGCTGCAATGGGTGCTCCTGCAGACGCTGATCGCCCTCGGCTTGATCTTCCTGAGTTCCGAACTGTTCGTGCGCCAGCTCGCAATCCTGAGTCCGGCGCTCGGCCTCTCCACCCAGCTGGCGGCGCTGCTGATCTCGCCGATCGCGACGGAGCTGCCCGAGACCCTCAATGCGATCATCTGGCTGCGTCAGGGCAAGATCACGCTCGCGCTCGGCAACATCAGCGGTGCGATGATGATCCAGGCCACGGTACCGAGCGCGCTCGGCATCTTTTTCACGCCGTGGCTGCTCGATGCGCCGCTCAGCATCGCAGCGATCGTGACCTTTACGTCGATCGCTCTGATGTGGCTGCTGCTGCGCGTGGGTGCGCTCACCGCGGGCCGGCTCGCGGCGTTCGGCACGCTGTACCTCGTGTTCGCCGCGCTGGCCGTGTTGCGCTGACCTCCCGTGCGGCCGCTCGCGGCGGCGGCAGCACGCTAGGCTTCGATACCTTGGGTCTTCAAGTATTCGTCGTAAGTGCCCTTGAAATCGATGGGCCGTGCGCCGGGTTTGAGTTCAATGATGCGCGTTGCGAGGCCGCCGACGAATTCACGATCGTGCGACACGAAGATCATCGTGCCCGCGTAATGCTCCAGTCCGATCTGCAGCGACTCGATCGTCTCCATGTCCATGTGGTTGGTGGGCTCGTCGAGCAGCAGCACGTTGGGCCTCGTGAGCATGAGCTTGCCGTAGATCATGCGGCCCTTCTCGCCGCCCGATAGCACTTTGACCGATTTCTTGGTCTCGTCCCCCGAGAACAGCAGCCTTCCCAGCGTCGCCCGAACGAGTTGATCGTCGTCGGCCTTGCCGGTGAATTGCGACATCCAGGCGAACAGGTCGAGCTTGTCCTCGAACTCCGCCTGGGGATCCTGCGGCATGTAGCCCACTTGCGCGTTCTCGACCCACTCGATCTTGCCGGCGGTCGGCCGCAGCTCGCCGGCCAGGCAGCGCATCAGAGTCGTCTTGCCGATGCCGTTCGGCCCGATGATCGCGATGCGCTCGCCCGCCTCGACGTCGAACGTCAGGTTCGAAAACACGTCCGCGTCCGTGCCGGGATACCGATAGGCGACCTTCTCGAGTCCCACCGCATTGCGATAGAGCTTCTTCGCCTGTTCGAAGCGGATGAACGGATTTTGCCGCGACGAGGGGCGGATCTCCTCGATCTTGATCTTCTCGAGCTGCTTCTTCCGGGAGGTCGCCTGGCGCGCCTTCGAGGCGTTCGCGGAGAAGCGGCGCACGAACTCCTGCAGGTCGGAGATGCGGTCGCGCGCCTTCGCATTGGCCGCTTCGACGCGTTCGCGCGCCTGGATCGAGGCCAGCATGAAGTCGTCGTAATTGCCGGGATAGACCTTGAGCTGCTGGAAATCGAGGTCGGCGATGTGCGTGCAGACCTGGTTCAAGAAATGCCGGTCGTGGCTAATGATGACCATCGTGGCGTCGTAATTGTTGAGCGCCCCCTCGAGCCAGCGGATCGAATTGATGTCGAGGTTGTTGGTCGGTTCGTCGAGCAGCAGCACGTCGGGCCGCGAGAACAGGGCCTGCGCGAGCAGCACGCGCAGCTTCAGGCCCGGCGGCACTTCGCGCATCGGACCGTTGTGACGCGACTCATCGATGCCTGCGTCGATGAGGATGGCCGCGGCGCGCGCCTCGGCGTCGTAGCCGCCGTATTCGGCGAACACGCCCTCGAGTTCCGCCGCGCGCATGTAATCGGCGTCGGTCGCGTTCGGATCCGCGTAGATACGGTCCCGTTCCGTCATCGCCGCCCACAGTTCCGCATGCCCGCGCATCACGACGTCGAGCACGCGTTCGTCCTCGTAGCCGAACTGGTTCTGGCTGAGCTTGCCGAGCCGCATGCCGGCCTGCAGCATGATGTCGCCGGCGCTCGCCTCGAGATCCCGCCCCAGGATCTTCATGAGCGTCGATTTGCCGCAGCCGTTGGCGCCGATCAGGCCATAGCGGTTGCCGTCGGCGAACTTGACCGTGACGTTTTCGAACAAGGGTTTTGCGCCAAATTGGATGGCGACATTGGAGGTGGCAAGCATGGGGGGAACGAATTCTATCCGACCGCGACCGCTCGGGGAGCTTTTTCGCCACCCGACGTCCGAAATCACGGTCCCGCGGGAGACTCAAGGCGCCGGGACGACGACCTCCGGCCGCGGCGCGAACGGCTGAATGCCGAATTTCGGATACACCTCCGCCGGATAATAAAATGTGCCGTCCTTGACGACGAGGCGCACGCGCTTGATCGCCCTCAAGTCCTGGGTCGGGTCGCCCGGAACCAGGAAAAAGTCGGCGAGCTTGCCCTTTTCGATCGAACCCAAGCGCTGATCGATCCCGAGGTAGCGCATCGAGTCGAAACTCGCCCGTTTGAGGATTTCCGCGGGCGTCATCCCCGCTCGCTGGTAGAGCTCGAGTTCGCGGTGATACGTAAAGGACCCGCCGGTGTCGGTGCCGAAGACGATGAAAACCCCGCGGTCGTGCAGCAGGCGCGTGGTCGCGAGGATCTTGTCGAATGCCGCGCGGTAGGCCTGATCGTCGCCGGGCGCCGCCGTGTCGATGAGCGCTTTGAGCGCATCGCGGCGCCAACCGATGGGCATGTGCGAGAAAAAATCGACCGCGCCGGGCGGGATCTCGCCGTCGCGGTTCAAGGTGAGCATCTCGTGAATCCCGAGTGTCGGATCGATCGCAATGTGGCGGTCCACCATGCTGCGGATCGTGCGCTGCACTTTGTCGCTTTGCAGATCGATGCCGCCGAAGCGTTTGAGCGCCGTGAGTCTGAACAGCGTGCGGGTATCCTCGTCGGGGCCGATGACCCAACCGAGCATGAACTGATTGATGTGAGTGATCTCGTCGTAGCCGGCGTCGATCATGCGGTCGGTCGTCGAGAACGCCGGGATGTGGCCCGCGACGCGCATGCCGAGCCGATGCGCTTCGCCGGCCATCGCCGGCACCCACGCCGGATTCATGCTGTTGTAGATCTTGATCTGCCAAAACCCGCGCGCGCCGTACCAGCGCACGGCATCGAGCGCCTCGGCCTCGCTGCCGACGAGGATGCCGTTGTTCGCGCTGAACGGACTCCTGCCTTCGATGAAGCCCGAACGGATGACGCGGGGTCCGCCGATCTGCCCCGTCTCGATCCGTGCCATCAATGCCTCGAGCACCGCGTTGTCGTTGCCCATGTCGCGCACCGTCGTGACCCCCGCGAGCACGTCGAGCAGCGCCTCGTCCTGCGCCAGGTGGCTGTGCATGTCCACCATGCCCGGGATCAAGGTGCCGCCCGCACCGTCGATCGCGACTTCGCCGGGCGTTGCCGGGCTCGTGAGCGGCTCGATCGCCGCGATTTGGCGGCCGGCGACGAGCACCGCGACCGGCTGAGTCAGAGCCGAGGTGCGCGGATCGAAGAGCCGCACGTTGCGGATCCGCACGGCACCCGGATAGCGATGCGCGACCTCGTGTTCGATGTTCACGAAGCGTGCGGTGGACCACTCCGCGGCGAGCCCGCGCAGCCGCCGCTCCTCGCCCTCGTAGCCCGCGCGCACGATGACCGTCGACGGATCGACGACCGCGAACAATTCGTCACGCTCGTCGAGCAGCAGCGTCTCGGGTGTCAATTGGATACCGGAGAGTTCGTAGCGCGTGACGCGCAGCGGCGCGGCGCCGCCCGCCGCCGCGCCGCCTGCGCCGTCACCTGGGCCAAAGACGAAGCTCTCCCCGCGCGTGAGCGCGAGCGTGCCGTCGGGCAGCGCCCCCATGCGCAGTCCCGCACTCTTGAGCAAGGCCCGGGCATACAGGCCGTCCGACCACGGACTCGCGCTCTGCGCGACGTAGATCCGCGCCTCCGGCGGGGAAGCCTGTCCCGCGCCCGGTTCGGCCTCGTCGCTCGCGCCTTTGCCGGTCGAATCGAGCCATTCGGCATGTGCACCTTTGCGCGTGAAGCGCTCGCTCACCTTGCTGCCGAACGTCGTCGTACCCGCGATCGACCACGCGCTCGGACGACCGTCGGGCTCGACGCGGATCGTCTCGGTGACGGTTGGGCCGCGGCCGTTGTCCTTGACGTCATAGCTGACGCGCACCTGACCGCCGGCCGCCGTTTCGGCGGTGAGCGTGCCGACCTTCTTGCCGCCCGTAATCACCGCGTAGCGTTCAGTATCCGCGCGGGCCGCCGGCTGCAGGATGCCGATCAGCGCAACGGCGATGGCGCAGCATCGCGCGGCGGACCTCCACACGACCGCGTTGCCGAGCATTCGACGCGACAGGCGATTCGTCGCGGGCGGCATACGCGGGCTGGGCGGTGTCGTGCGCGTCATCGCCGCGCCCCGAGGCCTTCGATTTCGTCGACGAGTTCCCGCGTCGTGCGCTGCCGGCAATAGCCGCGGTTGTTGCGCAGCGACCATTCATGCCGTTCCGCGGACAGCGTCACGCAGGCATCCGTCGGAACGGTCACGAGGTAGCCCGCGTCGCAGGCGTCGCGCACGGTCGAATCGACACATTGGTCGGTCAGGCAGCCCGCAACGATCAAATAGCGCGTGCCGAGATTGCGCAGCACGTAGTCGATGTTCGTCGACATGAAGACCGATGAGGATGTCTTCGGAAACAGGATCTCGTCCTCGAGCGGCGCGAGTTCGGCGAGCACCTTGGCGTCGGGCGAGCCCTTCGGCACGTTGAAGCCGGTGATCTTGTAGTCGAGCGAGCGATCGCGGCCGTCCGCCGTGAGACTCTCGATGACCGTGTAGGTGACTTCGATGCCGGCGGCGCGGCAGGCTTGCTGCAGGCGCACCATGTTCGGCAGGCCATGACCGCGCAGCGCGTCGAAGAAATAGCCATAGGTTTGCGCTTTCTCGGCCGCGCCGAGGTGAGCATATTCCCCGCCGTCCCAGAGACAATTGAAGTTTTGCACGTCGACGAACAGCAGCGCCGTGTGAGCGGGCTCGATCGGGATCTCTCGGCTCGTCGGATGGGTCAAGGTGTCGCTCCCGGCAGGTTTCTTTGGGCATTCTCGAGCACGCGGGCAAGACGGCGCGCCCACTCGAGCTGGCCGGCCACACTGCCGACGAGATCCTGCCGGATCTCGATTTCGACGTGCGGCAGACCGCGCGCCTCGCCGTGCCGTGGAATCGTGTAGTCCGTCGCATCGCTGACGAAGTACGGCTGATTGTCCGCGACGATCAGTCCGCGCTCGCGGCGCAGCTCGTCGAGCACGAGGCCCGCGAAGCGCCGGTCGCGATTGTAGAGGATCGCCGCGTGCATTTCGCGGCGCACGCCTTTGAAGACGTCGGTCATGGAGTGTTGGGCGACGAGGATCGGAGCCCGCCCGCCCCGCGGCGCGGCGCTCCTCGAGCAGCGCGCGCAGATGATCGTGATAAGGCGCGAAGATCTCGGCATGCCGCGCGGCGACCTCGGCGGGCCCCAAATTCGCGTTGCCCGGGATGTCGATCCATTCGCTCGAGCGCGGAATCGAGCTGTCGACCTTGGGATCGCGGTTGCAGTCGATCACCAGCCGGGAGTAGTTTTGCGCGACGAGCGGCGCATCGAGCAGCCGCGCGAGCTCGCGCGCAACGCCGAGCGCGCCGATGTCCCAGGCGATGTGGCGCTCCAATTCGGATCGCGGCACGCCGAGGTCCTCGAGGCCGCGCGGTATGCGCGCGCTCGCGTGGTCGACGGCGAACACGAAGTCCGAGCGCCCCTCGCGCCGTTCCGCGAAGACCGCCGGCGGCTCATCTGCGGCGAGCAGCGGCATTCAATACACCTCCGCGTAACGGCGGCAAATCTCCGCCTCGTCGAGTCCGTCGAGACTCGCGATCTCGGCGCGTTTAAAGGCCAGATAGCCCTCGAGCAGCTCGCCGCCCAGCACGTCGAGCCCCCAGGCATCGGCCTCGAGCGCATCGAGCGCCGCGCTCAAGCTCGCGGGCAGTGGACGCGCCGCCTGCGCGTCGACATCGAGCGCGTCGCGGATGCCGGCAAGACCCGCCTGCACCATGCCGGCGAGCGCGAGATAGGGACTCGCGGTCGCGTCGGCGACACGATACTCGACGTTGCACTGCCGCGCCCGCTGCAGCGGGTCGTCGCCGACGATCGGACAGATGCGCAGGCTCGCGCCGCGGTCGAGCGTCCCGACGTCGGTCTTGAGCGGCGCCCAGCGATTCGGTCGCATGCGATAGTACGACACGACCGACGGCGCGGTGAGGGCACACAGCGCGGGCAAATGCGCGAGTATGCCGGCGATGAAGCGACGGCCGACGGGCGCAATCTGCCAGGGCTCGTTCTCGGCATAGAGCGCCGGCTGGTCGTCGCCCTGCAGGAAGCTGAAATGGATGTGGGTGCCGCTGCTCGTGCCCGCAGGTTCCGGCAGCGGCGTGAAGCTCACGCGCTCGCCGAAGCGGAAGGCGACCGCTTGGGCGAGTTCGCGCGTGATGACCGCTTCGTCGGCGCTGCGCATGCCGATCGCGGGCTTGGTCGTGACCTCGTACTGCCGGCGCCCGAATTCGCCGAGAAACGAATCCGGTACGACGCGCGCCTGGCGCAAGGCCGCGAGCAGCGTCTCGCCGTAGAATCCCTGGCGGCGATAGGTGTCGAGCCCATAGGGCAGCCAGGGATCGGCCGCCGCGCCGCTGTAGGTGAACTCCTGCTCGAAAGTGGCGAGCAATCGCAAACCGGTTTCGCGGCCGAGGCGCTCGAGCGCCCGCGCGAGGACCGTACGCGGACAGAAACTCCAAGCCGCGCCGGCCGAGGTCTCGATGTTGCCGATAAAAAAGTGTTCCGCGGCGGTGCCGTCGAACGGGACGTGCACGCGCGTGTCGGGATCCGGAATCAGGAATACCTCGCCCTGATTGCCGAACGGCGTCGAGTGTATGGGACCGAAGGCCGAGATGAACAGGTTCGTGGGCGCAAGACCGACGCCGCGTCGCAGCTTGGCGGGCAGGTCGGCGGCGGGAAAGCTCTTGCCGCGGAAGTGTCCCGACAAATCGCTGGTGCCGACGAAGGCGATCGGTTCGCGCTGCATCGCTCAGAGAGGATCCGGCAATGGCGAACGTCCCAGCGCGGGCCGCATCCGGATCACGCCGAGCGCGGCGAGCGTCCACGCGAACGCCACATAAGGCCAGAGGTTGTTGGGAAATTCGGGAGCCGGATAGACGGTCCGATAGAGCGCCCAGAGCAGCACGAGCGGACCGACCACGCAGAGCGCGGACCAGAGCCTGCGCCGCTCGCGCCAGCCCTCGATCATCTCCGCGCCGCCGACGCCGACGTAAATGAGGATCAGCGCGAGCGTCGCGATGGTGCTCAGGTAGCTGTAGTAATTGCTCGCGCCGCTGAACGGCGCCCACGCCAGAAACGGCACGAGGATCAACACAGTCGCCCAGGTCACCGCGAGGGCCGGAGTGCCGTGCACCGCATGGACGAGCCCGAGTTTCGGTGCGAGCCCCGCGCGGCCGAGCGCGAACAGCACGCGGGCGGCGGCCGCAAGCCCGCCGAGCACGCCGGAAAACGCGCTCGTCGCCGTCGCCAGATCGAGCGCCGTGGCGAGCGTCGGCGATCCGTAGCGCAGCGCGAGTTCGTCGAGCGGCGCGTCGGCCTTCGCGAGCGCGGCGATGCCGCCCGGTATGCCGCCGGGGCCATAACCCAGAATCTCGCAATAGGCTACGAACACGAAGAACACGCCGGCGCCCAGAACCGTGCCGAACATCGCGATCGGAATGTTCCGGCGCGGATGGACCGTCTCCTCGCCGAGCGTGGCGGCGCCCTCGAAACCGGCGAAGGACAGCACGGTGAACACCAGGCCGAAGCCGATGCCCGTCCAGCCGCCGTGAGCGGCCGACGGCGCGAAGCTCGCGAGCGCGGCGGCCCCCGTCGGCCGCATCTCGCGCAAGATGACCGCGCAGAGTGCGACGATCGCAAGCAGGGCCGCGCCCTCGAGTACGAGCATCAGGCGCCCGGCAAGCCGCATGTTGCGAAAGGCGAGCCACCAGGCCAGGAGCATCGCCGCGGCGCCGACGAGGATCCAGAGCGCGCCGATATCGACGCCGCAGCGCCGGAGCACGGCCGCCGTGAAATTTCCAACGAGCGCCGCGAAGGCGGTCGTGAAGCCCAGGTAGGTCAGGAGCAGTGTCCAGCCGGCGATGAATCCCGCGCGGCTGCCGAAGGTAAACGTGACATAGGCGTAGGCCGAACCCGCGTGCGAGACGCGGCGGCTGAACGCCACGAAAGACAGCGCCACGAGCGCCATCGCGACGGTGCCGATCGCGAACGTGAGCGGAGCGGCCGGACCCGCGGCCTGCACGACCAGCGTGATGTTGAAGGCGGCGGTCACGGTGGGAGCGATCACGGACAGCGACAAGCCGACGGCTTCCGGCAAACTCAAACTCGACACCAGATTTCGCATCGCGCCCCGCTTTCGTGTCGCTCAAGAGTAGCGAGCAACGCGCGGCAAGTCGACCCATCCGGTCTGGCGAGCCGTGCCGGCCGGCACTAAACTGTTGTCATGGGCGTTCCTCCGCTGACTCACCACGACATTCTGGGTTTGGTCGAACCGTTCACCCGGCGTGGCCGCCATGTGGATCTGGCGGCGAGCAACCGCATCGAACGGCGCCTGGTCTTCAAAGCCATTCTCCCGCAGAGCGATGCGCCCGCTCTCGCCGGCGTCCATGAAAATTTGCAGCTCGAACTGCTCGCGACCGGGACGAGCCGGCTCACGCGAGAATTTCGGCGCCCCGACGGCCTCACGGCGCGCCTGCTGGCGATGGGTCCGGCGCCCGGCGATCTGCTCGCCGCGGTCGAAGCCATCCCGGCCGAGCGGTTTTTTTCGAGCGGGCCCACCTTCACGATCGCGCGCAGCTATTCACTCGAGTCCGCGCGTACCGCCGCGGCCGACCGCGATGCCTGGGTGCTCGGACTCACCCACGCCGCCATCGAACTCGAAGACCTCCGCTTCACGCTCGCGCTCTCACCCGTCAAGGGCGTCTCCGCCGACGTCGCGCTCGCGCCAACGCGCGCAGGTGCGCTCGAACTGCCGGAGGATCTGCTCGCCGTACTCGGCTGGGATTGGGCGCGCTTGATCAAGACCAAGGAGGGCTGGAAGTCCAAACTGCGGCTGCGCGGCGCGCTCGGCAAGCGCACCCGCACCGCCGAACGGGCGCTCGAGGCGGCTGCGCGGCATCTGACGCGCACCTTGCGCGAGCCGCCGAGCCGGTTCCACGATCGACTCGTTGCGGCACGCTGGGGCGTCGTGTTCCGGCGCGCCATACCGCTGTTGACCTTCGTCGCGCTGCTGATTGCGGTCGCCAGCCTCGCGCGGCGCGGCACGGGCCGCGTCTCCGAGCTGTGGATCCTGTTCTTCCATGTCCCCACGGTGCTGATCGCGCTGAGTTTTTGTCTCCAGGAACTGCCGCAGTACGAGATCCCGCCGCTGCCGCGCCGCTCGCTCGCGGCGACGTGGTATCGTCCGGTCGCGCGGCCGGCTTGAGGCGCGATTCGTGGCGGTCGCGGCCACGCGGATGAGCCCGGTCGGCTGCTGCTAGGACTTGCGTTCGCTGACGCGCTTGGCAAGTTCCGCCAACTGCGCGAGGTCGACGTCTTCGGCGGGAACGTCGATGATGTCGTCCACGGGATTGCCTGACGTTGCGCGCGGTTTCGATGCCGCGGCCGCGGCGCCCACCGCGCCGGACGGATTCGGGGAACCAGACCCGGTGCCTGCCGACGCCGCCTGCGCGCCGCGCGCCGGGGAGGCCCGCTGCTGGGCCGCAAGACCGGGCAGACGATGCTCGAGCGAGTTGTAGCTCACCGCATCCGGAACGGGCCGCACCCAGTCGCTCACCTGCTCCATCCAGCGTTGATAGCGATCGAAGGTCCACATGCCGTCCGCGCCGCCGGACTGCAGCACGTTTGGAATTTGGCTGAAATTACCGGCGCGTATCGTACCGCGCGCGCCGGTGCTCGGCAGCAGGATCTCGCAGCGCGGGACGTGCAGGCGATGCGCGCTCAAGAAATCGAGACGCTGACAGCTCAGGGCGACGAGGCAGTCGGCAAGCTGCGCCCGTACGCTCGCCTGCAGATCGGCGGGAAAGGACATGCACAGCCGGGCGAGCGCTTCCGCACAGTTCGCCGAATGCATCGTGGCGAGCACGAGATGGCCGGTCTCGGCGGCATTCAGCGTGAGCCGCATGACCTCGGGCGTGCGCATCTCGCTGATCACGAGCACGTCCGGGTTCTCGCGCAGCGCATCGACGATGCCTTGTTCGAAGCTCGGCGCGTGGGTCGGAATCTCGCGCTGGCGGATATAGGACAAACGGTTCGAGTAGAGATATTCGAGCGGGCTCTCGAGCGTCACGATCTGGCGGGCGCGCGAGCCGTTGATCTCCTCGATGAGGGCCGCGAGCGTCGTCGACTTGCCCGACCCCGTGGGACCGGAAATGATCACGAGACCGGTCGTGGCCTCCGTGAAGCGGCGAAAATCCGCATGCAAGTTGCAGGCGCGGATGTCCTTGACGGAGGGCGCGAGCAGCCGGATCGCGATCGCGATGCCGCGCACCGTGCGATAGAAACTCGCCCGGCAACGCACGCCGCGCAGCGATATCGCGACGTCGGCCGACCCGCGCTCCTTGAATGCGGCCCAGCCTTCGTGACCCAGGAGATCCTGCGCCGTCTGGACGAGCCGATCGGCGGGGACGATGCCGCCCGCGGTCTGCAGTTCGCCGCGCACGCGCGCGACTACGAGCGTGTTGGCCTCGAGGTGCAGATCGCTCGCCCCCAGGGAGCGAGCCTTTTCGATCCATTCTTCGAGAATCATGGGGAAGGCAGCTTCCGGCGCATTGCACGCACTGTCCGACCAACGGGAGGCGCTGTCAATTCAAGACCCCCGCCGGGTGCGCAGGCGCGCACGGTGCGGGACTGCACGGATCCCCGGTCGCGTTGCGGAGCCTGCGAGGCGAATGATAGTCTGCGGCGCGGACGAGATCCGCGAGACGGGAGCAGCATGGCGTATTTGATGTCGACGCACCGAACCTTGGTCGGAGTCGACGCCGGTTCGCGGCTCGTGCAGCTCGCGGAATATCCCGCCGTTTCGCCGCAGTTCCTGAGCGTGCAATCGACGGCCCAGGGCAGCGTCGTGGAGGACGGCCCGCTGCGCGGCTTCCGCGTGGAGCTCATGCGCGAGGGGGCTGCCTTCGTCAAGGACGGCAAGTACCTGAGCGCTCTCGCCGATGGGCGGTCGGTGGCCGTGAACCGGGAGAAGCGCGCTTCCTGGGAGACGTTCGCCCTGATCCCCGAGGATCGGATCGCCGATTATCTGACCCGGCCGGGCGGCGATGCGCGCCGCTTTGGTGAGCGCGTGCGGGCGCTCAATGCGGCGGGCAAGCCCGTCAGGCTCTATTGTGGCGCGGGCAGGATTCACCGTCCGGGCTTCCTGCACCTCGATAAATATCTGATTTCGCCGAATTTCTATCTGACGAATTTCGACGAATACTTCATCTTTCCGTTCGTCGATCTGGCTTGGGAACTGCCCGATGACAGCGTCGATTATGTATTTCACGAGGATTTCATCGAGCACGTCACGCAGCTCATGCAAATCCAGTTCCTGGCCGAAACCCTGCGGGTCTTGAAGCCCGGGTGCTGGCACCGCGTGAACACTCCGAACCTGTTGGCGGCCATGAAGCGCCACTCGAATTTCAAGGAGGGGTTTCGCGGCGTCTACACGGGGGAGCCGAAGCACGGCCACATCGCGCTGTTTTCACCGTTTTCGCTCAAGGAAATCGCGGAACTCGTCGGTTATCGCGAAATCGTCTTCACCACGCGCAACAACGGCGTCTCGCCGCACGCCTGCATCGACTCCCGCCCGGGCACTGACCGTGACGACGTCACGGGAAACATTTTCGCCGACCTGCTGAAGTAGGCGCCCAGACCGGCACGGCCCTGCCGCCCGTGGTCAAGTCGCGGCCAGCGCCGCGAGCGACTCCGGCAGGATCTGGCCGCCGTCGATCACGAGGCTCTGGCCCGTGACGTAGGCCGCCTCGTCGCTCGCGAAGTAAAGCGCCGCATTGGCGATGTCGGCAACCGTGCCGAGCCGCCGCATCG
>Ga0302279_10004705_pt1 | contig 15842 bp, 12 predicted proteins | sample III_Bog_N3_3_FD_194541 | JGI IMG/M metagenome (GOLD analysis project Ga0302279, IMG submission 194541) | Peat permafrost microbial communities from Stordalen Mire near Abisko, Sweden - III_Bog_N3_3 | ecosystem: Environmental > Terrestrial > Soil > Wetlands > Peat | place: Sweden: Abisko...
GAGGCAAAGGCGCGCGCCGCGGCTCTCGCAGATGGCCCCCGCGCTCGTCCACGACTGGTGCGCGAGAGGGAGCGCATCGCCCGGCTTCACGTACTCTTCGCGGTCGATACAGAAGCGCTCGTGCACCCGCGGCGCGAGGCAGACGCTGGGGGCGTACACGGCGCATCGAAAGTCCTGGTACGGGCCGGGAGGGTCCATCCAGCGCGTGCACGTCTGGCGAACCTTGGGGCAGTAGTCGCCCGACACGAGCAGCATCTCGCTCGAGCACGTCGGAGGCGAAGCATCGATGGGCGCGGCGGCGACAGCGGTCGGTGCAACAGTCGCGGCCTCGGTGGCCGCGTCCTCCATGGCCGTACTCGACTGCGTCGTCTCTTCCACGACGGCCGGTCCGGGCGCCGGCGTGGCCCGCGGCTCGTTCGCTGCGCAGGCCGCCATCGGGGGGACGGCAAGGAGGCTCAAAACCACGCGCGCGACACGAACCACCACGGCGCTCACTCGACTTCCGAGGCGCCTCGGCGAAGCGCGCGATGCGATCGCGCGACCGTGAGGACGTCTCTCTTCAATGTGGGCTGTGGAGCAAGGATGCGCCACTTTCTCGGGATTTCTCTTGGTGCGCACGACCGAACGCGGTACCGCGTCGGCCCGCTCGGAAGAGGATTGCACCGATGTTGCTGCGCCGCGTTGTCCCCGTATGTGCCCTGTTCTCCGGCCTCGTCGTGGTCGTGTCAGGCCCTTCGCGTGGTGCATCGGTGGCGGCGCCCCCGAAGGTAGCGCCCCTTCGGGTCGTGGCGGCGCCCTTAGCCCTTGCGGCGTTGGCGGCTCCCGCTCCGTCGGCCCCGGGGTCGTGCGGGGAGGGGATGGTCCTCGTCGAAGGGGATTACTGTCCGAACGTCGTGCAGAAGTGCCTGAAGTGGATGGATCCGCCGGGGAGCCGGTACGAGTTCTTTCGCTGCGCGGAGTACGAAAAGCCTGCCGTGTGCGCCGGGGCGAAGGTCCACAAGCGCTTCTGCATCGACGAGACGGAGCGGGTCGAGGCGGGCTCCGATCTCCCGATGAACAAGAAGTCGTGGACCGATGCGACGCGAGTCTGCGAGGCGAACGGCGCGCGGCTTTGCATGACGAGCGAGTGGCAGTTCGCGTGCGAAGGGGAGGAGATGCGTCCGTACCCGTACGGTTGGAAGCGTGACGCGACGGCCTGCAACGTCGACGTGATGACGGGGCTCGGGCGTGTGGGACGCCTCGTGGATCACCGCGCGCCGGCGAGCGCGCATCCGCGCTGTGTGAGCCCGTTCGGGGTGCACGACATGAGCGGGAACGTGGACGAGTGGGCCACGGTCGATGGGGCACCGCGCGGCAAACGCGAGGTGATGAAGGGGTCGTGGTGGCTCCCGGGGCGGCACGCGTGCCGATCGTTCCAGGGGGGGCATGGTGCTGGCTACGGCGGGACCGAGAGCGGCGTCCGATGCTGCAAGGATGCGGAGCTTTAGCTCTCGGTGCGTTCGGGCCCGTTGGGCTCGCGCTTCGCGTGGTGCCGCACTACGGCCGGAGGGGATTCTCATTGTTCCTTCAGCCGGCCTTCGTGCGACACCGCGCTTCGCTCGTCCTGATGCGGGCGGATCGCGCGAACGTTTGGCTACGCGTGGAGGGTCTTCGCCGGTAGCGACGCGCTTCCGGTGACTCCGTTCGCTGGGACCGGGGGGGTGGACGTGGTTGGAGCCGTGGGTGCGGCCGGAGCCGGCGTGCCGGGAGTGGTCGCTTTCTTCGTCACGGCCCTCGCCCTCGCTGCGCTTGTCAGCGACGGAAACCGCGCGCTTGCCTTCGCGTCGAAACGCATGAGCGCCAGCGCGACGGTCCGGACCTCGGCGTAAATCTCGAGGAGCAAGGTCCAGGAGGCCTGGAGGTCGTCGAACGCCGCTCGGGTCGTGGGCGCCATCGCCGCCGACAGGCACGCGAGGAGCTGCCCTGCGTACGTCTCGGCGTCGGCGAGATCGGTCGCGACGTAGTTGGGGTCGTTCGTGGCTTCGATCTGCGTCTTGTGAGCCGCGTAGATGCTCGCGTAGCCGAGAAGGTCGTTGGCGAGATCGCTGTAGCCGGTCCCCGGACGGAGCATGTCGAGGAGCGGGCGGACCGTCGGGTCGTTCGAGAAGACGTACTCGCAGCGCGCCATCATGCGTTTCTCGACCGCCGAGGCCTGCGCCGCGAGGGTGGGTGGAACGATCGCCGCGGTCGTGAAGGCGCCTACGGTCTCCACCTGGCTGAAGGCGTAGAGCGCTGCGAACGCTGCCGTCTCGAGGTCGGTGAGGGTGCTCATCAGGAAGAGCCCTGCGCTGTCGAGCGCCTGGAGCTGGGCGTGAAGCACGGTCGCCTGCGTGAGGAAGCCGTACGCTCCAAGGGCCACGAGCGCGGCCGCCTGCACGTCGACGCGGGCCACGACGATCTTGCTCGCGGGGATGGCGGCGCGGTTCGGGGCGAGCGTGCCGAACGCGGTCTGGCCGGTCGTCGGGTCGTACTGCGGCGGCTGGACCTCGAGCCCCGCGTAGCTAGCCGGTAGGCTTACGACCGCAGCCGGAGCTACGGCGAGCGGCATGAAGGCCGGAGTGCCGCTGGAGCTCGTGCTCGGGAGGGTTTTAGGGAGCGTCTTGGAGATGGGTGCCTTCTTGGACATGCGAGCCTCGGAGAGAACGTGGGGGTGTGCGATGCGGGGGGCGAGCGAATCAGCTCGGCGCCCCTTTCACTCCCATCGTTTGGCCCTGCCCCGAGTTGCGCGGTTTCCTCTGAAATCGTTCACCCACGTGCTGCGACGCGGCGTGTCATCCGAAGGGTCCGACGAGGCGTCCAAGGACTCGCGGGAGTAAATGGGGGCAGCTAAGAGCCGTCCGATTGCTCGCGGGAGTAAATGGGAGCCTGCCAAGAGCCGTCCGATTGCTCGCGGGAGTAAATGGGGGCCCGTCCGGAGCCGTCCAAGGACTCGCGGGAGTAAATCGAGGCTTACCGCGAGCCGCCCGACAGCTCGCGGGGGTAAATCGGCGCCTCTACAGAACCAGCGTCTCCTGGTGCTCGCCCCACACACTACGCAGCACGTTCGAGATCTCTCCGACCGTCGCGTCTGCCTTCACCGCTTCGAGGATCAGCGGGAGCAGGTTGTCGGTTCCTTTGGCCGCCGCTTCGATCTTCGTGAGCGCTTCGGCGTGGGGACCTGCGGCTCGTCGCGCGCGGATGGCGCGTAGCCGATCGACCTGCTCGCGTTCGAGCTTCGGATCGACGCGCATGACCGGGACCTCGGGCGCGTCCTGCGTGAAGGCGTTCTGCCCGACGATGAGCCTTTGTTTGCGCTCGACCTCGAGCTGGTACTGGTACGCCGAGTTCTGGATCTCACGCTGCGGGTAGCCCTGCTCGATGGCGCTCACCATGCCGCCAAGCTCGCCGATGCGCGCGAGGTACTTGTCGGTCTCGCGCTCGATGCGATCGGTGAGCGACTCGATGGCGTACGAGCCGCCGAGCGCGTCGACGAAGTCTGCGACGCCCGATTCGTGCGCGACGATCTGCTGCGTCCGGAGAGCGATGGTCGCCGATTCGTTCGTCGGCAGGCCAAGCGCTTCGTCGAAGCTGTTGGTGTGGAGCGACTGGCAGCCCCCGAGAACCGCCGCGAGCGTCTGCACGGTGACGCGCACGACGTTGTTGAGCGGCTGCTGCGCCGTCAGCGTGGCGCCGGCCGTCTGGCAGTGGAAGCGAAGGGCGCGCGCGCGGTCGGTCTTCGCGCCGAACCGCCCCCGCATGATGCGGCTCCAGATGCGCCGCGCGGCCCGGAACTTGGCGACCTCTTCGATGAGGTTGTTGTGCACGTTGAAGAAGAACGAGAGCTGCGCGCCGAACGCGTCGACGTCGAGCCCTGCTGCCACGGCCGCCTCCACGTAGGCGATGCCGTCGGCCAGCGTGAACGCGACCTCCTGCACGGCGTCGCAGCCTGCCTCGCGGAGGTGGTAGCCGCTGATGGAGATGGTGTTCCACTTCGGCACCTCGCGCCCCGCGAAGGCGAAGATGTCGGTGATGAGGCGGATGGAGGGGCGAGGCGGGAAGATGTACGTCCCGCGCGCCATGTACTCCTTGAGGATGTCGTTCTGGATCGTGCCGCGGATCTTGCCGCGCGGGACGCCGTTCTCCTCGGCGACCGCGAGGTAGAGGCAGAAGAGAATGCCGGCCGTCGCGTTGATCGTCATCGACGTCGAGATGCGCTCGAGTGGGAGCCCTCGAAGGAGCGTGCGCATGTCGTCCATCGAGTCGATGGCGACGCCCACCCGGCCGACTTCGCCTTGCGCCTTCGGATCGTCCGAGTCGCGCCCCATCTGCGTCGGCAGGTCGAACGCGACCGAGAGCCCCGTTTGCCCCTGCTCGAGGAGGTAGTGGTAGCGCTGGTTCGACTCGGCGGCCGTCCCGAAGCCGGCGTACTGGCGCATCGTCCAGAGGCGCCCGCGGTACATGTTCGGCTGCACGCCGCGCGTGAACGGCGGTTTGCCCGGGAAGCCGAGGTCCCTCTCGAGGTCCTTGCCTTCGAGGTCGTCGGGCCCGTAGAGCGGCGCCACGTCGGCTCCGCCTGCGAGATTCGGATGCCGGGGGCGGGGAGCCTCCTTCGCCTCGACGGGTGAGAGGACCTTCTCCTGCCAGTTCGCGCGGAGCTTCGCGTAGCTCGAGGAATCGCTCGACATACCGCAGAGATAGCACTTCGCCGAGCCGGCAGACGCGGGAGACGGCCTCGCTACGCCGTGGAATCTCGCTTCGCGCGGACGACCCGCTCGAGCGCTTCGCCTGCAACCTTCGCGACGATGTCCAGGTGACGTGTCGCCAGGAGCGTGTCGGTCAGGTCGTCGCACACCACTACGACGGCGGGCTTGCCGGCGACGCGGATGGCGACGATGGCGACGTCGCGGGTGGCGGACCGCATCACCTGAAGGAGCGCCCTGCCGACCGACCCGAGCAGCGGTCCGAGGTAGACCCCCCCTTCGAGCACGCTCTTCAGGAGGCTTGGTGTCCGCGTGGAGATGGAGAGCGCGCGGAAGCCGTCGGCGTTGCCGAACTCCGCCGTGCACGACCAGCCGACGAGCGCGTCCTTGCGTACGACGAGCAGCGCGACCCGCTTCGCGACCGCCCGGGCGCTCTTCTCGACGAGCGCGAGCACTTCGTCGCGGTCCTGCGCCTCGCGGAGCTGGCCCAGCGTCGACGCCGGATCGGGGAAGTACTCGGACATCGTCGCGAGCGACGTGAGCGCTGTCGGTAGCGACGCGACCATCGGGAACGCCGGCTCGTCACGCGTACGCTGCGTGGGGGGCTCGAGATCTCGCAGCGTCATGTGCGGGCCACGGCGAAGCTCGAAGACTGGCTCGTGATGCCCCTCTTCGTCGGGGGGCGGGATGGAGCTCTGCATCGGCATCGCGGGCGGCCGCGGCGGCTCCGACGGGGCCGAGTGCATGCCGGCGAAGAAGCGGCGCGTCGACGTCGTCACGCTGGCGACGACGGCGGGCGGCTGCGGAATCGACGAGAACGAGCGCGACGGCTTCTGATCGGACGGAGGTTCTGCCGACTCGAGCTGCGTCCCCCAGGCGGGGGTGTACGAGACGGGCCGCACGCGGTCGTGTCGCGGGCCGGGGGGCGGGACGATCGAACGTGTCCCGGTCGCGTAGTTCACGAGCGCCTCCCACAAGATGGGGTACGGGGCGCGGACCAATCGAACGGGCCTTCGAAGGTGGAACGCGAACTCGTCGGCGATGTAGGTGTCGCGAGGGTCGAGCACGGCGACGATGATGGTGCCGTCGGGCTGGATGTCGACCGGGAGCGCGGCGAGGCGACTGCAGAGCCCCGGCGGCAGGACGGTGAGCAGATCGCGGCGCGGGTCCACTGCGGTCAGCGCGGGGCTCGCGCTCGAATGAGACAGCGTCTCCTGCAGCGCCTGCTCGCTCACAAGGCCGAGGCCGATCACCGCTCGCGCCAGCGGCATGCCAGGGTCAAGCGTGACGGCGAGGGCCTTGGAGAGCCCGTCCGAGGTCACGGTGCCGGAGAGTAGAAGGGCGCGGCCCAGCTCGAACGTCACGCGGGCGACTCTACTTGGTGCGCGCCTCTTCGCAAAGGCGTCCGCTCGACGACCGCCGCTCTAGCGTGCCTTGCCGAACTGAAACACGATTTCGTTCTTCCGCACGAGCCCGAGCTGGTCGCGCGCGATGCGCTCCACGGCGGCCGGATCGTCGCGGAGATCGCGGACTTCCACCCTCAAGGTGCTGATGTCGCGGCGAAGATCCGCGTTCTCGGTTTCGATGCGCGCGAGCTCCTGCTCCATCGTCTTCATCCGGGGCAGCCCCTGCGGCTCGAAGATGAGAATGGGCGCCCCCACCGTCGCGAGGACGAGGATACCGATGGGCAAGGCGCGTTGGAGGGCGGAGGCGAACGGCACGCGAGGGACCCCACCATGCCACGGGGGGCCGGACCTTCGCTAGTTTTGGCGGGGCGAAGCCGCTCGGGGCGCGTCACGGGAGCATGCGCATCCACCCGAGAGCTCCTCGAGACTCGGGTAGACTCGGGCAATGGTCCAGTACGAGCCGGTCATCGGCCTCGAGGTTCACGCCCAGCTCCTGACCCGCAGCAAGGCGTTCTGTAGCTGCAGCACCGCCTTCGGCGCCCCTCCGAACTCGCAGGTCTGCCCCGTTTGCATCGGCCTCCCGGGCGCGCTCCCCGTCTTGAACGGCGGCGCTGTCGAGCTCGCGGTCCGCGCGGCCCTTGCCCTCGACTGCCGCATTCGCCCTCGGAGCGTCTTCTCCCGGAAGCACTACTTCTATCCGGACCAGCCGAAGGGCTACCAGATCAGCCAGTACGACGAGCCGTTCAGCGACGGTGGCTACCTCGACATCGCGATCACGCCGGGCGTGGACGAACGGCGGCGGATCCGCATCACGCGCGTGCACATGGAGGAGGACGCAGGGAAGAACGTCCACACGGCCGGGGGGGACTCCATCGTCGATCTGAATCGGTCGGGCGTTCCGCTCATCGAGATCGTCGGTGAGCCTGACCTCCGCAGCGGCGCCGAAGCGGCCGAGTATCTGCGCACGCTCCGGGAGATCCTCGTCTTCATCGGCGTCAACGACGGCAACCTCGAAGAGGGGTCGTTCCGCTGCGACGCAAACGTCTCCATTCGTCCGGTCGGAGAGACCAAGCTCGGCACGCGTGTGGAGCTCAAGAACATCAACTCGTACAAGTTCGTCGAGAAGGCGATCGACCACGAGGTCTCGCGCCAGAGCGAGGAGCTCGAGTCGGGGCGCCGCATCCACCAGGAGACGCGCGGCTGGGACGAGAAGACGGGGACGACGTACTCGCTGCGTAGCAAGGAAGAGGCGCAGGACTACCGCTACTTCCCCGACCCGGATCTGCCCGCACTGCTGCTTTCCGATGCGTTCGTCGAGCGCGTCCGCTCGGCCACGCGCGAGCTTCCCGCGGTGAAGCGGCAGCGGTTCGTCGAGACGCTCTCGCTCTCGCCGGCAGCAGCCGAGGTGCTGACGCAGCACCCGCTCGTCGCGGCGTTCTTCGAGGACGCAGCGTCGCTCTCGAAGGAGCCGCTCAAGACCGCGAACTTCATCCAGGCCGAGGTGCTCCGCGACGTCACGACTCACGGGCTCTCTGCGGAGATTCCACTCAGTCCGGCGCAGGTCGCCGGCATCCTCGCGCTCGTCCAGGCGGGGACCATCAGCGGCAAACAGGCCAAGGAGGTCTACGTGCGTCTCCGCGACGAGGTTCGCGCGGGGAAGCGCGACATCACGGCCGACGAGGTGGTCCGCGCGCTCGGCATGGCGCAGGTGAACGACGACGGCGCCATAGAATCCGCGTGCGCGGCCGTGATCGCGGCGAACCCGAAGCAGGCCGAGTCGCTCCGCGCGGGGAAGCAGGCGCTGCTCGGCTTCTTCGTTGGGCTCGTGATGAAGGAGACGCGTGGGAGCGCGAACCCGCAGAAGGTGAACGCCACGCTCCTCCGGCTGCTCGGCGTCTCGTGAGCACAAAGCTCCCCGGGGTAGTCCTCATCGTCGACGACAACGTCGAGCTCGTCGGCTCGCTGCAGGCGGTTCTATCGGGGCCGTCGGGGGTGAACCTGCCGGGCGAGGCGCGCTTCGAAACGCTCACTGCGTCACGAGGTGCCGATGCGCTCGCGATCGCCCGCAGCCGCGTCGTGGACGTCGCCATCGTCGACGTGAAGCTCCCTGACACGAGCGGTGTCGACCTGATCACGCCGCTCAAGGAGGCGTGCCCCTTCTGCGAGGTGGTGCTCATCACCGGCTTCGCGAGCATGGACGCCGCGCTCGCCGCGCTCCGTTCGGGGGCGTTCGCGTTCGTTCTCAAGTCGTTCCGCCCCGAGGAGCTCATCTCGACCGTCGCGCAGGCGCTCACGAAGGTCACGCTCAAGCGCGAGCGCGAGGAGCTGGAGACTCGTTACCGCGCCGTCGTGCAGCTCACCGACGTGCTCGCGGTCGCCCTCGACTCGAAGAACTCCGTCGCGCTCTTCAACCGCAAGGCCGCGCAGCTGAGCGGCATCGACGCCGACAAAGCGATCGGCAAGCCCTTCCTCGAGACCTGGATCCCCGAGCCGGATCGTTCGTCACTCCGGGACGCCATCGAGGAGGCGCGCCGCGGCATGCGGACGCCCGACGTCGAGACGGCGTTCCAGTACGAAGACGTGCGTCCGGGCGAGCCACGACGCGTGCGCTGGCATCTGTCGTCGGAGGTGCCGCCCGCGCAGGCAGGGCAGGTGAGCGCCGAAGCGGACCTCGTGTACGGCATCGGCATCGACGTGACCGAACGACGCCTCCTCGAGAAGCGCGCCGCCGACGCCGAAGCCTTGAGCGCCATGGGGACGCTCGCGCTGAACCTTGCGCACGAGATCCGAAACCCGCTGAACGCCGCCGTGCTGCAGCTGCACCTTCTCGGCAAGGATCTCGGCAAGCTCTCGCTCGAGGCCGAGGTGCGCGCGACGCTCCACCGGCGTACCGAGATCGTGGGCGACGAGATTCATCGGCTGAATCGGCTGCTCACCGAGTTCCTGGAGCTTGCGCGTCCGCGTGGCATCTCGCGCGAGCCGGTGCACGTGGCGCGTCTCGTCGACGACGTGCTCGATCTGCAGCGGGCGATGGCCGAGGGGGTCGGTGTTCGCATCGAGCGCGAGATGGCGGCGGACGGCTGCGTCGCCATGGGGGATCGCGAGAAGCTGAAGCAGGTGTTCATCAACCTCGTCGTCAACGCGATCGAGGCGATGCGCACCGGGGGCACGCTCACGGTGCGGGTCTACGCCGAGGCGGGCTTCGTCATCGTCGTCATCGAGGACACGGGGCTCGGCATCGAGCCGACGCTGATGACGAACGTGTTCGACCCGTTCTTCACGACGAAAGAAGGCGGAACCGGGCTCGGGCTATCGATCGTGCGGAAGATCGTCGACCAGCACGGAGGCCGCGTCCGCATCGACAGCGAGCGGGGGAAGGGGACGCGCGTGACCGTCGAGGTTCCAACCCGGTGACTGCGCTTTGCACCAGAGCGGTGCAGACGTCGGGACACGGCACCGCTTCTGGCAGGGACTTTGGGCTCGTTCGGCCTTAGCCTGCCGACAGCGGCACCGCGCTCCCGACTCGATCTAGGGTGACGGTCGTCGCGCTATCTTCCCGGCGGCTTCATCGGGAGGCTCGGCGTCGACGGCGTCGGCTCGGGAATCTTGTTCCCTCCGGCCGGCTTGCCGTTGCTCCCTGCGGCTTCGGCGGCCCCTTCGAGCGCCGTCATTGCGTTGAGGATGCGCTCGAGACCGTGCTCCTGCGCCGCTTCCTTGATGAACGTGGCACAGACCCTCACGAGGCGGATGCCCATGGTCTTGCCCAGGTCGATCTCGCGCTCGAGGAACGCCTCGAAGGTGCCGTAACCCTTGGCCTCGTAGAGACGGCGGGCCTGGATGTCCTTGAGGATGTGGCCGATGTCGTAGAACCCTTTGCCGAGGTTCTTGCGGAGCGCCTTGATCTTGATGAGCGCGTTGTGGAGGTCCCCGACGCGCTGCTTGATGTCGTCGGCGCCCGTCGGCGTGCGAATCGTCGCGCGCGCGCTTCCGGGGAGCGGCGGCTCGGCAGCTCGGGCACGCGCCTCCGCGGCGTGCTTGGCGGCGTGACGTGCTGCCCAGGGGGCCGCTCCACGAAGACCAAGCTTGCGCTTGCTGCCCTTGTCCGCTTTATCGCCAGCCTTGGCGTCGACCTTCGCCCCAGCCTTCGAACTCTTGTCCGACTCGGCTTTCTGCCCCTTTTTCGTCGTCCCCATGGTCGAGCTCCGGCGCCTTGACACGCTGGCCACGAGAATGCGCCAGAGTGGCGCGTTTCTTTCCCTGGCACGCGGCATGTACCAGACTTGACTACACGGCGTCCACAAAAGGATTGAGGATTCAATGGCTGCGCTGACTCCGCTGTCCCTGACCGATGCCCAGGCGCTCCTGGGCGAGTACGCCGATGCGGGGGATCCCGTGTCCGAAGTGGTGGCGGTCTTGGCCGGCACGGTCAATTCCAGCTACGCGGTCGTGCTTGGGGGTGACTCTCTCTCGCTGCTGCGGCGCTTCGTTCGTATCTACGAGGAGCAGGATCACGAGGGTGCCATCGCCGAGGCTGCCCGTCTCGAGCTCCTTGCTGCGCGGGGAGTGCGTACCCCGCCGCCGATGCGACGACGCGACGGACACGCGGTCGGCACGATGCACGGCAAGCCTGTGGCCGTGTTTCCGTGGCGCGACGGTGACATCCGCAAGCTCGCGGCCGTGACGACGAACGATGCGTTCCGTGTCGGCGTGGCCCTCGCCGAGGTGCATCTCGCGGGGCGCGACATCCCGATGACCGTGGGGCGCTTCGAGCCGAGCGACCTCATCGTGCGTCTCGATCGTCTCGCGGCCGTGCCGTTCCACGCCATCGCGGCCCAGGCCGCTCCTCTCCGCGACAAGCTCACCGCGTGGAGCGCGAAACGTGACGCCGCGCTGCCGACGGGCTTCGTGCACGGCGACGTCTTTCGCGACAACGTGCTCTGGAGTACCGACGGCGAGATCAGCGCATTGCTCGACTTCGAGAGCGCCTCGCTCGGTGTGCTCGCATACGACCTGATGGTGACGATCCTCGCGTGGTCGTTCCGCGATTCGCTCGACGAAGCCATCGCGCGCGCCATCGTCGCCGGCTACCAGACGGTGCGATCCATCGAGGCTATCGAGCGAGATGCGCTGCTCGTGGAAGGATGCATCGCCGCCCTGCGCTTCTCGATCACACGCCTGACCGACGCCGAGCTGCGTGCTGCCGAAGCGGGCGTTCCACCGAGGCGCGACAAGGACTACCGCAGGTTCTTGATGCGCCTCGCCACGCTCGAGGAGCTGGGTCATGACGGCTTGATGCGGGTCCTGGGGCTGTAGAGAGCGCATGACTCCGCTCCTTGCCCGCCTCGAGAAGGTTGCTGCCGAACGTTGCGCCGGTACCGGTCCGGCCCACGACTACGCCCACGTCAGGCGCGTGGCCCAGTCGGCCCGCGTGCTCGCCCGCGTGGAGGGGGCGCGCGAAGACGTCCTCGTCGCTGCGGCTCTCCTGCACGAGCTCTTCAATCATCCGAAAGACCACCCCGACTCGGCTCGCTCGGGCGACGTCTGCGCCGAGCATGCCGCGATCGTCTTGCGCGGCGAGCACTGCGACGAAGGCTTCGTGCGCGATGTGTCGTACGCCATCCGGGTCCACTCGTTCTCGCGCGGCATCCTCCCCGAGACGCTCGAAGCCAAGCTCCTTCAGGACGCCGACCGACTCGACGCGATCGGAGCCATCGGCATCGCGCGCTGCTTCGCCACGTGCAGTGAGATGAAGCGCCCGTTCTACAGCGACGAGGACCCGTTCTGCGAGAGGCGCGAGCCCGAGGACAAGCTGTGGGGCGTCGACCACTTCTACAAGAAGCTGCTTCGCATTCCGGACACGCTGCACAGCGCGACGGCGAAGCGGCTCGCGGAGGAACGCGTGTTGTTCATGAAGGGGTATCTCGCGCAGCTTGGGCGGGAGATCGAATGACCTGAAACTCAGGCGGAGCAGGTCATGCGCAGACGACGCGTGCGTGCGACTATGACGGAGGGAGAGCGCCGGATGCTTCGTCGAGGCGGGATCGCGGTGGTGCTCGTGGGGGCCGTGGTTGGCTGCGGGAGCCGCACGAGTGTGCTTCTCGAGGACGGCATTGAAGCGGGGACGGAGTCGAGCGGGAGTGGGAGCTCGGGGTCGAGTGGGAGCTCGCGGTCGGGGTCGAGCGCGGGGTCGAGTGGGAGCTCGCGGTCGGGGTCGAGCGCGGGGTCGGGCACGGGCTCGGGGTCGAGTGGGAGCTCGAGCTCAGTGAGCCCGATTCCGTCGGTCCTGCTGTTCGGCGGGGTCAGCTTCTCGCCCATAACCTCGAACGTCGAATATGACAGCGACACCTGGACGTGGGACGGCGCACGCTGGACGCAGCAGCAGGTCAGCGGGCCGTCTGGGCGATACGGCGCGCCGGCCGCGACCGTCGCGGGTCGGGTAGTGCTCTTCGGAGGGGCTCCCGAGGATCTCGGCGACACATGGACGTGGAACGGCGCGACATGGTCCCGGCAGAACGTAACGGGACCGAGCGGTCGCCAAGGGGCGGCGATGGCGGCGTCGAGTGGCTCGGCAATTCTCTTTGGTGGAGCAGTTCCGACAGCGGCGGACGCCGAAGACACGTGGGCGTGGGACGGCTCTTCGTGGTCGGCCTTGGCCGCGACGGGCCCCGGTACGAGCGCAGGCGCAGAAGCCGCCGGTCTGGGCAATGCCATCGTGTTGTATGACGGCAGCGAGATGACATGGGCCTGGCAGGCCGCGGCATGGACTGCGGTCGCGACCAACGGCCCGCAAGCACGGGAGTACGCCGCAATGGCGACTCTGAACGACACTGTCGTATTGTTCGGCGGGGAAGGTGCCTCGAGCAACGGAGAGTACGGCACATTCGCAGACACTTGGACGTGGAACGGGACCACCTGGACGGCGCAGAATGTCGCCGGCCCGAGCGCCCGCTCTGGAGCCAGCGTGGCCACACTGGGGAGCACGGTGGTCTTGTTCGGCGGCCGAGACAGCGGTGGTACGCCGCTCGACGACACGTGGATCTGGGACGGCACGAGCTGGACGCAGCAGATGGTGTCGGGGCCACGAGCGCGCTTCTACGCCTCGATGAGCGGGCCGTAATACGGAGAGCATGATGCGCCTTCGAACCTTGATCATCGCGGTCTCCGTCCTCGGCTGCGGGAGCCGCACGGGCCTATCGCTTGTGCCGTACGGCGAGCCGGATGCCGGGAGCGCGGGGTCGAGCACGCGCACGTCGTCCACCGCGAGCAGCGCGTAGAGCACGAGCAGCGCATCGAGCACCGCGAGCGCATCGTTTTCGACCTCCTCCTCGAGCGCCAGCACGGCGTCGAGCACGAGCAGCGCATCCAGCGCGTCGAGCATGACTTCCTCCTCGACCGCGACCGGCTCATCGAGCTCGAGCTCGATGGGAGACGCAGGCGCCCCCTCGGTTCTTCTGTTCGGCGGCGTTCTGCCGGGCCCGGTGAACACCGGGCATGTCTACGCTGGCGACACGTGGCTCTGGGACGGCGCGAGCTGGACGGCTCTCGACAGCGTCGGTCCGGCGCCACGTGCCGCAGCCTCGATGGTCTCGCTGGGGCAAAGCCTGCTGCTGTTTGGCGGATCGGGATCGTCGGAGACCGACTTCAGCGACACGTGGACGTGGAACGGTTCGAGCTGGGCGCAGTCGAGCGCCTCGGGACCCATCGCGCGCGATGGCGCGGCGATGGCCGTGCTGAACGGGCAGCCCGTCCTGTTTGGCGGCTTCTCCTTCATGGACGACGGTTCGGCGATCACGGTCGACGTCCTCGACGACACGTGGACATTCGATGGCTCCAGCTGGACGTCGCTCAACGTCTTCTCGCCGGCGGCACGTGGTAACGCCGCGATTTCGCCCTTGGGCGGCAACGTCGTGCTCTTCGGCGGCTCGACCGCGTTGTACAGCCCTGTGCTCGGCGACACCTGGACGTGGAACGGAATCACATGGGCCCAGGCAAACGCGGGCGGTCCGTCCGCTCGAGCTTACGCGTCCATGGCGACCCTCAACGGGACCGTCGTGATGTTTGGGGGCTACGATCCAGACAACTTCAACGACTACATCCTGGCCGACACCTGGACGTGGGATGGCGCGGCCTGGACGCAGCAGTTCGCGCCCGGTCCGGGCGCTCGCTACGGCGCCGCGATGGCGACGCTCAGCGGCCAGGTCGTCCTCTTCGGTGGAACCGGCTCGTCGAAGGAGTTTCTCGACGATACCTGGACCTGGGACGGCACGAGCTGGACGCAGCTCGACGTCACAGGACCCACTGCCCGTGCCTTCGCCGTGATGGCGACCTTCTAAGCAGCCGTTTAGCTCTCGAGTGTCCCCTCGAGCACCGCCGGCATCACGATCGTCGCGGGCGCGACTACCTCCACGCCGTTCGAGTCCTTCGGGACCCACAGCGCTCCACGCAGCGCTTCGACCCTCGCGACAGCTGCGGTCACGCGTGCCTGCTGCTCCTCGACTTCCTTCTTCAGCGCCTCCTCGTCCGAGCCCCCTGCCGCGCGGTTGTTCCGCGTCGCGTGGAGCACTTCGAGGATCTCGCGGTGCAGCTCTTCGCCCGCCGTGATGACCCACGCTTCGAGCTTCTGCGCGAACTCGTCGACCATCTCGTCGAGCTTCGGCCCGACCTTCGCGGCAGCAGCACGTAGCACTTCCGGAGCCTGCTCCTTCGCGCGCTTCCGGTACTCGACGTCGACCTTGTCCTTCACGACCACCGCGAGCACCGGCGCGGCCAGCGCGAGGAGCCCTCCGAGGAGCACGTTGGCGAACATCACGCCGAGCCCCACGGTGAAGAGCGCGAAGATGCCGACGTCGTAGCCGAAGGTGTCGACCTTCACGTCGAGCCGCTTCACGTCGGTGCCGAGCGTGTCTTGCAGGCGGCGTGTCGCGGCGTGCGCGTCCTCACGGACCATCGCGATCGTCTTCTCGGCGAGCGTCTCGAGCGATGCCGCCAGCTCGTTCGACTCGGCCTCCGCCCACGTGCGGAACGCGTCCTCGAGGAAGCCAGGCAGATACTGCCGCAGCTCGGGCGCCTTGGCCGCATCGATGACATTCGGCAGCTGGCGAATGGTGTCCTCGACGAAGCGGTCGAGGTCCTTTCGAGCCCCCACCTTGATGCCTACGATCTCTTCGCGGATCTTCGCGCGGCGCTGCTCCAGCGTGCTCGATTGACCGGCGAGATCCTCTTCGAGCACCTTGATGCGGCGATCGAGCTCCTCGGCCCTCATGCCGATGGAGCGTCTCTTCGCGGCGACCCCCTTCTCGAGGAGCGCCCCGACCGCGAGCCCTTCGCCGAGCGCGTTGTCGAGCAGGATGCGTCCACGCTCTTCGGCGAGGAAGCGCGTGAGGTGCGCGAGGAGCTCGGGGAAGCCGCTCTCCTCACGACGCCCCGCGAGCGCGGTCTGCGAGCTGACCGGGAACACGATCGGGTTCTTCACCAGATCCCCGAGCTTCAGCTTCGCGTACGCGAGCGCTTCCTTGCGCTCCGCTTCGTCGAGGAGATCCCACTTGGTCACGACGAAGACGATCTTGTCGCGCGAGCCCTTGAGCAGCTTCTCTTCGAGGAAGACCCGCTCGCTCTCCTTCAGGATCTGCCCGGCGTCGAGCAGAAACAGCACGGCGTCGGCGCGCGGCACGTAACTATACGTGATGTCCGCACGCTGAAGAGAAAGGTCGTTCACGCC
>Ga0302279_10004707_pt1 | contig 15833 bp, 15 predicted proteins | sample III_Bog_N3_3_FD_194541 | JGI IMG/M metagenome (GOLD analysis project Ga0302279, IMG submission 194541) | Peat permafrost microbial communities from Stordalen Mire near Abisko, Sweden - III_Bog_N3_3 | ecosystem: Environmental > Terrestrial > Soil > Wetlands > Peat | place: Sweden: Abisko...
TCGGCTGCGACGTTGCTGTCGGCGATCCGGTGAAGGCGGCCTTCACGGCATCGACCGCGCGCTGCAGCAGCTCCGCAGCCTTTTTGGCCAGGTCATCGAACATGCTGCGGCCGTCGTTGCGGCTCGGTGTCGCGGCGGCAGCTTCGCCGATCTCGGCATCCATCTGCTCGAAGCGCGCGTTGATCGCGCCGAGGTCGCTGCGGCGGCTCAGTATTTCCTGCGCCGTGCTGCGGTGGGTGCCATAGCTGCCGAGTGCGGCTGCCGCCTTGTCGTAGGCGTTGGCAAGCCCGCGGTCCTTTTCGAGCGCGGTGTTGAACTGCCCGCGCAGGTCAGCGAACCGCCCGCCGTCGCGCATCTCGGACAGGACGGCGGGGAGGCCACCCGGGTCGGATTTGGCGGCTTCGTGGATGCGGCTCATGACCGCGGCGCCCTCGCCGTAGTTGAAGGCTTGCAGCGCATCGAGGGCGGCGCGGCCAGATTTGATCGCGCCTCTCAAGGTGCCTTCGTCGCGCTCGTCCTGGGTCCGTTTCTCGAATGCCGCGAGGCGATCGGCCATCGGGGTCTCGGCTGGTTGCCCCGGCGGCGGGGCGCCATTGCTATGACCCGACATGCGGAGGCCGGAGAGGATCGTATCGAGGACCGAGCGCGGGTAGTAAATCTGCGGCTGCTGACCGCCATTCTGCGCGCCGGCATTGCCGCCACCGCTGGCGGGCTGGCGGGTCCCGTTGACGCCGTTCCCGGCCGGCTGCCGTTCCCCCGGCGGTGACTGTGTACCTTCATCGGCTGTTGGCGATGGTCCCGCCGCCAAGCGAACCTTGGTCTCCAGCGCGTCGATCTTCTCGTGAATGTCTGGCTTCTCCTGGTCCGCCTGTCGTCCGATCGCGCCAGCCAGCTTACGGATTTCGTTCACGACCGTTTGGTTGCCGATAGAAGCTGTCCTGCCCATCAAGGCAAGCATGCGATCATTTTCGAGGCCTGGCGCCGAGCTTGCGAGCCGGGCCATCTCGTTGCGGGTATCTTGCGACAGTGCGAGCGGAACAACCCGTTTTTCGAGGTCTTGCAGGGTATAGGCGACGTAGTGCTGAACGTCCGGCTGGATTCTCCGGTCGGGACCTTTGCCCTGTCGGAGCACGTAATCCAATCGCTCGGCGAGCTTCGGATCGGCACCTGAGACGAGAGGATACACCTGCTCCATCTTGCTGAGCACGTCCTGCACCGCGTTTCTCTCGCTCGCCGTCGGCTGCTCGCGGCCTGCCCTTGTTTCTCCCGCCGACGCGTCGCTCGCGTTGTTGCCGGCGCTCTGCGTTGGCTGCGACGGTTGTGGCGCCAGACGGACCTTGTTCTCCAACGCTGCGATGCGACTCTCAACCTCCTGCGTGTTCTGATCAGTCTGGAGCCCGATGTCCGCCCCGGTGATGCGAATCTCCCGAATGAGTCCCCGGTTACCGGCGATCGAGGCTGTGGCGTTCATCAGCGCCAGCATGCGCTCATTTTCGAGGCCCGGTGCGGAGGCGGCGAGCCGCGTCATTTCGGCGCGGGTCTCGTTGGAAAGCGTGACCGGTCCGGCCGGCGTCTTCTCCAGGTCCTGTAGCGCATAGGCCACTTTATGCTGGAACGCCGGCTGCCATTGCTGGTCCAGATCGCTGCCTTGCCGGACCAGGTTCTGCAGCGCGTTGGCGAATTTCGGGTCGGAACCCTGAAGGCGCGGGGCCGATTGTTCGATCTGCTTGAGGGCCTCTTGGGTTGCACTCGTTCGTGCGTCCGAAGCGGCCATATCCTGGTACTCCCGGTACTCCGGCGGTTCGACGAAGGTCAGCTTGGTATCGACCGTGAACCCCGCCGCACGCAGGCTGTCGATTGTCGGTGTCAGCAGGCCGATCATGGTGTCGTGGCGCTGCCTGGCCTGGTCGGCTGCGCTCACGTGCTCGATCCCGCTGTCTCGGTCGGCTGCCGCCGCTTCGGGATCGTAGCCGTCGTCTGTGACCGTTCTGCCAAGATTGATCCTGCTCCCGCTCGGGCGCCCGATCGCGTTCGCTGCATCTGCCAGGTCGCTGATGTGGTTCCGGAGTTCCAAGCGCGTGGCGTAGGAGTCTTCGTCAGTACCGTCGAAGCGGGTCCGCAGATCCTGGAGTGAGGCGTTGATCGCTGTCAGAGCTTCGCTCTGCGCGGCCTTCATGGCTGCGGGGAGTGCGGCGGTCGGGGGATCTGTCGGCGTCTCGGCCATGTCGTTTTTCCTTACGTTGAGTCTGCTGCCGGCGTTCAGTTCGCGGCGATGGATGGAACCGGCATCTGCACCGTCCGCTGGGAGTTGCGTTCGGTGTCCTCGGCCAGGTGGGTTGCGCTGATCGTCGTGTGCATGAGGCCCAGCTTGAAGTTCTGGTATTGGAGGTAGTTGTTGAGCGCGAGTTCGATCGCGATCTCCCGCTCCACCGCTGGTGGTAGCATGTTCTGCAGCGCTGTGTGCCAGGCCACGTCGCTGATACGGCGTTCGGACTCGATTTGCAGGGTCTGCAGCCATGAGCCGTTGGTCTGTGCCGGAAGGCCGATGTTTTGCAGATATTGCTGCTGCAACGCCGTGAGCGGCACGGATGGCGTCTGCATACCGATCGTGCTGTCGACGAACGCCTGGGCGAGCGACATGCGGGCATTGAAGCTGCGGCGACGCACGGCGGCATCCTGGCCGGCAATCGAGGTCCGTTGGTCGCCGCGCAGCGCTGCCGGCGCCACTGGTTCGACCAGGTTGGTCGCGTAGTCTTTCGCCGCGTTGACTGCGGTTTGGTCCGCGTAGGTGCCGGAACCAAACAGGCTTTGCATCTGCTGATCGGCATCCGGGGTGGCGCTCGCGGCGGCGCAAAGGTTTGCGGCCACATCATCTGCGTTGCAGTAGTTGGCGATGTGCAGGGCGGCCATCGAGGCAACACCCTGCGCCTCTCCAAAGTGGGATGGCATGCCCGGTCCTGCCTCGCCTCGCAGGTCGTGGATGTGGGCTATCGTGGCGCCTACCGAGAAGGCTTGGACGGCTGCCGCCTGCGTGCTGACCCCGCCGTCGATTGCCGTGCAGTGGGCCGGGCTCGCCGTGTGCTCGTCGCGGATCTGTGCGTTCCGCGTGTCGCGAGCGAAGCGGGCCATCGCGGTGTTCGAGGCGTCGGCAATCTGCATCTGCGCGCTGATCTGGGCCTTCGCGTAGTTGGCGTTCTGGGTGAAACCTTGCTGTAGCAACTGTTGGACCGTGCCGAACGTGTTGTCGCCGATGGAGCCCAAAACGCTATTGACCGCGCTTTGCACCTGTTGGACCGCGGACTGCACTTCTTGCACGGCAGATTGCACCGCCTGCACGGCGCCCTTGACGGCCACCACCGCGGCGTTGACCGTCGCATCGATGGTCGGCATGTCGGCGTGGCTTGGCCCGGTGTTGAACAGCACGGCGCCAAGGACGACGCCGAGCGCCGTTGACCCGGCGAGTGTGAGCTTGCGCATAGCGTGATCCTCTTAGCTTAGAATGAGCCATGGGCGACGCCGGGGTCGTTGTACCCGGTGGGGACCATCCCGTTGCCGTTGATGTACAGGCCCCCGCCGCTGGTGGATGTCGTGCCGATGCCGACCGAGCCGATCGGTGGCCCGCCGCCGCCGAAGGAGAGCTTCGGACACGACAGGCCGCCGCCGATGCCGCCGAAGCCAATATTGAAGCCGGTGACCGTGAGCCCGCATTGGGCTGAGCCGAGCAGCGAGTTCCACTCCTGCCGGACCAGCGAGCAGATCTTGCCTTCGACGACTTGCAGAAGGCTGCTCGGGTTGATCAGGTTGGTGACCAGATTCAGCCCGACGCCATTGAAGAAGTTGTCGAGGCAGGTCAGGTTCGTGACGCTGGTTGGCGGGTTGATCGTCGTGTCGTCCGCCTGGACGCGCGAGGTCACCCCGTTGCTGGCGGCCTGCGTGATCGCCGCGCACCCGACGCTGCCCGTGGTGGTTGTCGTGGTCGTTTGACCGAAAACCGGACCGCACACGCCGGCTGTGAGCAGCGTCAGGACTCCGAGCGAGGCAAAGCGGCTCATCACACCGGCTCCCGGATGGTTGCGTTGCAGGCACGTTCAAGGGCGGCGATCCGGTCGGGCGCGAAGATGCGGCGGAGGATCGCGGGACGCGTCACCGCGGCCACCGTGGCGCGCAGCGCCACCGCGGAGCCGCCGTCGCCCTGAAGAAGGCCGGCGATGACGGCGTGGCAGTCCGGCAGGTTGGTCTCGGACAGCCAGTGCAGCAGCCGCAGCACGCGGGCAGCGCCGAGCTGGGCCAGGAGCGCGGCCATGTCATCCCGCAGCGGCGCGCTCCGAAGCGCGGCCGCGACCGGTTGTGGGTCGCCTTGGGCGGCGGCGTCGAACGCCGCCCCGAGCGCCGTGAGGCGGTCGGGGACGTCCTCCTGGGTCTCGATCGCGCGGATCGGCGGCGGCCACGCCGGAGTGGTCGGGTCGGGCCTGAGCACGGTCAGCCAGGCGGTCACCGTGCTCTGTTCCAGGTTGGGCATGGGTGCTCCTCGACGTTCTGGGACCAGCCTGCGGGGTGGCGCGGTGAATGGCGGTGGCTATTTTCGGATTTCCACCGCCCTGCCCATCATCACCAGGTGAAGCCCGAGCGGCCTGACCGCGGCCAGCAGAACGCGGTCCCAGGCCGCCCCACCCTTCCAGTCCACGAGCGCGGCCGGGTTGGTGCCCGGCCCGTACGTTACCTTGACCGATAACGGTACGATTTGCTTCACAGCAAAAGAGAGGGGAATCTGCTCGCCGAACCCGTGGGCCGTCGCCAATCGCGGTGGCGCGTGGTGGCGGGCTGGGGTCGCATTGTCGTTGTTGCTGTCGTTGTCCTGGGACGATGGCGCCTCCGGGGCCTCGGTTGTGGCTGGCGGCGATGGTTTCGCTTCGGATTGGGGAGTACCGACGATGGCGAAATCGGCGCGAGCGGCCGGCACGAGAGCGATGGCGGCAAGCAGTCCCGTGATCATGCGCATGGAGATTCGATCCTCTGGCTTGGCGGTGGGCGAGCCTCGCCTCCGGCGTTGCGAATGGGGATTGCAATCTCGTTGCTCACGTATTCGTTTCCGCACGGTATTGGGATACCGATGTGGCCGGCAGCGTGCTGGCTGGGTGAGTTCGCCGTTGGCAGTGTTCTGCCGTAGCAAGCGGGCGGCGCCGCCCGCGCGACGCAAGATGTGAGGGCTCTGGTGTGGTCAGAAGGCGTGCTGAGGATGTCAGGCTGGATGCTGAGGCCGAAGAGAAGCTGACGCCGGCTTTAAGGGAGTTTGGTGCTCGGTTGAGAGACGCCAGGCTGAATGCAGGCATGACCCAACAAGAGCTTGCAGTAAAAGTAAGGACAGCGCCATCATATATCTATGAATTAGAGGGGGGCTTACAGAATCTGACCCTTAAGTCCATGATTAAACTCGCCCTATCTTTAAACGTCGATGTCAGTGATTTGTTGCCTGGGAGCGAGTCTAAACCACCGACGGCCAGGGCGCTCGACTCTTTCATGCAACGTCTGGATCGTCTGGCCGCCCAGCTTGCTGACTTGGAGGTGCGGGAAGGGCGTCGTCAAGAATTACAGGCATCTTTTATCGAGCAGATCCGCTTGTTCACGGATATGCGGACGTCGTTGCAACATCTCCGAATCCCTCCGACCGAGGCCATCGCGCCGGCCATACCGCCGAGGAAGAAAGGGGCGCGTAAGGGCTCGTCAGTGGCACCGGACGAATGAGCCGGTGAAGCCGGCCGCACACAGGGTTTTTTAACCGAGACCTCTGGACACGCCTTATAAACTCTGCTCCCGTGGCGCCACACGTCACGCCTGGGGTGTTATTGGTGTCTGCGAACCTTGCGAGAGCAGGTCGGTCCGAGGAGGCCCCCAGTCCGGGGCCTGGTCCGCTGCTTTCGCTGGTTGCAGCAGCGGTTTTCCCGTTTGATAGTGTCCTGGCCGGCATGGTGGCGGCCGGTCAGGGCGTCGCGGGCATCTGTCTCTATCTGGGACTCTCGCGCGCCGCGCTCGATGACAGCCTGGTGCGCCTCGGACTGCGCACACCGCACGACCGGCCGCTCCGCAAACCCGGACGATTCGGCTGGTCCGCTCAAGATATTATGCGGCTCATCGTCTGGCGTGTCGCCGGGGTCCATCCCGAGTCGATCGGCGAGCGGTTGGGCCGGAACGCCAACGCCGTCCGCGCGAAATGCCGCCGCCTCGGGGTCCCGACGCCATCTCGCAAGCTACTGCACCGGGTCGATCATGCGGCGTTGGTCGATCCCGCTCCCGGTTTCGCGGCTCCGGCACTCCGCTCTGTCCAGACTGTCGAAAAGCCTCCGTCCAAGCTGCCAGCTACCGTTTGTGGGACTGCCGCCGGTGCCGCGGTTTGGTCAGGCGACGCGGTCAGTCCCGTCGCGCCGCCGTCGCCGGTCGTCGAAGTACCCGCACCAGAGTCGCCCCGTCCAGCGCCATCCGCCGCCGAGCAGACGCAGCGCGAACTGGCGCTGTTCCGGATCGTTCCCTGCGACGATCAGGTCATCCCGGCACCACCGGCGCCTGTCCGCAGGGCACCCGTTTCGCCCGTAATCCCGACACCGCCGGCGCCATCCTGCAAGGCACCCGTTTCGCCCGTCACCCCGATCATCCCGACAGCACCGGAAGCCGTTCGGCCAGCGCCTGCGCCCGACCCGCTCCAGTTGCTCATGGCGGGCAAGCGCGACGTGCAGCGGAACGAAGAGATCTGCATGGCGGTTGCGCTGCGATATTTCGCTGGCCAGCACTACAAGGCGGCGGCACGGGACGCGGGGATTTCCCCGGGCAGAATGGCGACGCTGCAATATCGGTTAGAGATTCCGCGCGATCTGCGTCGTTCGAAGTTTGGCGAAAGCTACGACGAGGAACGCGGTAAGGCGAACCTGGAGCGGTCCGGTTACGAGATGGTAAAATGCAAACAGAACGGAGTCTGGTTCTTCCGGAAGAAGAAGGATCGTGCGTCCGTCACGGTTTGTCGCGCCGTCCGTAAAGACCGCGGTTTGATCAGTGAGTACGACCGCTACAAGAGCGCGGGGTTGTGTCTCTTATTGTGAGTGGGTTGCGAGCCGCCTCAACCATTTACCGGGAGCCGTATCAGATGAGCAGCCAGTCCGCCGAAACGGTGCATGTCCCCGCATGCCCGGATGCAACTTCCACACTCCGCGACCGCAGCGCCGTCATGGCGATTGTGGCGAGACTGCTGGCAGGGCAGCACTATACGGCGATCGCGGCGGAGCTCGCGATCAGCCCGCCCCGGCTCGCCATGCTGCTTTACCGCATCGAGCTGCCACGCGCGTGGCTCCGCACGCGACCGGCCGGCGCTGACAACGCGGCCACACTCGAAGCCAGCTTGGAGGGATTGGGCTACGAGCTGGCGGCCTGTGCCGCGACCGGGAAGCTTTTCTTGCGGAGCGTTCGAGATCGCGCAACGGTCCAGTTCTGCCGGGTCGTCCGTCACGCGAGGCACCTGGTCAGAGAAATCGAGGCTCTCACGGCCGCTGGCACCACGCCGGAGACGGAGGAGACGCCCGTCTGAAATCGCTTGGCCCCGTTAGCAGGCGCTTTCCCGAGGTTGATGTGAGGCCGACCAAAAGGGGAAGTGTCCGGGGGCCAACCAGTCTGCCGCAATCACGCGACGCCTGTCCGATCAGAGCAACCGAAAGAGGACGTGCCGATGACCAACCAGTCCGCCGCAATCACGCGGCGCCTTTCAGATCCGGACTTTCAGGGCCAACTCGTTTCGCGGTGTCTGTCGCTCACCGTCGCGATGGCCGCCCTGCTGGGCATCTCGCTCGCCCATGATGCCTGGGTTTGGTCTCACCCGCCGCAGCCGAAGATCTTCATCGCTGACAGCAAGGGACCGCCTCGCCAGGTAAGGGGACTGGACAGCCCAATCGTCGATGATACGGAGCTGCTCGAGTGGACGGTGCGGGCCGCCCTCGCACCGTACAATGTTGATTACTTCAACTATCCGGTCGAGTTGAACACGGCTTCGCGGCGCTTCACGCTCAATGGGTGGAACACCTTCGCCGCCAGTTACATCGACAAGGGGAATTTCGAAGAGCTGAAGCGCGCCCGATTGCTCTGCCATGCGCAGGCGCAGCGCGCCGCGGTGATCCACCAGACGAGTTATGTCGAGGGCGCGCTCGCCTACCAGGTTCAGGTTCCGATCGTGCAGACCTGCGAGAACGTCAACCAGGTCTCGACCAACAACCTGATGATCACGGCGCTCGTCGTTCGCACCAACAGCGACGATCATCCGGACGGGCTGGTGATCGACCAGTTGGTGGCATTTCAGCACTAGGAGGTCTTTGTGCGCGCAGCGCTTCTCGTTTCAGCAGCCCTTGTCGGGACCTTCCTTTCCGGCCGCCCGGGCTATGGGCAGGCGCAGGTTCAACTTGACGTCACGGCACCCGCGCCGCCGGGCGCTGCAAGCGGCACACCCACCCCCGCGGAAAAGGCGGCTCGGGACGCCATTCCGCTGACGCCGGAGATGATCGAGGACCTTGCGCGCCGCTACAAGGAGGAACAGCGCACAATTCAGCTTGACGTCGCGGCACCCGCGCCGCCGGGCGCTGCGGGCGGCACACCCACCCCTGCAGAAAAGGCTGCTCACGACGCCAGTCCGCTGACGCCGGAGATGATCGAGGACCTGGCTCGGCGCTACAAAGCGATCATCCGGACGGGCTGGTGATCGACCAGTTGGTGGCATTTCAGCACTAGGAGGTCTTTGTGCGCGCAGCGCTTCTCGTTTCAGCAGCCCTTGTCGGGACCTTCCTTTCCGGCCGCCCGGGCTATGGGCAGGCGCAGGTTCAACTTGACGTCACGGCACCCGCGCCGCCGGGCGCTGCAAGCGGCACACCCACCCCCGCAGAAAAGGCGGCTCGGGACGCCATTCCGCTGACGCCGGAGATGATCGAGGACCTTGCGCGCCGCTACAAGGAGGAACAGCGCACAAAGGAGACGTCGGTCACGGAGTTGGCCGTTCCCGTCAACCGGCAGGTGAATGTGAGCTTCGTGCCGGGCGCCGCCACCGCCATCATCAACACGGTCAAGGGCTATCCGACCGCGGTGAGTTTCTTCGACAGCACCGGCCAGCCGTGGCCGATCGCCTGGGACACCAACAGCAACCCGGCCGCCGTCGCCGGCGGCACCAACTGCAGCGTGGCGAACGGCACCGGCGGCGGTCCATCGGTTGCCGCGATCGGCTTCTACGTCTGCACGCCGACCAAGGGCAGCAACGTGCTGGAGATCACGCCGGTATCCCTGGCGCCGCGCGGTGGGCTCGTGGTGTCGCTGGAGGGAGCGCCGAAGCCGATCGCCTTTCTGCTGATCTCGGGCGGCGGGCGCTACGACGCCAATCTGAGCGTGCATGTCGCCGACCGCGGACCGAACGCAAAAGTCGAGATCATGACACAGCCCAACGCGCCGGATACCGGTGCGCCGTTTCTGACGAGCATGCTGCAGGGCGTGCCGCCGGCCGATGCCGTTCCGCTCTCGGTGGAAGGTGTGTCCCCCGAAGGACTGCGCGCCTGGCGCCTGGGCAGGAACGTCTATCTGCGCACGCGCTACGTTCTGCTGTCGCCGGAATGGACGGCCTCGGAGGCAGAAGCGGGAACCACCGTTTATGCCGTCCCGAACACGCCGTTTGCATTGCTGTCCGTCAACGGCCGCACCGTGTCGGTCCATCTCCAGGAGTGACCCCCATGTCCAGTGCGTTCGGCTGGTTCTCCCGCATCAAGTCGTCGCTCCCGCGGCCCGCGTCGCGCTCGCTGCTGAATCCCTCCGGCAACGCCGGGCCGCGGCGGCTGGCTATCATCATCTTCTCCGCCCTCGCGGTTACTGGCTTGATCATCTTCGTGTCCAGCACGGGACAATACGCACCGCGCTTGTCGAAGGACGCGAAAATGGCGGACGTCAATCCGCTACCTGGCGGGCTGCACAGCACGCCCGAGCAGGATGCGCTGGCACTTGTGGCCAACGATGACGAGGCGGAAAAGGCGCGGCGGAAGGGTGCGTCATACACGCCGCCGATCGCTCCAAGCGTGCCGGCAGTGCCGCCGCCGCCGAAGGTCGAGCAGGCAGCCCCGCCCCCACCGGCTGCGCGTCCCGTCGCTCACCCTCCCACCGGAGCGACAGCGCCCGCAAGGGCCGTCGTGCCGGCGCCGCTGGCCGCGCAGCCGGCCATGCTTCCGCCGCCCGCCGCGCCGCCGAAGGCTATTCCTGTCGCTGCTGTGGTCGATCCGCGGGCGGGCGAGATCTACACCAGGCAGATCAACGATCTGTTTTCGGAGTGGGGCGGCCGCGTGCCGCGCACCGATGTGGTCTTGCCACCGTCCGAGCAGAGCGGACCGGACCCGGCGGACCCGTCTGCATCCCGGGCGAGGACCGGTGCCGGCGGCACGCCGCACGATGCTGGATCGGCGCTGCCGGTCGCCACGCATCCTGCCGACTCAGGCCGGCTCCTCATCCCCGCGGGCCGCGGCGTTTTTGCGCATCCGATTCTCGCGCTCAGTTCCGATCAATCGAGTCCCGTCGTGCTGCAGGCGGACTCAGGTCCGATCGCGGGCGACCGGATGATCGGCTCCTTCGCCAGGCAGGCCAACCGGCTGGTGCTGCACGTCAACACCGTCATGCACAACGGCGAGGCCATCGGGGTGGACGGCGTGGTGACCGCGCCCGACACGATGGAAGCGTCCGTGGCCTCAGACGTTGACCAACACTATGCCGAGCGTTTCATACTTCCCGCCGCAGCGGCTTTCGTGGCGGGGCTCGGCCAGGCCATAGCCACCACATCCAACACCGTTGCGGTGCTCAGCCCATTCGGTGGCGCGACCACGAGCACCCACCTCAATATCGACCAACAGCTCGGGATCGCCGCCGGTGTCGCTGCGTCGCAGGTCGCCAACACACTCAACCAGGCGGCACCGAAGGGTCCGACGGTGACGCTCGACGCCAATGTTGCGGTGGGCGTGATGTTCCTTTCCAACGTCACCGCGCATCAGGGATCGTGATTCATTTTTTCCAAAGCCAAGCCCCGTTCACAGCCTGACGCGCCATCGTGTCACCACGGCGCTTTTGGAGCGAGGTTTGCCATGGACACGAACGTCACCGATACGATCGAGCACGCGGTCGAGCGCGATGTCGCTCGGACGAGCATCCGGCTTCCGGGAGAGCTGGATGACTCGCCATTGAAAGACGGCGGCGCCGCAGCGGCACCCGGCTCCGGTTGGCTGTCGTCTGGTGTGGGTCATCTACGATCGGGTGTTGGCCGCCTCGGGCCGCACTTCGCGATTTTCTCCATCGCGGGGTTGCCGTTTCTCGCGAGCCTTTCGCCGGGGCGTCGCAAGACGTTCCTCATGGGTGGCTCGGCTCTGGCGCTCGCCGCTGTCGCCGCCGCCGGCGCGTTCTGGGCAATGCATGATAACGCGCGGGTCGCCGCGACAACCGGCCGCATCGCCGCGTCGGCAGGCCTTGGACCGCAGCAGCCGCTGGCCCCGGCGGCATCCCTCGCCAAGGTGGTACTCCCGCCACCAGCCGGCCCTGTGGTCCGGCAGCCCTACATTCCGGCGCCCAGGGACAAGCAGGTGGCCGAGGTGCTGTCGCTTCAAGGGGGGCAAGTCGCCGCAGAGCCGAAGGAGGCGGGCGCACCCGCGGCGCTGGGACCGGCTACGGCCGCCCATGTCGCGGACAAGGCCCTACCTCCGGGCTACGTCCCCAGCGAGCCTGGTACCATCGCTCCGGCTGCCACAGCGCCCCCGGCTGCGGTCCAGCCGGCTCCGTCCGAGGCCAGCGTTCCTTCTCCCGCCGCGCCGGTGACTTTGGCACGGACGGAAGTGCCCGCAGCGTCGCTGCCAGACCCTGCGCGGTCAGCAACGCGGCTGACCGACGGCGTGTTACGGGATCTGGCGGCCGAGTCCGGTGCGAGGCAGACTCCCATGCCGCCGCAAGCTGCGACCCGCCCCGATGCCGTGAGTGTCGTGGCCGGCCTCCGCCCGGCCGCAATGACTCCGCCGGACCAGGTGCAAGTGCTTGGTCTGGTCACCGAGATCGCCGCCATGGTGCACGATCTGCGTACGCAGGACGAACAGCTCCGTGGCGATCTGCAGAAGAGCACCGCCGACACCACCGCACGGCTGGCGGACTTCGAGCGCCGGATTGCCTTCTCGGAAGCCCGCAGCGCGGTGAGCTCAGCGCACGACGCGGGCGGGGCGCCCCCGGCGCCTGCGCCAGCGGCACCGCCGGCGAAGCCTGTGGTCCTCACCCGGGCCGAGGCGGCGCTTCCGGTTTCCGGTAACGGGCCTGCCAAGCGCTATCACGTACAGGCAGCCTCGCCAGGCCTGGCACTGCTGGCTGAAGTCGATCGCGGCGGCGGCGATGGCGCGCAGTTGCAGGTCTCGGTCGGCGAATCAATCCCCGGCTATGGCACGGTCAAGTCGATTGGCCAGAAGGGCTCCGGCTGGATCGTGACCACGGAGCACGGTGTGATCCAGTAGGACCGGCTGGAACCAGGGGGACATCATGCAGGGTCTGGTCAACTTCTCGACGGCGATCGCTGACGGAATCAGCGTTCTCCTTCCCGCCTTCTGCTACCTCGCCGCCTGTGTGTGCTTCTTCTTCTTCGCCTGGACCCTGCGCAGCATGGCCTGGCACAGCCAGCATCCGCATCGGCTGCGCCCGTGGGTGCCCTGGGTCTCGCTCGTTCTGTCCGGCGTCTTTGCATCCTTTTCCACCTTTCTGAGCATGGCGAATGTCAGCGCCGGCACCAACCTGGCGGTGTCTCTCACCACATACACGCCGACGATTGCGCCGAACGCGAGCAACATCCTCGGCGCCACACCGGGGAATACGGTCATCAACGTGGTGCAGTTGTTCCAGTATTTTTTCCAGGCCTTTGGCGCGGCCTGCGTCTTTTGGGCGATCTGGACCTGGCGCTCGATCGTCAACGGCCGCTCCAACGGGTCTTCACTCGCATGCGGCATCCAGTTTGTCTTTGGGGTGATGTGCATCAACATCCTGACCATCGCCAATGGCGTCGTGACGCTGTTCCAAACCGGTGGCTGATCGCTAGGACGACTCGATGGCGGGATCTGCAACAGATGCGCACGCCACCAACCCGCAGCACCTATATCAGGCGGCTCCGGAACGGCCAGCACGAGTACGGGTTCATCGACATTGCCAAGTCGGCCGATGATCCAAGCCGCGCGATACCAATCGGCGCCGCCAACGATCATAGCGAGGCTGAAGCGCGTCTGACGGACATCAGGACCGGGACAAACCTTGTCTTGTTTCCAGGGCCGCGCCGGACCGTTCTTCAGGACGGTTGGCGCTCTGTAGCCGGCAGCGGACTCCCATCACCCGGATCTTCCCCTCGCGGTGTTCTAGCCTCTTGCCGGATAGCCGTCTGGCGGCGCCTATTTTTGCCTGGCCGTTCGCACCTCCCTGGATGAGCCTGATCCGCGAGGGGCTTTCCCTCGTAACCAGGAGAGAGACGCGTGAAACTACGTTCCAACGATATGGGAGTCGTCGCTCGTGTGCGGCGCCTCGCAAACCGCCGGGGAAAGGCGCTGGCTGCCGCGGCCGGCGTCATGGCCCTCGGTCTTGGCTATGCCGGTCATGCGCTTGCCGCGGCGACCTCGGCCGCCGGCACACTCGGCGCCCAACTCAATACGATGTCGAGCGAGGCGATCAACTCGGGCAGCACGGCGTTCGGTGGCGCCTGCTATCTCGCGGCAGCGCTGTGCTTCGGCTTCGGGGTGTGGGCGCTGTGGCAGTCGCGGCAGCCGCAGAACCGTGAGACCGGCCATGTCGGTCGCGGCCTGGCTGGTCTCGTGCTGTGCGGCCTGTTCGCCACAGCCGGGGTCTGGATCAACAAGGCCGCGATCACCGCATCCGGCGGCAACGCGACCGTCAACGACACGCCGGCGATGGTGCAGTTCGGCGCTGGTGGCTGATCCTGCTGCCGCCGGCGCTGCGACGAAAGTCGCGCTCGCCGGCGGCGGTCTTCTGTCCATCCTTCCCAAGAGCGGCCCGCCTCGCCTCGCTCTCTACGTGGCGGCGTTTTGAGCTCTTGGCGGCAAGCCCCCCTGTTCGTCATGATTTTTTTGTCCGCTCCGTTCACACGCGCCTGGATGAGTCTGGTGCGCGAGGGGCCTTCCCTCGCAACCAGGAGTCAAATGCGTGAAACGATGCTCCAACAATGTGCGGGTCGCCGCTCGTGTGCGGCGGCTCGCAAACCGCCGGGGAAAGGCGCTGGCTGCCGCGGCCGGCGTCATGGCCCTCGGTCTTGGCCATGCCGGTCATGCGCTCGCCCAGGCTACCTCGGCCGCAGGCACCCTTGGAGCCCAGCTCAATACGATGTCGAGCGAGGCGATCAACTCGGGCAGCACGGCGTTCGGTGGCGCCTGCTACCTCGCGGCGGCGCTGTGCTTCGGCTTCGGCGTGTGGGCGCTGTGGCAATCGCGGCAGCCGCAGAACCGCGAGACCGGCCATGTCAGTCGCGGCCTGGCTGGTCTCGTGCTGTGCGGCCTGTTCGCCACAGCCGGGGTCTGGATCAACAAGGCCTCGATCACCGCATCCGGCGGCAACGCGACCGTCAACGACGCGCCGGCGATGGTGCAGTTCGGCGCTGGTGGCTGATCCTGCGACCTGCCGCCGGCGTCGGCGGCAGGTCGCTCTCTCGCAAGGAACGCGCCCATGAACCCGACTCCCGGATCGACGCGATCGTTGCCTGCAGGCGAGCCGAGCGATCGTGGTGTCCGCCTGGCTGCCTTGGGTCTGCTGGCTGCCTCTGCCTGCTTCACAATCCTCGGCTTTCGCGCGGCCGCGGTGGTCCTGCTTCCCCGGCTGCTCGGGGGCTTCTGACCATGCTGCCGCACCCGACTTCCCCGCCAGCGACAGCTTCCTCCCTCACAAGGAAGGCGCACATGAACCCGGCTACGGCATCAGAACAATCAGCGCCCGCGGAGTATGGCGTGCGCGCAATGGACCTGGGGATGGTAGCCGCCTCGGCTCTCTACGCTCGCTACGCATTTCAGGCGCTCGCCGGCATGGCCGCTCCTGGGGAAACGATCGGTTCGTCCGAAATCGCGGTCGGCGTCGCCGCCTCGGTCGTGGCGAGCATGCTGCTCGCGTTCGGGCCGAACCCCTGGCAGCCGCCGGCTTCGCTGCGCCACACATCGGATCATGTGACTCCGGCGGCCATCCTGCTGGTCGTCGTGGCAGTCGTTTGTGCCGCGCTGGCGGTGCTTAGCCTGCCTTACCTGTCCACAGCGTTCGATTCGCTTGGCGTCTTCGTCGCAGCCGCGTCACCTGGCTTCCTGGCAGCCCTGCTGATGTGGACAAGGCACAACGGCGGCTTCAGCGCCCGGCCGTGGCAGCGGGGCGTCTGACCGTGCAACTCGCTTCACTTTCCCTCTCGGCTGAACCCTTTTTCGGGGAACCAGCCGCCGCGCCGCGAAGGCGGTCGCGCTCCGTCGCACTGTCAGATGCGCCTTGTGTTTTCTGCGGTGTTCGCTCGGGAAAATGGCAGGCGACATGCTGCCCCGATGACAACCCGCCGGCGGTTTCTCCCGCCTGCCCGCTTTGCGCGCTCGCCCGCCGCCTGGATCGTCCGCGCATCGACGCGGAGGCAGTCCTGATCTGGCTGCCGCAGATGAGCCAGCAGGCTGTTAACACGATCATGCGCGAGATCCACACCCAGCTTCGCGCTTTGGGTGAAATGCTCGGGGATGATGATGTCTTGCGCCTGCGCACCCCCGGCCGGCATGCGCTGTGCAGCGCACGGGCGGAGCTGACAG
>Ga0302279_10004708_pt1 | contig 15831 bp, 12 predicted proteins | sample III_Bog_N3_3_FD_194541 | JGI IMG/M metagenome (GOLD analysis project Ga0302279, IMG submission 194541) | Peat permafrost microbial communities from Stordalen Mire near Abisko, Sweden - III_Bog_N3_3 | ecosystem: Environmental > Terrestrial > Soil > Wetlands > Peat | place: Sweden: Abisko...
ACCTTTCTGCCTGACCTCCTTTCCGCGACCGGAGCCTCGCTCCCGCCGTCGGGATTGAAACCCCGAGGTCGGCGAATCCATTCCGCGGCCGCGCTCTTTCTCGCAACCCTGGTCACGGCCCCGATCAAGAGCTGAAACGTTCGGCCGCTTCGCTCGCATCACGGACCGTTGCGATCTCTCTCGCGCCCGTCTCGGCAATCTCTCCGGCCACGTCTTCCGGAAGCGAACCAGCCAGCAGCGCCTCTCGTCCGCGCCCGCTTCCCGCGAGCAAGTCGAATGCGGGAATGTCGTCGACGAACTCGTAGCGCTCGGTTCGAAACTGAAAACGCGTCGGGTCCTGCCGATGCGCCAGTGCGATGAGGAGGGCGTAGGCGCGCACGGGACGGAAGGTCTGTGTGTCCGTCACGTGGATCTGCACGCCGCCGCACGCGTGCTTTGCGTGCTTGTGAAACGTCGGGACGAACGTGACCGGGCGGGCCAATGCTCCCGCGACCCTGGCCGCGTTGAAGTCTCGCGCCAGCGCCATGCCGTCGAGCCACGGCGCGCCCGTGATTTCGAAGGGTCGGGTCGTCCCTCGACCGTCCGAGAGGTTGGTCCCCTCCAGCAGGCACCCACCGGGGTACACGCGCGCCGTCTCGTACGACGGCATGTTGGGCGACGGCATCACGAAGGGTCGGTCCCACGCGGAGGCATGGGAAGACGGGTCGAGGTCTTTCACGCGGAGCACGTCGAGCAGCTCGTGAGGCATGCCTTCGAGGTGAGCTCGCCACGCGACCAGCTCGCCCAGCGTGAGCCCGTGACGGATCGGGATCGGCTCGAGCCCCACGAATGACCGGTACGCGTCCTCCTGGTTCTTCCCCTCGATGACCTGCGGGTCGCCGCCGAGCGGGTTGGGGCGATCGAGTACGAGGACGCGGATGCCCCGTGCGACGGCGGCTCGCAGAACTAGGACCGCCGTCCACACGAACGTGTAGTAGCGCGCACCGACGTCCTGCAGGTCGATGACGAGGCGGTCGACGCCGTCGAGATCCTCGGGCGTCGGAATGAGGTCCTCGTATTGTGCGCCGTAGAGGCTCTTCACGGGCGTACCAAAGGCGTCGCGGGCGTCCGAGACCCCGATCATGTCTTGCGCTTCGCCCCCGTAGCCGTGCTCCGGGCCGAAGATGATGACAGGTTGAATATCCGAGCTGGCCAGGGCGGTGCGCACGTGGACGACGTCCCTCGTAACGGACGCCGGGTGCGCCAGGAGCGCTACTCGTTCTCTCCGCAGGGCGGCGAGGCGATCGGGCAGCGCGAGGAGACGATCGAGGCCGGTCAGCATGATGTTCTCCGTTCTATCGCGCCGCACCGCTATCGCGAAGGCGCGCTTGCTGGTCGTCAGAGAAACCCCAATCACCAAGTGCCGCGAAGGTGTCTGCGCCCGGTTCGTGGGCCCCGTGAGGGATGGGCGGAGACGTCCTGCTGAAGCGCGGCGCCGGCGCCGGCTGTACGACGCCGTCGATCTCGACGAACGTCGCGCGGGCCTTGAGATGCGGATGCTCCTTCGCCTCTGTCCACGAGAGGACAGGCGCCACGCATGCGTCCGATCCTTCGAAGATTGCGCACCACTCGTCGCGCGTTTTGTCGAGGAAGCGGCGCCCCAGGCTCGCGCGAAGCAGCGGCCATTCGGACGGGTTGAACTGCCGCGTGTGGTCCTCATCCGGGAGCGCGAGTACGCGGACCAGCGTTGCGAAGAACCTCGGCTCGAGTGACCCGACCGCCAGGTACTTTCCGTCCTTCGTTCGGTACACGTCGTAAAACGGCGCGCCGCCGTCGAGGACGTTGACGCCGCGCTCGTCGCGCCACGCCCCCGCCGCGAGCAGTCCGTGCACCATCGTCGTCAAGTGGGCAGCCCCGTCAACCATCGCCGCATCGACGACCTGACCGAGTCCCGATCGTTGCCTTTCGATCACCGCAGCAAGGATACCGACCGCGAGATAGAGGGCGCCTCCGCCGAAGTCGGCCACGAGGTTCAGGGGTGGGACAGGAGCCTCCCCCGAGCGGCCGATGGCGTGTAGGGCGCCCGTGATCGCGAGATAGTCGATGTCGTGCCCCGCGGTGTCCTTGAGGGGCCCGTCTTGCCCCCAGCCCGTCATGCGCCCGTATACGAGGCGCGGATTCCTCGCATGACACACGGCCGGCCCGAGCCCGAGTCGCTCGGCCACTCCAGGTCGGAACCCCTCGATCAGAACGTCGGCCCGCTCGACGAGCTGGAGTGCCGCGTCTCGGCCTGCCGTCGACTTCAGGTCGAGCCCGACGGATCGTCGCCCGCGGTTCAACACCTGAAAGCGGGCCGGCGCAGGGAACAGCTCGGGCGCCCCGTCGATCCGATCCACTCGAAGGATGTCGGCTCCCAGGTCAGCAAGGAGCATGCAGCACATCGGCGCGGGCCCGATGCCGGCCAGTTCGACCACGCGGATGCCGTCAAGAGGACCCATCGCCGTTCAGTCTACGCGGGTTCGCAGCCTACGAGGCGGACGGTGCGCAGACCGTAGCCCCTGTGCCCTCGCGGGGCGGGAAAATCGCGCGTGTCCTTGCCGCCGCTCACATCGCGCAGGCCGATTGTTCACGCCGCTCGTTCCGCGCCAGCCTTATCGCGAGGGGGACGACGAGCAGCATCAAGGCCGCGCTCACCAGGTAGGGAGTCGTGAGATTGCTGGCGAGAAGTGCCGTTCCTACGAGCGGTCCCATCGCGCCCCCCACGTCGCCGCAGAGTTGCAGCATCCCGACGGCGACCCCTCGCTCGTCCCCCCGAACGTGCTGTCCGAGGAGCGTGAGCAGCGACGGCCCGAGGGCTCCGCCGCCAATGCCGATGAGAGCAAGCCCGCAGCCGAGGCCGATCGAGGTCTGCCACATAGCTACGACCGCGAGCCCGACGACCAGCACGAGGAGGCCACTCGTCGCGATTCGGGCGTGAATGCGAAAACGATCGCCCAGCGATCCCGCGAAAGGCATCGTGATGCTTTCGGTGACGAGTAGCCATCCCATCAGGGCCCCCGACGTCCCGCGGTCCCCAAGGTGAAAGACCGACAGGTGCCTGGCGTGAACGAGGAGGACGAGCGTTGTGAGCACCATGCCCGACGCGGAGAAGGTAGCCGCGAAGTTGAGCGCCCCGATGGCCGCGAGCGTGCGATTGGCAAATCCACGCACGGTGACCAGGAACGGTGGAGCGCGACGCATGTCGGCGCGCAGGTCGGGCACCCCGAGGTACGCCGCAGCCGCAGCTGCGACGAGCGCGCCCATGGCGAGCTCGAACGTGCCCGCGTCGCCAATGCGCTCGGAGAGGAGCCCGCCCGCCACGATGCCGAAGGGGACGCCGATCGCGAGCGCGGCGCGTACGATCCCCGCCGTCCGTCCGCCGTGCTCCTTGCCCCCCGCTTCGAGCGCGAGCGCTTGCCCTGCGACGAAGACGCACGCCGAGCCAGGCCCGTGGAGCAGTCGTCCCGCGAGAAAGAAGGCACCCGGTCGCCCTGTCTGCACCCCGAGCACGTAGAGGGCCATGACGACGACCTGCAGAAGGAGCCCGGCGATGAGGGTCCTTCGACCGCCCAGTCGATCCGTAACCGCGCCAATGAATGGGTTGCAGACGACGCGGGCGGCGCGGTTCGCGGCCAGGATGGCGCCGATGAAGGCGAGAGATAGCCCGGCCCGCTCGCCGACCAGAGGGAGAATTGGAAACGCGACCCCACCCGCGAAGCCAGAGAGGAGCACACCCGGCGCGATCGCCATCGCGGCACGGTTGGCGAGCTCTCTACCCATGGTGCGTCTATAAGGGACGGGGCTCGTTCCGCGTAGGGGCGCGTGCAGTTTGGCGCTGTCGACGTCCGCGCCGTCACGAGGTCGGTGCAGCCTCTCGCTGCGTAAGAGTATGGTGAACCTGCCCCCCATGCCCGAGGCACGAACGTTCGCAAAGTCCGCGGCTGTGGTCGCTTCTGTGATGCTCGTGCTGCTGGTTCTCGTCGTTTCCGCGCTCTCGCCCAGGAACCCCGAGCAGGTCCATCCGCTGGTGCCCAACGAAGCCTTGCCGCTCGCCCCCACGCCTACGGCCTTGCTGAGCGCGCCTGTTCTCGCCGCCGCTCCCGCCGCCCCCCCTCCGCCTCTCACGTCATCCGTGCCGCTGTCGGCCATCCCGACCGCGCTCCCCCCGGTCGAGGTCATCGTGATGTCTACCCCCGCCGGTGCGACCGTCTCTCGCGACGGTCAGGTCCTCGGTTTAGCTCCCGGCCCGTTCGCTCTTCCTGCAGGCTCCGAGAAGGTCACGCTTCACGTCGCCGCGGCCGGTTACGAGCCAGGCGATGTCGACATCGTGCCGACCGCCGGAAGGACCTTGAACGTCCGACTGCAGAAGGCGACGCACCGCCCCGCGGTCAACCTGACGCGTGCGCCGTAGATTGTCGTTCAGCCGGCCCCTTCCACGCGCCACGACTCGTGCGCGGCCTCACGCCGGGTCGTGCCAACCCCACTCCGGGCTGACGCTCTTCGCCGCGTCCGGGCCCCACGTGCCCGTGTCGTACTCGTGCACGGGGGTCGCGTTGTCCAGAATCGGGTCGACGATGCGCCACGACTCTTCCACTGCGTCGAGCCGCGCGAACGCCGTCGGGTCGCCGTCCATCGCGTCTCCGAGCAGGCGCTCGTAGGCCTTCATGCTCCCCGGTTCAGTGTGCCGCAGGGTCAGCTCTGCCATTTCGCCCGACATCGACTCGCCCGGCCTTTTCACGTTCGCGCTGAGCGCAGTCGCCATGTCCGGCCCGATGCGGAAGCGCACCTGGTTCGGCGCCGGCGCCGAGGTCTCATCCAGGATCGGGTGCGTACGCGTCTTCAGTCGTACGACCGCCTCGGTGGCGGTGACCCGGAGCCCTTTGCCCGCGCGGATGAAGATCGGCACCCCCGACCATCGCGGCGCGTCGATCGACAGGCGCAGCGCGGCGAACGTCTCGGTCGTCGAGTCCTTCGCCACGTCCTGCTCGTCCTTGTAGCCACGCACCTGACCGCGCACGACATCGGTCGGCGCGAGAGCCCGCACGTGGCCGAGCAGCTGGCTGCGTGCGTCGCGCAGCGGAGCGTGGCCTCGCCCCGTCGGCAGATCCATCGTAAGGCACGCCACGACCTCGAGCAGGTGGTTCTGGACGACGTCCCGGATCGCGCCGACCGGGTCGTAGAACTTCGCGCGCCCCTTCACCCCGAAGGTCTCCGCCATGGTGATCTGAATGCTGAGGACCTCCGTGGCGTTCATCGCTCGCTCGATGAGGGGATTCGCCGCGCGGAAGTAGACGATGTTCTCGACGGCCTCCTTGCCGAGGAAGTGATCGAGCCGATAGATGGCCTCCTCGTCGAAGAATTCGTGGAGCTTTCGACTGAGCTCCTTGGCCGACGCGAGGTCTCGCCCGAAGGGCTTCTCGACCGCGATGCGCGCGTTCTTCGAGAGATCGACCTTGGCCAGGCCTTCGGCCGTCTTCGCGAACGACTCCGGTGGCAGCGCCATGTAATGGAGCGGACGGCGCGCCCGTGAGCCGAGCGCATCGCGGATACGACCGAAGGACGTGGCGTCACCATCGTCGACCGCGACGTACTGCAGATGACCGAGCAGCGCGAAGACGGCCGACGTATCGAGGTTGCCGTTCTTCTCGAGCGCTTCCTTGACCTTCTCGCGAAGCGCCCCGGTGCCGAGCTCTTTCCGTCCCACCGCGACGACCGGCATGTCGAGCCGACCGTGCAAGGTCAGCGCGTAGAGCGCGGGGTAGATCTGCTTGAACGCCAGGTCGCCCGTGGCGCCGAAGAACACGAGTGCGTCGGATCGTTCCTGCGTCATGCGCGCAGGCTACCGTCTCGCGGAACGCGCGTCGCCGGAGGAACCGCTCGCGCTCGGCGTTGGGACACCCACTCGCTTGGGGGCTCTCGCCTGCGTCGTCTGGGAGTATGATGCCGCATCCCATGCGCGCTGCAGTCGTCGTCTTTCCGGGCTCCAACGCGGACGCCGAGATGGTTCGCACTCTTCGCGACATCTGCGGCGCACCGACGTCCGTCGTCTGGCACACCGAACGGGAGCTTCCCCCCGGCACCGACGTCGTCGCTCTCCCCGGCGGCTTCAGCTACGGCGATTACCTGCGCTGCGGCGCCATCGCCAAAGCGAGCCCCATCCTCGGCGCCATCCGTGGGCATGCCGCGCGCGGCGGCTACGTGCTCGGCGTCTGCAACGGCTTCCAGATCCTCACCGAGGTCGGGCTCCTCCAGGGCGCCCTCACACGCAACGCCCACCTCCGCTTCGAGTGCAGCGACGTCCACGTCGTGGTCTCGGGCGAAGGGCCGTTCACCGCACGCAGCGGCGACGTCTGGCGCTTGCCGATCGCGCACGCCGAGGGGCGCTACCAGGCCGCGCCCGAAGTGCTCCGCGAGCTCGAAGGCGAAGGGCGCATCGGTCTCCGGTACGCGACGAAGGCGGGCCTTGTCGTCCCCGAAGCCAACCCCAACGGTTCGGCGTCCTCGATCGCGGGCATCTACGGCGGCCCCAAGAAGAACGTCTTCGGCCTCATGCCTCACCCCGAGCGCCGCAGCGAAGAGATGCACGGCGGCACTGACGGCAGGCGCCTGTTCGACGCCATGCTTGCGCACTGAACCGCCCGACTCCGCCGATAATCCCTTCCGGTGGACCTCCTCTATTTCATCCTCCTCATCAGCACGCTCATCTTCGTGCACGAGCTGGGGCACTTCGCGTTTGCGAAGATCTTCGGGGTCAAGGTCATCACGTTCTCCGTCGGTTTCGGCCCCACGCTGCTGCGGCTCCGGGGGAAGGAGACGGAGTACCGGATAGCCATCGTCCCGCTGGGCGGGTTCGTGAAGATGCTCGAGGAGTCGAAGGACGGCCCGTCGATCCTTCCCGAGGAGCGCACGCGCACGTTCGAGGCGCAGTCGCTCTGGAAGCGCGTGCTCATCGTCATGGCGGGGCCCGCGATGAACGTCCTCTTCCCGCTCTTCCTCTACTCCTCCGTCTTCCTCGAGGCGGACCGCGCTCCGCCGCCCCCGACGATCGGCATCGTCCTCCCCGGTCGTCCTGCCGATGGACAGCTCGTCACGGGTGACCGCATCGTCGCCGTCGACGACCACTCCGTCTCCTCGTTTCCCGAGGTGCAGCGCCTCGTCTCGACCCGCGCCGGCAAGCCCACCCGCTTCGACATCGTGCGCGATCAGAAGTCCCTGACCCTGACGATCACGCCCGCCGAGGAGGCCGTGACGTTCGAGCCGCGCGAGCTCGGCTTCACCGAGTACGTCGGCCAGGTCGGCTTTCACCCGAGCTTCGCGGCCTCCGTCATCGGTGTCCCTCGCATGGATTCGCCTGCGTACCGCGCGGGGCTCCGCACGTTCGACCGCATCGTCTCCATCAACGGCCGCAAGATCGAGCGCTTCATCGACATCGTCAACACGTTGTCCGTCAACCGCGGCGACGCCGTCGTCATCGCCGTCGAGCGCCCCGTGGACGTGCCGCGCGCCTTGGACGGGCTCTGCGACGTCGCGGTACTCGATACTGAGGTCGTCACGCTCACGCTGGCGCCCCGAGCTCCCGGACTGGGAGGCCCCGGGGGCGCGTCCGGCGAAGGGCAGGAGGGGCGCGGCCGCGACGTGCTCTCGCGCGCAGGTATCGAGAGCGCAGACCTCTACGCCGCGTTCGTCCCCGAAGGTTCGTCCGAATGGAAAGCTGGGCTCCGTGCAGGAGACCGCATCACGTCTCTCGACGGCAAACCCGAGCGTCTCTGGCAGACCATGGCCGATGACCTCGTCACGGCCGCGAACCGAAGTCGCACGCTCGCCTGGACCCGCGGCGGGGAGACGATGCAAGGGGTGTTTCAGCTTCGCAAGGAGGAATGGAGCGACGAATACGGCCAACATTACGAGCGATACGTCTTTCGCACCACGCATTGGGCCCCCTTCGCCCCCGACGTCACGGTGCCGGAACCCAGCCCCTTCTTCCACGCCGCCCGTCGCAGCGTCGAGGAGACCGGTCGATCCATTCACCTCACGCTGCTCACGTTCGTCAGGTTCCTCCAGGGGCGCCTCAGCCTCTCGAGCGTGAGCGGCCCCATCACCATGTTCGACATCGCCGGGCGGGCGGGCGCCAAGGGGACGCTGTCGTTCGTGTGGACCATGGCGTTCCTCTCCATCAACGTCGGCCTCGTGAACCTCATGCCGATCCCGGTCCTCGACGGAGGCCACCTCCTCTTCATGATCATCGAAGGGGTCCAGAGGCGGCCGCTGCCTTTGCGGGTTCGCGAGGTGGCCAGCATCATCGGGATGAGCATGCTCATCGTCCTCATGCTCATCGCCTTCAAGAACGACGTCACCCGGCGGTGGGACCTCATCATCGCACAACTGCATGATCTCTTCGGCTAGGGGCGGAGCTTCGACCCGACGCCAAACGTAACGTCATGGCGCTCCCAACTGAGCGCGCGCGTCCGAGGAGGGCGCCGTCCTCGCCCACGATGGCGAACGGCGCGCGGAGGAGTGGGCCTAGCGGGACGTCGCGTGTCCGGCCGCAAGTTGACCGGTTTGCGGCACCGTGTGACGCTTCTGCTCGACGGCTTGGACGCATTCGGGCCGACCCGACGCGTGCCGTCGGGCGAGGGGAGACTACCGATGCGCACGTCGTCGCGATACGGCCTGAGTTCGTTGCACCCGGCCCCGTCGGCTCTCATCGCAACGCTGTTCGTCCTCCTGAGCGCCTGCGGGAGCGGCACATCGACGACGACGCTGGACGGCGGGATGGACGCCTCTCTCGACACCGGCGGGCGAGGGCCCGACGCACACCTCGGCAGGAACGACGCCGCAAAGAGCGATGCGCATGGTGTCGACGCACACCCGGACGGGCACGCGGGTACGGGCGATGCGCGGATGGACGCGCCCGGTACCGAGACCGGAGGCGGCGCGGGAGCCGAGACCGGCAGCGACGCGCCCGTGAGCACACCGGATGCGGCCACCGACGCGCCGACGTCGAGCTGTTCCCCGACCTGTATCGAGGGGAGCCCCTGCACCTCTTCGACCGACTGCGTTACCGGTGTCTGCTCGAGCGGCAAGTGCGCATCCCCCGCCTGCTCGCCCACCTGCCCGACCGGCACGAGCTGCGGCGAGAACGCGGAATGTGCCTCCGGCGTGTGTACCGCTGGGGCGTGTGTCGCCGCTGCGTGTACGCCTTCCTGCCCGGACGGACACGCGTGCGGGGCGAACCCCGACTGCGCCACGGGCGTATGCACGAACAGCGTGTGCGTCGCGCCTTCGTGCGCGCCGGCATGCGCTGACGGCAACGTGTGCGGCTCGAACAACGACTGCGGCTCGGGCGTCTGCACGACCGACAAGTGCGCCGCGCCCACGTGCTCGCCCACGTGCGCCGCGGCCAGCCCGTGCGGCAGCAACGGCGACTGCGGGTCGGGCGTGTGCACCGCGGGCGCGTGCGTGGCACCTGTCTGCTCCCCCGCGTGCTCCGATGGCACTGGGTGCGGCGCCAACGCCGACTGCAGCTCCGGCATCTGCACCGACGGCAAGTGCCTAGCCCCCGCCTGTTCGCCCGCGTGCAGCGACGGCAGTCTTTGCGGCAACAACGCCGATTGCGGCTCCGGCGTGTGCACGAACGGGAAATGCAAGGCCCCCTCATGCAGCCCATCGTGCGCCCAGGGAGGCGTCTGCGGAGCCAACGGTGATTGCGCGTCGGGCGTGTGTACCGCGGGTAAGTGCGCGTCTTCGGCGTGCGCGCCGACGTGTGCAGAAGGGCTCGGTTGCGGTGCCAACGGCGATTGCAGCTCCGACGTCTGCGCGAACGGTACGTGCGGCGCGCCGGCGTGCTCTCCGACATGCGCGACCGGCAGCGCGTGCGGGGAGAACTCCGAGTGCGTCTCGGGTGTCTGCGCGAACGGCAAGTGCTCTTCCGCTGGCTGCTCGCCCGCATGCCCCGATGGGCACGCGTGCGGCGGCAACGGCGACTGTTCCACGGGCATCTGCACCGCAGGAAGCTGCGCGGCGCCCTCGTGCAGCCCGAGCTGCGCCGACGGGAACGTCTGCGGCGCGGCCGCGGACTGCGCGTCGGGCGTGTGCGCGAACGGCAAGTGCGCGGCCCCCACCTGCTCTCCCACCTGTCCGAACGGCGGCGTCTGCGGAGCGACCGGAGATTGCGCGTCGGGCGCCTGCTCCAACGGCAAATGCGTCGCGCCGACCTGCTCACCCACCTGCCAGGACGGACACGCGTGCGGCGGCAACGGCGACTGCGCCTCGGGGACTTGCACCGGAGGCGTCTGCGCGGCCCCCGCATGCGCCCCGACCTGCCCCGATGCGAACGCGTGCGGTGCCAACGCGGACTGCGCTTCGCTCGTGTGCACGAACGGCAAGTGCGCACCGCCCGGCTGCACGCCCACGTGCGGGCTCGGGGTCATCTGCGGCGCGAGCGGCGACTGCGCGTCCGGCGTCTGCACCGGAAGCAAGTGCGCTCCCCCGACGTGTGCCCCCTCGTGCGCGGGAGGCAAAGGTTGCGGCGCAAACAGTGACTGCAGCTCGCACCTTTGCACTGGGGGCGTCTGCGTGGCGCCCACCTGCGCGCCCACGTGCGCCACGGGGAACGTATGCGGCGAGAGCTCCGACTGCCTCTCTGGCGTGTGCACGAACGGCACGTGCTCTCCGGCGGCGTGCTCCCCCTCGTGCCCCGACGGTCATACCTGCAGCGTGGCGGGCGACTGCTCGAGCGGCGCGTGCACGGCCGGTCTCTGCGTTGCCCCCGCATGCTCGCCGACCTGCGCCGATGGCAACGCGTGCGGTGCGAGCGTCGACTGCGGCTCGGGCGTCTGCACGAACGGCAAATGCGTGGCTCCCACGTGCTCGCCGACGTGCGTGGACGGCAACGTTTGCGGCGCCAACGGTGATTGCGGCTCGGGCACTTGCACCAGCGGCAAATGCGTAGCGCCTACCTGTTCGCCGACCTGCTCGGACGGCGCCGGCTGCGGCTCCGCCAGCGACTGCGGCTCTGGCGTGTGCAGCAATGGCAAGTGCCAGGCGCCCGCGTGCTCGCCCACTTGCAACGACGGAACGGGGTGCGGCGCGAACACCGACTGCGGCTCGGGCGTCTGCACCAGCGGAAAGTGCGTCGCGCCCACCTGCTCTCCGTCCTGCTCTGACGGGGCGGCGTGCGGAGCCAACGGCGACTGCGGCTCGGGGACGTGCACGAACGGCAAGTGCCAGGCCCCCGCATGCTCTCCGACCTGCCTCGACGGCAACGGCTGCGGGGCGAGCGCGGACTGCGATTCGCTCGTATGCACGAAAGGGAAGTGCGCGTCGCCGAGCTGCGCCCCAGGATGCGCCACGGGGAACGTGTGCGGCCGGAGCTCCGATTGCCTCTCCGGCGTGTGCACCAACGGTACCTGCGCGGCGGCGGCCTGCTCTCCGTCGTGCCCCGACGGGCACGCGTGCGGAGTCACGGGCGATTGTGCGAGCGGCGTGTGCACGGCTGGCCTGTGCGCCGCCCCCGCATGCGGTCCGACGTGCCCGGACGGCAACGTCTGCGGTGCCGGGACGGACTGCGGGTCGACCGTCTGCACGAACGGCAAATGCGTGGCCCCCACGTGCACGCCGAGCTGCACCGACGGCGCGGCCTGCGGAGCGAACGGCGACTGCGAGTCGGGGACCTGCACGAGCGGCAAGTGCATAGCCCCGACCTGCTCACCTAATTGCATCGACGGCGCTGTCTGCGGCGCGAACGCAGACTGCGGCTCGGACGTGTGCACGAACGGCAAGTGCCAGACTCCGACTTGCTCCCCGACCTGCCCCGCCGCGAGCGCTTGTGGCGCTTCGACGGACTGCAAGGATCACATCTGCAGCGGAGCTCCGCTGAAGTGCCAGGCCGCGACGTGCACCGACACCGTACAGAACGGGGCCGAGACAGGGATCGACTGCGGCGGCACGACGTGCGACGCGGCGGGGAAGACCTGCGCGGTTGGAATCGGGTGCGGCATCAATGCCGACTGTACCTCCGGTAGCTGCAGCGCGGGCGCGACCCCCGTCTGTTGCACGTCGGGCCTCACCGGTTGCAGCGGCTCCTGCGTCAACGAGCAGACCGACACGAGCAACTGCGGCGGCTGCGGCATCTCTTGCGGCGGCGGCGCCACGTGCTCGGCCGGCATCTGCCAGTGCTCCAGCGTGAGCTCGAACCTCTACGCGTACTACACGTTCGACGGCGTCCTCACCGACTTGTCCGGCAACGGGCACACTGCCTCCGGCACCAGCCTTGCGAGCACCGCCGGGAAGATCGGCACGGCCTACCAGTTCAACGGCTCGAGCTCGATCGTCTCCCTCACGGGCGCCACCGGCTCGTTCAGCGGCGCCCGAAGCTTCTGCGCCTGGGTCGATCCGACGTCGGGGTCGTCGACGCTCCCCGTGATACAGGCGGGCTACACGTTCACGACGTTCGCCGACGGTGACATGTTCAGTCTCAATGGCTCGACCGCGGGCACCGGTCTCTGCGGCGAGGCGGCCTCCGTCCCCTTCATCGACCACTGGGCGGCGGGTTGTTACATCGGCGGAGCGGCCGATCCGGCCAACGCGTGGAGCTACGTGTGCTGGACGTGGGACGGACAGTCGACCGTGACCACGTACGTCAACGGCGCGGCGAAGGCGGTCGCTGGGGGCCTCTACAGCTACCCTGCGAGCACGATTAACATCGGCGCGAACACCATTGGCGGATCGACGACGAGCGCGTTCTACAGCGGCTCGATCGACGAGGTCGGCATCTGGACGTGTGCGCTCTCGTCCTCCGAGGTGAGCACGCTCTACGCAGGCGGCGCCGGCTCGCGCCCCTGAGAGACGCGCGCCATCGCCCTGGTGACGGTCGTCCGGGGTAAGTTCTCCCTCGCATGTCGCTCCCCACGGCTCGTACCGTCGCTGCCTCCGTCCTTGTTCGGGTCCGCAAAGACCGCGCCTTCGCCTCGGCAGTCCTCGAGGCCGAGGTCTCGCGCGCCGCCCAGCTCGAGCCGCGCGACCGGGCCCTCGCGACCGAGCTCGTCTACGGCTCGCTGCGCGTTCTCCCCTGGCTCGACGCGCGTATCCTCCAGTATGCTCCGCGAGGGCTCGGCGGCCTCGACCCGCGCACGCTCGCCGAGCTGACCCTCTCGGCGTATCAGCTGTTTTTTCTCGAGCGCGTCCCGGCCTTTGCCGCCGTCAACGAGGCGGTCGAGGCCATCAAGCAGGCGCGGGGATCGAAGCTCGCGGCGTTCGCCAATGCGGTCCTGCGCAAGCTCGCGCTGGAGGCCGAGCGGACGAAGGGGCCCGCGCTGCTTCTCGAGGCGGTGGCATTCTCCTCCCCGCAGTGGCTGCGATCGGCCCTCGTGCGTTCCCTAGGCGACGAGGCGGCGAAGGCCTTTTCGGCCGCGGGCATCGAGCCTCCGCCGCTCGGTTTGCGTGTGGCGCGCGAGGAGGACCGCGCAGAGGTCATGGCGTCTCTTGCCAGCGCGTTGCCGAACGCGACCTTCGAGGCAGGGAAGGTCTCCCCCCTCGCGATCCTGGCTCGCGGCGGCGGCAAGAGCGAAGCGTGGCCGGGGAGCGATGCCACGTGGTCGGTGCAGGAGGAGGGCTCCCAGCTCGTCGCGCTCGCGGTGGGCGCGAAGCCGGGTGACGTGGTCCTCGACGCGTGTGCCGGGCGCGGGAACAAGTCGGCGCTCCTCGCCAGGGTCGTGATGCCCGGCGGCGCGGTCGACGCGGCGGACCTCTACCCGGCCAAGCTCGACAGGCTCGAGAAGCAGCTCGCGCAGGGAGGGCTCCCTCTGCGCAAGACGTTCGCGGTCGACTGGTCGGTCGGCGTTGGAGACGTCGGCTCCGCGTACGATCGCATCCTCGTCGATGCCCCCTGCTCGGGGGTAGGCACGCTGCGACGGCGGCCCGACCTCGCGCTCCGACGTGAGCCCGAAGACCTCGCCCGTCTCGCATCGCTGCAGGCTGCGATCGTGCTTCGTGCCGCCACGTGCCTGCGGCCAGGCGGCCGGCTCATCTATGCCGTGTGCAGCGTGCTGCGTGAAGAAGCAGAGGACGTCGTGAAGGCCGTGCTCGCAGGGGGGGCGCACCTCGCTCTCGTCCCCTTCGACGGACCGGTCGCGAGGGCCTTGGCTGGAGACGAAACGACCCTACGCTTGCTGCCCCACATTCACGGAACGGACGGCTACTTCCTCGCCAGCTTCGAGCGCCTGCACGACGGCGCATGACCGGCGTTGCGGCGTCGCGACGCGAAGCGTAATAAGACGCGTCCGGTCCGCTCCGAGGAGAGTCTTTCGATGGTCATCGACGTCATCATGCCGCAGCTCGGAGAGAGCGTCTCAGAGGGAACCATCAGCAAGTGGCGCGTTCGCCAAGGCGATGTCGTCACGAAGGACCAGCCGCTCGTCGAGATCGCGACCGACAAGGCCGACAGCGAGCTTCCTGCCCCGCACAGCGGGAAGGTCGTCGAGATCCTCGCGCAAGAGGGCGAGGTGGTGGCCGTGAAGGCGGTCCTTTGCCGCATCGATGACAGCGTGCAGGCGGATGCGAAGGCGGAGGCACCCAAGGCCTCGAGCGCACCCGCACCGAGGCCCACCGCGCCGCAGGCCGTACAAACCGACGCACCTGCGCGAAGCGCGACCGGGGGAGCCCTCGCGAGCCCGACCACGCGGAGGGAAGCTCTCGAACGCGACGTGAACCTCGACGACGTGCGCGGGTCGGGCGAGCGTGGGCGCATCACGAAGGACGACGTCGTCCGAGCCAGCAGCCGCGCGAGCGCCGAGCCTCCCCCTCCGGTCGCACCGCCTGCCCCGCCGGCGCCTCGTGCCCCCAGCCAGAGCGCGTCCGCCCTCGCGAACGCCATCAACCAGGGGGGAGGCTTCGTGCCGCCGATTCCGGGCGTCGGCTACGGGTCGTTCAAGGTCCCGGCGTACCGCCCCAACGACGGGGACCAGGTCATCCCCTTCACGCGCCGGCGCCGCATCACGGCCGACCACATGACGTACTCGAAGGTCGTCTCGCCCCACGTCGTGACGGTGGCCGAGGTCGACCTCTACAAGACGAGCAAGCTCCGCGACGCGAACAAGGATCGTTACAAGAAAGAGGGGCATGCCCTCACGATGCTGGCGTTCGTCGCCGTTGCGGCTGCACGCGCGCTGCGAGAGAATCCGCAGCTCAATGCGCGAGTGCTCGACGACGCGTCGGTGCTCCTCAAGGACGTGAACCTCGGCGTGGCGGTCGACTCCCCCGATGGCCTCGTGGTGCCGGTCATTCGACGCGCCGACGAGCTCGGCGTGCGCGGCATCGTCCGCAGCATCGACGATCTCGCCAAGCGTGCACGCACCGGGAAGATCACGATCGACGACCTGAGCGGCGCGTCGTTCTCGATTACCAACCCAGGCATAAAGGGGAACCTCTTCGGGGGCGCCATCATCAACCAGCCCAACGCCGGGATCCTCCGCATGGGCGAGATCCAGAAGCGGGTCGTCGTCGTCGAAGGGCCCGAAGGCGAGGACCAGATGGCCATCCACCCGGTCATGTACCTCGCGCTCAGCTACGACCACCGCATCGTCGACGGAGTCGCCGCCAACTCGTTCCTGTGGCGCGTGACCGAGATTCTCGAGAAGGGCGACTACGAGGTCTAGCCGTCACTTCGGCTCGGGCAGTGGAGACACCTGCGCGTTGATCGAAGCGGTCACCCGCACCTCGGCCGCTGCCCCCGCGTCTCCTGCCCCTTGGACGAACAGCGGTCCGCACGAGACGCTCCCGACGAACGAGCCACCGACGCCTTGGTTCTCGGTGACG
>Ga0302279_10004709_pt1 | contig 15830 bp, 14 predicted proteins | sample III_Bog_N3_3_FD_194541 | JGI IMG/M metagenome (GOLD analysis project Ga0302279, IMG submission 194541) | Peat permafrost microbial communities from Stordalen Mire near Abisko, Sweden - III_Bog_N3_3 | ecosystem: Environmental > Terrestrial > Soil > Wetlands > Peat | place: Sweden: Abisko...
CTGCTGACGGCCTTCAAGAAGGTCACCGGCTACGGCATCCTGGTGAACACCAGCTTCAACGTCCGCAGCGAGCCCATCGTGTGCACGCCCGAGGACGCGTACCGCTGCTTCATGCGGACGGGGATCGACATCCTGGTGATCGACAACTTCGTCCTCGACAAGAAGAAGCAGCCCGAATGGAAGGAGAGCACGAACTGGCAGGACCAGTTCGGGCTCGATTGAGGAGCGACATGTTGCTGACGCGCTGGCTCTTCAGGATGCTCAAGGACGTGTTCATGTTCGGCGTCGTCAACCGATCGTTCGCGATGAGCTTCTCGCTCCTCGCGTTCTTCGTGATCGGTCTGACCATCGTCGCCGCCCAGGTGTCGGCGCCGTTCATCTACACGTTGTTCTGATCTGAGGCGGGTGGGCAGGATGGGGGCTCCGCCCCCAAACCCCCGGCGATGGCGCTACCCAGTCCTCAACACCTGGTGGAAGCGGGCCTCGAGAGCCGGGTCCCCGGCGAGGCGGCGGCTCCAGTGTTCGCTGCCGTGGACGTACTCGGCGAGGGTGACGCCGACCTTGGACAGCGAGGCGTGTAGATCGCCGCTGGCGTTGAGGAGACGGGTGACCAGGGCGAACTGATCGAGTGAGATGGGCGGGGCGAGGCCGCGCTGGGCGGCATCGTAGGCGGCCGCGTATGCCGAGAGGAGCTCGGGCACGCCATCGTCGTCGATGTCGAGCGCCTCCGAGAGCCGGGCCTGCCAGCGGCTGTCGGTCGCCTCCCAGCCCGCCTCGTCGAGGCCGTGGCGCGCGAGCACCTCGCCCCGGCGCTCCGGTGCCGATGCCAGCTCCGCCATCACCTGCGCGTACGCCTCGATGCTCGGATCCACGCGAGCCTCATGGTACTCGACCCTCGCGGGCGAAAGGGGCTAAACCATTGCCTGGCATGGAGACCGCCCCGCCCCGCGCAGACCCCTCATCGCCCTGGATGAAGCACCTCGAGCGGGCGCACGGCCTCGCCCACCTGGCAGCCCGCGCCATCGGCGAGGAGTCGGAGCCCAGCCTCCACCTCGCGCCTGCCGCACGGCACCTCGAGCGGGGGCTCGCCGCGATGTACGACGCCTTCGACGGACGCGCCGACCGGACCACGGCCATCAGCCTCGCGCACAGCCGCCTCTGGGCTGCTGCGATCCTGATCGCCCGCGCCGGACTCCCCGCGGTCCTCGGGGCGCTGCGGGAGGCATGCACCGAGCTCGTCGATGCCGAGGAGCGCTTTCCGCGGGTTCCCCTCGCCGCCTCGGCGCCAGCGCCGCTCCGCGCCGGTGTGGACCTGCCTGCGCTCCACGACGTCGCGCGCCTGTCTCTCATGCCGAGCTTCCGCGCTCCCCCGGTGCCCGAGGCCGAGGACGAGGTGCCGGTGGTCGTGTTGCCAGAGCCGACGACGTTCGCCGAGCTCGCCGCGGCGGCCGAGGCGGCGCGTCGCGTCGGCGCCGAGCAGAGCGCGGCCCACTCCCGCCGCAAGGCGGCCACCGCCAGGGGCGCGACCGAGGCCAAGCTCGGCGCCGCGCTCGTCGAACCCTTACCGGGCTTCGCCTTGGTGCCACCACCCCCGCTGACCGAGCTAGCGTTCATCCAGCGCTGGACGCGCGAGTGCTTCGAGGACGTGGGCATGATCGGCATCCAGCGCGCCCCGCTCCTCGGCGACGACTGGCGGGCGTCCTCCTCGCTGGAGCGGCGCCTGATCAGCGCCGTCGACGCGGTCGCCGCGCTGGGCCCCGGCGCGGTGGCACATCTGGAGCCGCTGGCGATGGACGCCCCGGTCGTCAACCCGATGGGGGTCTTCGCGATCACCATGATCGCCGGCTGCCTCGAGGGCCGCGACGCGATCGCCTGCGCCGAGCGCGTGCTGCACCATTTCGGGCCCAACGATCCCGCCGCGGCCGAGCCCTTCGCGTCCGCGATGAAGCTCGCGCCCAACCCCTTCGTTGCCAGCGCCCTGCGGGCGCTCCTCGCCGCGGCCGAGCTCGGGTGCCGCGCCCTCGCCGTGGAGGTCCTCGCGCATCGCGGCTGGCTCACCGCGGCGGAGCTCGCCGCGCTCGCGGACGACGCGGACCCCCACATCCTGGCGCTCACGCTGCCGGCGCTGGCGGCCGCGCACCACCCGGATCTGGGGCGCGCGCTGGCGCGAGCGCTGGCCGACGACGATCCGGACCTCCACGCCGCGGCCCTCGACGCGATGGCACTGGCGGCCCACCCGCAAGCCGCCACCGCAGCGCGCGCCGCCGCGACCGGAGCGCTCGGCGATCGAGCGCTCCTCCCGCTCGCGCTGGTGGCCAGTCACGACGACGCGTGCTGGTTGCTCGACCGCATGAGGGCGTCGCCGACCCCCGCCGCCGTCGAGGCGGTCGGCTGGGCGGGGCTCGTGGCCTCGGTCCCCGCCCTGATCGCGCTCCTCGACGCCCGTGAAGAGGAGGTGCAGCTCGCCGCCGGCGCCGCGCTCGACCGCCTCCTCGGCGCCAAGCTCGTCGAGAACATCGAGATCTTCCCCGACGGGGCCGAGGACGTTCCGGTCGTCGACCCCGACCCCGATCCGCCGCCGCGCCGCTCCCTCGCGCAGCTGGTCAGCGATCCGCGTGACCCGCCGCCGGCGGCGTCGACGGAGACGCTCGAGGTCCCGTCCAAGGATCCGGCGCGGTGGCGCGCGTACTGGGCCGAGCACGCGCACCGCCACGACCCCGCGCTCCGCCTGCGCCGCGGCAACCCCTACTCGCCGTCCGTCTCGCTGTACGAGCTCGACCGGCTCCCCCTGTCCCCCACCGATCGCCGCCGCCTCCACCGCGAGCTGGCGGCCCGCACCGGGAAGCTCACGTCGTTCGATCCCCACGACTTCGTCCGGGCCCAGGAGCAGAGCCTCGCGGCCTGGGCCTCGCTGGTGAAGGCCTCGGAGGAGACGCCTGGCTCCTGGGGGCGCGCCGCCCACTGAGATGGGCTATGGTCCCGGCCCCGTGCCCCTCGGTCCCCTCCAGGCCGTGCTCCCCGACGAGCTCGCTCGCGCCGCTGGCATCGACATCGCCGACGCCCGCCGCATCGTCTCGCTCGTGCACCGCACCGGCACGCTGCCCGATCGCGCCCCCGCCACGATCCGCCGCCGGGCCCTCGACGCGGTCCGGGCGATCGGATCGGTGCCGTCGCTCGAGCTGGTGGAGCGCCGCCCGAGCGCCCTCGATCCCTTCGTCAAGTACGCCTTCCGCCTCCCCGACGGCGCCGTCATCGAAGCGGTGCGGATCCCGCTCGAGCGCGAGGGTCGGTTCTCGGCGTGCGTCAGCTCCCAGGTGGGCTGCGCGCTGGCGTGCTCTTTCTGTGCCACCGGGCGCATGGGGCTGACCCGGAACCTGGAGGCCTGGGAGATCGTCGAGCAGGTGCGGGCCCTCCGCGCCGACTTGCCGGCGCCGGCGGACGCGAAGCCGTCCGGCAGCCCGCGGCTCCACGGCGTCCTCTTCCAGGGCATGGGCGAGCCGCTGGCCAACACCGAGCGCGTCATCCAGGCCATCCGCGTGCTCGCCGAGCCGAGCGCGCAGGCCATCGACATGCGCAACATCACCGTGTGCACCGCGGGCTTGCCGGCGGGCATTCGCGCGCTGTACCGCGAGGTGCCCGCGGTGCGGCTCGGCGTGTCGCTGGGCTCCGCGATCCCCGGGCGGCGCCGTTCGTTGATGCCCATCGACGCCGCCCACCCGCTCGAGACCGTGCTCGAAGCCGCGGCCGAGCACGCGCGCGCCACGGGCCTGTCGCCGATGCTGGCGTACACGCTCCTCGCCGGCGAGAACGACTCGGACGCCGACGCCGACGCCCTGGCCGATCTCTGCGAGCGCTTCCGCGAGCGCGCGGGGCAGGGGCCACGCCTCAGCCTGATCCCCTTCAATGCATTCCAGCAGGGCGGGCACGTCCGCTCCGAGCGGCTCGACGCCTTCCGCGCCATTTTTCGCGCGCGCGGCCTGGGCACCATCGTGCGTTACTCCGGTGGCGGCGACGTGGACGCCGCGTGCGGCCAGCTCGCCGGGCGCGGAGGTGCCCGCGCTGCGGCCCCCCGCCGGGCCGAGGTTGCGCCGGTTTCCGCTGGAGATTAGCCTTCGTACCTCCTCGTGCCTCCCTGGCAACGCTACAAGTCGGTGGCCGTTCTCGGCGTCGTGGGCGCCGCAGCGCTGACCTGGGCGCTGGCGTTTGCGATGGGCTGGGGCGACTCGGACTGGAACACCGAGTGGTCGAGCCCCACCGAGACGCGCGGCAAGTCCGTGCACATCGGCTCCAGGCCTGTCGAGACCAACCAGGAGAAGGAGCAGCGCCTCGCGCCGGCCAACAAGGACCTGCGCGACGACCTCGGCAACCTCAAGAAGGAGGTCCTCGGCGACGGCCACAAGACCCGAGGGGACGAGGTCATCGGCCAGCGGCGCCCCCCGCCCTCCGGCTTCGACTACAACCCGCGCGAGGCCTGCATGCAGATGCAGATGCAATTCCCCGAGCGTTACCGCAACGTCAACTGCATGGACGACAAGTACGACAGCCCCGATCCCTGGTGGCAGTCGGGCCGTTGAGGCACGGGGTCGACCGCCGCAGGCATTCGCGCTAGCGTCCCGCCCGTGGGCTTCAGCCTCGGCGAGATCTTCCTGCTCATCCTCGTGGGCATCATCGTGGTGGGCCCGAAGAGGCTGCCCGGCATGATGCGGACGGCAGGGCAATGGGTGGCCCGCCTCCGCCGCATGAGCACGGACCTGCGCTCCCAGAGCGGCATCGACGACCTCCTTCGCCAGGAAGGCCTCGACCAGCACCTCCACGAGCTGCGGTCCCTGTCCCGGATGAACGTGGTCGAGAGCCTGATGGCCCCCGCCGCCCCCAGGCTCGACCAGCCCGCGCCGCGCGATCAGCCGGCGCCGCGCGCCCCCCGCCCCGTGGTCCTCCGCGACGGCCAGCCGCCGGCGTGGCAGGCCCAGGCACCGCTGCGGGAGCGGGAGTACCCGATCGCTGGCTGCGACGCGTACGGGGCCCTCGCGGACGATGCCGTGATTTACCCCCCGCTCCCTCCCTCCAGCGCCGCGGTCGACGCCGAGGTTCCCCCCCCGCCGGCGGAGCTGACCGTGCAAGCCGAGGCGGCAGTCGTGACGGACGCTCCAGTCGACCTGGGGGGGACGCCCAGCTCGCCGGTACCGGATGCCCCCGAGGTGCACTCGTGACGGAGCCCGCGATCGAGGGATCCCTCCCTGAGCCCGAAGGCGAGGACGCCGGTGAGGGCGGCAAGCCCATGACGTTCTGGGAGCACCTGGAGGAGCTGCGCAGCCGGCTCATCCGCAGCGTCATCGCCCTCTTCGCGGGCTGCGTGGTCGCCTGGGAGTTCCACGGCCGCATCCTCGAGCTGCTCAAGATTCCGTTCGCCGCGGCCTGGCACGCGGCTGGCCTGGCGGGCGAGGCCGACCTCCACCAGGCGGCGCCTGCCTCGGGCTTCACCGCGTACATCAAGCTGTCGCTCATCGGTGGCGCGGCGCTGGCGGCGCCGGTGGTGTTCTACCAGCTCTGGTCGTTCATCGCGCCGGGCCTCTACGCCAAGGAGAAGAAGTACGTCTTCCCCTTCGTGGGCATCTCGTCGCTCCTCTTCGTCGGCGGGGGCTGGTTCGGCTGGCGGGTGGCCATCCCGCTCTCGTTCCGCTACTTCCTGAGCCTCGCCAACGACGGGGGCGCGGGGCACGTGACCATCACCCCCACCTTCATGGTGGGCGAGTACATCGACTTCTGCCTCCAGGTGATGCTCGGCTTCGGCCTCACCTTCGAGCTGCCGATGCTGCTCCTCTTTCTCTCCATCGCCGGCGTCGTCAACTACCTCACGCTCCTCAAGTTCGGCCGGTGGTTCATCTTCCTCGCCTTCGTCATCGCGGCCATCCTCACCCCGCCCGACGTGGTGAGCCAGCTGGTGATGGCCATCCCCCTCGTCGTGCTCTACGGCTTCTCGATCGGCCTCGTGTACCTGTTCGGCAAGCCCCCCACCGAGGCGGAGAAGCTCGCCTACAAGAACCGCAAGCAGAAGGACGAAGCGGCCTGAATCCGGAGGATCGGTTATCCTCCTGCCCGCCGCCATGCCTGCCTTCTCCACGGCCGATCGCTCCTCCTCGCCCCCTCGCGTCACCATCCCCCGCGACTACAACGCCGCCGTCGATCTCGTCGACCGCCACCTGTCGGAGGGTCGCGGCGACAAGGTCGCCATCATCGACGACGCCGGGAGCCTGACCTATGCGGCCCTCGCCGAGCAGGTGAACCGCGCTGGCAACGCGCTCCTCGAGCTGGGCGTGCGGATGGAGCAGCGGGTGATGCTCATCCTCCACGACACGGCGCGCTTCCCCGCCCTGTTCCTCGGCGCCATCAAGATCGGCGCCGTCCCCGTCCCGGTGAACACGCTGCTCACCGCCGACGACTACGACTATCTCCTCCGCGACAGCCGCGCCGCCGTCGTCGTGGTCTCCGCCGCGCTGTACGACAAGGTCGCGCCGAGCCTCGCCGGTCACGGCGGGGGGGACCCCCAGATCCCCGGTCAACCTTTCCTTCGCCACGTGGTCGTCGACGGTGCCCCCGTCGACGGGACCGTCTCGCTCGACGCGCTCCTCGCCGGCGCCGCCTCCACCCTCGACGCCGCCGAGACCACCTCCGACGACGTCGCCTTCTGGCTCTACACCTCGGGCTCCACCGGCAGGTTCAAGGGTGCCGTCCATCTCCACGCCTCGCTCGTCCAGACGGCGGAGCTCTACGCCGCCGGCGTGCTCGGCCTGCGCGAGGACGATCGGGTGTTCTCCGCGGCCAAGCTCTTCTTCGCCTACGGCCTCGGCAACTCCCTCACCTTCCCGCTGCACGCCGGCGCCACCGTCATCCTGATGGCTGAGCGTCCCACCGTCGCCGCGGTGCGCCGCCGCCTCGAGGAGCAGCGCCCCACCGTGTTCTGCGGCGTCCCCACCCTGTTCGCGTCGCTGCTCGCCGATCCCGAGCTCCGGCCGACCGCCGCGCTGCGGGTCTCCACCTCCGCCGGAGAGGCCCTGCCGCGCGATCTCGGCGACCGCTGGCGCGAGCGGATGGGCACCGACATCCTCGACGGCATCGGGTCCACGGAGATGCTCCACATCTTCCTCTCCAACCGCCCCGGTGACGTGCGCTACGGGACCACCGGCAAGGTGGTGCCCGGCTACGAGCTCAAGATCGTGGACGAGCAGGGCGCGCTGGTGCCTGCTGGCGGCGTGGGCGACCTCTGGGTGTGCGGCCCCACCAGCGCCACAGCCTACTGGAACAAGCGTGACCTCTCCCGCGCCACGTTCCACGGCGCCTGGACGCGCACCGGCGATCACTACCTCTGCGACGCCGAGGGCTACTACGTCTACCAGGGGCGCTCCGACGACATGCTCAAGGTCGGCGGCATCTACGTGTCCCCCTTCGAGGTCGAGGCCGCGCTCATCTCCCACCACCACGTGCTCGAGGCCGCGGTCGTCGCCCACCGGGACGAGCACGACCTGATCAAACCCAAGGCCCTGGTCGTCCTCAAGGACCTCGAGCACGCTTCGGAGGCCCTCGCAGCCGAGCTGCGCGCCCACGTCAAGGCGGTGCTCGCGCCCTACAAGTACCCGCGCTGGATCGAGTTCGTCCGCGAGCTGCCCAAGACCGCCACCGGCAAGATCCAGCGCTTCAAGCTGCGCGAGCGCTGACGGTGCACACCGACGACGGGCACCGCCTCGAGGTCGAGCGCATCGCGGGGCGCACGCCGACGCTGGTGTTCCTGCACGAGGGCCTGGGCTGCGTGGCCCGCTGGCGCGACTTCCCCCGCGCCGTCGCCGCGGCCACCGACCACGCCGCGCTCGTCTACAGCCGCCGCGGGTACGGCCAATCCGAGGCGGCACCGCGGCCCTGGCCGCTGACCTTCATGCACGACGAGGCGAGGCGCGAGCTGCCCGCGCTCCTCGCGCGGCAGGGGATTGCCGACGTGGTGCTCATCGGTCACTCCGACGGCGCCTCCATCGCTCTCGTCCACGCCGCCGAGGCCGGCCGCGCCGTGCGCGGCGTGGTGGCGATGGCGCCGCACGTCTTCGTGGAGGACGTGTGCGTGCGCGCCATCACGGCGCTGCGCGGCCAGTTCCAGGACCCGGCGACCGAGGTGCGGACGAAGCTCGGCAAGCACCACGCGGACGTGGACGGGGCGTTCCTCGGGTGGGCCGGCGCCTGGCTCGATCCGGACTTCCGGCGGTGGGACCTCACCGGGCTCCTGCCCGGTGTGCGGGCGCCGGTGCTGGTGATCCAGGGGGATCGCGACGAGTACGGGACCCTCGCCCAGGTCGACGCGGTGTGTGCCGGAGTCTCCGGGCCGGCCTCGCGGCTCGTCCTGTCCGACTGCGGGCACGTGCCGCAGCGGGACCAAAGCCAGGAGACGCTCGCCGCGGTGGTCAGGTTCGTGGGCGGCCTCGGCTAGGGGGCCCGTGGGTCGACGGAGGCGATCCAACAGCGCGCCTGCGCTTACATCCGGACGATCGACGCTCCCCACGAGATGCCCGCGCCCAGGGCGCACAGGAGCACGCTCTGCCCAGGCTTGATCCGGCCGTCGCGCACCGCCTCGTCGAGGGCGATGGGGATCGAGGCGCTCGAGGTGTTCCCGTATTCCTCGATGTTGAGGATGAACTTCTCGAGCGGGAAGCCGAGGCGATCCGAGACCTGGGTGATGATGCGCAGGTTGGCCTGATGGGCCACGACCCAGTCGAGCTCTTTGCTGGTCAGCCCCGCCGCCTTGAGCGCCAGCGCCGAGGCGCTGGTGAGGTTCTTGATGGCGACCTTGAAGACCTCGGAGCCGGCCATGTGGACCTTGTTCCGCTTGCGCTCGATGCCGTCCGCGGTGAGTGGCTCGGCCGAGCCGCCGCCCGGGATCCGCAGGGCGCCCGCGAGGGAGCCGTCGGTGAAGATCTTGGTGGAGAGGATACCTCGCCCGTCGCCTCGCGCCGGGCCCATCACCACCGCGCCGGCGCCGTCGCCGAAGAGCACGCAGGTGGTGCGGTCCTCCCAGTTGAGGAGGCGCGAGAGCAGCTCGACGCCGATGACCAGCACGCAGCCGGCCTTGCCGGTGGAGATGAACTGGTCGGCGATGGTGATCCCGTAGACGAAGCCGGCGCAGGCCGCCGAGATGTCGAACGCGGGGATCTCGTCCGCGCCCAGTTTCTGCTGCACGTGGACCGCGCAGGCAGGCATGGGTGTGTCGCCGCTGATGGTCCCGACGATGATCATGTCGAGATCGGCGACGTTGAGGCCCGCCGCCTCGAGCGCGGCGCGACCCGCCGCGGCCGCCATGTCGCTGGTGACCTCGTGGTCGGCGGCCATGTGGCGGCGGCGGATGCCCGTGCGCTCGGCGATCCAGGCGTCGGAGGTGTCGACGACCTTCTCCAGGTCCTGGTTCGACACCACGCGCTCAGGGGCGTAGTGGCCGGTGCCCAGAATGCGGCTGCGAGGAACGACGGCGGAGCTCATGGCAGGTCACCCCAGGTCGCGGAATGCGTCAGTTGTCGGGGGAGCTCGGACGCCCCCCAGGATGATTCACGCCGTACAGAGAGAGGCGCCCGGGTCGCAAACGCCCCCGGGCGCTCTCCTGGATGACCCGTCGCGGAACGCTCTCGGGCGTCCCGCAGGATGAGCGCCTAGCTCGCGACCTTGGTCGCCTTGACCTTGCGGCCCTTGTAGAACCCGCAGGCCGCGCAGGCGCGGTGGGGAATCGTGGCCTCACCGCAGTGCTCGCACTTGATGAGCTGCACGGGGGTCACTTTGTCGTGGTTCGCGCGGCGCATGTTGCGCTTGCTCGGGGTGGTTTTCCTCTTGGGGACGGCCACGGGCTACTCCTTGTTCTTCTTCTCGAACGTCAACTTGGCGCGCAGTGCGGCCAGCGGGGCCAGACGCGGGTCCAGGGTGTCCCCCGGCTCCGGCGCGTGCTCGGCCGCGGGACCGATACCCGGACAATCCTCTGAGCACAAGGGAAAGTTGGGCACTTCGAGGAGGATGGCTTCCCGCACGAAGGCGTCGAGCACCACGGTCTCGCCGTCGTAGGTGTCCGTGTCGGCCTCCTCGGCGGTGAACTCGTACTCCTCCTCGGCCTCCTTGCGCTTGTCCTTCCGCTCGGCGGCGCCCTCCGCGGCTCCGGCTTGACCGGCGTGACCGTGGCCTCCGGCGTGACCGTGGGCCTTGGCCGCGGGCTTGGCCACCTTGGCGCTGACGACCGGCTGCAGGAGCAGCGTCATCTCGGTGTTCACGTCGACGGTCGCTGGCCTGGTGCAGCGGGCGCACGGCGTGGTGAGCGCGGCGCGCACCCTGCCGCGCACCACGATGGCCTTGCCGCCGCCCGCCCTCATCGAGGTCTCCGTGGAGGAGAGGCGAGTGGTGAGGTGGCCCGGGGCGGTCGCGGTGACGGAGGCGTCGCTGAGCTCGTCGTCGAGCCAGGCGACCGGGAGCTCGACCTCCAGCTTGAGACCGGCGGCGTCGATGCTGTGTGCGGATACTTCGATGAGCGGCATGGCGAAAAGGGAGCGCGCTATAGCAACACGCTGGCCGCCTGGCCAGCCCCGGCCGCAGGAATCGAAGGGGGAGGGGAGGCTGACCGCTTTCCGCCCTTCCTCGCCCCCTCGCCGCCGGGTAGGTTGCGGCACCGATCAGGTCCCTGCCAGCATGCAACGAACCAGGCGCACCCTCCTCCTCGCCCTCGGCATCTACGCCGTGGTCACGGCCGTGTTTGCCGTGACCAGTCCGCCGGGGAACTTCTCCGCGCACACCCCGTTCAACCACTTCGCGCTGCTCGCGGATGCCTGGCTGCACCACCGGCTGCACCTGGGCGGCCCGCCGCCGGGCTATACCCAGAACAACGACTTCGCCGTCTTCCAGGGGCAGTACTACGTCAGCTTCCCGCCCTTCCCGGCGGCGCTGATCGCACCCCTGGTCGCGCTCTGCGGGGGCGCGGACGCGACGCGGGACGGGCTCTTCTTCCTCGCGCTCGCGGGCATCGGCCCGGCGGTGCTCTTCCTGGCGCTCGACAAGCTCTCCCGCACCGGCAGGAGCGCCCGCAGCGAGCACGAGAACGCGGCGCTGGCGCTGCTCTTCGCGTTCGGCACCGTCTACTGGTTCACCGCGGTGCAGGGCACCGTGTGGTTCGCCGCGCATGTGGTCGGCGTGGCGCTGACGGCGGCGTACCTGTACGCAGCCATCGACGCGGCGCACCCGCTCCTGGCGGGGTTGACGCTGGGGCTCGCCTTCGCCACGCGGCCGACGCTGGGGTATGCGTTCCCGCTCTTTCTCTTCGAAGCCTACCGCGCCGCGTCGCGCGCGGACTCGCCGGCGGACGCCTCGCTCGCGCCGCGCCTCGGGCGAGCAGACGGGCGGGTCCTCTTCGATCGCCTCACGCTCTTCGCCGCCCCGGCGTCGCTGCTGATGGCGCTGCTCTTCTGGCACAACCGGGCGCGCTTCGGCGACCCCTTCGAGTTCGGCCACCGGTTCCTCCAGATCGGGTGGAAGGGGCGCATCGACCGCTGGGGCCTGTTCTCCTACCACTACCTGGGGAGGAACCTGGGGGTGGTCTTCTCGGGGCTGCCGTTCACCGGCGTGCCGGGGGCGCCGTTCCAGATCAACGTACACGGCCTGGCGCTGTGGATCACCAGCCCGTTCTACGCCTGGGCGGTGTGGCCAAAGAGGACGGGGCCGCTGTTCTGGGCGCTCGCGGCGACGGCCCTTTCGGTCGCCGCGCCGAGCCTCGTCTACCAGAACACCGGGTGGATCCAGTTCGGCTATCGCTTCTCCAACGACTTTGCCCCGTTCATCTTCGCGCTGATCGCGGTGGGCGGGCGGCGGTTCTCGGTCCCCTTCTGGCTCCTCGGGGCGGTGGCGCTGGTGGTCAACGGGTTCGGCGCTCTCTCGTTCCAGCGGGGCGCGTTCGCGCGGTACTACTTCGTCGACGGGAGCCAGCGCATCCTGCACCAGCCGGATTGAGGGCGCGGGCGTTCCCGGCAGTTTCGCTGGCGTTCCTCGGGCCCTTCGGCTAGTCAGCCCGCAAGGATGCGAGCGCGCTTCACCCCATGGTACTGGCTCCCGGGCGGCCTCGTGACGGTGGTCACGCTTGCGCTCAACCTCGGCGGCGGGTGCACCACCGTCGACACCACCGTGGTGCCCACCACGATCATCGGCCCGGGGACCACCTCGGTCTCGGTCGATCCGGTCGCCTTCCTCGGCGGGGTCACCTGCGAGAACGGACCCGGCGGGATGGAGAGCTTCGTCGCCACCATCGTCGACACGGCCGTCGACGGCGGCTTCGTGCTCCCCTCCTCGGCGCCCACGCCGTGCACGCAGAGCGCCTACTTCGAGTACGTCACCCTCGGCGACAGCTACACGGCCCAGGTCGACGGCTACGACCTGCCGCCGGAGCAGCTCGTCCCCGAGTGCGGCCTCCCCGGGCCGAGCATCACCCACGACCACGCCTGCCAGAGCGACACCGATTGCGTCAACGGCGTCGGCAAGGGCAGCACCTGCCAGTCGGGGTACTGCACCTGCTCCGCCGACACGGACTGCCCGGTGGCCTACGGCTGCGCGGGCTCCTGCATCCTCACCACCGCGTACATCAACGACGCTGGCATCGTCGATCAGCAGGACCTCCTCGGCCCGTGCAACATGACGCCGGCGCCGCTGGGGTCCATCTTCCAGTGCTCCTGCCAGTACACCTCCGTCGAGGGCAGCCGGGTGATGTACTCCAAGGCCACCGGCAAGCCCTACGCCCCGCGCTGGCAGACGCCGCTCGGGCAGGCCTGCGGCGCCCCCGGCGGTGACCCCTCCTGTCCCACCGCGGACGCCGGTGCCGCGGTCGACGCAGGAAGCGCGTCCGATGCCGGCGCGTCCGATGCCGGCGTCGGCGTGGTCTGCCAGCAGTACGTCGACGTGAGCATCGCCCCCTGTGCGCCCCTCTGTGATCGCGGTGGCGCCCAGCTCATCACCGCCATCCAGGTGATCCCCTATGCGGCGCTGGGCTCCCTGAGCTGCGCCAGCGCGGGCGGCACCGTCACCAAGCTCGCCATCCTGCCGGGCGATCCCTCTCTGGCGGCGCCGCCCGATCTACCGTGCCCGTCGCCCGTCGGGACCACCTTCCAGCAGGGCGTCGTCGACGGTACCAGCTACGTCTTCACCATCCAGGCGTTCGAGGGTGGCACCACGCCCACGCAGCAGTCCTGTTGCCACACCACGGCCCGCGCCGGGCTCACCGTCGGCGCCCCGTGCGACCCGCTGGTCCCCATCGGCGACGCCGGCCTCTGCCAGTAAAGATCGCTCCGGCGAGGCCCGGTCATTCTGCGGAACGCCCGAGAGCGTTCCGCGACCCCTCCCGGGCGTCGCCTCGATCATCCGGGGAACGCCCTCGGGTGACCCGCGGTCGCCGTCCGTGAAAGACGGAGAAAGGGCCTCCAAACCCTTTGCGCCGGGGCCACCACCGGACTACTCAAAAGGCCCCCCGCCGCGCTGACGTGCCCCCTTTCGGGCCGCGTTCCTTCAGCCGCCAAGGCCCGGGTGCCCGCTCATGGACACAGAACCGACCAACATCCCGCAGAAGATCCCCGTCAGCATCCAGGACGAGCTGCGGACGAGCTACCTCGACTACGCGATGAGCGTGATCATCGGCCGCGCCATCCCCGACGTGCGGGACGGCCTGAAGCCGGTGCACCGCCGCATCCTCTTCTCGATGAACGAGCAGAAGATCGGCCCCAGCAGCGCCCACAAGAAGTGCGCGCGCGTGGTCGGCGACGTGCTCGGCAAGTACCACCCCCACGGCGACCTGTCGGTGTACGACGCGCTCGTCCGCATGGCGCAGCCGTTCTCGCTGCGGTACCCGCTCATCGACGGCCAGGGCAACTACGGCTCGGTCGACGGGGACTCGCCCGCGGCCATGCGTTACACGGAGGCGCGCCTCGCCCGCATCGCGGTCGACCTCATCGCCGATCTCGACAAGGAGACCGTCGACTTCGTTCCCAACTACGACGACTCCGAGCTCGAGCCGAGCGTCCTGCCGGCCAAGTTCCCCCAGCTCCTCGTCAACGGGTCGGGTGGCATTGCCGTGGGCATGGCCACCAACATCCCGCCCCACAACCTGGGCGAGATCATCGACGCCACCATCGCCCTGATCAACGACCCGGCGATCCCCATCGACGACCTGATGAAGATCGTCCCTGGTCCCGATTTTCCCACCGGCGGCCTCATCTACGGCCGCATGGGCATCGAGCAGGCGCAGCGCACCGGGCGCGGCTCGATCGTCATGCGCGGCCGCACCAGCGTGGAGAGGACCCACAAGGGCGACCGCGAGCAGATCATCGTCCACGAGATCCCCTACCAGGTGAACAAGGCGCGCCTCGTCGCCAAGATCGCCGAGTGCATGAAGGACAAGCGCGTCGAGGGCATCAGCGAGGTGCGCGACGAGAGCGACCGCGAGGGCATGCGCATCGTCATCGAGCTCAGGAAGGACGCCTTCCCCCAGGTCGTCTTGAACCAGCTCTTCCGCCTCACCGATCTGCAGGCGAGCTTCGGCGTCATCAACCTGTCCATCGCCCACGGCCGCCCCGCGGTGCTCAGCCTCAAGGAGACCCTCGAGCACTTCGTCGAGCACCGCCGCGAGGTGGTCACCCGCCGCACCCGCTTCGAGCTCCGCCAGGCCGAGGCCCAGCGCGAGCTGGTCGAGGGCCTGGGGATGGCCACCAGCGACATCGACCGGGTCATCGCCACCATCCGCGCCAGCGCCGACACCGACGAGGCGCGGGACAACCTGCTCAAGCTCCCCCTCCACGGCCTGGGCGAGTTCCTCCGCCGCGCCGGCCGCCCCGAGCCCGAGTGCGTCGAGGCGGACAAGCGCACCGACTACTTCCTCTCCGACCGCCAGGTGAAGGCCATCCTCGAGATGCGCCTTTCCCGCCTCACCGGCCTGGAGCGCGAGAAGCTGGCGCGCGAGTACGGCGAGCTGTCCATCGAGATCGAGCGTCTCCGCGCCATCCTCGCCTCCGCGGTCCTGCTGATGAACGTGATCATCACCGAGCTCGAGGACATCAAGACCCGCTTTGCCGACAAGCGCCGCACCGACATCGTCCCCGCCGAGGCCGAGATCAACAAGGAGGACCTGATCCAGGAAGAGGACATGGTCGTCACGATCTCCCACAACGGCTACGTCAAGCGCACCGCCTGCACCGACTACCGGGCGCAGAAGCGGGGCGGCAAGGGGTCGGTGGGCATGGAGGCCCGCGACGAGGACTGGCTCAACCAGGTCTTCGTGGCGTCGACGCACTCGTACGTCTTCTTCTTCAGCGACAAGGGCAAGGTCTACGTCAAGAAGGTCTACGACATCCCCGAGGGGGCGAGGAACGCCAAGGGGCGGGCCATCGTCAACTTCGTCGGGATGGAGGCGGGCGAGAAGGTCGCGGCCATCACCCCGGTGCCGGCCACCTTCGACGACAAGACCTTCGTGGTGACGGTGACCCAGCGCGGGCAGATCAAGAAGACCGCGCTCGTCGAGTACGAGAACTTCCGCGAGAAGGGCATCATCGGCGTCAAGATCGAGGAGACCGATCAGCTCCTCTCCGCCGCCATCACCGACGGCTCGCGCGAGATCGTCATCGCCACCCGCAGCGGCATGTCCATCCGCTTCCCCGAGGATCAGGTCCGGCCCACCGGCCGCGCCACCATGGGCGTCAAGGGCGTCGAGCTCGACGATGGCGACGTAGTCGTCGGCATCGGCGTCAGCGGCGGCGGGCGCGACCGCGTCCTCGCCGTCTGCGAGCGCGGCTACG
>Ga0302279_10004710_pt1 | contig 15830 bp, 15 predicted proteins | sample III_Bog_N3_3_FD_194541 | JGI IMG/M metagenome (GOLD analysis project Ga0302279, IMG submission 194541) | Peat permafrost microbial communities from Stordalen Mire near Abisko, Sweden - III_Bog_N3_3 | ecosystem: Environmental > Terrestrial > Soil > Wetlands > Peat | place: Sweden: Abisko...
TAACGCAGGAAGGCCTTGCGTTCCTCCAACCAGCTGGCTTCGTCCGGCAGGGTCAGGGCGTCGAGGTCGGCAGGGGTGGCGGCGGGGTTGTCGACCCACTCGCGCAGGGCGGGGCCGCCGTTGATGACGTCGATGGCGAGCTTGCCGAGCTCATATTCGTAAGGGAAATCGCGCCAGAGGTCATAGGCGGGCATGAGGCGGCGGATGGCCTTGAAGGCCAGCGCCTGGATGCGCCAGGGCTTGAAGGCGGCGTGATCGTAGGCCGGGCCCTCGGTGACGACCTGGACGCCGTTGCAGAGCTTGCCGACGTGCTTGTGGAAGGTGGGCTCGAACCAGCAATCGCGCAGCGCGCAGCCGTCGAGCCAGTGGGGCTCCAGCACCCGCATCTCGGCGATGACGGCGCGGGCGTCGATGTCGGGGGCGCCGAACAGCTCCAGCGGGCGGGTGGTCCCGCGGCCTTCGCTCAGGGTCGCGCCCTCCAGCATCACCGTGCCGGCGTAGGCCCGGGCCATCCAGAGGTTGGGGGCGTTGGGGCTGGGGTTGATCCAGGCGCGGGTCCCCAGCGGCCAGCCGAAGCCGGGACCGGCTTCGGGCTGCCAGCCCTGCATCTCGACGACCCGATAGTCGACGTCGAGGTTCAAGGTCTTGACGAACCAGTCGCCGAGTTCGCCGAGGGTCAGCCCATGGCGCATCGGCAGGGGTCCGGCGCCGACGAAGCTCTCCCAGCCGGGGCGCAGGCGCAGGCCCTCGACCGGGCGACCGGCGGGGTTGGGCCGGTCGAGCACCCAGACCGACTTGCCGGCCTGGGCGGCGGCCTCGAGCATGTACCGAAGCGTGGTGATGAAGGTGTAGATGCGGCAGCCGAGGTCCTGCAGGTCGATCAGCACCACGTCGAAGGTGTCGAGCATGGCCGGCGTGGGCCGGCGGACTTCGCCGTAGAGGCTGAACACCGGGACGCCGAGGACCGGATCGAGGAAATTCGGGCTCTCGATCATGTTGTCCTGCTTGTCGCCGCGCAGGCCGTGCTGCGGGCCGAAGGCGGCGGTGAGGTTGACGTCGCCGAGGGCGGCCAGGGCGTCCAGGGAGTGGGTGAGGTCTTGGGTGACCGAGGCCGGATGGGCGAGCAGGGCGGCGCGCTTGCCTGCGAGCGGGACGCGCAGGGCCGGATCCTCGAGCAGACGGTCGATGCCGAACTTCATGCGCGCTCCGGATTGGGCAGGCGGCCGATCCAGCCGCCCGAATGGTGGAACTCGGGCTTCTCCAGCGGGTGGGCCAGCGACCAATACGAGATCCGCCCGTCCGCCGCCTCGATCACGGCGGTGAGGCCGATGCGCCAGTCCGCCTCGATGTCGAAGCCGGGCAGCACGCCGAGGTCGAAGGACGCGCCGAGGCTGAGCCGACCCGGAGCGACGCGCGGATGGATGTCCAGGGGGGCGATCTCGGCCGCGTCTCGCATGCCCTGCCGATGGCTGTCGAACCGGTAGGCCGCCCAGCGGGTCGAGGGCGCGAGATTGAGCTCGAGATAGGCCTCGCCGCCTTCCGGCAGGACGAAGGCCTCAAAGCAGGTGCGCTTCCAGAGCTCATCGGTGCGGCGGGACTGGGCGCGGGACGGCACGAAGAGGCCCGCGATCTCGCCGGTGAGCTCATAGGCAAGGTCGAGTTGGGAAGCGGTCGCGCGGCTCGCCTCGACGGCGATGGCGGTGACGGGCGGGCAGACGGAGCTAGGGTGAATCACCAGGGCGTGGCGCATGGCGCTGAGTATAGGGCGCGCTGCGCTCGGGACCACGAACCACACGAAAAGCACGAACGGGGGCTCTACCATTTGCGTCATCCCGGCTGGAGGGACGCGTGGGCGGCCCGGGAAGCCGGGACCCAGCGGCACGGGCGGCGCAGCTGGGTCCCGGATAGGTCGCTCGCGCGACCTTCCGGGATGACGTCAGTTGGAGGTGGCGAGGCCGGCGTTCGTGCTTTTCGTGCGGTTCGTGGTTCATCTTGCTTAGCTCCGCGCCGCAATTCGGTGCGGAGGATTAGCAATTGACCTGACCCCGCGTCGGACGCTCACTCTGTGGGAAAAAGCGGAGGAGCGCGGCGATGATCACCCTGCCTCACCACGTGGAATTCCTGTCCGACGCCTGGATCGACGAGGCGCGGAGTTTGCTCACGCAGGAGGCCGAGCGGCGGAAGACGGGGCTTAACGGACAGGCGTTTTCGGTCAGCGAAAGGTTCGCCGACGCCCCATCGCATCTCGGCCTGGCCGACAACGTCGCCGCCTGGCGGGTGGAATACGACGGCGAGCGGATCGCGGTGGCGCGAGGCTTCAACCCCGACGCCGAAGTCACCGTCGAGGGCGACTACCAGGCGGCGCTGATGAGCGCGCAGACGGTGGGGGCGAATGCGCCGGGGGTGATGGGCGCCACGTTGCGCGAGATCGCCCGGGTGTTCGGCAAGGGCGCCGTGCGTTTCAAGGGCCGGATGGAGAACCCCGTGGCGGTGGCGCTGATGGGCGCCCTGCACGACCACATGGCCCGCCGGACGGTGGAGAACCCAGACCTCGCCCACCGCGCGGCCCGCCTCGGCCTCAGCGCCAACATCCGCGAGATGGAGGAGCAGGGCTACACGGTGGTGGAGCGAGCGATCTCGGACGAGTTCGCCGATGCGGTGCGCGCGGCGACCTTGCGCACCCTCGACGAGCAGGGGCTGATGAGCCTCAACTGGATGCTCTATCACGGTCGCGAGTTCGAGCTGCTGGCCCAGAACGCCAAGCTCATGACGCTGATCGACGCCTCGCTAGGCCGCGGCGCGGTGATCGCCTCGCTGTCGTCGATCCGCAAGGGTCCAGGCGTGGGGATCATCCCGCTGCACACCGACTACGCCCATGTGCCCGAACCCTATCCGGAGTTCTCGATGACCGGGGTCGGCGTCTGGGCGCTGGAGGACTGGACGGTGGCCAGCGGCCCGACCTGGATCATCCCCGGCAGCCACAAGCTGCGTCGGCATCCGCAAGCCGGCGAAGGCGCCAATGGCGGCGTGCCGATCGAGATGCCGAAGGGCTCGGTGGTCTATTTCCATCACGGCGTCTGGCACTGGCAGGGCGATCGCGAGGAACCGGGCGAGCGGGTGACCCTGCACGCGCACTTCAACCGCGGCATCCTCAGGAGCCTGGAGCCGAAGAAGATCGATGTGCAGATGCTGCACCGGAACCCGCCGCGCCTGGGCGAAATGCTGGGCGAGGACGACTGGTTCGACAAGCTGTCGGCCAACGGCCGCGACTACGGCCGCTACGCCTACATGCTGAAACTGCACTCGTTCACTGAGGCCCGGAAGCGCGAGATCCTGGCCTCGGCTTAAGCGTTTCGCAAACCGGCGGCCGGTAGGGTGGGGTCCTGCCCTATCGGAAGCGACCCTTGCCCGGACCCGCCGTAACGCCCGAACTACCGGCCGACCTGAGCGGCTGGGACCGGCTGCGCCGGCCGGTCTGGCTGTTCGATCCCGAGACTTGCCGCGGCCTCTACGCCAATGCGGCGGCGGTGGCCCTGTGGGGCGCCGAGAGCCGCGAGGAACTGCTCGGCCGGGACTTCTCGGAGCTGTCGCCGGCGGTGCGCACCCGCATGCAGCGCCTGGCGCTGGCCACGGCTGACGGCGATGCGGTGACCGAGCGCTGGTCCTTCTATCCCGGCGGCCAGCCCGTGACGGTCAAGGCGGTGATCTCGTCGTTCGCCCTGGCGGATGGCCGGACGGTGCTGCTGTTCGAGGCCGCCTCCATCGACGTCGAGCCCGAGGAGCTGCGCGCGGTCGAGGCGCTGCGCCACAGCGCCAACCTGATCAGCCTGTTCGATGAGCGCGGTCGGAGCACCTTCGCCAATCCTGCCGCCTTCGCCGCCTACGGCGACGACGCCGCGGGCTTCGCCGGTCGGTTCGAGGATGCGGATCGCGCCGCCGAGGCGATGGCCCGGGTGCTGGCCGGCGAGGCTTTGGACGAGCTGCGCCAGGTGAGCACGGAAGACGGCGAGCGTTGGCGCCACCTGGATGCGCGCCGCGTGGTCGATCCGGTGACCGGCGCGGCCAGCGTGCTGCTGACCGAGCGCGACGTCACCGCCCAGGTCGAGGCTGAACGAGCGCTGCTGGCCGCCGACGAGCGGGCAGAGGTGGCGATGGCCAAGCAACGCTTCCTGGCCAACATCAGCCACGAACTGCGCACGCCGCTGAACAGCGTGGTCGGCTTCGCAGGCTTGCTGGGCGCCGGCGACCTGGACAAGACGCAGGTTCGGCATCTGGCCCATATCGTCGAAGCGGGCGAGACGCTGACCCGGATCGTCAACAACGTCATCGACCTGGCCGAACTGGACGGCGGCGAGACCCGGCTGGAGCCTGCGCCGTTCGATCCGCGCGCGCTGCTCGACGGCGCCCTGGCGGCGCACGGCCCGGCCGCGGCGGCCAAGGGCCTTTCGCTGGGCCTCGAGCTGTGCGCCGGTGCGCCGGACGGGCTGGTCGGCGACGCCGGGCAAATACGCAAGGTGCTGGATCACTATCTGGCCAACGCGATCAAGTTCACCGAGCACGGCGAGGTCACCCTGCGCCTGGACGCCGGCGATGCGGACGATGCGACGACGCTGACCGTGTCGGTAAGCGACACCGGCCCAGGGCTCGACCCGGCGACGCAAGGGAGGCTGTTCCGCCGCTTCAGCCAGGCGGACGACAGCCTGCGCAAGAGCGTCGGCGGCGGCGGCCTCGGGCTGGCCATCTGCCGCGAGCTCATCGCGCTGATGGGCGGCGAGGTCGGGGTCGAAAGCCGGCCGGGGCGCGGATCGCGGTTCTGGTTCCGGCTGACCCTGCCGCGCGTGGCCGAGAGCGAGGCGGGCGCCAACGACGCCGGCGAGGACGCCCGGCCGCTGAACGTGCTCTACGCCGACGACAACGAGGCCAACCGGATGCTTGTGCAGGCGATTCTGCAGAGCCAGGGCCACCGCTGCGAGCTGGTCTGCGACGGCGCCGAGGCCGTCCGCTCCATGGCGGCGGGCTGCTACGACCTGGTGCTGATGGACATCCAGATGCCGGTGCAGGACGGCGTCAGCGCCGCCCGGGAGATCCGCACCCTGCCCGACCCCAACGGGGCCGTGCCGATCCTGGCGCTGACCGCCAACACCCTCTCCGACCAGCGCCGCGCCTACCTCGACGCCGGCATGCAGGATTGCATCGCCAAGCCGGTGAACATGGCCGAACTGCTGGCCAAGACCCATGAGTGGGCCGGGGTTCTCAGGGCGCCGGCGGCGCGTTCCCGAACGCGCGGATGAAACCGGAGTCGTCGCTGTCGGCGTTGCGGCAGATCGCCGGACGTCCGGCGCGGACCTGGTAGGTCGCGGCGGGCAGATCGAGGGCCAGCGTCGTCTGGGCGCCGCACCAGCCGGGCGCGGCCGGATCGCAGCCCGGCGAGCGGGTCAGGGTTCCGGTGGCCAGCGCGCCGCCGTCGGCCTTGGCGAGGGTGAACGAGGCGCTCTTCTCGCCTTCGTCCCAGTGAAACATCACCTCGATCCGGGTGACGTGCGAGGGGGCGTAGATGTCGAGGCGAGCGGTGTCGGTGACCTCGCAGAGGCCGGCGTTCCAGCTGTCGAACAAGCTCCGCTCGGCCGGGGCCTGGGCGAGCGCCGGGGTCGCCAGAAGGGTCGGCAGAAGGATGGATCCGATGAGCCACGCCGTACGCCGCATATGATCTCCTCATGGCCCCCGCCGTTTTCCTAGCCGGTGAGCGACCGCCTGGGGAGAGGCATGCGCGCGGCCCGGGTCGGGCGCCTGCGCGCACGAGATTGTTACCTGGCCTGACAGCGTTCGCCACATCCGAGAAAAGGCTCACGAAAACAGTCTTCTTGATCCGGACGACGGCGTCTTGGTCCGCATCATGGCGGAGCGGCGCCACAAAACCGTTCGATTGCCGCGCTTGTCTTGCGACCGGACGTCATCGGGGGGCGCCCTGTGATCGGAGAGCCGATGGCTCGAACCATGAAAGCCTACAGGGTGTTGATTCACGACCTCGCGTCGGCCGAGACCGTGGTGCTGACCGCCGAACTGGCCGGCGATCGCCGGGCCCGGGAATTCGCCCGTGAGCGCCTGGCCTCCAGCCCGGACTATGCGGCGGTGGAGATATGGGACGGGCCGGTCCGGCTCTGTCGCCTGAGCATCGACCGGGACCGCGAGGCGGCTTAGCCGCCGAGAACCGCTAGCCGTCCAGTTCCGGATAGTGGCGGAAGATGCCCTGCTCGTTGAAGGCGATGCGCCGTGGCGAAGCCAGGTAGGCGGCGATCCGCGGACGTTGCTCGATCCGGTCGGCCAGGGCGATGACGCCGGGGATCTTGTCTGCCAGGCCGGCCATCGCCTTCGGGAAAGCGTACTGCAGGCCGCGCACCACCTGGAACAGCGACGTGTCGGCATAGGTGAGCGTGTCGCCCGCGACCCAGCCGGCCTCGCCGGCGCCGGCCAGCATCCGCTCGAAGTAGCCGAGATACTTGGGCATGCGCGCCTCGCGAAAGCCCTCGGCGGCCTTGGCCGCGGCCTCCTTCTGGTCCTCGTAATAGAGGCCGGCGGCGACCGGATGGTGGGTGTTGTGGGCCTCGTCCACCAGGTCGGCGATGGTCAGTTGCAACTGGTTGACCAGTAGCCGGCCCTCCTCCTGGCGCGGGGTCAGATTGTGCCGCGCGCCGATGAACGCCAGGATGTTGGCGCTCTGGGCGATCACCAGGTCGCCGGCAACCAGCACCGGCGGGGCGAAGGGCGCCGGCTCCAGCTTGCCAAGCCGCTTGGCGAGGTTGGCCGGGCCGCCGCCCTTGTCCTCGGGCCCACGGGCGACGTCGACATAGGCGGCGCCGGCCTCCTCCAGCGCCAGGCGCACGAACTCGCCCCGGCCCTGGATGCCCGGCCAGTAGTGCAGCTCGTAGCTCATGCCTTGCTCCGACTTCTTCCGCCATAAACGCCGGCGCGGCCGCGGCGTCGCGCCTGAGGCGAGCCGCCGCGCCACAGGGGCCTTTCGCCGGGCCGGGTCAAGGCGCATATGAGGCGCATGGAGCCCTGGTCGCCGCCCCCCCGCCCCTATTTCCGCTCGCTGAGGCGCGGGCTGGCGGAGAAATGCCCCCACTGCGGCAAGGCCAAGCTGTTCTACCGTTACCTGAAGGTCGAGCCGGTCTGCCAGACCTGCGGTCATGACCTGGATCGCTACCCCGCCGACGACGGGCCGGCCTATTTCACCATCCTGCTGGTTGGCCACCTGATCATCGTGCCGATCCTGATCATCTTCGCGCCGCTGATCTGGAAGGTGTCGCCCTGGGTGACCGTGCCGGCGCTGGTGATCCCGGTGATGATCATCACGCTCTTGGCCCTGCCCCGGATCAAGGGCGGGGTGATCGGGGTGCTCTACGCCCTCAATGTCACCCGGGCCGACGCGCGGTTTCACACCGCCGACGCGGCGGACTGACGGGAACCTCTCCCCGAACGGCCGCGTTCGATCTTGTGAAAGCCGGAACGATTCCAATGCGTCCGGCGCAAGCGAGGTCACGCCGTCATGCTCGGAACCATCCTGCTGATCATCATCGTCCTGGCGCTGATCGGCGCCTTGCCTAACTGGGGCTACAGCCGCGGCTGGGGCTACTATCCCAGCGGCGGCCTCGGCCTGGTGCTGGTGATCGTGGTCGTGCTGTTGCTGGTCGGGCGGCTCTAGCTCTCTTCCCTCGCCCGCCTCATCTCGCCTACCCTGACCGCTGAGTTGAGGGGGGCGGATGGCGCAGACTGGAACGGCTTCCGACGCGCCGCCGCTGAAGCGCCTGTCCGCCATTCTCGGCGGCTCGGCCGGCAATCTGGTCGAGTGGTACGACTGGTTCGCCTACGCGGCCTTCTCGCTCTATTTCGCCAAGGTGTTCTTCCCCAAGGGCGACGCCACCGCCCAGTTGCTGCAGACGGCGGCGGTGTTCGCGGTGGGCTTCCTGGCCCGGCCGGTGGGCGCCTGGGTGATGGGGATTTACGCCGACCGGGCGGGCCGGCGGATGGCCCTGTCCGTGTCGGTGGCGATGATGTGCCTGGGCTCGCTGGTGGTGGCGGTGGTCCCGGGCGCGAAGACTATCGGCGTCGCCGCGCCGATCGTGCTCACCCTCGCGCGCATCCTGCAGGGCCTCAGCGTCGGCGGCGAGTACGGCGCCAGCGCCACCTATATGTCGGAGATGGCCGGTCGCGGGCGGCGCGGCTTCTGGTCGTCGTTCCAGTACGTCACCATCATCGCCGGCCAGCTGATCGCGCTAGGGGTGCTGATCGCGCTGCAGCACCTGCTGTCCCCGCAGGCCCTGGACGCCTGGGGCTGGCGCGTGCCCTTCGCCATCGGCGCGGTGTTGGCGGTGGTGGTGTTCTGGATCCAGCTGGGCCTCGACGAGACCGACTCGTTCCAGGCGGTGCAGGGCGAGGCGGCACAGGGCGAACCGCCCCGGTCGAAGACCATGCTGCTGTTCCTGGATCATCCCCGGGAGACGGCGATCATCTTCGCCCTCACCTCGGCCGGATCGCTGACCTTCTACGCCTTCACCACCTACATGCAGAAGTTCCTGACCAACACCGCCCACTTCTCCAAGCCGGTGGGCGCCAACATCAGCGCGTTCACTCTGATCTGGTACATGCTGGCCCAGCCGCTGTTCGGCTGGCTGGCAGACAGGGTCGGTCGGCGCCTGCTGCTGGCCGGCTCCTTCGCCACCATGGCCCTGCTCACCTGGCCGATCCTGACCCTGCTCAGCCGCCAGACCAGCGCCACGGCCGCCTTCGCGTTGGTCGCCGCCGCGCTCACCCTGCTCAGCGGCTACAGCGCCGTCAGCGCCGTGGTGAAGGCCGAGCTGTTTCCCACCGAGGTGCGCGCGCTGGGCGTCGCCCTGCCCTACGCCACCGCCAACGCGGTGTTCGGCGGCACGGCGGAGTACGTCGCCGAATGGTTCAAGCAGGCGGGCATGGAGTCCGGGTTCTACATCTACGTCAGCGTGATCTGCGCCGGCGCCTTCATCGTCGCGGCGCGCATGCGCGACACCCAGGCCAACAGCCGCATCCTGGAGGACTAGGCGCCGATCGTCCGCCCCGACCCCAAGGCTCGGCGTTTTGTCGCCGGCCTCGCTTGTGGGCGACCCTTCGATCGGTATATTGCGCGCCTTCCGCTTCGGCGGGGTGAGGTGGCCGAGTGGTTGAAGGCGCACGCTTGGAAAGCGTGTTTAGGTGAAAGCCTAACGAGGGTTCGAATCCCTCTCTCACCGCCACCCAGTCTGGCGCGACATTCTCTCAATGATATGAGCCTGCTAACCGCCGATTTCCAGGCGGCTTTCCGGCCGCTAACCGTCCTGACGCCCTCTGTCTCCGGGCCAATTTGCCCCTGTTATCGGCGGATTCCGCTCCGGCGTCTCCGCCGGTCGGGCCGGCAGTACGGTTTCACCTTGTTATTCCTGTTATTTTGAGTCTCTGCGTCTTCGGCGACGATCCGCGAAGGCACGGCGTGCGTGCTAACATCCTGTAAGAAGAAGGTAATTCGTCGGCCGGCATCCGCCGCCAGCGTCAGAATAACAGGCGAAAAACAGGCCCCATAACAGGTCGATAACAGGACCGGAACAGGGGCTTAACAGGTGCGATTCAGGTCCTTTTTCGACGCCAATATCAGGGGGCCTCGGATTAAGCCTCGGGAAAGCTCAGCAACGCCCGCTGATCGGCCCAGCAGATGGGGATCTCGCCGTCGAGCAGCTGCTGAAGGCTGAGGCCGCGGGGCTGCGCGCCGGTGAGGATCGCGCCCTGGATATCGGGCGCCAGCATGGCGACGGCGCAGAGCTTGCGCAGGTAGGGATTGTCCGGGCCGCGCGCGTTCCTCAGGTCGCAGGGCTTGGATTGCGGGCTGGCCGCCAGCTTGGCCAGAAGCGCATGGCCCCGTTTCAGGCCCCCGATGAGCACCGGATCGATACGATATGGGGCGCCCAGTTTTTCCTCAGCTAGAGCCAGCCATGTGCGGCCGCCGCGGAACTTCATTCGCACCGACGCGGTCAAGTGCAGCACGTCGCCGTCGAACCTCACTTCGTCATCGGGATAGGCGCGCGAGAGGATGGCATTGCGGTCATGGCGATCACGCACTTGATCAGGGTGGAACTTGATCTCGATCCGAACCGAACCGGCTCGCAGAGATACGCGTTGGACCCGCGCAGCCAGTTCGCTCGGAGCGAACACGGCTGGGTCGTGCTGCTGCAGGCGGCCGAGCACAAACGCTTCCATTTTGTCAGCAGGGACCCGCCGGATGGCGTCCGGGTCGGCGCCTGCCAACCTACCGGTGAGCGCGTTGCTGGAGACGTAGTATCGGTGTGCGGCGCCCGATTTTCCCAGCGAGAACGATGGGCACATTGGAGCGCCGGACTGATCAAAGATCAGCCCGGTCAACGATGAAGTCGATGCGCCCTTGGTAGGCCTCGCGCGGGCGATGACGTTGGCGTCTAGCTTCGTCTGGACCGCGGCGAACGTGGTTTCGTCGATGATCGCCGGGTGCAGTCCCGGATGGGGCTGGCCCTTGTGCACGATCTGGCCGCGATAGATCCGGTTGCGCAGCAGATGGTAGAGAGCGCCGCGGCTCAAGATCACCCCGCCCTTCGAGCGCACCCCGTCCCTTTCAAGCTTGTCCTTCAGCCGGTGGACGGAGCCGACCGCGAGATATCGATCGAACACGGCGCGCACGGTCTCAGCCTCCGCCGGGTTGATGACCAGCGTGCGGTCCCTCGTGTCGTAGCCGAGCGGCAGGTTGCCACCCATCCACATGCCCTTGGCCTTGGATTGGGCGATCTTGTCGCGGATGCGCTCGCCAGTGACCTCGCGCTCGAACTGGGCGAAGGAGAGGAGGACGTTCAGGGTCAGGCGGCCCATGGAGGTGGTGGTGTTGAACGCCTGGGTGACCGAGACGAAGGAGACGCGCTTAGCGTCCATCCGATCGACGATCTTGGCGAAGTCGGAGAGCGCCCGGGTCAGCCGGTCGACCTTGTAGACCACGACGGTGTCGATCTTGCCCGCGTCGACGTCGGCCAGCAGCCGGCGCAGCGCCGGTCGCTCCAGGTTCCCCCCCGAGAAACCGCCGTCGTCATAGTGGGCGGGCAGCAACCGCCAGCCCTCGTGGGACTGGCTTTTGATGTAGGCCTCGCAGGCCTCGCGCTGGGCGTCGAGGCTGTTGAACGACTGCTCTAGCCCCTCCTCGGAGCTCTTGCGCGTGTAGATGGCGCAGCGCAACGGGGCGGGGCTCACGTGTCGGATCCCGCCCGCAACCCGAAGAACCGCGGCCCGTTCCAGCGCGTGCCGGTGATCGCGCGCGCGACCTCTGACAAGCTTCTGTACCGGGCGCCGGCGTGGACGAAGCCGCCATCGACCACCTCGACTTCATACCGCTGGCCCTGCCATTCGCGGGCTATGCGCGCGCCCGGCCGCACCCGCCGATCGACCGGCCGGGACATGGCCGCCCCGCGCAGCCGGCGGCGCAGATCGGCGTCCAGGTCGTCGTAGGCGTCGGCCTGGATGCGCCAGGCGAGCAACCGGCGCAGGAGGTCGACCGAGCGCAGGCCCGGCGGGGCGCCGAAGCGCACCCGCCAAACCCCGCGCAACGCTTCCAGGCCCATGGCCTCGAGCGCGCGCACTTCGTCCTCCAGGTTCATGCGTCCGCCCCGGCGCCGACGATCCGATAGGTTCGACCGGACGGGGTCTTCTGCGAGGTGATGGTCAGGCCGAGCTTCTTCTTCAGCGCGCCGGCGATGGCGCCGCGGACCGAGTGGGCCTGCCAGCCGGTCGCCTCCATCAGCTCCGACAGCTGAGCGCCGTCAGGGCGGCGCAGGAGTTCGATCACCGCTCCCAGCTTGCCCTTGGGGCCGGGAGGCGCGTTGCCGGCCTCTACGGCCGGCGCAGGCGCGGCTGGGGCGGGCCTGGAGCGCGCCGGGGTCTTGGCGCGGCGATGGGTGGCAGTATTTGATTGAGCGGGCATGGCGCCCTCCTTGGGTTCGTAGGGCGGCGCGCACGATGCGCGCCGCTCCCACGACCCCAAGCCCGGGTCGGCCCATGGCCCCGAGGATGCGCCGGCGGCGGTGGCCCGGGCGCACCCGACTGACGCTCCCTTCGCACCGGAAGTCCAGCGGCGAAGACCGGAGCCTTCAGTCAACCAGACTAAAGCCCGGCGTGTCCTGATGGGGCCACCACTCCTCCTGGGTCATCACCAGGATTCCGTCGGCATCGGGCCAGATTGTTCGCTGGGCGTTCGTATAAACGGCCATGCCTGGGTTGGGAGGGCGCACGCGAACGATGCGGTCGGGTTCCGGAGGCCATCCCCTGGCCGCCAGAGCGCGGGCACCTTCCATCATCTCACAGGAGCGATCCAGTTTCTCGGCTTCCTCCCTCGCCCACTCGAGCCAACCGCGGGCGCCATGACCGTCTCTGCCCCAGTCAAGGGCCTGCGAGGTTGAATCCACCTGATCGTCGTACCGGCCCTTGGGGAACACCATCAGCTCGTGCAGATAGTCCTCCAGCCAATGCGCCTGGGTCGGGATGTGAACCAGGCCGCCTTCGATCGCGGCCGTTTGCGCGTGCATGCGCATCACCTTCTCCCCCTTGGGCCTATAGGCGCTGACGCCGCTGAGGCCCTCCGCCAGCAGTTCCTGGATCAGCTGTGTACCCGAGCCCAGGTCCTCGATGACGATGTCGTCGGCACCATGCAGGGCCGCCTGCTCGCGCACGGCGCGTTTCAGCTCGGGGTATTCCAGCCGCTTGCGGAAGACGCTCAGCAGCCAGAAATGATTGCCCTTCACTCCCCAGGTCGTGCAGACGCTGTAGTCCGACAGCTCCTTGGCCTTGTTGGCCGTGTCCCAGCTCTGAATGATCCGATCGAACTTGGGCAACTGGCCAGGGTCGTAACGAACGAACCAGGCCTCCTTGATCATCCCGCCGCCCGGCGGCGTCGGCGACTGCAGGTACTGGGCCGCAAAATGGGTGGTCCCGATCGTACGGCGGATCTGCTCCAGCACCGCCAGGGGTTCGCGGGCCGGATGCAAGGCCTCGCCCTCGGCGCGGTGATGAATGTAGGTTCCGTGCGGCGTCACCACTTCATGGCGCTCGTCCTCCTGGGCGATGGCCGGGAAGGAAACGACCTCCCAGTCGTCCAGGCCGAGGATGTGGCCGACGAAGTCATCCTCGTGCAGGCGCTGCATGACCACGACGATGGCCCCCACCGATTTGTCGTTCAGCCTAGAGACCAGGGTGTGGCTGAACCACTGGTTGGCGCGGTTGCGCTCGACATCCGAGAGCGCCTGGTCGGGTTTGATCGGGTCATCGATGACGACGATATCGCCGCCGAAGCCGGTCAGCACCCCGCCCACGGAAGTCGCGATACGCACGCCGCCCGCCGTGGTCTCGAAGGCGTGGACGGCCAGGCGGTTGGGCGCCAGCGCGGCATTGGGGAAGAGGCGCTGATACCAGGGCTGCTGCATCACCTGCCGGCAATCGCGGGCCAGGTCATCGGCCAGTTCCTGGCCATAGCTGCAGGCGATGATCTTCTTGGACGGATCATGGCCGAGCACGAAGGCCGGAAACGCGACCGAGGCGATGATCGATTTCAAGCTTCGCGGCGGCACGTTGATGATCAGCCGCTTGATCTCGCCACGGCGCACCGCCTCGAGTTTGGCCGCGATGACGGCGATATGAAAGTTGTCCAGATAGAGGGTCGAGGGGTGCAGTTCGTTGAAAACCCGCTCGATGAAGACCTGGAAGTCAGTCCGGGTCAGGGCATCGAATTCAGAGGGATTGATCTGGGTCATTGGGAACCTCCTTGTCGATCAGGCGCAGGCGCGCGATCAGCCGCTCGACGATCTCGGCGTCGGCAGCGGTGATGTAGTCGGTGGTGGCCGGGGCGGTCGTGGCCGCCCGCTCCTCGGCCTTGTGGGCGATGTCGAACGCCAGCTTGCCGGCCCTGAGGTCGCCGGACGCGCTCTTGTTCGCCATCTGCGTGGCGGCGGCCTCGCGCTTGGTGATCCGCTTGCGCTTGCCGCCCTCGTTGATGGTGACCTTGGCGGCCAGCGCCTCGCGGACCGCCTCGCCGACGGTGTTGGCCTTGCGCGGACGCCCCTCGGGGTTGCCAGACTGGCCCGGCTTGAACCTGCCGCGGTTAGAGGCTTGATCAGGCATTGCCGGCCTCCCGGGCGCGATCGGCGCCGACCTCGCTGAAGGTCCGGCCAGAGCCCTCCAGGCGCGCCGCCTCGCCGGTCCAGCGCTCCCAGCGGCGGACGGCCGCGTCGACGTAGGCGGGGTCGATCTCGATCCCATGGGCGCGCCGGCCGGCCTTCTCGGCGGCGATCACCGTCGAGCCGCTGCCGAGGAACGGGTCCAGCACCAGATCGCCGCGGGCCGAAGCGTCCAGCAGCACGTCGGCGATCAGGGCCACGGGCTTCACCGTCGGGTGCAGGGCCAGAAGGTCGCCCTCCTCGCCGCCGCGGCCGAAGCTGTTGGCGCCCGGGTAGGTCCACAGGTTCGACCGATTGCGGCCGAACTTGCCCAGCATGACGTTGTTCCGGTGGGGCGTCTGGCCCTTCTTAAAGACGAAGATCAGTTCGTGCTGGCTGCGGTAGAACGAGCCCATGCCGGCGTTGGTCTTGGCCCACACGCAGACATTCTGCAGGCTGGCATAGGCGTGGCGGCCGGCGACGGTGAGTTCATGCAGGTGCCTCCAGTCCATCGACCAATAGGCCAGCGACCCGTCGACGCTGTGTTCGGCGGCAAGGCTGAGCGCCTGGACCAGGAAGGCGGTGAACTCCGCTTCGGTCATCTCGCCGGAGGCCATGGCGAACTCGCCATGTCGAACCGCCCCCAGGCCGCTGACGTTGCCTTCGATCTTCAGATTGTATGGCGCATCGGCGAACACGACGTCGGCCGCCTCGCCGGCCATCAGAACCCGGTAGGATTCAGGATCCAGGGCGTCGCCGCAGAAGATGCGGTGGGGACCCAGCAGCCACAGGTCACCTCGCCGCGCGACGGTGGGTCCGGCGAGCGCGGGCTCGTCGGCGGGGTCGAGACCCTCTTCGGGCTTGTCGAGGTTCTCGATGCAGAGGTCGATTTCCGGGACGTCGAATCCGGTGATCGTCAGATCGAAGTCGAGATCCTGCAAAGTTAGATCCCGAAGGATCCCGCCCAACATCTTCTGGTCCCACTCGCCGCGCTCGATGAGGCGGACCTGGGCGACCATGAAAGCCTCCGCCTGCGCCGGCGTCAGGTGATCGGCGACAATGATGGGCAGCTGGGTGACGCCGGCCAGTTTCGAGGCTTCCAGCCAGACATTGCCGGAAAGGACTACGCGCTCCGAAGTGACGATCAGCGGCATAGGCCCGAACGTCCTGATGGACGCGGCGATACGGCGCTTTTCCGCAGGTCCGTAGAGGCGCGGATCGCGCGGGTTGGGCTTGATGGTCTCGATCGGCTCGTAGGTCAGCTGGAGCCTGCGGTTGTCGTGGAGGTTGGGGGGAATGGCGGTCATCGGAGCCTCGCAACAATGCACGTGATATGACATACATCCTACCGATCTGATGCCGATGCAAGCGATAGGGCTTGCGAGTGATCCCCAGGGCGTGCCACGCTCAACTCGGGCGACCAGAGCGGCGAGGTGACGGCGTGGAAGAAGGTCCGCGGACCAAGCGCGAAAAGCCGAAGAAGGCGGCCAGCCTAACCATGCGGCTGACCCAGCGAACCCGAACCGCGCTCGAGAATGCCGCTTCGGCGGAAGGGCGCTCGATCTCGGAGATGGCCGAGCGCTGGCTCGACATGGCCGCTCAGGGAAA
>Ga0302279_10004713_pt1 | contig 15824 bp, 11 predicted proteins | sample III_Bog_N3_3_FD_194541 | JGI IMG/M metagenome (GOLD analysis project Ga0302279, IMG submission 194541) | Peat permafrost microbial communities from Stordalen Mire near Abisko, Sweden - III_Bog_N3_3 | ecosystem: Environmental > Terrestrial > Soil > Wetlands > Peat | place: Sweden: Abisko...
GCCAGGTCAATGTCCCGCAATGCGGCTTTTGCCAGGCCGGCCAGATCATGCAGGCCGCCGCACTCCTCATTGAAAACCCAAAGCCGTCCCACGACCAGATCCGCGAAGCGATGTCGGGCAATATCTGCCGCTGCGGCTGCTACCAGCGGATCGAAAACGCGGTCCATCTCGCATCGACGGGGGTCTGATCATGAACATCATCACACGTCCCGATGATCTCAGCGGCTCCGGGCACCGCATCCGGATCGAGAAAATCTCACGTCGCAGCGTGCTCAAGGGCCTCGGAATCGCCGGCGGGCTGGTGCTGGCCGCGCCGGTGATGTCGCGCCAGGCATTTGCGGCCTATCAGACCGGCGCGGGAAAGATGCCGCACGGCACCGTGATCGACCCGCGCGTCTTCGTCGCCATCGCCCCCGATGGAACGGTGACGATCGTGGCGCACCGCTCCGAAATGGGAACGGGGGTACGGACCAGCCTTCCGCTGATCGTGGCCGAGGAAATGGAGGCCGACTGGTCGCGCGTCAAGGTGGCGCAGGCCCACGGCGACGAGGTCAAATACGGCAACCAGGATACCGACGGATCGCGCAGCACCCGGCATTACCTGATGCCGATGCGCCAGATCGGTGCGTCGGCGCGTACCATGCTGGAGAACGCCGCGGCCAAACGCTGGGGCGTGCCGGTCACCGAGGTCAAGGCGGTGAACCATGAAGTGGTGCACGCCGCGAGCGGCCGTCGTCTCGGTTTCGGGGAACTGGCTGCCGAAGCGGCGAAAGAACCGGTGCCGGGGGTCGAAAGCCTGGCGCTGAAGAACCCGAAAGATTTTCGCTATCTCGGCAAAGGCGAGGTCGGGATCGTCGACCTGCGCGACATCACCGTGGGCACCGCGCATTATGGCAGCGACACTCGCCTGCCCGGCATGAAGTATGCCGTGATCGCGCGGCCGCCGGTGACGGGCGGCAAGCTGGTGTCGTTCGATGCCAGCGACGCCATGAAGGTCTCCGGCGTCGAGAAGGTCATGGAGGTGCAGGGCTGGCCGTGGCCGTCCAAATTCCAGCCGCTCGGTGGCGTCGCCGTGATCGCGCGCAATACCGGTACCGCCATCAAGGGGCGCGACGCCCTGAAGATCGTCTGGGACGACGGCGCCAACGGCAAATACGATTCGGCCGCCTATCGGACCGAACTCGAGGAGGCCGCGCGCAAGCCCGGCCTGATCGTGCGCAAGGAAGGTGATGTCGACGCCGCCCTGAAGGGCGCCGACAGGGTGATCGTCGGCGAATATTACCTGCCCCACCTTGCGCATGTCAGCATGGAGCCGCCGGTCGCGGTCGCCGATGTCCGGGACGGCAAGGCCGAGATCTGGGCGCCGGTGCAAAGTCCGGGCGGAACGCGGGAAGACGTCGCCAAAACCCTGGGAATCCCCGAGGACAGCGTGACCGTCAACGTCACGCTGCTGGGTGGCGGCTTCGGGCGCAAATCGAAATGCGACTTTGCCCTCGAGGCGGCACTGCTGTCCAAGGCGGTCGGCGCCCCCGTGAAGGTGCAATGGACGCGGGAGGACGACGTCCGCCACGACTTCCTCCACACCGTTTCGGTGGAGCGTATCGAGGCGGGCCTCGACAAGAACGGCAAGGTGATTGCGTGGCGTCACCGCAGCGCAGCACCGACCATCGCCTCGACATTCGCGGCCCACGCCGTGCATGCAGCGCCCTTCGAGCTCGGAATGGGGTTGATCGACATGCCGTTCGAGATCGCCAACATTCAATGCGAGAATCCGGAAGCCGTCGCCCACACCAGGATCGGCTGGTTCCGCTCGGTGTCGAACATCCCGCGCGCCTTCGCGGTGCAGTCGATGGTGGGCGAAATCGCGCATGCCACCAACCGCGACCAGAAGGAGACGCTGCTGGAGCTGATCGGCAAGCCACGCCTCGTCAAGCTCGATTCGGTGAAGGATCCGTGGAATTATGGCGAGCCGTTCGACAGCTATCCGATCGATACCGGACGGCTGCGCCGCGTCGTCGAGGTCGTCGCCGACAAGGGCGGCTGGGGGCGATCGGTGCCCAAGGGACACGGGCTCGGCATCGCCGTGCATCGCAGTTTCGTCAGCTATATCGCGACCATCGTCGAGGTCTCGGTCGGCGACAAGGGCAAGCTCACCGTTCATCAGGTGGATACCGCCATCGACTGCGGCACCTTCGTCAATCCCGAGCGGATCCAGTCGCAGATCGAGGGCGCCGCGATCATGGGGCTGAGCCTCGCCAAATACGGCGAGATCAGCTTCAAGGACGGCAAGGTGCAGCAGGGCAATTTCGACGACTTCCCGGTGATCCGGATCGACGAGGCGCCGCTGGTGACCAACGTCCATATCGTGCCTGTCGATGCCGATACGCCGCCCAGCGGGGTCGGCGAGCCGGGCGTGCCGCCGTTCGCCCCCGCCTTGATCAACGCCATCTTCGCCGCGACCGGAAAACGCATCCGCGCGCTGCCGATCGGCAAGCAGCTCGAAACCTAGGCATGATGGGATTAGATTGGAACAAATAGCGAAGGAGTCCTTCTCCCTCTCCCCGCTTGCGGGGAGAGGGTTGGGGTGAGGGGCTCTATCCGCGATTCCGGCTCGTTGTGAGTCCCCCTCACCCGGCGCTGCGCGATAGCCGAAGCTTCGCTTCGGCGTTCTTTTCTGAGAACGGCCGCCAAAGGCGGCCTATCCTCTCCCCGCAAGCGGGGCGAGGTAAGAAAGCATCGCCAATTCGATTTAAGGCCATCATGTCATAGGGCGCGCTCGACCGAGGCCCTGCAGGCGAGGCGGCACGAAAAGGACGCTCACGGCGCGGGCCGTGAGCGTCTTTTTAATAGGCATCCGGCCGCAAACCGCCGGCCATTCATTCGCACACAATCATTTGTATACGAACGTAAAAACCGGCTTGATCCCGGCGGCGGGCCGCGCGCAAGATGCCGGTCAGCGCCGCGAAGCATTTAGCGAACAGGAAGACCAATGGCCCACGACGAATCCCAGGCAGCCGGACCGACCAAGCTCGTGATCCGCAATATCGGCTTGTTGCTGAGCGGCGCGCTGGAGCGGCCGATCCTCGACGCCGACACCATCGTGGCCGAGAACGGCAAGATCACCGCGATCGGCCGGGCCAAGGATGTCGACGCCGAGGGCGCCACCACCATCGTCGACGCCAACGGCACCACCGTCGCGCCCGGCCTGATCGACAGCCATGTGCATCCCGTCGCCGGCGACTGGACGCCGCGGCAGAACCAGACCGGCTGGATCGACAGCTATCTGCATGGCGGCGTCACCACCATGATCTCGGCGGGCGAGGTCCACATGCCCGGCCGCCCGCGTGACGTCACAGGCCTCAAGGCGATGGCGATTTTCGCGCAGCGCGCGTTCTGGACGCTTCGCCCCGGCGGCGTCAAGGTTCATGCCGGCGCGCCCGTCATCGAGACCGAAATGGTCGAGGAAGACTTCAAGGAATTGGCCGCGGCCGGCGTCAAGCTGCTCGGCGAGGTCGGCCTCGGCGGCGTCAAGGACGGTCCCACCGCCCGCAAGATGGTGGGATGGGCGCGCAAATACGGCATCCAGAGCACCATCCACACCGGCGGCCCGTCGATTCCAGGCTCCGGCCTGATCGACAAGGACGTGGTGCTGGAAGCCGACACCGACGTGGTCGGCCACATCAATGGCGGCCATACCGCCTTGCCCGACGACCAGATCCGCTGCATCTGCGAGGGCTGCAAGCGCGGCCTCGAACTGGTCCATAACGGCAACGAGCGTTCGGCGCTCTATACGCTGCGGATCGCGCGCGAAATGGGCGACCTCAACCGCGTGATCCTCGGCACCGACGCGCCGGCCGGCTCCGGCGTGCAACCGCTCGGCATTTTGCGCATGGTATCGCTGTTGTCCTCGCTCGGCGAGGTCCCTGCGGAAATCGCGTTCTGCTTCGCCACGGGCAATACCGCCCGGATGCGGGCGCTGGACTGCGGCCTCATCGAAATCGGGCGTTCGGCCGACTTCGTCATCATGGACCGGGCGCAGCATTCCCCCGGCAAGACCATTCTGGAAAGCGTGCAGCTCGGCGACCTCCCGGGCATCGGCATGACCATCATCGACGGCATCATCCGCACCCAGCGCAGCCGCAACACCCCGCCGGCCACCAGTGTGCCGCTGATCGTCGGGCATTGAGCGTGACGGGTTTCGGAGAAGCGAAAATGTTCGCTTCTCCCTCTCCCCGCTTTGCGGGGAGAGGGTTGGGGTGAGGGGCTCTCTCGACAAGCCGGACTCGCGGAGAGTCCCCCTCACCCGGATTGCTCCGCAATCCGACCTCCCCCCGCAAGCGGGGCGAGGTGGAGTATGCGCCGGCGATTCGACTCGATGCCATCATTCTATAGGTCGACGATCAGCGCAGCTTGCTCAGCAGCGCCAGCAGCGTCTCGCGCTCCCTCGCCTCAAGCGGCGCCAGCGTCTCCCTGGTGATCGCCAGCGCGTTCGGTACCGCCTTTTCCGCCAGTTGCTGGCCGGCACGGGTGAGACTGACGAGCAGGCGGCGGCCGTCTTCGGGGTCGGGGCTGGTCTCGGTCAGGCCGCGCGCGGTGAGCCGGTCGATCACGCCCTTTATGGTGGCGACATCCATCGCCGTCAGCCGGCCGAGCTGGTTCTGCGAGCACGGTCCGGTCTCGGTGAGCTTTGCCAGTGCCGCCCATTGCGTCGGCGTCAGGTTGATGCCGATTTCCCGCGCGAAGATCGCGGCGTGACGCTGCCACACCTGGCGCAGGATGAAGCCGATCTGGTCCTCCAGGACATAGGCCGGCCGCGAGGGTTTGGCGCCGCGTCTGACTGAAACACTTCTGCCCATCCGCGTTTCCCGCCCCTGTTTTCCCGACGCCGCCGTCACAACGCCAGATGCGCGTCGCGAATGTCGGGACGCGCGTCGAGCTCGGCCATGGTGCCGCTGAAGCAGATCCGGCCGCGCTCGATGATATAGGCGCGGTCGCAGATCAATCTCGCAAAATGCAGGTTCTGCTCGGAGACGATCATGCTGACGCCCGCCTTCTTCATGGTCAGGATCGCGTCCACCATCTGCTCCACGATCTTGGGCGCTAATCCCTCCGACGGCTCGTCGAGCAGCACCAGCGACGGATTGCCCATCAGGGTCCGGGCGATCGTCAGCATCTGCTGTTCGCCGCCGCTCATGCGCCCGCCGGCGCGGCCGCGCATCTCCGCGAGATTGGGAAACAGCGCGAACAGCTTCTCCCGGGTCCAGTGCGGCGCGTTCGGCCGCACCGGCTGGCGGCCGACCTCGAGGTTTTCGTCGACCGTGAGATCCGTGAAGATGCGGCGCTCCTCCGGCACATAGCCGAGGCCGCGGCTTGCGATCACATGGGTCGGCTGATCCGAGACATCGCGGCCCTCGAACACGATGCGGCCGGTGCGCTGCTCGACCAGGCCGACGATGGAGCGAAAGGTCGTGGACTTGCCGGCGCCGTTGCGCCCGAGCAGCGCCACCACCTCGCCGTCGCCGACCTCGAGCGCCACGTCGAACAGGATATGGGCGGGGCCGTAATGGCTGTTGAGCGCCTCGACCGAGAGCTTCATGCGCCTGCTCCCTCGCGATGGCGGGCGTCGTAGACCAGGCCCTCGCCGAGATAGATGGCCTGAACCTCGGGATTGCGCCGCACTTCCTCCGGCGACCCTTCTGATATCAACGTGCCGCGATTGAGCACCAGGATGCGGTCGGCGTGCTCGAACACGACGTCCATGTCATGCTCGGTGAAGAGAACGCCGATCGATTTCTCCCGGGCGATCCGGGCCGTGAGCCGCATCAGTTCGATGCGCTCGCGCGGCGCCATGCCGGCGGTCGGCTCGTCCATCAGGAGCAGTTTTGGGCGGTTGGCGAGCGCAATGGCGAGCTCCAGCCGCTTGAGATCGCCATAGGCGAGCTCGCCGCACGGTCGCTCGGCGTGGCCGCCCATGCCGACGAGTTCCAGGAGATCGCCGGCCTCCCCTTGCGCAAAGCGCGGCATCGCGGTCCAGAGATTGAACAGCTTCCTGCCATAGGAGGCCAGCGCGACCTGGATGTTCTCGCGCACCGTCATGGTGGGGAATGTCGCGGTGATCTGGAAGGTGCGGCCGACGCCGAGCCGCCAGATCTGGCGCGGCCGCTCGCCGGTGGTGTCCTTCCCGAGCAGGGTGATGCGGCCGGCGCTCGGCGTCGTCTGGCCGTTCAGCATGTCGAAGCAGGTGCTTTTTCCCGCGCCGTTGGGGCCGATCAGCGCCAGGATTTCGCCGGCCTTCAGCGCAAACGTAACGCCGCGCACCGCATGGACGCCGCCATAGGATTTGCTCAGGCCTTCGACCGAAAGCAGTGTGGGCGCATTACTCATTCGGCGGCCTCGATCCCTGAGGTGAGCAGCGCCGCCTTCTGCGTTTGCCGCCGGCGGCGATTGTGGAGCGCCTCCAGCATTCCGACCACGCCCTTGGGGAAGGCCACGACGATCAGGATGATGACGCCGCCGAGCACCAGCTTGGACAGATCGGTCTGACTCACCAGCCAGATGCTGAGCGCCTTGTAGACGATGGCGCCGACGACCGCGCCCGACACCGTCTCGACGCCGCCGAGCAGCACCATGACCAGCGCGTCGACCGAGAGCGAGATGCCGAGACTGTCGGGAAAAACGCTGCCCTTGAGATAGGTGAACAGCGCGCCGGCGATACCCGCGACAGTACCGGCGATCACGAAGGCGGTCCACTGGATGCGCTTGCCGTCGATGCCGATGGCCTCGCTGCGCAGCGGCGAATCACGGGTCGCCCGCAGCGCGAAACCGAACGGCGAAAACACGATGATCCGCAGCGCGCCAACCACCAGCGCGGCTATGCCGATCGAAAGCCAGTAGAAATGCGAAGGGCTCGCCGCCCATGGCTCGGGCCAGACGCCGAGGATGCCGTTGTCGCCGCCGGTCACCCCGACCCACTGGAACGCGATCGACCAGACGATCTGCGCGAAGGCCAGCGTCAGCATCGCGAAATACACGCCCGACAGCTGCACCGCGAAGAAACCGAACACCGCAGCACCGGCCAGCCCCAGCAACGGGCCGAGCAGCAGCGAGGCGATCATCGGCAGGCCGGCCATCTTGGCAAGCAACGCGACGCCATAGGCGCCGAGCCCGAAATAGGCGGCATGACCGAACGAAGCCAGTCCGCCGACCGACATCAGGAAATGCAGGCTGGCGGCAAAGATCACGAAGATCGCGATCTCGGAGCCGACGGTGAGCGCGTAATTGCCGCCGAACAGCGGCAGCGCCGCCGCCAGCATCAGCCCGGCGATCGCCGCCAGCCGCTCATTGGCGGTCAACCGCCGCCAGGGATTGACGGTCAGCCCCGGCGTGCGACGCGCGGCGGCCTCCGGTCTGCCGAACAGGCCCCACGGCCGGACGATCAGCACCGCCGCCATCACCAGGAACACCAGGATGATGGAGATTTTCGGAAACACCAGGATGCCGAATGCATTGAGTTCGGACACCAGCACCGCCGCGACAAAGGCGCCGATGATGCTGCCGAGACCGCCGATCACCACCACCACGAACACATCCACGATGATCCGCAGATCCATCGCGTGGTGCACCGCGTCGCGCGGAATCTGCAGCGCGCCGCCGAAGGCTGCGAGAAAAACCCCGAGCGCGAACACGCTGGTGAACAGCCATTTCTGGTTGACACCGAGGGCCGCCACCATGTCGCGGTCCTGGGTCGCCGCGCGCACCAGCACGCCCCAGCGCGTTCGCTGGAACATCAGCCACAGGGCCGCCAGCACAACCGGACCGAGGCCGATCAGGAACAGGTCGTAGCTCGGCACGTTCTGGCCGAAGAAATCAACCGCCCCCGTGAACCCGGGAGCGCGGCGGCCGAGAAGGTCGCTCGGTCCCCAGATCAGGACCACGAGGTCCTCGACCATCAGGGTCAGCCCGAACGTCGCCAGCAGCTGAAACAGTTCGGGCGCGTGATAGATCCGCCGCAGCAGCACCATCTCGACCAGCACGCCGACGGCGGCAACGATCAGCGACGCCGCGACGATGCCGGCCCAGAACCCGAACGCGCCGGCAAAGCGTTCGGTCAGCGTGAACGCGACATAGGCGCCGAGCATGTAGAAAGCGCCATGGGCGAAATTGACGATCCGCGTCACGCCGAAGATGATCGACAGGCCCGACGCCACCAGAAACAGCGACGCCGCGCTGGCAAGACCGGTCAGGAACTGGACGACGTAAAAGGCCATGTGCGGTCCGCGCGTTTCGAGAAACCTCTCCTCGCGTGCGGGGAGAGGAAGAATAACGAGTCCCCGGAATCACAAATTGGTATGCTACCCATCCTTCGAGACGGCCACTTCGTGGCCTCCTCAGGATGAGGTCCAACCTGTTGAAACATAACAACCTCATGCTGAGGAGCGAGCGACGCGAGCGTCTCGAAGCATGGGCAGCAAGCGACTCACCTATCTCGCATCGTCGGTACTGGTCACTCCTTCGGGCGGAGCTTTTCGACTTCGGCGTCGCTCGGAAGGTAATCCGAGCCCTTGCGATAGACGCTATCCACCATGACGCCCTTGCCGTCTTTCAGCGCGGTCTTGCCGACGAAGGCGCCGAGGGTCGACTGGTGGTCGATCTTGCGGAAAGTGATCTCGCCGAATGGCGACGGCACCGACAAGCCCTCCGCCGCGGCGATCAGCTTCTCCGGATCGGTGGAATTGGCTTTGGCGAGGATGGCCGCGGCCGATTTGATGGTCTCGTAACCCACGATCGAGCCGAGCCGCGGATAGTCGTTGTACTTGGCCTGATAGGCCTTGATGAAGGCATCATGCTCTGCCGTCTTGATCGAGTACCAGGGATAGCCGGTGACGATCCATCCCTCGGGCGTTTCCTCCTTCAGCGGATCGAGATATTCCGGTTCGCCGGTGAGGAAGCTGACCACCGCGCGATCCTTGAATAGGCCGCGGGTATTGCCTTCACGCACCAGCTTTACCAGATCGGCGCCGAAGGTGACGTTGAGGATGGCTTCCGGATTGGCGGCGGCAACGGCCTGCACCACCGGCCCGGCGTCGATCTTGCCCTGCGGGGGCCACTGCTCGTCGACCCACTGAATGTCGGGCCGCTTCTCCGACATCAGTTTCTTGAACACCGCCACCGCCGACTGGCCGTATTCATAATTCGGCGCGATCGTCGCCCAGCGCTTGGCCGGCAGTTTTGCCGCCTCCTCCACCAGCATCGCCGCCTGCATGTAGTTGGATGGGCGCAGGCGGAAGGTATAGCGGTTGCCCTTGGCCCAGGTGATGGCGTCGGTCAAAGGCTCGGCCGCCAGGAAGAACACTTTTTTCTGGTTGGCGAAATCACTGACCGCCAGACCGATATTGGAGAGGAAGGTGCCGGTCAGCATCGCCACGTTCTCGCTCGACACCAGTTCGTTGGCGGCGGTCTGCGCGTCGGCGGGCTTGCCGCCGTCGTCCTTGGAGACGACGACAAGCTTCTTGCCGTTGATGCCGCCGGCGGCGTTGATCTCCTCGACCGCGAGCTGCCAGCCCTTGCGATAGGGATCGGTGAACGCCGGCAACAGCGAGTAGCTGTTGATTTCGCCGATCTTGATCTCGCTCTGCGCCATGGCGGAATGCGCCATGCCGCCGACCATGACCGCGAGCCCGGCGCCCAAAAGAACGTCGAACAAACCTCTGCTTCGTTGCATCCCATACCTCCAGTTTTGAAAAATCACCTCAGGCCATCCTCGCCCTTGACTTCCGCGACTGTCAGGCCGCCGACGCGCGGCAGCGGCCTGCCGCTATCGGTGACCGCGACCGCCACCATGATCTCGTTGGCGCGCGGCGCGTCGTTGATCTGCACTTCCATGCCGTCGAAATGGCTGCGCACGAAGGCCGCATCCTTGTGGCCGAGCGGGATATCCAGCGTTGTACCCGGTCCGCTGCGCTTTTTTGATGACGGGATCAACGCCGCGCCCTTGCCCAGCACCTTGCGCACCGGCGTCCCCATCCTGGGATGCAGGATCGCCGCGGCGTGCTCCAGTTCGCCGTTTTCGCCGACCGCGGCCGCCTTGCCGTAGCTGTGCGCCTTGGCGCCGTCGATTCCGAGGGCGGCGACCGCTCTCTTCGCTAGCAGCTCGCCAAGTTCCTCGCCGATGGCGATCAGGGGCGACAGGTCCTCGACATAACGGCCGGCAAAGGGATTCTCGATCACGGCGATGGCGGCCGCGCGCCGCGTCGGCGGCGCGACCGTCTGCCCCATTTCGAGCCAGGTCTCCTCGACCACCGTGACGATCTTGCGAATGATCGCGCTCATCGTGCTCCGCCTCGTTGTCTGAAATCTTCACACATGGATGCCGCCTTGTGCTGCCGGGCCGCCGAGTGGCGCCCGCAATCCCGGGATCTCGATCGCCCGCGTTCCCACGCTAACCATCTCGCCATGCAGCCGCAATGCGGCGCCGTCGATCAAGCCCGCCGCGAGCCTTTTCCGGGCGCTGGCGGCGCCGGCTTCGAGCGCATCCTCGATCTCGCCCACGGATAACTCGCCGACATCGCGGGTGACGAGGCGCGCGCCGAGATCGCTGTCGGGCTGCAGATCGCGCGCCGGGCAGCGCAGAACGGCGGGATGCCCGGGCAGATCGATCGCATTGGCGATGACGGTGGCCGCGGCGTCGGCCTGCGACGCGGTCCGCGCCAGCACGGTGACGGCATCGGCGATGCCGAGCGAGAAGCTGCGGCCGTGACGGCCGCTGGTCGCCACTCCGCGCGTCGGATCATCGGCACCGATGGTCATGGTCCGCAGCAGGCCGGGCGCGTCCGGCCGGTCGGCGAGACCCACCGAAAAATGCGCGCCATCGGCGAGATGCAGCGCGATGTCGCCGCCATTGTTGACGTAAGCGCGCGCAAGCTGCGCGTTCGCCGTCATCGCGGCGAGAATTTCCTCGGCCACGGCGCCCGCGACCGCCGCCATCGGCGTAATGAAGCAACCGGCGGCGAATGGCGCCACAGCATCGTGCATGCGGCGCGCCACCTTGCCTTGCAGCGGGCACCGCGCCGGGTCGGCGGCCTGGCGCAGCAGCGGCAACTCGGCGCAGAGTTCGTCGAGCAACCCGGTAAAGCGCCGCGCCGCCGCGGCGTAGGCGGCACGGACGTCCGCCTCGCTCCCGCTCGCCTCGACGATCAGATCGATCGGACCATCCTGCAGGTGAAGCCGCCTGCCGTCGGCAAGAAACTGGATCTGCGGCGCCCGCGTCATCGACGCAGTCCCGGCGCAGCGGATGGCGAAAACACCTGGAGGGTTTCGGTATTGTCCTTCACCGACGCCAGCGGACGTACATGGTCCATATGGCCGCCGAGTGCGGCATAATCCGACAGCCGCAGGGTGAATTCGATCGGCGCCACCAGGGCCGGCGTCGGAACGTAGCCGAAGGCGCCCGCCGGCAATCGCGTGACATCCACCATGAAGGTAATGCCGCCGCCGGGCCAGACATAGACGGGCGCGCCGCCGCTGGTCACCCGCGTCAGGGCATCCTTCACCGACCGCGTCAGGCGGACCGGATTGTCGGTGACCCCCGCGCGCAGCGATCCGCCCGCGCCTGCCATGAACAGCACGGTGCACAACGCCGGTTCGCAATTCTCCTGGATCCGCTCGACCGATGCCTTGAGCTCGGCCGGCATCGGCTTTTCGACGGGTTTGAGCGCCGCGTCGAGTTCATAGAAGGCGGCATGTTCGCCCGTGGTCGAGACCATCAGCATGGTCATGCCGGGACGCGCCTTCTTCGCGTCGAACGGGCCGAGCACCGAGAGCGGATCGGATATCTTGGTTCCGCCCCAGCCGGTGCCGGGTTCGGCCACCTGGAAATAGCGGCCCGGTGTCGAACGCCGTCCCTTCATCTTGATCCCGGTGTCGGGAATGTCGAGCAGCTTGCCCGCCTGGTGTTCGCTGAGAACGCCGGTGATGTGGTCATCCACCACCACGACCTCGTCGACCTTGCCCTGCCACTGCTTGGCGAACATGCCGATGGTCGCCGAGCCGCACCCGACCCGCATCCGCTCCTCGGCCACGCCGTTGACGATGGGCGGATATCCGGCCTGCACCACCACGGTGGCGCCGCCGTCGATCGAAAGTTCGACCGGCTTGCAGTTGCTGAGATCCATCAGCGCGTCGCAGGTGACACGCCCCTCCTTCTTCGAGCCGCCGGTAAGATGGTGAACACCGCCCAGCGACAGCATCTGCGATCCGTATTCGCTGGTCGTGACATGCCCGATCGCCTCGCCTTGCGCGCGCACCGTCGCGGTCTCGGGTCCGAGGTAACGGTCGGTGTCGATCTTCACCTTGACGCCGCAATAGCTGAAGATGCCTTCGGTCACCACGGTGACCATGTCGACGCCGTCGATTTCCGAAGACACGATGAAGGGCGCCGGTTTGTAATCGGGATAGGTGGTGCCGGCGCCGATCGCGGTCACGAAGATGTTCGGCTCACGGACGATCTTGCCGTCCCAGTCGCCGGTGGCCTGGAACGGCACCAGCCGTCCGCCGTGCGACACCGTTCGCTCCAGCAGGATATGGGGGTCGACGCGCACCAGCTGGCCGTCGTGGTTGGCGTAACGGTCGCAGGCCCCCGCCGCGCCCGGCTTGATGTAGCACATCACGGGGCAGGCATCGCAGCGGATCTTGTCGTCGGCGACGGTCGGTTCAGTCGGCATGAACAAGCTCACGGGCCAGCGTCAAACTGTCGGATAGCCAGAATAGCAGCGACGCGTCGCAACGGTTCGGGCGGTCTCGATCACGGTGCGGCTTCTGCCGCCGGGCATCTCGTTCGTATACGAATGATGTTGCGTGCACCGCCTGAACCTGTCAAGCGCCTTGCGCTGCGAAAAAGCCCGCTGCCGAATAATAGCTCAATTGCCTCGCCGGTCTGTTCACAAACCGGGCAGCGGGCGCGGCCGGCGCAGGCCATGCTTGCACGTTTGTATGCAAACGGTATCCTCGCGACGAATTCAACGCGATGTATTGCAGCGCAAACGCCGGGCCGGAACCACGAGCATGACGCAGCCCACGATCCGCCTGACGGTCAACGGCAGGATCCATGACGTCAGCGCAGCCTCCGACACCGCGTTGCTCTACGTCCTGCGCAACGACCTCGAATTGAACGGGCCGAAATTCGGCTGCGGGCTCGGCGAATGCGGCGCCTGCACCGTATTGATCGACGGCGTCGCCGCGCGTTCCTGCGTGATCCCGGTCGGTGGCTGCATGCAGCGCGAGATCGTGACGCTCGAAGGCCTCGGCTCGCGCGACCATCCCGATCCCGTGCAAAGCGCCTTCATCGCCGAACAGGCCGCGCAATGCGGCTACTGCCTCAACGGCATGATCATGACCACCAAGGCACTGCTGATGCGCACGCCCCACCCTTCCGAAACCGAGGTACTGGAAGCGCTGCGCTACAATCTGTGCCGCTGCGGCGCGCATATCGAAATCATGCGTGCCGTGATGCGGGTCGCCGGCCACCTCGTCGAGGCACAGGATTGATGGCCACCGCTCCAGAGCCATCCGAACTTCGGCGGGGAATGCTGTCCGTGGTTCGCGCGGCCGCATCCGGCGGGGAAGCCGCATTCGAGACCTTCATCAGGATCACGGCCGACGGCTCGGTCACGGCGTTCAACGGCCATGTCGATCTCGGCACCGGCATTCGCACCGCGCTCGGACAGATCGTCGCCGAGGAACTCGACGTGTCCTTTGCGCGCGTGGTCGTCGTGCTGGGCGATACCTCGCGCGTTCCCAATCAGGGCGCGACCATCGCCAGCGAGACCATCCAGATCACCGCCGTCCCCTTGCGCAACGCCGCGGCGCAGGCCCGGCAATTCCTGATCGCGCGTGCCGCCGAACGGCTCGAGTTATCCGTGGAAGAGCTCACCGTGGAGGATGGCCTGGTGCGCGGACGGGACAACCGCAGCGTCAGCTACGGCGAATTGATATCAGACGAAACCATCCGTCTCGAACTGTCCGATGACGTTCAGGTCAAGGCGGTGGATGCCTACACCATCGTCGGCCAGTCGGTGCCGCGCACCGACCTGCCGGCGAAGGCGACCGGTGAGCTGGTCTATGTGCACGACGTGCGCCTGCCCGGCATGCTGCACGGCCGCGTCGTGCGCCCGCCCTATGCCGGCGTCGACGCCGGGCCTTTCGTCGGCACCAGCCTGATCGCTGTCGACGAGGCCTCGGTCCGCGATATTCCAGGTCTCATCGCCGTCGTCAGGATCGGCGATTTCGTCGGCGTCGTCGCCGAGCGTGAGGAGAATGCGGTCAAGGCGGCGGCGCGGCTCAAAGTCACATGGAAGCCGACGCCGACACTGCCCGATCTGGGCGACGTCGAGACGGCGCTGCGCGCAAATCCGTCGACACCGCGAACCCTGATCGACAGGGGCGACGTCGACGCCGCCAACGCTTCGGCAGAAAAGCCGATGCAGCGGACTTACATCTGGCCGTACCAGATGCACGCGTCGATCGGCCCGTCCTGTGCCGTCGCGGACTATCGCGAGGGCAGCTTGCGGGTCTGGTCGGGCACGCAAAATCCCCACATCCTGCAGGCCGATCTCGCGCTGCTGGTGGCACAGCCGGAAGCCGATATCGAGGTGATCCGGATGGAGGCCGCCGGCTGCTACGGCCGCAACTGCGCCGACGACGTTTCCGCCGACGCGGCGCTGCTGTCGCGCGCGGTCGGCCGTCCCGTCCGGGTGCAGCTGACGCGGGAACAGGAGCATGCCTGGGAGCCGAAGGGCACCGCGCAGCTGATGGACGTCAAGGGCGGCTTGCGCGCCGACGGCAGCGTCGCTGCCTACGATTTTTCAACGCGCTACCCCTCCAACGGCGCGCCGACCCTGGCGCTGCTGCTCACCGGAACCGTTGGGCCGGTCCCGGCGGTATTCGAGATGGGCGATCGCACCGCGATCCCGCCCTATGACTATGAAAATTTGCGCGTGGTGGCGCACGACATGCCGCCGATCGTGCGCGCATCCTGGCTGCGCGGCGTCTCGGCGCTTCCGAACACCTTCGCGCATGAATCCTATATCGACGAACTCGCCACCGAAGCCGGCGTCGACCCGATCGAATATCGCCTGCGCTACCTCAAGGACAGGCGCGCGATCGATCTCGTCAACGCCGTGGCCGAGCGCGCCGGATGGACCCCGCGTCCGATCAGGCAGGAGCCGGCAGCCGAAGGCGACATCGTGCGCGGGCGCGGCTTTGCCTACGCGCTCTATGTGCACAGCAAGTTTCCGGGTTACGGCGCCGCCTGGTCGGCCTGGATCGCCGACGTCGCGGTCAACAAGGCGACCGGCGACGTCAGCGTGACCCGTGTGGTGGCCGGCCAGGATTCCGGGTTGATGATCAATCCCGAAGGCGTCCGCCACCAGATCCACGGCAACGTCATCCAGTCCACCAGCCGCGCGCTGATGGAAGAGGTTTCGTTCGACCGCAACGCGGTGACCAGCCGGGAATGGGGCGCCTACCCGATCATCACCTTTCCGGATATCCCGAAGATCGATGTCCTGATGCTGCCGCGCCAGGACCAGCCGCCGCTGGGTGTCGGCGAATCCGCTTCCGTACCCAGTGCCGCGGCGATCGCCAACGCCATCTTTGACGCGACCGGCGTGCGTTTTCGCGAGCCGCCGTTCACACCGGAGCGAATTCTCAGGGGATTGCGCGGGGAACAGGATGCCGCGGCGACCGCGTTGCCGATCGCTGCACCGAGGCCTCCAGCCGCGACCGGTAAATGGCAAAACCCGTTCGCGAGACGGCGCGGTGCCATCGCC
>Ga0302279_10004726_pt1 | contig 15771 bp, 16 predicted proteins | sample III_Bog_N3_3_FD_194541 | JGI IMG/M metagenome (GOLD analysis project Ga0302279, IMG submission 194541) | Peat permafrost microbial communities from Stordalen Mire near Abisko, Sweden - III_Bog_N3_3 | ecosystem: Environmental > Terrestrial > Soil > Wetlands > Peat | place: Sweden: Abisko...
CCCCACCACCACGGCGGCGTCCGCCACCACCAGCCCGGTCGGGACATCGGCCACCACGGTGCCCGCCCTGCCCGCCACCGGGAGCGTGGACGGCTTCACCATGGCCGTCACCTCGACCCCCGCCACCGGCACCATCGGGCACACCACCATCCGGGCCACCGCCGTGTTGACCGGCGCGGTCAAGGCGGCCACGCTCACGTTCCAGGTGTCCGACCAGCCGTCGGCCACGACGGGCAAGCCGGCCACCACCCAGCACGTGGTGATCCGGGGCCCCGGGACCTACCGGATGCCGGTGGGCTTCAGCCCGAGCGCGGCCGGTTCGTGGGCGGTCACCGTCACCTATACGCCGGCCCAGCCCGGGAACTCCAAGCTGAGTGTGTCCGGTCTGCCCCCCGTGGTGGGAGCGTCAGCCCCCTTCCCGCAGCTCGTCACCCTGGTCAAGGGCGGCTGAGCCGGACCGCGGACGACTTCCGGAGCTGCGTCGATCTTCCTGTTCGGTCCGGCGGGCGCCGGCCCGCCTCGTCAGGTGCGAATGGTCAGATACGAGTCGTCAGATGCGAAAGGCCCTGCGGGCGTTGGCCGTCGAGTGGGCCGCCACCTCGGCGGTCACCACGCCACGGACCAGGGCGATCGCCGCGCCCACCAGTGGCACCCGGGCCGGTTCGTTGGCCGAGCCGCGGTGCGGGACCGGGGTCAGGAAGGGCGAGTCCGTCTCGACGAGCAGGCGGTCCAGGGGGCACAGGACGGCAGCATCGCGTACCTCCTGGGCGTTCTTGAAGGTGACCACGCCACTGAAGGACAGCGACGCACCGAGGTCGAGGCAACGCCTGGCCTCGTCAGGACCACCGGTGAAGCAGTGGATGATCGTGCGGTCCGGCACACCCACCGACCGCAGCACGTCGAACGTGTCGTCCCATGCCTCGCGGGTGTGGATCACCAGGGCCAGATCGTGCCGCCGGGCCAGCTCGACCTGGAGGGCGAAGGCCTCGCGCTGGACGGGACGGGGCGAGTGGTCGTAGTGGTAGTCGAGTCCACACTCGCCGATGCCGACCACCACCGGGTCGGAACGGTCCGCTTCGGGGCCCAGCTCTGCCGCCAGTACCGCATCGAGTGACTCCACGCCGTCGACGGCATCGTGCGGGTGCAGGCCCACGGTGGCCCACATGGCCACACCCTCGGCCGCCGCCGGGCCGCCGGGCCGCCGCAGCGAGCGGGCCAGGGAGACCGCCTCCGCCGAGGACTCGGCTCCGGTACCCACGCACACCAGTCGGGTCACACCGGCCTCGGCCGCACGGGCGATGGTTGCGGCCAGACGGTCGGCGTGCGGCTCGACCGGACCGTCGCCGGCCGGCCCGTCGAATTCGTCCTGGAGGTGACAGTGGGAGTCGAACCACTTCAGCACGGCGTCATCCACCGCTGCGCCCTCAGTCCTTGCGCCGGGGGAAGAGAGGGGGTCCCTTCTCCACGGGGAGGCCGCCGGGGTAGCCGCCCCACGCCCCGGCACCGGGGAGCAGTTGGTCCGACGGGTCACCGGACAGGCCGATGCGGCGCCAGATCTCCCTGGCCGACGTCGGCATGGCCGGGACGATGAGGACCGACACGATCCGCAGCACCTCGAGTGCGCTGCCCAGCACCGCATCGACTCCGGGCCCGGGATCGGCCTTCCACGGCTCGGCCACCTCCAACTCGGCATTGGTCTCCCGGATCAAGCGCCAGGTCGATTCGAGCGCCAGATGGGGGGCGCCGGCGTTCCAGGCCGCCGTCGCCTCGGTGAGCACCTCCGCCGCCACTCCCGCCAGTCGGCTGGCACCGTCGGGCGCGGGTCCGACCCCACCGCACTTGGAGCCGACCACGGTCGCCACCCGGCTCAGCAGGTTCCCCAGGTTGTTGGCCAGGTCGGAGTTGTAGCGCGCCGAGATCCCCTCGGCCGAGAACTCGCCGTCGCTGCCGAGCGGGATGTCCCGCAACAGGTGGTACCGGAGCGGGTCGACGCCGTACTCCTCGGCCAGATCGGCCGGTGCGATCCGGTTGACGCTCGAGTTGGACATCTTGTCCCCCCCGAGCAGCAGCCAGCCGTGGACCTGGACGTGGGCCGGCGGGGCGATCCCGGCCGCCATGCACATGGCCGGCCACCACACGCAGTGGAACCGGATGATCTCCTTGCCGATGAGATGGTGGACGCTCGGCCACCAGTCGGCGAAGCGCTCGTCGTCCAGGCCGTAGCCGATGGCGGTCACGTAGTTGATCAGCGCGTCGTACCAGACGTAGAAGACGTGCGCATCGTCCCACGGGACCCGCACGCCCCAGTCGATCGAGGTCCGGGTGATGGAGATGTCGTTGAGTCCGCCCCGGATGAAGCTGAGGGCCTCGTTGCGCTTCGACTCGGGAAGCACGATGTCGGCGTTGGCCTCGTACCAGTCGATCAACGGTTGCTGAAAGGCGCTGAGGCGGAAGAAGTAGTTCTCCTCCTCGAGTTCCTCGAGTGGGATCCGGTGGTCGGGGCACAGATTCCCCGGCAGCAGTTCGTCGGGGGCGTAGTAGCGCTCGCAGGGCACGCAGTACAGACCGCTGTAGGTGTCCTTGTAGATGTGGCCGTTGTCGTTGATCCGGCTCAGGAACTGCTGCACCGTGGCCGCGTGGCGCGGTTCGGTGGTCCGGATGAAGTCGTCGTTGGAGATGTCGAGGCCGGCCCATGCCCCGGCGAACCGGGGCGACAGCTCGTCGGTCCAGGCCAGCGGGCTCATCCCCTGCTCCTCGGCGGCACGGGCCACCTTCTGGCCGTGCTCGTCGGTCCCGGTGAGGAAGAAGACGTCGTCGCCCACCAGGCGGTGCCACCGGGCCAGGGCGTCGGCGTTGACCGTCGTGTAGGCGTGCCCCACGTGGGGCGCGTCCTTGACGTAGTAGATCGGCGTGGTGATGAAGTAGCGGGACACTGCCGTCAGCGTACCGACCCGACCGACCCGGTCCGGACAGCCCGGACGGGTCGGCGCGCCGGGGTCGGCCCTGCGGTCGCTACCAGTTGGCCACGTGGCAGCCGCCGCGGCCGGTGCGCTCGGTGTAGCGCTGGTGGTAGTTCTCGGCCGGCCAGAAGGTCGTCGCCGGTGTCACCTCGGTCACGATCGGTCGCCGGAAGCGGACCTGGACCGCCTCGAGCGACGCCCGGGCCGCCTCGGCCTGTGCCTCGTTGCGGACGAAGACCGCGGAGCGGTACTGGGAGCCCCGGTCGGGTCCCTGACGGTTCATGGTGGTCGGGTCGTGGTGGCGCCAGAAGGCATCGAGCAGGGCCTCGAACGTGACCCGGGTCGGGTCGAACGTGACCAGCACCGCCTCGGCGTGCCCGGTCCGACCGGTGCAGACCTGCTCGTAGCGGGGACGGTCGACCACGCCACCCTCGTAGCCCGAGACGGCGTCGACCACGCCCGGGACGGCCAGGAAGAACTCCTCCACGCCCCAGAAGCATCCGGCCGCGAATGCGGCCCGGTCGAGGCCCTCGGGCACGTCGTCGGGGGCGACGGGAGGTGCCTGGGTGGAGTCTGGTGCCCAGGTGGAGCGGGTGCGCAGGCGTCGAGTGAACATGGTGTGGGTCCTTCCGCGATCATCGGCATCCGGGGTCCGGCGCCGGTCCTGATCCAGTCCCGTCGTGGGCGACCTGCGTTACGGATGCCGCACCCGCACGCCGGGGACCGGCCGGGATCGTGTGTGGTGTCGGGATCAGGCCCGGTGCCCATCGCCGGGTGATGACTCCTCCGGGTCCGGCGCCCCGTGCTTGGCCCGCAGCGCCAGCTCGTAGACACGACGACGGGGGACCCCGTGGGCGGCCGCCACCTGGTCGACGGCACCCCGGGTCCGGGCGCCCCCGGCCACCACCTCGGCCAGGGCGGCGGCCAGGACGTCGTCGTCGACCTCGGTCTCCCCGGAGGCCGGTGCGCCGGCGACGACGAGCACCACCTCGCCGCGCACGCCGGCCGACGCCCACTCGACGGCTTCGCTCAACGACCCACGCCACACCTCTTCATGGAGTTTGGTGAGCTCCCTGGCCACGGCCACCGGGCGGTCGCCGCCACACGCGACGGCCAGGTCGGCCAGGGTGGCCGCCGTACGACCCGGCGATTCGAACAGCACCGTGGTGCGGGGATCGCCGGCCACCGAGGCCAGGCGCTCGGTGCGCGCCCGACCATTGCGCGGCAGGAATCCCTCGAAGCAGAACCGGTCGGTGGCCAGCCCGCTGGCCACCAGTGCGGCCAGGGCGGCCGACGGGCCGGGGACGACCGACACGGTCAGGCCGGCGGCGGACACCGCGGCCACCACCCGGCCCCCGGGGTCCGACACGGCGGGCATGCCTGCGTCACTCACCAGGGCCACCGTGCGACCGGCGGCCACGGCGGCCACCACCTCGTCGATCCGGTCCCCTTCGTTGTGCTCGTGGAGCGACCGGAGGGGCACCCCGGTGATACCGGCATGGGTGAGCAGCTTGCGGGAGTGCCGGGTGTCCTCGCAGTAGATGACCGACGCCGTGGCCAGGGTGGTCACCGCACGTGGCGACAGGTCCGCCAGGTTGCCGATGGGGGTCCCGACGAGCACCAGTGACCCGCCCGGGCCGGTGCCCGAGACCTCCGGCGCGACGTCCTCGTCGGATCCCTCGTCCTGCGAGCCGTCCGTGTCGCCGCCTGGACCGGCGCCCGGCGCGTCACCGGGCGCGTCGCCCGTCATCCGCGAAGCTCCAGGTGGTCGCCTACCTGCAGGCCCCACCGCTCGAAGGCGCCGGCCTGGGCCTCGATCACCGTCCGGCCGCGCCTGCGGGGCACTGCCATCCGCATGGGGACCATCCGGACCACGTCCACCACGACCAGGTCTCGGTCGCAGAAGGCCACGTCGATGGGGAAGCGCATCCCGAAGGTATGGACCGATCGGGTGCGGGGCAGGACCATGGCACCTTCATAGCCGTCGCGGCCAAGGAGGCCCTTGGCCCTCATCGCGAACCTGTCCGCCACCTCGGCGGCAGCCAGGACGTCACCGTCGCACAGGAGCCAGCTCACGGCCTCGCCCCTCCCACGGCGACCCTCACGGCGTCGCGCACAGCGACGTGGGCAGGGCCCGTTGGCCGCCGGTGCGGCACAGCGAGTAGCCTTGCCGAACTGTGTCGAAACGAACCAACAAGCGCAAGCTCCGGGCCAAGAAGAAGGCCAACCACGGCAAGAAGCCGAACTGCGGGCGCGGCTGACCGCTGCCCCCCGGGTGCCGGCGCCGTGTCGCCGCCCCTCTCCTCGCACCGTCTGTCCGGTCGAGGTCGTTCACGCTCGTGTCCCAGAACTGCCCTGGTCCGTCGATGGCTCGCGCCCGTCGTCCGGATGGCTCGCGCCCGTCGTCCGGATGGCATCCATGCTGTCCTGTGGCCGGCGGATCCGACCCGTTGACCGGCGGCCGACGGCTCCCGCGCACGCGCACGCCCCGCACCCGTGGACGCAATGGGTCCCTCAGTCGCCTGGGGTCCACGCGCACCCCAACCGGTCCAACACACCCACCAACGCCGTCGGCCGGTCGGTGATGATGCCGTCGACACCCATGGCGCACAGTTCTTCCATCTCGGACTCCTCCTCGATGGTCCACACGTGCACGGCCAGTCCCTGGGCATGGGCCACCTCGACGAACCGCTCGTCCACCAGGGTCACACCACCGAAGGAGTAGGGGACCTGGAGCGCCACATGGCGCATCGGTGCCGGGTCCTCCCCCGCCCGCACCGCACGGGTGAACTCGGCGGTGGCCAGGGTGCCGGCCGAGGTGGAGAACTCGGGACCGAAGCCGCTGAAGGCGTCGGTGGCGGTGTCGATGAACGACGCCACGATGACCCGGTCGGCGCAGTCGAACCGTCGGAGCAGGTCGACCAGGGCCTCCTCGTAGGGTGCGACCACGGGGGCTGTCTGCTTGATGTCGAGGTTGAGGACGGTCGTGGGGAACTCCTCCAGGACCTCCTCGAGCAGTGCGAACCCGAACCGGTGGTCCTCGGGGGCCCTCCCCCGGAGGGGATAGGCGTCCTCGGCCAGACCCGGCGAGACATCGGCCCCGGGAACCCACCAGTAGGCGTTGTCGAGCCGGGAGAGCTCCTCGTAGGTGAACGAGACGATGGCGCCGGACGCGGCAGTGGTCCGGTCGACGGTCGCGTCATGGCAGACGACGAGCCGGCCGTCAGCGGTGGCATGGACGTCGAGCTCGATCCCGGTGGCACCGGCGTCGAGGGCGGCCGCAATGGTGTGCAGCGTGGAGGAGGGACCCTCCCAGGCTCCCCCCTGGTGCGCGTAGGCGATGACCCGTCGCTCGGTCCACGTCGACGGGGCCGAGGGGGTGGCGGGCGAGGTGGTCACGGAAGAACGGTAGCCTCTGCCCCGCCATGCTGGACCACGTCTTCACCCAACTCGTCGCCTCGCACCGGACCGCGTTCGAGGCCGCGCTCCTCGAACGCCAGGCCGTCGAGGAGCGCTTCCAGGTCGACGTCTTCCTGGGCGACGTGAGCTTCGAGACGTCGTACAGCCTCCCCGGCGAGGAGCGACCGGCCCGCATCCGGGTCGACACCAGCCTCGACTGGCCGACGTGGAGCCAGACCTCGTACCGGAGTTGGGCCATCGGCGACGACCCCGACGAACCGCCCGAGGTGCTGGTCGAGATCGCCTTCCGTGTCCAGGGTCTGGACGGGATCCCCGGGGCGGCCCCGCTGCTGGCCACCCTGCCCGAGCACCTCGACGTACTGGGCGAGCCCCTGGTCCGGGGACCGGCCACCATCGAACAGGTACTGCTCGACGGGCTGATCGACCCCGAGTGCGCCATCGAGGTCGCCTACGAGGGCTCCTGTGCCATCGACGAATCCGTACTGGAGGACCCGACCACCCTGGACGACGCCCTGGCGCCACTGGGGCGAGCGGTCGCGTCGCTGTTGGTTCGCATCGGCGATCTGCCCTTCACCTTCCGACCCGTGGATCCTGCCGCCGGCTGAACGGCTCGGGTGCCGACCGGTGGACCGGGTCGACCGGTCAGTCGGTCAGTCGGTCAGTCGGTCAGTGGGTCAGTCGGTCGGTCGGTCAGTGACCGAACATCGAGCAGACGGCCAGCGTCTCGAGATTGCGCAGCTCGTCCAGCAGCTTCGGGGTGTTCTTCTCACTGATCTGGGCGTTGACCTGGACCACGACCGACCGTTGCCCGTTCACGCCCGCGGCGGCGAACTGGGTGTAACCGGCGGTGTTGCCCGTGTGGCCGTAGACCGTGCCGCACTTGGTCACGTAGCGGAAGATGGCCAGACCGGCCGAGTTGGTCCCCGGGCCGGCCGGCTCCGACGACCCGGGCCGGAACCGGAACTGCTCGGCGAGGACCGCTTTGGTCGTGGTGGCCCCGCGTACATAGGCGCGGATGAACCGATCGGCGTCGAGCGGGGTCGAGACGATCCCACCCGAGGCCCAGCTCCAGCCGGCGGCGAACTCGTTGGTCTGGTCCTCCGGCGCCTGGCCGGTCGCCAGCCCGTAACCGTGGGCGTAGGGGGTCGGGAGGGCCGACCCGGACGGGAGCGACGTCTGGTGGAGGCCGAGCGGCCCGAACACCCGGGACGCGAGCTCCTGTTCGTAGGTGTGGCCGGTGGCCGCCTGGACCATGAGGGCCACCAGGATGTTGTCGGTGTTGGAGTACCGGTAGGCACTGCCCGGCGGCGTGAAGTTGTTCGGGTAGGTGTACGCGTACGTGGGCAGCACGGCGGGCGGTGGCGCCACCTGGAACGACTGGGTGATGGCGTCCACGAATTCCGGGGTCTGGCTGAAGTCCTTGATCCCGCTGGTGTGCTGGAGCAGCTGGGCCAGGGTGACGTGGTTCCACGCCGCCGGCAGGCCCGGCAGCCACCGACCGACCGTGTCGGTCAGGTGGAGCACTCCGGACCCGACCAGCGACAGGGCCACCGCGCCGCTGTAGGCCTTGGAGACGCTGGCCAGCCGGAGGTGGTCGGACGTGGTGATCGGCGTCGTGGTCCCCACCTCGGAGGTCCCGAAGCTGTGGACGATCACCGTCCCCTTGCGGTGGACCACGACGATCACCCCTGGGGGGCCGTCGGGCGCGGTCACCAGCGCGTCACCGGCCCGCACCAGGGCCGAACAGTCGGAGGTGCAGGGGGTGGACGCCCCCGCCCGGGTGGGTGCACCGGCGGCCAACCAGGCGCCCGCCGCGACCAGGACGGCCAGGGTCAACGCGACCGAGGGGTGTACACGGTGCCGCTCCACGTCGCGACCCTACCGGCGGAGGACCGAGGAGGTCGAACTCGCGGACGAACCGCTCAACCGAAGAGGCCCGCCCCGACGGCCAGGGCACGGAGGTCGGCCAGGGGTCGGGCCCCGACGTGGGAGATGACCTCGGCGGCGCAGACCCCGCCCAGTCGGGCCGCCTCCTCGGGCGACAGCCCGTTGGTGATCCCGTAGAGGAATCCGGCGGCGAAGAGGTCCCCCGCTCCGGTGGTGTCGACCACTCCCTCGACTGGTGCGGCGGGCACGACCACCGGACCACCGGCGGTCACCACGACCGAGCCCTGTGCACCCCGGGTCAGCACGGCCAGGACCCCCGTCTCGGCGACGGCGTCGACCGCGGCATCGAACGACGACGCCCCGAACAGCATCATCACTTCCTCCTCGTTGGCGAACAGCATCTCGAGGTCCCCGGTGAGGAGGTCGAGGAACTCGGCACGGTGGTGCTGGACGCAGAACGGGTCGGACACCGTGAGCGCCACGGCGGCATCGTGGGCGTGGGCCACGTCGATCGCCTCCCGCATGGCCGCCTTGGCCGAGGGCTGCTCCCAGAGGTAGCCCTCCAGGTAGACCACCTGGGTCGAGCCGAGGTGCCCGGCGTGCAGGTCGACGGGCCCGAAGTCCGAGGCCACCCCGAGGTGGGTGGCCATGGTCCGTTCGGCGTCGTCAGTCACGAGGACCAGGCAGTGTCCACTGACCACCTCGCCCGCCACGGCGGTGGTCGGGGTCGGGTCGAACGCCACGCCGATCAACCGGATGTCGTGGGTGAAGGCCTGACCGAAGGCGTCGTCGGCCACCCGCCCGAGGAACGCGGCCCGGCCGCCGAGCGCAGCCACGCCGGCTGCGGTGTTGGCCGCCGAGCCCCCGGATGCCTCGATCGTCGGGCCCATCGAGTCGTAGATGGCGGACGATCGTTCGTGATCGACGAGCACCATCGTGCCCTTGATCAGGTCCAGGTCGACCAGGTCCTGGTCGGTGGCCGACGCCAGGACGTCGACGAGGGCGTTGCCGACGCAGACCACATCCAGTCGTGTGGAGGTGGCGGCGGACGGGGTGGAATCGTCTTCGGAGTCGGAAGGCACGGCCCGACGGTAGCCTGCGCAGCATGCGCTCTTCGACTCCCAGCACCGGCGGCACCGACGACACGTCCGCCTACCGGCTCCCGACCACGGTCCTGCCCCGCCACTACCGGCTCACCCTGGCCCCGGACCTGGACGCCGCCACCTTCAGCGGCGAGGTGGAGATCGACCTGACCGTCGACGCGCCCACGTCGTCGATCATCCTCAACGCTGCCGAACTCGAGATCGCATCCGCCACCCTGACCGCCGGGGACGCCGCCGGGTCGCAGTCGCCCACCGGCATCGCCCTCGATCCGGTCGAGGAACGTGCCGTCCTCACCTTCGCCGAGGACCTCCCCGTCGGGCCGGCCACGCTCCACCTGGTCTTCACCGGGATCCTGAACGACAAGCTGCGCGGCTTCTACCGCTCGACGTTCACCGACCAGCTGGGGGTCGAGCGGGTCATCGCCACCACCCAGATGGAGTCGACCGACGCCCGACGGGCGTTCCCCTGCTTCGACGAGCCGGAGTTCAAGGCCACCTTCGAGATCACCCTGGTGGTGGACGAGGAGCTGCACGCCTACTCCAACAATCCGGTGGTGGACGAGTCGGCCGAGCCCGGCGGCAAACGACGGGTGCACTTCTCCCCCACCATGGTCATGTCGACCTATCTGGTGGCCTTCGTGGTCGGGCCCCTGGAGCACACCGACCCGGTCGACGTGGACGGCGTGCCGCTGCGGGTGGTCCACCCCCTCGGCAAGGGACACCTCACCGACTTCGCCCTCGATGTCGGCGCGCACGCGCTCCGGTTCTTCCGTGACTACTTCGGCATCCCCTACCCGGGCGAGAAGCTCGACATGGTGGCCATTCCCGACTTCGCCGCCGGGGCCATGGAGAACCTCGGGTGCGTCACCTACCGGGAGTCGGCACTCCTGGTCGACCCGGCCACCGCGGCCCGGGTGGAGCTCGAGCGGGTCGCCGACGTGATCTGCCACGAGATCGCCCACATGTGGTTCGGCGATCTGGTCACCATGAAGTGGTGGAACGGGATCTGGCTGAACGAGGCCTTCGCCACCTTCATGGAGGTCCTGGCCGTCGACGCCTACCGCCCCGAGTGGCAGCGTTGGGTCAGCTTCGGGGTCGAGCGTGAAGCTGCCATGGCCGTCGACGGTCTCCACGCCACCCGCCCGGTCGAATTCGCCGTCGGTCGTCCCCACGAGGCCGAGGGCATGTTCGACGTCCTGACCTACCAGAAGGGTGGCAGCGTACTTCGCATGCTCGAGCAGTTCATCGGTCCGGACGTGTTCCAGGAGGGGATCCACGACTACCTGGTCACCCACGCCTACGCCAACACCGAGACCCGCGACCTGTGGGACGCGCTCGAGGGCGCCAGCGGGCGTCCGGTGGCCCGCATCATGGACACCTGGATCAACCAGGGCGGCTACCCGCTGGTGACCGTGGGCGACGACGGATCGATCGCCCAGCACCCGTTCTCCTACTCGGGCGACCCGGGGGGCGCCATCGGCTCGCGCTGGCAGATCCCGATCCTCCACCGGACGCTCGGTGCGGCCGAGGACTGGGCGGATTCGGGACTGCTGACCGCGCCCAGCGGCACGGTGGACGACGTGGACGGCGAACTCCTGGTCAATGCCGGGGGCTCGGGGTACTACCGGGTGGCCTACGGCACCGGGGCCGTCGGCCGCCTGGCCGGCCGCCTCGGCGAACTCAGCCCCCTCGAGCGCTACAACCTGATGTCCGACACGTGGGCCGCCACCCTGGCCGGCGACGCACCGGTCGTCGACTTCCTGGCCCTCGCCCGCGCGCTCGGCGACTCGGGCGAAGGTGATCCCAGCGTGTGGTCGGTGGTGATCGGTGCGCTCGGGCTCTTCGACCGGGTGATCCCCGACGCGGACCGCCCGGCGCTGGAAGCCGGGGTCCGGGCGCTGCTCGGCCCGCTGGTCACCCGGTTGGGTTGGGACCCGTCACCGACCGATGACGAGCGCACCCCGTCGTTGCGGTCGAGTGCGCTCTTCGCCCTCGGGACCATCGGCGACGACCCCGACGTGCGGGCCGAGGCGGCCCGACGGTTCGCCGCGTCCGACGCCACCCCGCTGCACGGCGACACGGCGACCGCCATCGTCGGCATCGTGGCCGCCAACGGAGGGGCAGAGGAGTACGAGGCGTTCCTCGCCCGCTACCGGTCGCCTGCCACCCCCCAGGAGGAGAACCGCTACCTCGATGCCCTGGCCGGGTTCCGGGACGCCGAACTGTCGGCACGGACGTTCGACCTCGCCATGACCGAGGTCCGCAGCCAGGACGCACCGTTCCTCATCCGCCTGCTCCTCTGGAACCGATCCACCGGACCGGCCACGTGGGAACGGGTCGTTGCGGCATGGGACTCGTTTCCGGACAAGTTCCCGTCCTCCACCCTCACCCGGATGCTCGACGGAGCCCGTGCGCTGTGCACGCCACCGGAACTGGCGGCCCAGGTCACCGACTTCATCGTGGGCCATCCGCTGCCCGCCGGCGGACGCACGATCGAGCAGATCCTCGAGCGCCTGGCCGTCAGCGTGGCGTTCGGCACACGGGAGGGCCACACCCTGGCCTCGGCGCTGGCCGGACCGGTCGATCCCGACTGACCACGCCGCCCCTCATCCGGTCCTGGGGCGGTATCGGACAGCCCTAACCTGAACCGATGCAGCTCGGGATCGTACTCGGCGTCTTCGCCCTGATCTTCGTGGCGGAGCTGCCCGACAAGACGATGATCGCCACGCTGATCCTGGGCAGCCGGAACCGGCCGGTCCTCATCTGGATCGGGGCCACCGCCGCCTTCGCCCTCCACGCGGCCCTGGCCGTCCTGGCCGGCCGACTGCTCGCCCTGCTCCCCCATGCCTGGGTCGAGGGGGTGACCGCCGTGCTCTTCGCGGCCGGCGCGGTCTACCTGCTGTTCATCTCCGAGGACGAGGAGACGGCGGAGGGTGAGGAGGAGGCGGAAGCCGCCCCGGGCGGTCTGCGGCCGATCGGCACCGCATTCCTGGTCATCCTGGTCGGTGAGTTCGGCGATCTGACCCAGATCCTGACGGCCAATCTGGCCGCCAAGTACCACCAGCCGTTGTCGGTCTTCGTCGGTGCCTTCACCGCGCTGGCCGCCGTGGCCGCCCTCGGGGCGTTCGGGGGGCGCGCACTGCTTCGGATCCTTCCGCTCGCGGTCATCCGCAAGGCCGGCGGGGTCCTCCTCGCCGGATTCGCCGTGTACTCCATCGTCAGCCTCATCCGGGGGTGACGTCGCTGCGCGCGTCCTCGCCCCTCCGTCCGACCTCTGACGCTGCCTAAGCTCACTGCGTGGCCACGCCCATCACGGTCGAGCGGTCGCGTGCGATCCCGGTGGACGTCCCGTACGCGTTCGACTCGACACTTCCCATGCCGCTGCCCGTGCTCTTCTGTCGCCGCTACGCCCTGTTGCCGCCCATCACGCAGGTCCGTGGCCAGATCGGGAGCTGGGGTCAGGTCGGACAGACCCGAACCGTCGTCACATCCGACGGCGGCACGATGCGCGAGGCGCTGACCGATGTCGACCCACCGCGGTCGTTCAGCTATCGGCTGAGCGAGATCACCGGCCCGATGGGGCCACTGGTCGACAGCATCGACGGACGGTGGGAGTTCACGTCGAAGGGCACCGGCACCCTGATCACGTGGCGCTGGACCCTGGATCCACGGGGCCTCGGCGCACCGGTGATGCCGCTGATCACCGCGATGTGGCTCCGCTACGCCAGCCGGGCGTTGGAGCGGCTCTCGGAGTTGCTGCTCGACCCGGAGCCTGCCTGATCCGAACGGACCGTTCATGCCCAGGGTGGCGGGGTCGGCCCCTCTCCGGTGGAGATCAGCCGCTGGAGACTTCGGTGGAGATAGAAATTCCACCCGCCTGAGCAGGCGTCGAAGCATTCGACGTCAGGACGCAACCCGACATGGGTGAAGTTGACGTCCGTCCCGTCATCGGTCGGCGCGATCTCGAACCTGATCTCCGTCCCGACCCATTCGCGTGGATCCTCGACACGCTCGAGGTGGGCGTCGACGACGCTCCAGACGATCGACTTCCCCGGTACGAGTTCGGTGACCCGCTGCCTGGAGAAGTGGTTGCCGGGGTAGCGGTAGGAGAACTCGTCACCCACCGCCGTGGCATCGCCCTCGATGTCCCCCGTCCACCACCGGCCGACATCGTTGATCGCGTCAAAGACCTCGATCGGTCCCTGATCGACGGTGATCGTCGTGGTGAAATTCTGTCCCTGCATGGTCTGCTCACTCTGCATGGTCTGCTCACTCTCGTTCGGTGAATCGCTGTCGGTGGTGCCACGTGATCCGGACGCCGACCGTCGGGCCGGTCCGTGACCCCGTTGGTCGGTCATCGAGATGTGGTCCCCTCGTCGTGCCCCTCGTCGTGCGGAGCCTCCGGTTGGTCCCGTGCTTCGGCGTGCGCGGCCTCGGCGAGTCGCTTGATCGTGGCGAGTCGCCGGTCCCACTGCGCCGCGAGGTCAGCCATCGCCCGGGTCGCCTGCTGGAGACGGTCGGGTTCCACCCGGTACAGCACCTCGCGACCCTGTTTGCGGCGGCTGACCAGGCCCGCGCCTTCCAGCACGTCCAGATGGCGGGACACCGCCTGGCGGGTGAACGGCACGTGGCCGGCCAACGACCACGCACTCGCCTCGCCATGGACGATGAGCAGGTCGAGGACCCGGCGACGAGATGGGTCGGCGATCACCGACCACGACTGGTCGTCGAACCGCTCGGTCAAGTCGACTGCTTCGCCGCCACGTCGGCGCAGCGACCCAGGAAGCCGCCCCATCCGTTCTGGTGGTCGTCGGCGTAGCGCTGCTTCTCCTCGTCGGGCCAGTCCCGCAGCTCGTGTCCGCGTTCGGTCACCCGGAGGAGGGTCCGCTCCTCACCGTCGGGCGTCAACGTGAACTCGACCAGCATCGAGTTGCCCGCCACCGGATCCTCTCCGTCGGGGTGGTTCCAGTGGAAGGAGAAGCGACTGCAGGGTTCGACCGTCTCGACGACGATCGGGCCACCCTGGTCGCCGAAGTGCACGTAGCCCTCGGCGCCGGGCTCGGCCACGAGTTCCACCCGATCGGCGAACCACAGACTCATCTGGTCGGGCTCGGTGATGGTGCGCCACACCACCTCCGCCGGCGCCTCGATCAGAACCTCCTGGTCGATCACTGGGCTGGTCATCACTCGTCGTCCTTCCGTCATCCGGGGTCTCGATGCGGTTCCCACTGTAGGACGTCGAGGGCCAATGTGCAACATGTTGTTGCACATTGTGGGGAACGCACGGACCGCATCCCAACCGACGTTCCCGCGGTGTCCGTCCCGGGTGTCACGAGAGGTCCCGCGGTAACGTCACGTCCGATGTCCTCCGGATCCGCGGCACTCCGCCGGTACGCCCCTGCTGCAGCTGATGCACTCGACGCGGTGGTGGCCGCGACGTGGACGACGGCCGCCGTGCACGGCGCGCTCGGAACCGTGGATCGTGCGGCCACCCGTGCTGGAGAGCTCCTCGGCACCTCGCCGCTCGCGTCTCCGGTCGCATTCGCACACGTCGACGTCGACGTCGATGTCGACACAGGATCACGATCAGAGGACGGCGACAGGGCGATCCTCGGGTTCGCCGAACAGTGTGTCCTCGACGTGTCGGGTGTCACGTCCGATCAGCGCAGTGCGTTCCTGGCCGTGGGTGGTCGCGCCTCGGGTGACCTGGCTGCAGCGCTGTGGGTGGTCGATGTGGTGCCACGCACCCGGGCCGCCCTCGACGCACTCTTCGGTGCCGGTCCGTGGCCCGACCCGGCGACCTCCTCGGAGCTCGATCTGTGGGCCACCCTCGACGACCTGATCCGGGTGGTCCCCGCCCTCGACGCGCTCGATCCGATCACGTCGGAGTTGGTGCGCCTGCGAGGGGCCCGCCAACACAACTGCCGCCTGTGCTCATCGCTGCGGAGCCGTGCGGCACTGCGGGCCGGAGCGGACGAGCGCGCCTTTGCCGCAGTGGACGACTACCGGCACAGCGACCTGGCCCCGCTGGCCATTGCCGCCCTGGCGTTCACCGATGCCATGGTCTGGACGCCCGGCCGGATCGACAGCTCGGTGGTGGCGGATCTGCAGTCCGAGGCTGCGCCCGACCAGCAGGTGGAGCTGGTCCTCGACGTCACCCGCAACGCCCTCAACAAGATCGCCGTGGCGTTGGGGGCCGATGCGGCCCATGTCGAGGAGGGAGTCGAGATCTACGACGTGGCGCCGGACGGCTCCCTCGTCTACGGCCTCGAACCTGACTGACCGGACGGGCCGACTGACCGGACGGGCCCACTGACCGGACGGGCCCACTGGACCGACCGTCTGGATGGACACGCTGGACCGGTCAGGGGGCCAGAGTGAACACCACCGCACTGTCGGCA